>Ga0157374_10001066_pt1 | contig 23793 bp, 24 predicted proteins | sample M25metaG_FD_115308 | JGI IMG/M metagenome (GOLD analysis project Ga0157374, IMG submission 115308) | Miscanthus rhizosphere microbial communities from Kellogg Biological Station, Michigan, USA - M2-5 metaG | ecosystem: Host-associated > Plants > Roots > Rhizosphere > Soil | place: USA: Michigan... | reverse complement strand
TGGTGCCGAACGTCGTCACCTCGGCACGCTCGGCCAGGTCCCAGAGAACGCCCATGTCGGGGTGGCCGGGACTGCCGTCGTAGAGCACGATCGCGGCCTTGGTCAGCAGGCCGGAGACGAGGAAGTTCCACATCATCCAGCCGGTCGTGGTGAACCAGAAGAGGCGGTCGCCGGGGTGGGCGTCGACGTGGAGGTGGAGCTTCTTCAGGTGCTCGAGCAGGATGCCGCCCTGTGATTGGACGATCGCCTTCGGCAGCCCGGTGGTGCCGGAGGAGTAGAGGACCCAGAGCGGGTGGTCGAAGGGGACGCGCTCGAAGCTCAGCGCGGCGCCCTCGCCGGAGGCGAGCAGGTCCTCCCAGCGGACTGTGTCGCGCAGGGACGAGAGGTCGGGCTCGGGGTCGAGGTAGGGGAGGACGACCGTGCTCGCCAGAGTCGGCATCGCCGCCTGCAGCTGGGCGAGCGTCTCGCGGCGATCGAAGTCCTTGCCGCCGTAGCGGTAGCCGTCGACAGCGAAGAGGACCTTGGGCTCGATCTGGGCGAAGCGGTCGATAACGCTGGCCGGGCCGAAGTCGGGCGAGCAGCTCGACCAGATCGCGCCGATGCTGGCGCTGGCGAGGAAGGCGACGATCGCCTCGGGGATGTTGGGCATGTAGGCGACGACCCGGTCGCCGCGCTGCACGCCGAGCGCGCGCAGCCCTGCCGCGGTTGCGGCGACCTGGGCGCGCAGCCCGCCCCAGGAAAGCTCGCCGAGCTGGCGCAGCTCGGAGGCGTGCAGGATCGCCGCCTCGCCGTCGTCCTTACCGGCGAAGACGTGCTCGGCGTAGTTGAGGCTGGTGCCGGCGAACCACTCGGCGCCGGGCATCGCGCGGCTGCCCAGCGCTCGCTCGTAGCCGCCGTCGGCCTCGACTCCGAAGAAGTCCCAGATCGATGACCAGAAGGCCTCGAGGTCATCGACCGACCAGCGCCACAGCTCGTCGTAGGTCTCGAAGCGCAGCCCGCGCTCGGCCTCGAGCCAGCGCATGTATTCGGTAAGGCGCGCGTTCTCGACCAGCTCGGCGGGCGGCTCCCAGAGCTTCTCGGGCGCCTGGGTGCTCACGCCGTGGCGGCGCCGGCCGAGCTCGCCTGCGCGAGGTCGAGCTCGTCCGGGTCGTGCGAGCAGACCAGCTGCACCTCGTCGCCGTGCCTGGAGGCGAGCTCGCGCAGGCGCTCCTGGTTCGCCCGGCGCTGGCGCCGGTCGGCGTTGTTGAGGTTCTGGAAGAAGCGCAAGCCGGGCGGGCAGCTGGGCGGGGTGGCGATCTCGTTGTGGTGGAAGTAGGCGTCGCCGCAGTGCAGCAGCCAGCCGTCGTCGCGCTTGATCGCGACCCCGGTGTGGCCGAGTGTGTGGCCGATCAGGGGAACCATCAGCACCTCGGTGCCGAGGTCGGGAAGGATCCTCACGCCCTCGAAGCCGAACCAGTCGTCGCCTTCGGCGTCGTGCCGGACCCAGTTCGGGTTGTGCTTCCAGTGGACGCCGAGGTAGCGGGGGCGGTCGCGCAGGCTCGGGTCGAGGGCGGCGTCGAGCTCGCGGCCGAAGATGTGGACCTCGGCCTGAGGGAAGTCGGGCAGCCCGCCGCTGTGGTCGGGGTCGAGGTGGGTGGTGACGATCTGGCGCACGTCGGCGGGATCGAAGCCGAGGCTCTTGACCTGCTCCAGCGCGGTTTCCTCGATCGTCGTCCGCGGGTTCATCAGGGCGAAGACGGGCCCTAGCTGTTTCGGGTTGCGCACGTCTTCGGCGCCGAAGCCGGTATCGAGCAGGACCAGTCCCTGGTCGCCCTCGATCAGGAGGCAGTGGCAGATGCTCCTGCCCGGCTCGAGCAGACCGCCCCTGCCGTTGATCAGCCGCGCCCCGCGCGGACAGAGCGTGCCGCAGTTGAGGTGGTGGATGCGCATGCCGCGGCTGAGTCTTTCAGACGTAAGCCGACCAATCGAGGCTAATGCGCCTATCGTGGCTGACCGCTCTATCGTTTGGCCCGCGCCGGAGTGGCGGAATTGGTATACGCGATCGGCTCAAAATCGATTGCCCTTACGGGCTTGTGGGTTCGAGTCCCACCTCCGGTATGAACTCGAAAGAAGCGCGGGTCGTCAGGCCGGCAGCGGCGGGGCGCTGTCGTCAGGAGAGGCGCCGGCGCCGTAGTCCTCGCCGTAGCCGATCGGGCGCTCCTCCTCGACGTGCCAGTTCTGGTTGAAGGCATAGAGCGCGACGGCGATCAGGATCAGCTGCAGGATCGCGAGGATCACGACCAGCAGGCCGATCAGCGGGGAGGGAATCAGCCCCTCGTCGAAGCCGGCCTTGTCGCGGGCGAACCAGCTATCGGCGCCGGTTGCGCAGAAGATCGCCAGGATCATCGAGAGCGCCGCCGCGACCGGCAGGATGCCGCGGTTCCAGCGCAGCACGAGGAAGGTGAAGAAGGCGTAGAGGGCGGCGTAGATCAGGCAGACCAGCCCCATGCCCCCACCGCCGGTCATCAACGAGAAGCCGGTGATCGTGATCAGGAAGGCGAGGGCCGAGGTCGCAGCGAGCAGAAGGACGAGCACGAACTTAGTCGTGATCGACTCGGTTTTCTCCCGATTTGGCCGCCACAGTTCGTAGCCAGGCCTGACCTCTCCAACCGCCACGCAAACGATCATAGAATCTAAGAGCGACGCTGCGGCATTGGTCGCGCGTTAAGGCGCAAGTCGGAGCAGCCACGCGGGCGTGATGAAATTGGTAAACATGCTGGCTTTAGGTGCCAGTGCTCGAAAGAGCTTGGGGGTTCGAGTCCCTCCGCCCGCATAGCGATTCCCGGTCGTCTCGCCGGAGCGCGATCAGCTCCCCGGCCCGGCTAGCATGGTTTTCTCGGGACAGTGGCCCAACTGGCTAAGGCACCGGTCTCCAAAACCGGCGATTCCAGGTTCGAGTCCTGGCTGTCCCGCTCGAAGGGGCGCGACTGGCTCTCGATCGACTACGCGGTTTTCCTGCTCGTGCGGATGCGCGAGCACTACGACTGCGAGGGCGACAACGCCGCGATCGAGCTCCAGAGCGGGGGCGTGGTGACGGCATTGGCCTGGATCTTTGCTGCCGTCACCGCGTTGTTCTTCAGCTTCGGCGCCGTCATCGCGTTTTTCTTGAGCTGCTTGGTGCCGACCGTGTTCTTGCCGAGCTGGCCGGCGGCGAAGGCGGCGCCCCCGCCCAGCAGCAAGCTTGGCGGCCGGATGTCTTGGCCCGGCTACAGTGACCCCCATGCGCATGCAGTGCAGGGTCGCGGCGAACCGGCCCCCTTGGGTATCGGCGCGGCGGTTGAGGCTGGGCGTCGCAGCTGTCCTTGCGGTCGGTGTCGTGGTGTCAGGGACCTTCCTTGCGCCGAAGGGTCCAACCCTCGCGAGAGCTGAGGCAGGCCCGCAGCCAGCCGGAGTATCTGCTCGGGTTTCTAGGGAAGGGGTCCCGGGGCTGCTCGACCAGGCGATCCTCACCGCTATCGCCGCGGCCAAGGCAACCGGCGCGCTGGAGGCGATCGAAGGCAGCCTGATCTACCTGGGCGCCAAATACGAGAGCCAGAAAGCGTCCGCGGTCGCCGCCGAGGCCTCTCCGCCGCCTCGAGAGTCGCAGCCGTCAAGGGAGGCGGAGGTGGGGGATGGCTCCTCGCTTCCGCCCGCTTCGGCCGGCAGCAACGGAACGCCGCACTCTCCGCCGCCGGGCGTTGGCGACCATCTCGTCGCCCGCGCTCCGGCGCCATCCAGCCCCGGGGCGGCCGAGGCGACCGCGACCTACGTCAGCGGGATCGCCCTCGCTCCCCCCGACGCCCCCGAACGGATCGCCGGCGCGATCAACGCGGCCAACACGATCGTCGGCAGGCCGTACATCTGGGGCGGCGGCCATGGCTCCTGGTACGCGCGGGGGTACGACTGCTCGGGCGCGGTCAGCTTTGCCCTCGCCGGCGGCGGCTTTCTCGCCAGCCCGCTCACCTCGGGGCAGCTGGAGTCCTGGGGAGAGCCTGGGCCGGGTCGCTGGCTGACCGTCTACGCCAGCGACTCTCACGTCTATGCCGTGATCGCCGGCTTGCGCTGGGACACCGTCGGCGACGCCAGCGGCACGGGCCCACGCTGGCACCTGGCCGGAGCGGTTCCCGGCGGCTTCGTCGCCCGTCATCCTCCCAGCTACTAAGTCCGCGAAACCGCCTCAACCCGCCTATATCGCGGTTCAAGACGGTTTCGGCGCTTGCCTCAGGGTCGCGTCGGTTGCAGCCCGATCAGCTCGTAGTAGCCGATCAAGAAGAGGCGTTGGCCGTCGGAGACCATTGGCGTGTAACCGGCCTGTTTGAGACGGAAGGTCCGGCGATGGGTGCGGGCGTCGATGCCGATCGTGTCGCCGGTCTTGAAGCTCGAGGTCGGCGTGCCCGAGTCGTTCGGATCGGTGTTGCGTTCCCAGAGGATCTTGCGATCGCTGAGCCGCACCGCCTTGGCGTTGCCGTACTTGTTGACGACGTAGGCGACGCCGTTTGCGATCGCGGGCGGGAACTCGATCAGCGCATGCGTGTTGATCGACCAGGCTTCGTGCAGCGGGCGGGCCAAGCTCCCGTCGCGGCGGGGCGGGCAGGTAGTGCGTGCGCTCCGGACGCGACCGAAGAGTGGCCAGGGGGAGAGGCCGGCATTCGTTGCCGGCGCCCCAGCTCCATCGCCGCCGGAAGAGATGCCGCAGCCGGCCTTAAGTCGTGCCGGCGCTCGGGCGAGAGAGCGGCGGACGAGAATCGAACTCGCGTCATCAGCTTGGAAGGCTGAGGCTCTACCGTTGAGCTACCGCCGCGCGTATTCGTCAGAATGTAAGGCAGCCACGGGGAGTGGCGCAGTCTGGTAGCGCACTCGGCTGGGGGCCGAGCGGTCGCAGGTTCAAATCCTGTCTCCCCGATGTAGAGAAGGAATTCGGCGCCGGCTATTGCATCTGTCCCACGAGTCGGCGTTCCGTTGTCCAATGTGTCCCTTGTGGACACCCACTCACGAGTGCAAAGTCTTGTGGGCATGGCTCGTACGCCGTTGGTTCGCAGATTGGGAACGGCCGCTTCTGCTGCCGCACGCGCGGCTGCAAGCGAAGGCTTCACTGAGGGGGTTTTCGAAGAGCGCTCCGGGCTGATCCGCCGACGCGAGCTGTTGGCCGGTGGCGCCGGGCTGGCCGCAGCGGCGATGCTAGCCGGGCCGCTCTCGCGGGTGCTGGCCGCCGGCGGACAGCGGATCGTCGTCGTCGGTGGTGGCCTCGCGGGCCTGACCTGCGCCTACCGCCTCAAGCAGGCTGGCTACCGGGCCGATCTCTATGAGGCCTCCGATCGGCTCGGCGGCCGCTGCTGGACGCGCCGCGGCGACTTCGCCGAGGGACAGATCGCCGAGCACGGAGGCGAGCTGATCGACCAGGGCCACACCCAGACCCGCCAACTCGCTCAGGAGCTGGGACTCAAGCTCGACAACCTGCTCTCAGCCGAGGCCAACGGAACCGATCCGTTCTACTACTTCGATGGCCGGCCCTACTCCTTCGCCGAAGCGACCGACGATCTGAAGGGGATTTGGCAGCAGCTGCACAAGGACGTCTCCGCCGCCAGCTACCCGACGCTCTACAACCTCTCCACGCAGCGGGGTCGTGAACTCGACGCGATGTCGATCGCCGACTGGATCAGCGCCTACGTCCCCGGCGGCCTCAAATCCAAGTTGGGACAGCTGCTGGACGTCGCATACAACATTGAGTACGGGGCGGAGACGAAAGTGCAGAGCTCGCTCAACATGCTTTACCTACTTGGTTACTCGGGGCAGGGACAGCTGAGGATCTTCGGCCCCTCGAACGAGAAGTACCACGTGCGCGGGGGTAACGACCAGATCACTGCCCGGCTCGCCGGCGCCGTCTCGGGCCAGATCACGACCGGCTCCGAGCTGGTTGCCATCGCGCGCAACTCGGACGGCGGCTATCGCTTGTCCTTCCAGTCCGGGCTGAGTACGAAAACGGTCACCGCTGACCATGTCGTCCTCGCCCTGCCCTTCTCGATCCTGCGTGACGTCGACTACTCGAAAGCCGGCTTCTCCCAGGTCAAGACCACCGCGATCGAGCAACTGGGCATGGGGACGAACTCCAAGTTGCACGTTCAGTTCGACGACCGCTTCTGGAACACGCTGGGAAACCAGGGAGACACCTATTCCGACACCGGCTACCAGACCACCTGGGATGTCACCCGTGCGCAACCCGGAACGGCGGGGATCCTCGTCGACTACACCGGCGGCAACATCGGCGCGAGCTTCGGCACCGGCACGCCTGCCGAACGCGCCGCGAAATTCCTCGGCCAGCTAGAGCCTGTGCTGCCCGGGATCTCGGCGCGGTGGAACGGCCTGGCGACGGTCGACTACTGGGCCGGGGACCCGTGGACCAAGGGCTCCTACTCCTACTGGAAGGTCGGCCAGTACACGAAGTTCGCCGGCGCCGAGCGCCAACAGGAGGGTGCCTGCCACTTCGCCGGCGAGCACACCTCGGTCGACTTCCAGGGCTACCTCAACGGCGCTGTTGAGTCGGGCGAACGCGCCACGAGCGAGATCCTCACGGCGCTGAAAGGGCGATAGACCTGTCTTTCAGCTGTCCTGCTGCGCCCCCGCCGGTAAGTCTCAGGGAGATGTCGGGCTGGGCGCCGTCCTCACGCGAGACGATCACCGAGCCGACCTGGAACCCCGGCGAGACAGGCGCGAAATCGACCTGCTCGAGCGCACGACGCGACGGTGCGGAGTGAGCTTGCCGTCCACCGCGGCCGCTGGGTGAAGACGATGGGCGACGGCTTCCGCTGCGGACGGGTCCAAACCGCTTGACGCGTTTTGCCCAACTTTCTGGCGATGCCACGTCCGGTCTCGCGATTCGGGTTCGTACGTCGAGCGGGACAGCACAACCCCTGGCGGTCCAGCGTCAATCCTGGTAGAAGAAAGGCATGGAGGCTGCTCTGAGGATCGAGCAAGTGCTGCGTGAGCAGTCCATCTTGTCGGGCCGGGGAGGTACGCGATGCAGAACTGGGACCTGAAGAAAGTCGAAGCGGAGCCGCACCAGCCGCAGATCCTCGCCTCGGCAGACGACGCACGGACGATCGTGCTCGACCTTCCCGCGGGGGAGGAGCTGCAGGAGCACGAGGTGCACGAGCGGGCGCGGCTGGTCGTGGTCAGCGGTGACGTCGACGTGGCGACTCCTGGTGGTAACCCGGTTTCCGCTGGCTCGGGCCACCTTTTCGAGTTCGACCCTTCCGAGCGTCACACGGTTACCGCCCGGTCCGATGCCCGCCTGCTGCTGATTCTCACGCCGTGGCCGGGCGACGGCCATCCCGGTGCGATGACACTCGAGCAGAAGGCCGAAGCGCGCGACCGCGCTGCCCGCCACGCCTAACCGCCTGCTTGGCCTGTTAGAACGAGGCCGTGCGCGCCCTGGGGGCGAAATAGCCGACGTTCCGCCGCCCTTCGCATCGGTCGACGGCTTTACCCAGGCCGACCTCAAGCAACAGGTCAGGGGGCGGTAATTTGGATGTCGTGCCCTTTCCCGTCCTTTTCGCCGTCGACGAAGACGCAAGTTCGCTGCGCGATATCGAACGCGAGCTGGTCGGCCGCTCTGGTCGGGGCCGGGGTCTTCTACGGCGGTCCCGCCTCGGAGGCGCCGACGACGGTCGACGAGGATGTGTACGTCGTCGGCGGCGCCAACTCCGCCGGCCAGGCGGCGTTGCACCTAGCCGAATACGCCCGCCAGGTGACGCTCGTGGTGCGTGCCGACTCGCTCGAGAAGGGGATGTCGCACTACCTGGTGAGGCAGGTCGAAGGCACCCCCAACCTCGATGTGCGCCTCGGGACCGAGGTCGTCGGAGGGAGCGGCGGGGAGGACGGCTGGCTGGATCGGCTGACCCTCCGTTCCCGCGCCGACGGGGCGACGGAGACGGTCACGGCCGAGGAGCTCTTCCTGATGATCGGCGCCCGCCCGAACACGGACTGGCTGCCGGCGGACCTCGCGCGGGGAGACGGCGGGTTCATTCGTACGGGGGTGGACCTGGAGAGCGACGGAGCCTGGCCGCTGGAAGAGCGCAGCCCGTTCTCGCTGGAGACCAGCATGCCCGGCGTCTTCGCCGCGGGAGACGTCCGTCACGGCTCGATGAACCGCGTCGCCTCCGCCGTCGGCGAGGGCTCGATCGCGATCAAGCTCGTCCACGAGCTCTTCGAGGCCGAGCAGATCCACCAGCGCGACCGGGTCTGACCCCGCTAAGGACTTCTCTCCGATCTGCCGAATAGGTCGAGTGATGCCCGGACTTGTCCGGTCACCTGGGCGCGACCGCGTTCAGCAATCGACTGAATTGGAGTTGGACTCTTGCAACAGACCAGAAGGCGACTCACGTATGCAAACGTGATGTCGTCGATCGCCGTTTTCCTCGTACTAGGGGGCGCAACGGCTTTTGCCGCCACGCAGCTCGGCAAGAACAGCGTCGGCGCCAAGCAACTGAAGCCGAACGCCGTAACGGCGGCGAAGATCAAGAAGAACGCTGTCACCGGGACGAAGATCAAGAAGAACGCGGTTACCGGAGCGAAGATCCAGAACGGTGCGGTCACCGCGGAGAAGATTCCGGATGGCGCGATCACCGGCTCCAAGGTCAACCTCGCGACGCTCGGCACGGTCCCCGTCTCCGCGACGACCAATTCCGTCCGTTCGACGCACGGGACGCTTGCGATCAACCAGGAAAAGACGATCTTCGAATACAGCCCATTCAAGATCACGATCAAATGCGCCCCGTACGGCGCGACCGAAATCGGCTCGCAGTCGCTGATCTCGTCCAGCGTTGCCAACAGCGTGTTCACCAGCTGGAATGACAACAACAGTCACCTCGGCCCGGAAACGCCCGAGGCGGAACGGGAGCTGAGCGGCCTTTCATGGCAGAGCAGCGCGGGCCCATTTGAGGGCGAACCACCGTTCGACTCGGGAACCAGCGCCTCGGCGCCGACCGGCCAGGCCTTCAACGCCTGGATCGGCGAAGCGACCGAAAAGGACACCAACACCTGCTGGTACTGGCTTACCGCCAACATCATCAGCTAGGAGTAAAAGTGAACGCGCGGCGGCCAGCTGGCCGCCGCGCGTTCTCTTTGTTTCTACCCGGCGACTGAGCAATGCCCGCCCGACTCAAATACGTCGATCCCCACCGCCGCCCCGGCCTGTTCAGTCGCGCTTATGCCGCCTTCTCCAACACCCGCCTCGGCAGGTTCCTCTCGGTTCACGTGGCGTGGAAGGTCGACCCGTTCTTGATGCGTGTGAGTCGAGGCCGCTTTGGACTCGACCTGACGATACCCACGGCCCTGCTCGAAACTCGGGGGGCGAAGAGCGGCGCGGTGCGGCGCAACGTGGTCATCTACTTCCACGACGAGGACCGGGTCACGATCGTTGCCTCAAAGCTCGGCTACGCAAAGCACCCGGCCTGGTTCCACAACCTCCGAGCCCATCCCGAGGTCACGCTCGGCGGCATCCCGATGCGGGCGAGGGTGGTCGAGGACGAAGCGGAGCGCCAGAGGCTCTGGGCGCTCGCCGACCGCGTCTTCGCGCCCTACGCGGACTACCGCCGGCAAGCGGCGAAGGCGAACCGGACGATTCCGATCGTCCAGCTCACAGCGCGCGACTGAGCCCCTCGCCTGCTCCTAGCGGGGGACCGCTGTGGCTTCAGACATCTGCGTCGGCAGCCCTGAAACGGAAATTGTCCTGCTCAGCTCCTCGATCGCCCGACTCGATTGCCCCCATCCCTTGACCGCGAAGGCGGCCGACCGCTGCGGATGGCTGAGGTTTACCGCGTCGATCGTCCACGGACGCCGCAGGAGCACCCGCCCAACGATCCCGGAGGTCAGCAGCACCAGCAGAACCACGATCTCGAGTGCGACTCCGATCAACGGCAGCAGGATAAAAACGAAGAGGGCGACGGCGATCGCCAGTCCGATGGCGACCGGAAGGCTGTCGACGGCGGGGGTTGTGAGGGCCTCGAGTCCGCCTTCCAGGGCCGCCTTGTCATTGACGTCCTTCATTGCACGCCGGATTTTGGGAAGCGGTCGGTCCAGCCAGCGGCGTCGCACCTGCCACTGGTCGCCGTCCGGCGAGGTGACTGTCTGTCCCCGCTGCACGCCGGCAGTCTACGGTCGATTCGGCGATGCTTCGCTGCCAAGGCACACACCCAGTGACCAAAGGAGACGAGATGGCATCAATCCACTTGGAGCGGACGATCGAGGCGAGCCCGGAGGACTGTTGGGCCGCCCTGCGTGACTGGGGTGCGCTACACGAGCGCCTTGTGCCTGGCTTCGTCGTCGATGCTCGCCTTGACGACGATGACCGGATCGTCACCTTCTTCAACGGCGCGGAGGCGCGCGAGCGGCTGATCGACCTCAGTGATGAGGACCGCCGGCTGGTCTGGTCGATAGTCGACGGTCCCTACGTCCACCACAACGGCGCCGCCCAAGTATTCGCCAACGAGGACGGCACCACGCGGTTCGTCTGGATTGCCGACCTGTTGCCGAACGAGGCCGCGCAGGTCACGGCCGAACTGATGGAGCGCGGCATCGAGACGGTCAAGCGGACCCTGGAGGCGAGCGCGCCGGTCAGCTAGGCCGGCTCTCTGCGAGCGCCTCGGCGACGAGGCGGACGCACCGCTCGATCGCAGGCTCGGGAAGGTTGGCGAAGCCGAGGACGAGGCCGGGCGGGCCGCCGGGCCGGAAGCGGTGCAGGGCGAGGCCCTCGAGGCCGAGGCCGCGCATCGCCGCGGCGCCGACCAGGGCTGCCTCGTCGACCTCGGGCGGGAGCTCGGCCAGCTCGTAGAGGCCGGCGGCGCCATCGCTGAGACGAACCTGGGGGAGGTGGCGGGCCACGGCCTCGAGCAGGGCCTCGCGCCGCAGCGCGTAGCGCTGGCGCGTGCGGCGCAGGTGGCGGTCGAGCTCGCCGCGGGCGATGAAGTCGTGCAGGGCGAGCTGGCCGGTCGCCTCGGAGCCGCGGTCCTCGATCGCCTTGACCGAGATCAGCTGCCAGCCGAGCCAGGACGGGGTCAGCATCCAGCCGAGCCGCATCGCCGGGACCAGCCGCTTGCTGGCCGAGCCGATGTAGGCGATGCGCTCGGGCGCCAGCCCCTGCAGCGCCCCGACGCCGGCGCCGTCGTAGCGCAGCTCAGAATCGAAGTCGTCCTCGACGATCAGCTTCTCGCCTTGCTCTGCCCACTCGATCAGCGCCGCTCGCCGCTCGCTGCTCAGCACGGCGCCGGTGGGGAACTGGTGCGCGGGCGTGACGATCACGGCGGCGGCGTCCGTTCGCTCGAGCGCATCGACGCGAAGCCCCTCGCCGTCGACCGGAACCGGCACCACCTCAAGCCCGGCCTGCTCGACCAGGAGCCGGTGGTTGTGCCAGCCGGGATCCTCCAGGGCCACCCGTTCGATGCCGCGGCGCTGCAGCCAGCGGGCGATCAGCGAGAGGCCCTGGGAGAAACCGGTGCAGACGATCATCTGCTCGGGGTCGGCGGCGGCGCCGTGGACGCGGCCGAGGTACTCGGCGAGCGACTCCCGCAGCGCCGGCACGCCGCGCGGGTCGGGGTAGTCGACGGCGTCGATCGGCGCCTGGCGCCAGGCAGCGCGCAGCGAGCGCAGCCAGCGGTCGCGGGGGAAGCCGGCGAGGTCGGGCACGCCGGGGTCGAGCTGGTGGTGGAACTCCGGCAGCAGGGAGCGAGCGGGCGCGCGCGTTTCGGCAACCCGCACGGCACGCGCCACGCGCGTCGGCGCGCCCTGGCTGGCCAGCAGGTAGCCCTCGGCGGCAAGCTGCCCGTAAGCCTCGCTGACGACCCCGCGCGAGATCCCCAGCTCGGCGGCGAGGCTGCGGGTGGATGGCAGCCGCGCCCCGGCGGCGAGCCGGCCGGCGCGGATGTCGTCCCGGATCGAGCGCTCGATCTGTTCGTGCAGCGGCGCCTCGCTGCCGCGGTCGAGTGCGATGAGAAGTCCGGGTCCAACTGGTCCTCTCATCTCAGCCATTACTGGCCCTGTATAGCGGACCAGTGGGTACGTACGATCCTCGACTATGCAGCGAGAGCCGCTGACTTGTCTTTTTCCGGCCATATGGACGACCAAGGGCGAAGTCAGCGAAACGAAAGCGAGGGCGCGATGAGTCAGGTGACGGTCGTTGGGGGTGGGTTGGCTGGGCTTACTGCTGCGATTACCTGCGCTGAGGCTGGGGTGGGCGTGCGGTTGCTCGAGGCGCATGAGGCACTTGGCGGTCGCGCCCGCAGCATGGGCGGTCCTTATAAAGCGAACTTTGGGCCGCACGTGATCTACAAGGACGGTCCGCTCTGGGGTTGGCTCGCTGAGCGCGACCTGCTGCCGCCGTTTGCCGGTCCCTCCCTCGCCGGCATTCGCTTTCGCTGGCAGGGCGCTGTTCGTCGCACGCCGCCGCTGGGAACGATTCCGGCGGTGCTGCGGCTGCGTGGGCGCGAGGCGCCGGTCGGCCAGGATTTCCGCAGCTGGGTCGCTAGTCACGCTGACGAGCGCACCGCGGCGATGCTCTCCGCTGCGGCCGGCGTCTACACCTTCCATCACGACCCCGGCGAGCTCTCCGCGGCCTTCGTCTGGAAGCACTCGGTCCGGGTCCTGCTCAGTCCGCCGCCGACGGCGCGCTACCTGCTCGGTGGCTGGGGCGCGATGATCACCGCCCTGCAGGCACGGGCGCAGCAGCTGGGGGTGATCATCGAGACGGGGCACCCGGTCGAGGCATTGCCGAGCCCGCCGACGATCGTCGCCACCGAACTTCAGCAGGCGCGGGAGCTGCTCGACGATCCCTCGCTCGAGTGGCCGGCGGGGCGGACCGTCTGCGTCGACCTCGGACTCGCGCACCGTCGTGGCGACCCCTTCATCGTCTCCGACCTCGACGAGGCCGGCTGGATCGAGCGCTTCAGCGCTCCCGATCCGTCCCTGGCTCCCGACGGCGAGGAGCTGGTCCAAGCGCAGATGCCGATCCGTCCCGACGAGAGCGCCGACCAAGCGACGTTGAGGCTGGAGCGCCTGCTCGACGCGTCGCTGCCCGATCGCAGCCGGCGCCAAACTTGGCACCGGCGCCAGGTGATGGAGGGCCGGACCGGTCCGCTCGACTACCCCGGCAAGACCTGGCGTGACCGCCCGGCCATCGATCGCGGCGACGGGGTCTACCTCGCCGGGGACATGGCGGCCGCGCCCGGCCTGCTGTCCGAGGCCGCCTGGGCCAGCGGGTCCGAGGCGGGACGCCTCGCCGCTGCCTCGGCGGGCGTGGGGCGGCCCGCACTCAAGCGCGTGGCCTAGCTCTGCATCGGCGGCCGCGCTTCGGCTAGCGTCCCGGCGTGGCCGCGATCAGCGCTGGAATCCTGCTCTTCCGCCGCAACGGCGAGGCGATCGAGGTCCTGCTCGTCCACCCGGGCGGTCCCTTCTGGGCGAAGAAGGACCTCGGCGCCTGGTCGATTCCGAAGGGCTTGGTTGAGGCGGAGGAAGAGCCGCTCCCGTGCGCGCTGCGGGAGCTGGAGGAGGAGCTTGGCTCGTCCTTTGCCTTTCCGGCCGAGGCGCTGATCGAGCTCGGGTCGGTGCGCCAGAAGGCCGGCAAGCTGGTCCACTGCTGGGCGGCCGAGGGGGATTTCGATCCCGCGACCCTGCGCAGCAACACCTTCAGCATCGAGTGGCCGCCGCGCTCCGGCAGCGAGCGCGAGTTCCCCGAGGTCGACCGGGCGGAGTGGTTCGGCCTCGAGGAGGCGAGGCGGAAGATCATTCCCGCGCAGGGCGATTTTCTCGATAGGTTGAAAGTCAGATGACCACACAGGCAGAGGCCGAGCCGCTGAACAAGGAGGGTTTCGCCGCCTTTGCCGAGCGCGCCGCAGACGGCAAGCCCTTGGTGATGCTGAACCTGCTCGCCTTCAAGCCCGACGGTGGACGCAAGCGCTACGAGGAATACGGCGAGGCGGTGGCGCCGCTGCTGGAGAATGCCGGCGGGCGGATCGTCTTCGTCGGCGAGCCCGCGCAGGCGCTGCTGGGCGATGGATCCTGGGACCTCGTCGCCCTGGTCGAATACCCCACCCGGCAGGCCTTCCTCGAGATGATTGGCTCCGCCGAGTATCAGGCGATCGGCCACCTGCGCACCGAGGCGCTGACCAAGGGCGAACTCCATCCGATGGACCCGGGCGAAGGGCTATCGCAGCGATGACGCCCGATCCCTCCTCCCAAGCTCCGCCACCGGGCGAGGGGCCATCCGGGAAACCGCTGCCGCTTTCCGTGCGCCTGCTCGGCGCCGGGGTTCGCAGCGCTCGCAGCGTGAGCAAGGCGGCGGGCATCGATCGCGCCGTGGAGACCGCCGCCGAGGAGGCGATGGTCGCCGCAGTGGAGAGCGAGGCGGTCGAACGGGCGATCGCGCGGGTGCTGCAGGGGCCGGTGGTCGAGGAGGCGATGAACTCGGCCCTGGAGAGCGAGGCGGTCAAGCACGCCCTGATCGACGCCCTCGACAGCGAGCTGGTCGACGAGGTCTGGCGCCGGCTGCTGGCCAGCGACGAGGCGCAGCATCTGGTCGAGCGGATCGCCGAGGCGCCGGAGATTCGCGCCGCGATCAGTGCTCAGAGCATGGGCCTGATCGGGGACGTCGGGCACACGATCGGCAACGGCACCCGCCGCCTCGACGCGGTGATCGAGCGTGTCGTGCGCCGGGTCTTCTTCCGCAAGCGCCGAACCGAGCCGACCGATCGCGCCGGTGCGGCCACGCGCGGCCTCGCCCTTGGCCTCGACCTGCTGATCGTCAATCTCGGCTTCTCCGGGCTGGCCGCGGTAGCGGCCCTGATCGCTTCGGCGTTCACAGGCAACGGCGACGGCGTGTCGGACGCGGCGCTGGCCGCCGGCACGACGCTCTGGTTCGCCATCGGCGGCCTCTACCTGGTCGGCTTCTGGTCGCTCGCCGGGCAGACGCCGGGCATGCGCTTCGTTGGGATCAGGCTCAATCTCGAGGGCCGTGGATTGCGCCTCGGCCGCTCGATCAAGCGATTGATCGGGATGGTGCTGGCGGCGATTCCCTTCGGCCTCGGTTTCCTCGGCATCCTCTTCGACGAGCGCCGCCGCGCCTGGGACGACCGGCTGAGCGGCGTCGACGTCGTCTACGAGGGCAACGAACGCGCGTCGGCCCCGTGGTCGCGCCTCGATCCCTACGAGATCGCCACCGAGGGTGGCCCCGCAACGACGAAGGCCCCGGAATCCCGGGGCCTTCGGTCGCAGCGCGTAGCTTGATCGTCGCCTAGCGAACCGCCCCTTCGGGGCCCTCCGCGAGCTTGTAGATGATGATGATCGAGAGGGCGAAGATCGCCAGCGACCAGAACGGGTAGGCCGGGATCGAGAGCAGCGCGCCGATCGCGTTGAGCGAGCCGACGAAGATGCCGAACCAGCGCCCGAACTCTCCTCCTGAGAAGAGCGAGAACGCTGCGATCAGCTCGAGCACGCCGAGGATCAGGATGATCCAGCCCCAGGTGTGAAGGCCGCTGATGATGTAGGTGGCGTTCTCGGTGGTCGCCGTCGCATTAAAAAAAAAAACGAAGCCGTAGAAGATGTTCAGGACACCGGCGATCAGCAGTAGGACGCCGGCGAAAACCCACCAGCCGCTAAGTGTGCTCTCCTCGTTCATGCGCAACCTTTCGTCCACACATAGGCAGGGATACAGTGCGGCGAGGTATTCCAGGGATACGTCGCATTTCCTGCTCTGGAGCGAAATCTGGCATTTCGCATAATCTCTTCGACCATGGATGTGGTGCGTACTCCCGAGGAGAACCTGCAGGGCCTGCCCGACTTCCCCTTCGAGTCGAGCTATCGCGAGGTCGATGGGGTGCGGCTTGCCTACCTCGATGAGGGTGAGGGCAAGCCCGTCGTCTTCTTCCACGGCGAGCCGACCTGGTCGTTCCTCTGGCGCAAGGTGATCCCGCCGGTTCGCGACGCGGGCTTCCGCTGCATCGCCCCCGACTACGCCGGCTTCGGCCGCTCCGACAAGCCCACCGATCTCGATTGGTACACCTACGACCGCCACGTCGAGCTGATCTCCACGCTGCTCGAGGAGCTCGACGTTCGCGACGCGACCGCCGTCGTGCACGACTGGGGCGGCCCGATCGGTTTGCGGCTCGCGGTCGAGCACCCGGAGCGCTTCTCCCGTCTCGTGATCATGGAGACCGGACCGTTCACCGGCCACCAGCGGATGAGCGACCTCTGGCTTCAGTTCCGCGAGTTCGTTCGCGATAACGCCGACGTGCCGGTGGGGATGCTGGTTCGGGGTGGCTGCAAGAGCGATCCGGGCGACGCGGTGATCGCCGCTTACGAAGCGCCCTACCCGAGTCCGGAGTCGAAGGCCGGGCCGCGCGCCTTCCCCCTGATCCTGCCGACCGAGCCCGATGCGCCCGGCGCCGCCGAGGGCAAGGCGGTGGCCGATGCGCTGCGCGAGGACGAGCGCCCGACCCTCGTCCTCTGGGCCGACTCGGACGCGATCCTGCCCTTCTCGGTCGGCGAACGGGTCTCCGAGCAACTCAACTTCCCCGCCCCGATCGCGATCGAGAACGCCGGCCACTTCCTCCAGGAGGACGCGGGCCCGGAGGTCGGCCGGCTGATCGCCGAGTGGCTCTAGCCGCGCCGCGCCGGAGCCGCGCGCGCGACCGCGGCCCTCAGCTCGTCGCGGCCGCGATCGGTGAGTAGGCGCATCCGCCGCGGCGGCCCCTCGTCCTCGAGCCAGGTGACCGTCCCCGGCCAGTAGGGCCCGGGCGGTGAGCCGGGATGGTGGAAGGCATCGGCGTAGACCCAGCTGCCGCTGTTGTGGAGGCGCCCGCCGCCGGGTAGCGGCCACTCGGCCTCGCCCTCCCAGGGGCCGCCGCGATGGGTGTGGCCGGTGATCGTGTGGGCAGCCTCGATCTGCAGGCGCCGCACCATCTCGGCCGCGCCGTCGATCCCGCTGCGGGCGATCGAGGCGGGGGAGAGGTCGGGATCGAAGTCGGTCTGGAAAAAGCGGTTGAGAAGCCAGACGCCGGCCGGGATGCCGGCGGCGACCGCCGCCTTGACGCTTGCCTGGCGGACGCGCCCGCCGTCGCGGTGGCGCCCGGAAACCGAGCGCCAGGCGCGTTCGGAAGGACGGGTTGCGCCGCGCGCCAGCCCGGCCTCGGCGAGGCCGAAGGCGAGACCGTAGATCGGGCGCAGCACGCGCTCGTAATCGCCCGGGGTGGCGGGGTTCGGGGGATGGCCGCCGGCGCGCATGATCGCCGCGGCCGCGAGGCACTCCAGCCGCGGCAGGCTCATGTGGCAGTCCATGTAGTGGCCGTGGGTGGCGTAGACGTCGTCGCGCAGCCATACGCCCGGGTAGGCGATGCTGAGCTCGGCCTCGCCGAGCCAGGCGTCGATCCGCTCTCCGGGCTCGCCCGCGGGCAGGCCGCGGTGCTCGAGCCCGAGGTCGGCGCCGGCGAGCGCGATCTCCTCCAGCAGCGGCTCGGCGAGGCGGTGGTCGTGGTTGCCGGGGACGAGCACGACGCGGCGGCCGGCCATCGCCTCGCCGAGCTCCTCGAAGAAGGGCTGGACCAACTTCAGCGTGTCGGCCAGCGGCAGTTCGCGCAGCTCGATCGCGTCGCCAAGCAGGATGAGGCGATCGGCGGAGCGGATCTCGTCGAACAGGGTGCGGCGGATTGCCGGATCGCGAACGATGTCCTCACCGGTGGCGCTGCCCAGGTGCAGGTCGGAGACGATCGCGGTGCGCATCCGCGCAACCTAGCGCTGCAGCGCGCTGTGGATGCGGCAGAGCCGAAACGCGTGCACCTATCTCGTCAGAGTTGGCTGTCCAGCCAGTTTGCTGGCTAGACTCTGCCGATGGCCGAATTGAGCGAGGAGCGCCTGGCGCCCGTCAACGGCATCGAGATCGCCTACCAGGAGGTGGGGGACCCCGACGCCGCGCCACTGATGCTGGTGATGGGGCTGGGGACGCAGATGCTTGGCTGGGACGAGGAGTTCTGCGCGCTGCTGGCCGAGCGCGGCTTCCGCGTCGTGCGTTTCGACAATCGCGACATCGGCCACTCGACGATGCTCGAATCGGCTGGCGTGCCCAGCCGGCTGGACCTCTTCGTCGGCCGCAGGGAGAGCGCGGCCTACCTGCTCTCCGACATGGCCGCCGACGCGACCGGGCTGATGGACCACCTCGGGATCGAGTCGGCGCACGTGGTCGGCGCCTCGATGGGCGGGATGATCGGCCAGACGCTGGCGATCGAACACCCCGAGCGGGTCCGCTCGCTGGTCTCGATCATGTCGACCACCGGCAGCCGCCGGGTGGGAACGCCGACGTTGAAGGCCTTCGGGGCGCTGCTGGCCAAGGCCCCGCGCGGCCGCGACGAGTACATCGAGCGCATCGTCAAGACCTTCAAGGTGATCGGCTCGCCCGCCTACCCGATGGACGAGCCGAGGTTCCGGGATCTGGCGGGGAGGCTGTACGACCGCTCGCACAACCCCAAGGGCGTGCTGCGCCAGATGCACGCGATCGGCGCCTCGGGCGATCGCACGGCCGCGTTGCGCAAGCTGCGACTGCCGGTGACCGTGATTCACGGCACCCGCGACCCCCTCGTGCGTCCCAGCGGCGGCCGCGCCACCGCGCGAGCGATCCCCGGCGCCCGCCTGCGCATAGTCGAGGGCATGGGCCACGACCTGCCCCGCGCCCTCTGGCCGACCTTCATCGGCGAGATCGCCGACACCGCCTCGAGGGCCGGCTGGCGCGCCCCCGCCGCGCAGCCCGCCTGAGTGCGGCTGAGAGGAGTCGAACCTCCACGGAGTTTCCTCCACACGGATCTGAACCGTGCGCGTCTACCAGTTCCGCCACAGCCGCGAGGCAAGGCAATCTACCGGTTTGCAGCCCCGCCGCCCGACCCGACCGCCCAGCAGGCCACCCGCCTCACTCGCTAGAATGGCCGACCCTCGCCGCTATCGTCTAGGGGACTAGGACGCTGGCTTCTCATGCCAGAAACCGGGGTTCGAATCCCCGTAGCGGTATCTGGGCAACGATCGTTGACGGTGGTCGAACCGTAGGCAAAGCGTTGTGGGAGAAGGTCGACTCATCGCCGCGCGGTCGTCTGGCCAAGTTGAGAGGCAATAGGAAAGACGTAGGCGTCTTCAGTGATGAGCAGGACGGTGGCGATCCTAGAGACGCGTCTTCGATCTGGGTTTCGACTTTCTTGACTTGGCAATCCGACCAACCTTGCTCAGATTAGATCGATCGAATGGCAGCGTTGATCGTCAGCATCTCGACGCGCAACGCTGCATGGACATCGTCGTGGTCGCTCACGACGCAAACCCTGCGCTCTTGCACGCTGTTGTTGTCGGTTCGCCTATAGGCGAACATCGGTCGGGCTCGGAAGGCGACTCGCATTTGCGAGCCAATGGGCACCGAGATGCGCGCAACGCTGCTCTTCGTAGATGAGTTGAGCATTCCCTCAGCGAGTCCATGCCATCGGCGCCCGTCGAGGCTGTCCTGCAGGAACCACGAGATATTCGCCTCGTGGTGACCCGTCCAGATTTGGGAGTCGCCACCGGTAAGGCTTGCGAGCCCCTCCGATTCCCCGAGTTCGATTTTAGCCCCGAGGTCGACCACCACCGTTACGGCGCCCGACAGGTCGACGTCGATCGCAGCGAATGTCCACTCTTCGCTGGGCGCGATCTCAGGGTGTTCCGAGCTCCACTCGCTGAATGGCGTCATCGCCGAGTCCCTGCAACCCTGAGAATGAGCGCGGCGTACTCACGCTCGCGCGCTTGCTCCGCGCGCCGGCGCATCTCCGCTTCAGCCTCCGCTTCAGCCTCGGCTGCCCTTTGCTCCATGATCGCCCCCATCGGGATGAGAGTTCCGGGAAGATGGAAGCCCGGGATATGACCAGGTGGCTGGATCATCACCGTCCAGAATATCCGTCGCCTCTGTGGAAACCGCGGCCTGATCGAGGATCAAGACTTGGTGTGGCCTGACATCGAATCGCGAAACGGCGCTACCGTGCCAGCGAAACCGGCTCGGCGGCGATTCGCGCTATCGGGTTCGTCTTATGTTCCGCTAGGGGTATGGCCTTATCGGAGAGAGCCGGATCACCCGCCTCTCTCCGTGTATGGCATTCGAGAGGGTGTCACCCTGGGTTGCGACGGATAGGCTGGGACTGAGCGCCACGGCGCGCCGTCGTCTCGTTGTCGATGACGATTCACCACCCGAGGATGAGGAGATTGCAATGTCGGCTGAGCAGGGCGACTCGCACCGGCTGGCCGCAGTCGCCGCACTCGTTAGCGCGGCGGTGCTTGCGGTCCTCAGCATCGACATCGTCGTTTCGCAGTTCCCCCGAGGGCTGATCGTCCTCGCCAGCGTCGTGATCGCAGTGGCCGCAGCTTGGTACGGCCTGACTCGCACCGGGCGCGCGAGGCTTCTGGCGTCTGGAATCGCGATCCTGGCGGTGGCGGCGATCGTTGTCATATTGATCGCCGACGGCGATCATCTCGTGCAGGCTCTCGTGATCGTGGTGAGCCTGGGGCTGATGCTTTTTGCGACGCGATCGGCTTTCAGGGTCCACGTGTCGCTCGACCGGGCGCCGGATCCCCATCACCCCGTGCTCTTCTACAACCCCAAGTCGGGCGGGGGAAAGGCCGAGAAATTCCACCTTGCCGATGAGGCGCGGGCTCGGGGCATCGAGCCGATCGAGCTGAAGCTCGGCACCGACCTCGAGCAGCTCGTGCGCGGTGCCGTGGCCGACGGAGCCGACGCGCTGGCGATGGCCGGCGGCGACGGCTCCCAGGCCGTCGTTGCCATGGTCGCCGCCGAGTTGGATCTGCCATATGCCTGTATTCCGGCCGGGACGCGCAACCACTTCGCGCTCGACCTCGGGGTCGACCGCGACGACGTGGTCGGTGCGCTCGATGCCTTCGTCGGCGGTCGCGAAAGGCGGGTCGATCTCGCCGAGGTCAACGGCCGCGTCTTCGTCAACAACGTCTCGATCGGCCTCTACGCCGAGGCCGTCCAGCGCGAGGGCTACCGGGAGGCGAAGCTGCGGACCATCCTCGACACCCTGCCCGAGGTGCTGGGGCCCGAGGGCAAGGGGCTGGACCTGCGCTGGATAGGACCCGGAGGGCGCGAGCACTCCTCCGGCGCGGCGATCCTGGTCTCCAACAATCGCTACCGCCTCGGGCGTGCGGTTGGCTCGGGCACCCGCCCGAGGATCGACGACAAGCTGCTGGGGATCGCCGTTGCCTCCGCGCCGGCTGCGGGCCGGGGCCTTTTCCAGCGGCCTTGGCGAGAGTGGTCCGCGCCCGCCTTCGAGGTTGACGCGGATGGCCCGATCTCTGCGGGCATCGACGGCGAGGCCGTCACCCTGGATCCGCCACTGCGCTTCAGGATCCAGCCGGCGGCGTTGGCGGTCCGGATCGCCGCCGCACACCCCGGAGCCTCTCCGTCCGCGGCGATTCCCGAGGGCGCCTGGGAGACGGTTCGCGCGCTGGCGCGGATCGCTTTGCGGGGGACGCCGATGCGCGCGAGATCATCGTCGCGATGAGTGACTGGCTCGGCGAGGCGAAGGCGGTCGATACCGCCATATATGGAGCGATCGCCGCCAGCGAGACCCCCTCGCTGGACGTCGCCATGCGCGGCCTTTCCCGCGCCGCCGACCACAGCAAGCTCTGGTTCGCTGCCGCCGCCGGGTTGGCTCTCCTTGGCGGATCCGGCGGCCGGCTGGCAGCTCGAAGGGGCCTCCTTTCCCTCGGCATCGCCTCTGCCTTCGCCAACCTCGTCGCCAAGCCGCTGACCACGCGGCGGCGCCCCGAGAGAAGGGAGGCCGAGGAGCTCGCGAGGCGCCACGTCCAGATGCCGCGCTCGAGCTCCTTTCCCTCCGGCCACGCCGCTTCCGCCTTCGCATTCGCCACCGGCGCCGCCGGCGCGCAGCCGATGCTCTCGGCGCCGCTGCGTGCTCTGGCGACGCTGGTCGGGTATTCCCGAGTCCATACCGGTGTCCACTACCCCGCCGACGTGCTCGCCGGGGCGTTCATCGGGGTCAGCGCCGCGGAGCTGGCCGGCCACTTGCTGGACCGCTGAACGTTCGGCTGCCACCTGGAAGCTAGATTGAGCCGGATATGAGCATTCGGATCGTCTGGCGCGCCCTGCTTGTCCTGCTGCTGGACGCCCTCTCCCTGCTGCTGCTCTCCGCGCTGCTCTCCGGTTTCGTCCTCGACGGCGCCCTCGCCGCGCTTGGCGCGGCGGCGGCGATCGGCCTGCTCAACGCGCTGATCTGGCCGGTCTTGGCGCGGATCGCGCTGCCGCTCACGGTCCTCACCCTCGGCGGCGCGGCCCTGCTCCTTAATGGCGTCCTCGTCACCTTCGCCGTCAACCTCCTGCCCGGCGCCCACCTCGACGGGGTGCTCGAGGGGATCGTCGTCACGGTGGCGATGACGGCGCTCACCGCCGGCTTCTACTCGCTGCTGGCGATCGACGAAGACGACTCCTGGTACCGCAACGTCGTCCGCCGGCAGATGCGGCGGCGGGGACAGCGCGTTGAGAGCGAGGTTCCCGGCGTCCTCTTCCTGGAGATCGACGGGCTCGCCCACGACGTCCTGCACCGGGCGCTGGCCGCCGGCGACGCGCCCAACCTCGCCGCCTGGCTGCGCAGCGGCTCCCACCGGCTGAGCAGGTGGGAGACCGACTGGTCCTCGCAGACCGGCGCCTGCCAGGCGGGCCTGCTGCACGGCTCCAACGAGGACATGCCGGCCTTCCGCTGGTGGGAGAAGGACCGCGGCGCGGCGATCGTCACCAACCACCCGCGCGACGCCGAAGAGCTGGAGCGGCGGCACTCCGACGGACGTGGGCTGCTGCACGCGGGCGGCGCCAGCCGCGCCAACATCCTTTCCGGCGACGCGCCGCACTCGATGCTGACGATGAGCACGGTGCTGCACCGCCGGCGGCCGATCGGGGTCGACTACGCGGCCTACTTCGCGCGTCCATACGCGGTGGCGCGCACGCTCGTGCTGGCGCTCGTCGACGTCTTTCGCGAGCGCCGGGCGGTGCGCCGGCAGCTCCGCGACGACGTCCGTCCGCGGATCGCCCGGCCGCGCTCCTACGCCGCCGTCCGCGCCTGGGCCACCGTGGTCCAGCGTGACCTCCAGGTCGCCAGCGTCGTCGGCGACGTCCTCGCCGGCCGCCCGCTCGTCTACACGACCTTCCTTGCCTACGACGAGGTGGCCCACCACTCGGGAATCGAACGCGACGACGCCCTCGCCGTGCTGCGCGACCTCGACCGCCAGATCGCCAGGATCGCCCTCGCCTGCGCCGACGCGCCGCGCCCCTACCGGCTGGTCGTCCTCTCCGATCACGGTCAGTCGCAGGGGGAGACCTTCCGCGACCGCTACGGGGAAACTCTCGAGGACCTGGTGCGCTCGGCCTGCGACCCGGAGAGCACGATCGCGGTCGATGAGGGCGAGGACGACGCGCTCGCCTACCTCAGCGCCGGCCTGACCGAGGTCGCCCGCGACGACACGATCGCGGCTCGCACGGTCCGCACGGCGACCCGCGGTCGCCGCGACGACGGCGTGGTGACGCTCGACGCCGAGGTCCGCGAGGAGGTGGACCGGGCGCACGGGGGAGAGGTGCCGGAGCTCTCGGTGATGGCCTCGGGCTGCCTCGGCCTGATCAGCTTTCCCCGTGAGCCCGGCCGGGTCTCGCTGGAGCGGCTCGAGGCGCTCTACCCGCTGCTGCTCCCGGCCCTCCGCGACCATCCCGGG
>Ga0157374_10001065_pt1 | contig 23827 bp, 16 predicted proteins | sample M25metaG_FD_115308 | JGI IMG/M metagenome (GOLD analysis project Ga0157374, IMG submission 115308) | Miscanthus rhizosphere microbial communities from Kellogg Biological Station, Michigan, USA - M2-5 metaG | ecosystem: Host-associated > Plants > Roots > Rhizosphere > Soil | place: USA: Michigan... | reverse complement strand
CCCGCGGAGGTTTGTGGACTGGGAGCGAATGCGGCGGGATTCAACCACTGCGTGGGCTCCTGAACATCGACCTTTTGCGAGGCACCTCCAACGGTGAGCGGTACTCCGGTCAAGACGTCGGGCCGGATACCGAACGCAAAGCCCGGAGGGGTGGTCAAGCCCGACTCAAAGACCTGAACCGGCGCACCGGAGTGGTAATTGTGAATCGCGGAAAGCTGCCAGCCACCCAAGACCGGATTCAGCCAGTGCAGATCCCAGTGCCGGCCTTTCCCAAACGGCGTATCGTAAACCCACGTGAGTTTGAAACTCTGAGGCAGATTAAACGACGCCACAGAACGCTCCAGGCCGCGATTATAGTAATCCTGCGCGACGGTGTAGTAGGATGCCGCTCCATTCTGATCGACATAACCGATCGCTTTCGACCAGGTGTACCCAGCGAGAAAACCCAGGCCTTTTGTCAAGTGCCGGGTGACAGTGATCTGTAAGGCATTGTAATTCGAGTTTGTATTGTACGGAAAGGCTTCCTCTACGCTGGAATACTGCGGGTACGGCAGAAGAGCCTGAGAGACCGTGTTGTCGGTCGGAAAACCGGCGTACGGAATGTACTGCGGATGATCGCTGACCGGATCATTCAGGATATCGCCCATGGCGAGCATACTCGCGGGCAAGGCATCCAATTGATTAAATCCTCCGGATCCCGGCGACCCACCCCACAAACGGGTTCCCTTGTTGCCGATGTAGGCGGCTTCCAAAACGGTGGCGCCCGGCAATTCATATTGGATCGTGAAATTGTAGTTCTGGACATAGCCAGGCCGGTTGGCGTCGCGTGCGGTGGTGGAAACCGAATTGAACTCCGCGGAGGAGGGATCGGTATTCGGCAGCGGGCTGCTCAGGCTGGGAAACCGCTGGCTCAGATAGATAGCGGGATCGCGCGGATTCCCGAGAGCCCGCACATTCACTGTGGTGCTGTAGCCATAAGTGAAGCCATAGCCGAAGCTGTTTGCAATGGGAGGCGTATTGGTCATTGCATACCCGGCGCGAACCACCATGTGATCGGTCACCTTGTACGCAAGGCCAAATCGTGGGCCGAACTCCCTCCAGTACGTGTCGTTAAACGGTCCGCCAAAGATCAGCGCACCGGGCCGGTTATCAGCGCCCGGATCCGGAACACTTAACGAAACTTCGGACATGCGGTTTGTGACTTCATAGAGCGGTGGAATAATTTCCCAGCGCAGCCCGATGTTCATCGTCAGTTTCGGCGTAATTTTCCAATCGTCCGTCACATACAACGCATGTTCCGGCTGGCGGAAACTGTCGGTGTAACCGACGATGTTTTGATTTGCGTTATTGGCCGCGCCCAGAAGAAAACTGGCAAACGCGTCACCTGTTTGCGTGCCGAATCCTGGCAGCGCCGTCTGGAGCGGAGTGAAATTGAAAGTTCCGGGGCTATTGGAATTCCGGTCGGTATAAAAATACCTTCGGTAATCGTATCCAAAACGAAAAGTGTGTTTGCCATGTATCCAGGTCACATCATCCTGAAATATATAACTTCCGTTAGGGTTGTAACCATGGAATCCGAAACCAATCGGGTTGATGGTTCCTCCCTGGTAATTGTTCCCTGTGAAAGTCATAGTCGGGAAGAGTTGGGAAGCTGCGAGACCCTGCAAGCCTATTTGCGCAGCCCAACCGCCTTCTGCGCTGTGGGTCGGAATGCCATTCTCATTTACAAACCGGTTAATACCGGCTGCGAAGCGGTTAACAATCGAGGGCGTCACCGTGGACGTCACAGACAGGCGCCCCATATTCCCCGGCGTCTCCTGATCCTTCATGCAAGTGGTCGGAAGCCCTGGAACGGGTAGATAGGGTCCATGCACTCCGCCGGTGCAACTGCTATTGAAGCGAAAACGGTAGCTCTGGTTGTAATAGCCCGAAATCTGATTCCGGGAATTGATCTGATGATCGATCTTGATGCCGAATGTGTGCAGGCGGAAATATGGAGAGCTTGTGCCCAGCTTCGGATGATTATTGAACAGCTTATCGAACTGCGGGTCCGTGATGCCAACACTCTGGACAATGTTTTTAGCCACCGGGTCCCACGCCGCCTGGGGAATGATATTGTTTGGAAACGGATTGCGCACGTAAGTACCATCCGGGGCCTGCGTCGTGGAGTGCGGGTCATAAATTTGACCGAACAGGATCGGCCTGCCGAGGGCATCAGTTCCGATTACCGATCCGGATTCGTCATTCCCGGTGCATGCCGGGTTCAGGAGGCACGAAAAATTGCCGTTCTTCTGGGCTACCGGGGGCAGAGTGACGAAACCATTGGAGGGCAGGTTAACTGTATTCGTCTTTTCGAAGTTCGTGAAGAAGAAAGTCTTGTTCCGACCGTCATAGACTTTGGGAATGTAAACTGGACCGCCTAGCGAGTAGCCCCAGTTGTTCAGCCGATTGGGCGGATTGGTTCCACCGAAGGTTTTGTCTTGTACAGGAATGGAGTTGAAAGCTTCGTTGCCGAGGAAATAGAACCCCGATCCGTGCAGGCTATTCGTACCCGATTTGATCTGGAAATTGGCGACCGCCGTCTGTCCGCCATTGTATTGCGCCGAAATGGCGCCCGTTTGTAGCTTGAACTCACCGACAGCTTCCGCCGAAGGACTGAATTCATTGTTATTGCCGCCCGAAAGGTCCGACCGGCCGACGGGAATACCATCAATGAGAATCTCGTGGGAATACTGCTGCCCGCCGTTAATGGAGCCGGCGAAGCTGTTTCCGGTGGTGCCAGGCAAACTGTTAAAAATGAAAGACTGTAGCTGCCGCTGCCCATCATCCACGGTAATGGGCCAATCTTTATATTCCTCGGTGGTAATGTACTGCCCAATTTCCGCCGAATCCGATTCCAGCAACTGCGGAGTGGCGCTGACCACCACCTCCTGGTTCATGGTGCCGACCTGAAGCTTTAAGTCGATGGTCATGACCTGCGCGACGCGAAGAATTACGTTTTCGGCCGTCGAGGTTTGGAATCCTGGAGCGTTGACACGAATTGTGTAAGTCCCCGCGGGAAGATACGGCAGAGTATAAGTGCCGCTCGATGTGGATGTCGTTTTCGATTCGACACCAGTGGCGTTGTGTTTCGCCACTACCGTAGCGCCCGGAACGACGGCGCCGGCCGGGTCGGTAATGGTTCCATTCAATGTTCCGACCGGTCCCTGTGCATAAAGGGCGGGAATAATGGCGGCTGCAAACCATGCAATCGCAGCGATCCGGAAACGCTTCATGCGACCTCCCTGAATTGCCTATGGCTCAAAACTACGCTTTTGCCAAGTTACACCAATTAAAAGGGAAAGTGGAACAACTGTCAAGAGAGAAAAGGCAAACGCAAGTATATGAAATTACCCGAAATATTTCGCAAGCAAGGCGTTTGGCACTTTGCCGATTTACTACTCGATCGTTAGAGCCGAGGAAATTCATTCCAATTGAAGTTGTAATCGCGCACGGGCAGGTGATGCACTTTCGCATATTCATTTCGCACCGCGATAACCCTCTGTGCCCAGTCTCCGAGCGGATAAAGCAGCTCACGATAGATGAGATAGCTCATGTCGATCGTGCGAACCGGCTGATGATCCTTCACATCGTCTACCTGGTCGAAGTACGTCCGGCCATTCGCTTCCAGAACGCGAGGAAACCAGTTCTTATACCAGGTTGTCGCCGCGTTTTCCAGCGCCTGGTTGCGCTGCTGGCGGATATTTTCTGCAACAATGATTGTCCGGTCGAGCGACTCCAGCGCGCGTTCCGCCTCGCCACGGCCTGCGGACGCTTCGGCTGCTTCCAAATCATCCGAGATGCGGCCTAGATCCTGGAGCATGAGTAAGTTTTGACGATACAGCCCGGCAATAGAGAGGTAAACCTCCAGGTTGTATCGATTGAACTGCACCCGCCGGATATTCATGTGAAGCAGATCCAGCAGCCGATCATTCTGGGCCAAGAAGGTACTGGCCAATTCCAGGCGCCTCTGGTTTTCAAGTCGCCAGTCGCGGCCCAAGTGCAGAAGCTCGCCTGACGGTACCGGGAGCGTTGGCAGATATTGGTCGTGAGCGGGCCGGGGAGGATTAAAGACACCATAAGAATTCCCAAAAATCGGTGTTCGTGTGGCGGACGGACCCGTTTCCCAACTGTCCTCCCAAAGCTGGGCTTGTTCGCTCATAAGTTGATAGAGCCCGCCCATGTCGATTACACCTTGTCCGTAAAACAGCGCGTAAAAAGAATTCTCTAACTCCTGTGAACTCGACGGCGACCTATGCCATGCCGCCGTGGGTCCGGTTGCGTATCCGAGCCAGAACGTTTCCGGATGGAGCCCCGCGTCTGCCCATCCGGCTACGAAGATTCCCATAAGATCCCCCTGGTTGGCTTGGGCAGAATCCGGACGTGTCGATGAGAGGCGATCGAGCGAACTGAGAGACGCGCGCTCGAACATCTCCTCGACTCTGCCCGGACCAATTGGCCCGGGATGCAATCGCTGGGACGAGGGCAAGATGTGATATTGCGGAAACAACTGCTCCTCGCCTTCAGTCGATGTATAGACCATTTGCCGGATTCCATGCGCCCGGAAGACCGGATCGAACTGAGGCCCGTATACCTCGCCATTGACGAGATGAGCGGGGAGCGCGTTAATGTCATCGGGCTTCAGCGGATATTCACCCCAGAAGATTACAGTCCGGCCCCGCTCATGCAGATAGTCCGCTGTCGTGGTCACGAACTCCGCCAGCACCTTTCCTACGCTTCCCAGTTGCTTTGCGCGTTGCGCTTCACGACACTGCTGGTTGTCTGCAAGGCCAATGTAGTACGGCTCGTCGGTCGAGAGCACAAAATATTTCCCTCCCTTGTTCGCCGCCAGCAGATCGTCGAACATTCCTTTGAGCAGTTCATGGGTCTCCGGATTTGTCGCGCAAAACTCGTAATTGCTTTCCGGATATTCTCGCAATCGTGCATATTCCGGATGCTTCAGTATGAAAGCGTCGTGCGCTGGCGCATCGAGATAAGGAATCAACTGCACGTGATATTTCAACCCGTAATCGGTCAACTCCTGCAACTCGGCCGGCGTTAACGCATAGGGCTCGACAATCGGTTGGGCGTGCTGATACTGGAAATGGCCCTCCAGCTTAATCGAGAATCCGTTGATCTTGTAGAACGCGGCTTGCCGCAGCGCCGCCTTCAGTACGTCCAGATGCTCGAGATGATGTGCATCGTCCCAGTAGATCACCCGCAACTGCAGGTCTGGCCAGTCCTGGACCGTACTTTCAGGCAGCCATAACTTTCCGCGATCGGCTTTGAGCAGTTGCAGGAATGTTTGCACTCCATAGAACAGACCGGCGGCGGTGTTCCCGGCAATGGTGACGCGATTTGAAGCTAGTTCCAGGCGATAAGCTTGCTCCGCAACAGCCGCCTTGTCTCTATCTATCGTTCCGCCGACTACCACCTGGTTCGGCGCAACGACCAAATGCACAACGCCCGCCGCATCTCGCGATCCACGGAGCGTCATGCCGAAGCGCTCCTGCAATCCTTCCTTCAAACTTTGAATTGCGGTGTCGTCAGGCTTTATCCCTGGTCCTGACTCAAGGCGCCAAGCCGGCGTAAACTCGAAGTCTTTAGTGCCGAGCACCACATTTTGTGGCGTGGGAATCAGGGTGTAACCGCGTGCGAACAATGGCGATAACGTCGCTCCAATGCCGGGCAGTGCATCAGTTGAGATCAATATCAGTGCGATCCACCATGAAGAGCGCACGATTCGAAAGATCTGAGGTTCAGAACGTATCACGGCTTTAGAGTCACTAGCGGTTCAAAATATGCCAAAGCGTCCCGCTGAAAATATTGGCTTGAGCTTGGCCTGGAACTCCACATGCGTCCAGCATCCGGTGATACCTTTCGAGCTCACGATCGAATTCGTCGAGGTCGCCTTCGAAAACATCTGATCCGAAGACCAGTTTTTCAAACGCGCTCGCATTCGATTTCGGCGTGTGAGGGCTAGCCACACTGGTCCACCAGAAGATCGATTTAAAGAACGTATAATTTTCCTGCTTCTTGATCAAGCTGGACCCTGAAACATCGAAATATAGGTTCGGATTCCATCGGCCGATCTCCCCAGCCCACGCGTAGTCGGGATTCCCCAAATGCGCTCCAATGACGGTCAGCTTCGGGAATCGCCGCGCAATCAAGTCGAGTGTTGATATGCGCATCCGATCGGAGCTGACATTGCTCGGTATCTCGGGGTCACGGCGATTTACGATTCCCGTATGGAACAGCAGGATCATTCCATATTTTTCCGCGCGTTCGTAGATCGGCCAGTACCGGCGATCGTCATAGTCGTATTGCGGTTGCGAGATCTCACCCAGACCACGAAATCCGGCCTTGTGAAAGCGATCGACCAAAGTCAGAGCTTGAGGCGAGTCGAGTTCGATATCGCCGAAACCGATCAAGCGCTTCGGATGCTGCCGTATGGACTCGCTCGCACCTTCGAGATCCTTCGGGGAAGTAAGCAGAAAGGCCATGCCATTCACCGAATTGAGCTTCGCCAATAGCTTCTTGAGAAATGCTTCGGTCCCATCGTGATGTACGTGGCAATCGATCACTTTGGGCGGATCCTGTGGACGGCAGAGGGTGGAGCAAGCAAGGAAGATTATCAGAGTAGCGAATTTATTGAGCATTGTGAGCGACTCGCGTCGCGAACCTCCTGAAAAATGAGCGGTGGCTTCAGAATCCGCCTAGTGTACATCGCTTTCCCGCAATTTCGCAGGTTTTAAAGTCCATCCCTGCAGCCGGCCGAGATCGAGCAATTCCGGCGCGGCAAACCCTTTTGGATGGATCGGCCAATTGAACGCTCCTTTCGCATCCGTTGAAAAATAGCGTTCAAATATCGTATGACCGTGAAGAATGCGCACCATGCCCGAATCGGGACTGAGTAATTTTCCCGCTAAGGTCGCAGTAAAGTCGGAAAGGCCGAGCGTCTCTGCTCCGAGAAAGACTTGGTCCGGAAGACGATGATTCCGTCGTATGAAATCCGCCGCGTCGTTTTTCGCCCTTTCGAACAAGAACGCTGGAACCGTCGCGGATGGCCAGGGCGTGATACCGGGCGCCGTAGGTCCATCCCCAACCTGTGGCTCCAACCCAAGTAGCTGAATCAGCATATCCGCTGGAGAAAGAACTGCACCGTCGACATCGAGAAAAGTGATCTGCCGGCTCAAGTGCTCGGCGATCTTGCGCGAATCCACTGCTGGCGGGCGCGGTCCGTCGTAGATGTGAGTGAGATCCTGGGCCGTTACAAAATGTACGCCGGGTGTTTGCTTCATGTGTTTGACAAATGCCTGAAGCACACGGAAGCATTGCTCGGAGTCTTCGCTAGTCCGCCGGTGCGGCCGTACCCAATCCTTTCTTGTGGGCATGGCGCCGTTGGCAAAATTAACGGCATCCCAGAATTCCGTTGTAACGAATTCTGTTGGGTGGTAGTAAATGCTGATCAACCCGCCCCCGGCGGAGCTTAGCCGGGAGACTGCTTCATCGAAGCGCGTATAGGACGCCATACCTTGGTCGCCGGCGTTCAAGTCGGCGCGAAGCTGATTTCTGCCCATGTTAAACACATAAAGCAGTCCGCCGTACCAGAATGGCTGCTCATTAAGACCGACTTGTTCGCCTTCATCCAGGTAGACCGGTATGCCCATTCGTCGAAGTGCCAGGTTGCTCTGAGGGCCCCATGAAGAGCCCGGCTGGCCATAACAGACCGGCGGTACACCGAAGATGCGTTTAATATCGATGAGTCCCGGTTCTTCGCGTCGCTGGAACTCGTCAGCGCCTTCGAGATAACCGAATCTACGCAGGTACTCGGCGGGAGCGGGGTGCAGGCTGTGCCAGTTCGAATGAAAACCAATGGCATGCTTCGACAACGCTTGAATTACATCGGTTCTTCGGCGGGATTCGAGTGTGCGCGCCTTTTCGCCAACAATCTTGAAAGTGGCGCGAACATCCAGAGCGGTCAGGTCGTTCGCGATACGTAAAGCCGCATCGTCTGCCGCGGGCTCAATGTAATCCTCGGTATCGAACCACAGGACGACATATACGGGCCCACGCGCAAGTAGATGTGACGCAAGTAATAGAAGTACGAGAAGTCGACAAGCAGTCATTGATCTATCGCCTCGCTCGTATATCGCTTACTATCCACGGCACTACTCGCGGGTGATGAACGTCGCGGCGGTCATCCCGCTGATGACATCCCGCGCCTGTATGCGCCACACGCCCTTGACATCGCTGATTGCGAAGGGGATTCGGAAGGCTGCCTTTCCATTCCGCACTGTAAGATTCGAGCCGTAGTGGCGTATCAAATGACCGTCGGGGTCGATGACCTCGGCGCGCACCACCGAGAGATCCACCGGTGCGTCATGCTCGTCGCGCAGAGTGACATTGAGGTTCTCGTCGATTGCAAGTTTTGAAATGCGTGATTTGCGCTCAACGATCAGGACGGGCTTGTCGGGCCCGGCTTCCAGTTCCCCGGCCGCAATTCCGCCCCGCAGTAGGTCGTAGCGAACGGCTTGGGTGTCGGGGAGACGAATCGTTGTTGGCTTTTCCGGCAACACCCCTGTGAGTTTCGACTGGCCGAAGTCTCGAACGGTCACGAGGTACGGGCCTCCGAAATCGTGCTGTACTCCCGTATTCCGCGGCCCGCTACGCACAAACCCTTTTGTCCGCTCGTCCCACAATGCTTGTTCGCGCCAATGGCACCGTCCATCCATACGGCCGGTCTGATCATCGCCATAAACAATGCCGCCGCGTGTCATGAAGCGCTCGATTTCCTTGGCTTCCCGGTCGGTCACAGCGATTGAATACGGCAAAATCAGCACTCGATAATGGTCGAGCATGCCGGACTCGATCTGCTCGGTGGCAAGGAGCCGGAATTGTACGCCGGTCGTTTCGAGTTTCTGGACCCATGCCTTGCGACGGTTCTCCAGTTCTGCGAAGTTTGCTGACGATTCGCCTTTGCTGCCTCCGACTCCAGCAGTGATCTTCCCGTCCGTAATCCATGAACCGCGGATGCTGGACATCGAGAAGTGGATGGCCACGCCGTCTTCGTGCACAGTCGAATTCATGAACACGCGTGCGATGCCTGACTGCAGGCGTCCGAACGCTTCTGCCAGACCGCGGCCCTGGGCGCTCATCGTCAGATCTGGGTTGAGCAGCGTGTAATGCCAAAAGATCGAAGCTCCGCTATGGCCGTAAAACAGCCGCCGCCACTGCTCATGTTGGGCTTCATCCCCAATCAGGCCGTAGCCGGTGAATCCGGTTATCGTTAATCCAGGGCGGAACAGGTAGTGCATCGGATCCTGGCAGCCGCCCGAGTACGGCTGCAGATAGTCGATCTCCTGATCGATCCGATACCAGTTGCAGCCGTTGTGCGCCGTTGGCACTTGCGTGCCCGAGATGGAGGCGCGCAGATCGGGATCCACTTCGTGAACCAGATCGCGAGCTCTGCCAAATGCCCGAGCGAATTGTGTTTCCATATAGGAACGGTGATCGGCCCAGGGCGCGTAATTGCCATGTTTCTGCGCCTGCTCGGTAGTCATGGGCACCACTGCGTTCCAAGCGTGGAACGAGGTCCCCCACGAAGCGTTCAGTGCGTTGAGGCTGCCATATTCCTTTTGCAGCCATTGACGCAGTCCCGCAAGTGATTCGGATGCCCAGTCGACGTCAAATGCATCGGCGTAGAACGTGACCGAGGACTCGTCGGCGAGATAGCAGGCCATCGGCTTGAGCGGCGCGAGCGGTCGCAGCGATTTTTCCAACTGCGCGCGAATACCCGCTTCGAACGCCGGCGACTCGAGCGTAACTTCGCGAGTCAAATATTTAGTGTCGCCAGTCTTCAGGTACTCGGCCTTGCGCTGAAGATATCCCTCGCGCCGGTACCAGTAGATTCCGAACCCGGGCAGATGCGCACTGACCATCATCTTGAAGTTGCGGTCCGGGTCTGCAAGAATCGATATTCCGATGCGGCGGAACTGCTCATCGAGCATCGGAATCCATGGTTGGTATGATTTCGGACCGTACCAGGGCAGGATAACTTCGTAGTCGTTCCACTCGCGCGACGCGGCCACGAAGCGCACCGGCGTATGTCGAACGGTAGCGCCAATTACAGCTCGTACGAAGCCCGAATGGGTGAGCGGCCGTAGCGCGGTGAAGCGAACCATGCCGCTCCCCTCCGCGCGGCCGATCACCCGTCCGAGGCCGTCAACGAGCTCGATGCGGGCCGTGTGAACTCCTTTCCAGCGAACTTCCACGCTCGCACCCTCGGCAATCACTTCCGGTTCAGCTTTGAGGCCGTCAATTTTTTCCGGCTGTCCCGTTTCGATGGGTGTTATCTTCCAGTCCGCCGCAAGCTGCTGCTCAAGGTAGTACCGGCCGGACGCGAGATTCACGAATTGCGGCGGACGGCCCCCGCCCGATTGCAGCACCTGGTTGTATTCATCGCGAAGCCGCCAAATCGCCCCGCCGTCATCGAAATCCGGAACAGACTTGTGCTCTCGGCCTGCGGCATAGATGATCGCGCGCACCAGCAGCGAGTAAAAATATTCCCAGGAAGTGTCGACGAAATGCCCGCGCGACGACATCGGCATCTGCCAGCTCAATCCATGATTCCGATACCCGAAAGCCACGGCACGCCCTCGTCCGGACTGCCGCACGGCAAGGACGGGAGTCCCGGATTCGGCCCGGATAAGCACCGTCGCGTCAGACGCAGCACGGTAGATATAGTTCTGCACATCTCCGAACGGAAAAGTCTCAACGGGTATACCACGCGCTATATAGTGGTCTCCGATCCGGAGCCAGGGCGAGGCTTCCGTGTGTCCTTCCTGTTGCTGTTCCACAAATTCAGATTCGGTTGGGGTTTTCAGGTCCATCGGTGTAAGCGGAGAGAGTTGGCCCGATGGCCTGACCAAGATCAGCCCACACCCCTCATTCACGCGGCGAGCCAATGCCTCGCGCGATGCCGGAGTGAGTACGCTCCACCCATGATTCAGTGGCAGGAGGATGGCGTCGAAGTTCTTCGGGCTGGTGAGTTCCTGTTCAAGATATGAATACACCAGTTTCAAGTCGCCCTTTTCAGCACGGGCTCCGTAGTCCACGCCGAACGACATCGTCCACTTGTTTACGTCCCAATCGGGATCGATGCTAACGGTTGTGAGATCGAGCGAGAGCCGTTGCGCCAGTTCTACAAGAGTGCGCCCTTCGCCGACAGTTGGTACAGTAAGAAGATGAATCGGACCACCGGGCAGGGGATTCGCCCATTTCACGTGCGGCGTCTGCACATCGAGAGTGTAGGGCGCTTCAAACCTCTTGCCGCCGTCATTCCTTGATCCCATTCCAACGTCCTGCGCCGCGGCGACCAGCGGAGCCGAAGCTATTGGCGGCCTCTCACTGGCCAGAGAGGTTTGACTGCTCGCAGCGAAACCGGCCGCGAGAGATCTCAGGAATTCACGTCTTCTCGGCGCCATCGTTAAATTTAATATCACGAGCGTTCCCACGGCTACTGAACGCGAGTATGGGGAATATAGAACAAACCGCGGGGATGCGCGTGGTTCTTGATTGCTGTTGTAGAAATCAACCGTGATGCTGAACTAAGCTGCGTTCCAGAATCACAGCCCCATAGAGTGATACCCGTAGGGTCAAAATATTCATGCGGCGCGTTGATACAACTTGAGCAGTTCACCGAGTCGGTCATGGCATTGGATGCGGTCAGCATGCGTGATGGTGGCGAAAACGGGAGAAGGGAAGAGCAGCTCATTACTCTTGCCCTATGAACATCGCCATGCTGTCTACGGATGGCTCCCGTTGAAGCCTAAGCGCCGCATTCGCCAAGGAAAGGAATATCCTTCTTCTTGATCTGCAAGATTGTGCCGCCCAGGTCGACGGCCGCGATGTGCCCGATGTGATCGAACACGCGCGCGCGCCGATCCCGCATACACCGGCTTCGTCGGCATCACAATTCCTACCTATATAAAATAGACGCCGTTCTCTTTGCAGCAATTCGGCACATGTCCCGTGAAGAACGTATACGCTTCCCTCACAAAACTGTTTTCGCCACCGCAAGTCAATGCTGCTATTTGTAATTAGTGCAATTGTTTTGTCGGAATATCCATGTATTCCTCTCGCCTCAATGAAGACCGTGGGACTATGAGGACGCTCAAGACCCGGCCCTCGATTGCGACGCATCATCCCACGCCCTTACGGCTTCCGACTAGAAGCTAGCTTATGAAATTTCCTCACAACGAACACCTCCAAGCGCGTCCCGACGATTCACGCCTGGAGGCCCGCATCGCTTCTTATGAACTGGCGGCCAAGCTGCAATTGAGCGCGCCGGAAGTCATGAATATCTCGAAAGAGCCCCCGAAACTCGCCGCCTGCACGCTATCGACGACAAGATGACGGAAGATTTCGGACGCAATTGTCTAATCGCGCGCCGCATGCTCGAACGCGGCGTCCGCTTCGTGCAGGCATGGAGCGGCTCCGATAACGGTTTTCCTCGGCGGAATTCGGATAGCCATGAAAATCTCGAGAAGGATCACGCTGCCATGGCGGCCAGCATGGATAAACCCGCCGCTGCACTCATCAAAGATCTGAAAGCTCGCGGCATGCTCGAGGACACCATCGTGCACTGGGCTACCGAATTCAGACGCATGCCCAGCAGCCCAAGGTGGCAAAGGCCGCGATCACAACCCGTTCGCATTTACCGCCTGGTTTGCCGGCGGCGGCTTAAGGCGGTGTGGGCTATGGAGCAGGTGATGAATGGTCCTACAAAGTCGCGGAGCACCCGACGTGCTGATACGACATGCACGCCACCATGCTGCACCTGTTTAGGAATCGACCACACTCGCCTCACCTACAGGCACAATGGCATCGACCGCCTTACAGATGTCTATGGCCAAGTAATCCCGGAGTCATTAGCTCGAGCTAATAGCTGTGGGTTGAAGGCTCCTGACGCCTGTCTCCTCTAGAAGTTAAACTTAGCCGCCAACTGGATCTGCCGCGATCCTGGCACGCTTCCGCCCACGCTCGAACTCGTAGACGTAATCGTTCCAAAGCTACTCCCATTCTGAATATTCGCGTTCGGCGCATTCCAATTCGGATGATTCAGCGCATTAAACATTTCCACTCGGAACTGCAGATTGAATCGGCTTTCTGGTCCGAAGTAGTTATTTTTGAAAAATGAGATATCGGCATCGGCGATTCCGGGATTCCGCACATCCGGCAGGCTACGGCCGGTGTTGCCAATGGTGAACGGCGCCGGCTGCGAGAAGACCGAAGTATTGAACCATTTCACAATCGTCGGATTCTCTAAACCCGCGCTCTGACCGTTATTATTCGGCCTTTGATTCGCCGCGAAAATATTGGTCTGGTTCTGGGCTTGCGCCAGCACAACCGGTGTACCAGTCTGCCACGTGAGAATCCCATTGACCTGCCAGCCCGCTACGAGCAGATTGGCAAAGCGCGGTGCATTGCTGAAATTCTTGCTCCTTATCCGGGATTCAAAGGAACAGTCCAGCAGGCCCTTCGTCCCTTCCCGCAGTACACCGTGATTGATACTTCGGTGGTCAGGGTGATCATAGCGGCCATTCCACATATCACGCCGCCTTGATTCGCTTTGAGAAGCGTTACAGCAATGGGGTCACGTTTCAGACCTCCTACGTATTCTCGAAATTAATCACAGACGCCGACAGCTATTGGGGTAACGCCGCAACCAATACTGCCAATGGTTGCTGTTTGGCGGCCGATCAATACAATCGCCGTCTGGAAAAATCCATTGGAGAATATGACGTCACGCACAATTTCAAGTTCGGATTTGTCTACGACTTGCCATTCGGCAAAGGACGGCAATATCTGACTCATGGCGTCGGCGCGTCGATCCTGGGAAATTGGGGTGTCAACGGCGTCCTGACCTATTCAAGTGGCACGCCGGTCGGAGTAACTTCCACGTATACCCTGCCTCTCTCCGCCACCGCCGTCCGCAGTACGCCATACATCACTTCCTATACGAACTGGCAGCCGCAATGGAAGGGCGACAGCTTCGATCCCTCCGTGGACAACTTCGTAACTGCCGCGGCATTTCCTCAGCAGGGCAACGGGACGCCCAACAACGGCTTCGGCAATACTACTCGCTACAATCCCAAAGTTCGCCTTTTCCCTAACTTGAACGAGAATGTCTCAGTGATGGGGGCTTTCCCGATTCGCGAATCCGTCCGGCTTGAGTTTCGCGCCGAGGCCTTCAATCTTTTCAATCGAGTTCGTTTTGGGACGGGAAGCCTCAGTATCCAGAATCAGAATTTCAGCAAGCTGACCAGCAGCACCGATCAGCTCAATACGCCGCGCCAACTGCAGCTCGCTCTTAAACTCTATTTCTGACTACAATCAGAAGAGAGTGGATCGCAGAAGCTTCGTACAAACCGCTGCCGTGCTCGCGGTCAATGCCGCCACCCCGGGCCGGAAACTTGGTATTCCAGGCTCCTACCCCGGGCGCGTAATTGCTGTCGAGAACCCGGCATGCCTTGTCTCTGGAAAGTATCAGCCCGCCCCGGTCCGGCGAACCATCGAGCGCGGTATGAAGGAATTGACCCAGGCGCCTACCTGGCAAGAGGCTTGGCGTTCCTTCTTTCAAAAAGGTGACGTTGTCGGGATTAAGGTCAGCCCGGTGGGCGGACGTCTCCTGTCCTCTGACGCCTCCGTCTTACGCTCGCTCATCGATGGATTGAATCAGGCTGGTGTCTCCAACAGCAACATTTTTGTGTTCAGCCGCTATCGCGAGGAAATCCTCGACGCCGGCATCGATAAATGGCTGCCGTCCGGCGTGCGCTTCGATGCGCCGTCGTTGCGGTATGACAACGTGCAATTGGATATGGGCGGATATGACGCCAATCACTTCATGGAAATGGCGCTATTGAAGCCAGGGGACAGTCCCACGGATGTACATCTCCGGCGTTCCTACGTTTCAAAGATCGTCACCTCACGAGTCAACAAAATCATTAATCTTCCCGTCCTGAAGCACCATCAGTCCGCCGGTGTGACCATTTGCCTCAAAAATATGTCGCACGGTTTTGTTAACAACGTAAACCGCAGCCATGTCACGCCCACATTGAACGCTTGCGGTATATTTATCCCGTCCGTCGTTAGTCTGCCCGTGATACGGGAAAAAGTCGTTCTTCATGTGGTCGATGCGGTGAAGGCTTCTTATCATGGCGGCCCGGGAGCCAAGCCGCAATTCGTGTGGGAGCCGAAAACACTTTTGTTCGGAACTGATCCTGTAGCGCTCGATAAAACGGGCCTGCAAATGATCGACGCAAAGCGCAAACAAGTAGGTATGCCCTCTATCGCCCTCTCAAAACCCGATAAGTATAGCCACTTCCTGAATGCGCAGGTCGAGCACATAGAAATTGCCGGCATCCTCGGCCTGGGCGAATTCGGCGATGACAAAATTCACCTGAATCGGATCAGGATGTGAAGCTAGCCGCCCTCGTCACCCGGTATTTTAAGTATTCGCACGCCCAACATATTGTCGACCGTTTTCTAGACGGATACGGCTGGCATGGCGAGTATCACCATCCGCCGTTCGATCTCGTGTCTCTCTACGTCGATCAAGTCGGCAATGACGATCTGAGCCGCGAGCGCGGCGCGCGCCACCCTTCCATGCGGCTCTGCTCGTCGATTGCCGAAGCGCTTACGCTTGGCGGCGACAAACTGGCCGTCGATGGTGTCGTCCTGGTTGGCGAGCATGGCCATTACCCGAAAAACGAAAAAGGCCAGACAAAGTATCCGCGCTACGAGTTCTTCCGCCAAATTGTAGATGTCTATCGCTCCAGCAATCGTGCCGTCCCGCTTTTCAGCGACAAGCATCTGTCGTGGAATTGGGACTGGGCGAAAGAGATGTACGACACGTCTCGCGCCATGGAATTTCCTTTTTTGGCCGGTTCGAGTTTGCCGGTCACCTGGCGCACGCCGTCGGTGGAAATGCCCCTCGGCTCTCCCATTCGTGAAGCGCTTTGCGTCGGCTATGGCGGCGTAGATAGCTACGACTTTCACGCGCTCGAAACCATTCAATGCATGGTCGAGCGGCGCAGGGGAGGGGAATCGGGTGTCCGCTGGCTTCAGGCCTATCGCGGCGAAAGTTTTTGGGAAGCTCTTTCTGAAGGAATCTGGCCCGCCGATTTGATGCAAGCCGCGCTGTGCCGCAGTCACACGTTGAGTCCGGCGCGTCCCGGCTTCAACGATATGTTCCCCTCGCGCGACCAGATGCGCGCGTTGGTCAAGAATCCCGTCGCCTATGTTTACGAGCATGAAGACGGTCTGCGTTCCACTATGCTCTTGATGAACGGACTGGTCCGCGACTTCAATTTCGCCGCCCTGCTCGGTGGCGCCCCGAAAATCTTCTCGACTCAAATGTACCTGCCGATGCCGGACGGCCGCACTACACTCGCGAATTTCTTCAGTCCTCTCGTCGCCAACATGGAACAGATGTTCCTCACCGGTGTGCCTCCTTATCCGATCGAACGCACCCTTCTTACCACTGGTTTAACCGCCGCAGGCGTCGAGAGTTTGTATCAGGATCAAAAGCGTATCGCGACGCCTCATTTGAGCATTCGTTACCAGCCGCCTAAGGAATCCACTTTCGAGAGAGCCTGATGCTGACACGACGAGAATTTGTTGGTTCCGCCGCCGCGCTGCTTCCCGTAGCTCCTAAAAAGCCGCTTCGCGTCGCCGTTATCACCACGATCTACAAATATCTTTCGCACGGGCAGCACATCGGTGATCGATTTCTGATCGGCTATCCGCATGATGGCGAATGGCACAAACCGGACGTCCAGGTCGTTTCGCTGTACGTCGATCAGAAACCCGAAGGCGATCTGAGCGAGGAACGCGCCCGCGAGTTCGGCTTCCGCGTCTATCCCACCATTGCCGAAGCTCTCTGCTGTGGCGGAGACAAGCTGGCATGTGACGCCGTGCTGATCGTAGCCGAACACGGCGATTATCCGCGCAATGATAACGGCCAGATTCTCTATCCGCGTTATGAGTTCTTCGAACAATGCGTGAAGGTATTTGAAAAGAGCGCACGCGCGGTTCCCGTCTACAACGACAAGCACCTTTCCTATAGCTTCGAAAAAGCGCAGTCGATGGTGGCCGCCTCGAGGAAAATGAAGTTCCCGATGTTAGGCGGTTCGTCGCTCCCGGTGACGTGGCGCCTGCCTTCGATCGATATGCCTTGGGGAGCGCACATCGAGGAAGCCGTAATGGTTGGCGAGGGTGGCTCGGACCCGATGGACTTTCACGCGCTTGAGGCCTTGCAGTGTATGGTCGAGCGCCGCCAGGGCGGGGAAACAGGCGTAAGTGCCGTCCAGATGCTTACCGGAGACGCCGCCTGGAAGGCCGGCTGGTCGAAAGATTTATTGAGTGCCGCGCTCTCACGAAGCGATACGCCGCTGGGCCTCACCGTGAAAGACGGTCGTACGCAGGACCTCACCGCGCCTGGTGTTCTCGAATCCCTGGTCAAAGAGCCCGCCGCTTACCGCATTGAATATCGCGATGGGCTGCGCGCCACGCTGCTGATGCTCGACGGCGCGGTGAAGGACTTCAACTTCGCCGCCCGCGTGCGCGGCGCCGGCATTCTTTCCACCCAATTTCTATTGACTCCGGTACCGAACGTGACGTACTCGGCCTGCCTTGTGTCCAAAATCGAACAAATGTTTATGACCCGGCGCGCGCCGTATCCGATCGAACGAACGCTGCTCACCAGCGGCATCCTCGAAAGCTGCCTTACATCGAAAAAACAGAATCAGCAGCGTCTCGAGACTCCGCATCTTGCCGTCACATATAGGCCGGTGCGGGAGCCGCAATATGCTGCTTGAGAACGCGCGCTGGCCGGCTTTGGCGGGTCTGGCGCACCGCACCTTTGTGGTTCCTTTGGGCTCGCTCGAACAACACGGTCATCACTTGCCCGTCTTCACCGACTCGCTGATCGTGTCTCACATCGCGAAAGGCGTCGAAGAGCAGCGCACGGAAGAAATCGTGATGCTTCCGGTTCAGTGGCTAGGGCATTCGCCGCACCACCGCCGCTTCGGATGTGTCAGCCTTGACTTCGCGCCATACGTGGAAATGATTTGCGGCATTTGCCGGTCCCTCATCGGAATCGGGGCGCGCAAGATTCTCTTGCTCAATGGACACGGCGGCAATGATACGCCCTGCAGGGCCGCGCAGCGCGAGCTGAAAAGCGAGTTCGAAGATTTGCGCGATCTGTACGTTGTTTACGCCGCCTACTGGAATTTAGCGGCCGAGCGCTTTAATCAAATCCGCTCGTCGCCTGCCGGCGGCATGGGTCACGCCTGTGAGATGGAAACCTCCGTCTTACTCTCTAAGAATTCGGCGCTCGTCGACATGCAAAAAGCAAAGCGCGGCGGTCCTGGCCCGCACATCGGTTATCGCGTCACTGACATGCTCAAGCCTCTTCCGTTCTCGCTCATCAATGAGTTCGATGAAATCTCCGAAAATGGTGTGATCGGCATGCCCGAGCTCGCGACTGCGGAAAAGGGCGAGCAGTTTCTCGGCGCCGCAGTCGAAGCTGTCGTTTCCCTGCTCGACGAAATGCGCGGCTGGAAATTTCAGGAGATCCAAAAATGAAAAAGCTGAGCGCCATCGCCATCGTTCTTGCCGCCGCTGCTATCGTTCGCGGGGATAGCGTCAGTGAAGCCTTTCGCCTGGTCGAAGTGGCTTCCGTGTCCGATGCTATCGAACAGCTATACGGAACCAAAGCGTATATGTCACACGATATGCGCCCGCTGATGCAAACCAAGTTCGCCGGCCCCGCCGTCACGGTTCTTCTAAAAAAAGAAGAGCACCACGAAGGCGCTCCCGCACAGCAGGGAATGCTCGACGCTATCGATGAAGCTCCGGCCGGTTCCGTCTATGTGATTGTCCTCGAAGACGGCCTCGATTATGCCGCCGTTGGTGGGCTGATGAGCACGGCAATGAAAGTGCGCGGGCTTGCCGGCGCCATCGTGGATGCGAGCATTCGGGATACACCGCAGATTGCGAAACTGCAGTTCCCCGTATTCAGCCGCGGTGTCGCACCCTCCACCACGATCAATCACTACCGTTTCGTGGGAAAGAACATACCGGTCACCTGCGCTGGCGTCCAGGTCCGGCCGTCGGATATCATTGTTGCCGACATGGACGGGGTAGTGGTGGTGCCGCAAGAGAAAGCAGCCGACGTTTTGAAGAAAGCGCAGCAGCTCGACGATACCGAGCACAGCATGTTGCCGTTTATCGAGAAATACAAATCGATTCGCGAAGCCGTTCGCAAGTTCGGCCGTCTTTAAACTCACCCGAATTCACGGCCGATTAGTCTGCGGAATTTTCGCTATGGGCAATGAGAAATAGAACGTTGTGCCGGCGTATTGGTTTGGGCTCTCGACCCAGATCCTGCCGCCGTGGCGCTCAACGATTCGTTGACAAGTGGCCAATCCGATCCCAAAACCCGGAGATTCGGCCGTGCAGACGCTGGAAAGGGGCAAAAATAACTTCCTGATATTTGGCTGGAATGCCGATGCCATTGTCAGATACACCAATCTCAACCATATCCGGTGTTTTGTTTTGGTAAGAGATGTGAATTCGTGCTGGTTTCCCGGGCTTGTGATATTTCAATCCGTTATGAATTAGATTCTGTAATAGCTGTGATAGCAAAACTGAGTTGCCGGAAACCGTAGAAAGTGGATCGAAAGTAATCGTGGTCTTGCTCTCTGTGATGGATTTCTCCAGGTCCTTTAGAGTCCAGGTGAGAACTTGGGTTAAGTCGACAGCCGTCCAATCGCCGTGCTCTTGGCTGGCTCGCTCGTACATCAGCAATCCCTGAATCAGCGTACCCATACGCGTTGCACCTTGTTGGATATACGTCAATATTTGATCCGCCTCGCTGTCGAGACTTCCGGCATATCGTCTTTCGAGCAAACCAGTGAAATTTGAGATAGTCCGCAGAGGTTCCTGCAAATCGTGGCTTGCTGCGTAGGCGAATCGTTGCAAGTCCTCATTTCTGCGGATTAATAGTGCGTTGGTTTCTTGCAGGGCTTTGTTGGCCTTCGCCAATTTCTCTTCCGCCTCTCGCACGCGCAGGAGGGCGCGCACGGTGGCAAGCAAAACGTCGGAATCGACTGGCTCAATTAAATACGCATCGGCTCCGTTGTCGAGTGCTCCAACCCGATCTTCGCTCGTGATAGCCGAGGCAGACACTTGCAGCACCAGAATGGAGCTCAAATCGGCGTCGGACTTGATTCGCCTGCACACCTCGAGACCACTCATATCCGGAAGATTGACGTCCAGTAGCACCAGCGATGGGCGCAGCGCGGTAATTAGCTCCAAAGCCTCGTTTCCGCTAGCGGCGTCAGCAACCTCGTACCCAGCCTGCTGTAGTAGTCTGGTCCTCGCATAGCGGCCGGGTTCGTGATCGTCGACGTTGAGAATCATTGCTTCGAGAATAAGTGTGGTTCGCCCAACAAATCGCGAATCATTGTCAACGCCTGCTCGCGGTTATCCAATTGTTTGGGCAGTATTGCCGCGTGCCGTCCTTTCAGCCTCAGTAAGTCGTCTCGTGTCAACGGGCGAGATGTGTGTATAACCACTGGAATGTCCTTCGTCGAGGAGTCCGCTTTCAAGTCTTCCAGAACTTCAAAACCGTTTCGGTCCGGCATGTTGATATCTAATAAGACAAGGTGCGGCCGGTCGAACCGCGCCCGTTCCAGCCCTTCGATTCCACCCGTAGCTTCGGTGATCAGATAGCGCGTTCCCCGGAAGAGTTGGCGGGCCAAATAGCGCGCTATCTCTTCATCGTCAATGATCAGAATAGATCCTGGAGCATCGTCTTTGGCCGCAGGTAATTGGCCGACCACTACTTGCTTCGATTGGCCGTTTCCCGCGGAAGCTTCCGAAGTCCTAAATACGAAAGGCAGATCTAATCGAAATAGGGAGCCCATTCCGGGTTCGCTCTCGACCGTTAGCGTTCCCCCGATCAGCTCCGCCAACTTCTTTGAAAGTGGAAGGCCTAGGCCGCTTCCTCTGACCTTGCGCTGCACAGGACTCTCTATTTGACCGAACTCGCGGAAAATGCGCTCATGGTCCTCGCGCGCAATCCCGATCCCGGTATCCGAGACCGAAAATATGGCTCTGCCGTTTTCACGGCTCACCCGCACGCGTACTTCTCCCGTTTCAGTAAATTTCAGAGCGTTTGATACCAGGTTTCTCAGGATCTGACTGATTTTCCCCTCGTCGCTGAGAATCGAAAGATCGTCCGGGGGATCTTCAAAAATCAGACTTACACGTTCGTTATGGTTGAGCGGCCGCATCATTCCTCGCAGCGCGCTGAAAATTTTTGCTATCTCGACTGTGGCTACTCGCACATCAATTTTTCCCGCCTCTACTTTCGCGATGTCCAGTAGATCGTTGACCATTTCAAACAACTCGTAGGAGGCGGACCGCACAAACCGGATTTGCTTTTCCTGCTCCGGGGTGAGGTCGCCGTCGACTCTGTTTAACAGAAGGTCGGAAAGAGCAAGAATCGAATTCAGTGGCGTCCGAAACTCATGACTCATATAGGACAGGAAGCGGGTCTTCAGTTCGTCTGCTCGTCGAAGCGCCGAAGCCCGCTCGTCGAGCTCCGCATAGAGTGCGACAACACCTTGATTCGTCTCCTCCAATTCCTGGTTGAGCTGGGCCATATCCGCCGCCCGTCTTTCAGCTTCCGCTTCCCGCTTCCGAAGTGTCTCCAGGGTTATCAACAATTCATGACTTTGTTGTCCAACTTCCTGGGTTGCATCCTCAAACTTCTCACGAGCTATTTGTTCGGTTAGCCGTGCAATTTGCTGCGCTTCCATCCGGCCCGCGCCTGGAAGTATCTTGGCGAATGTTACGGTGGTGCCTTGGCCAGGTGTCGATTCAAGAGAGAACCGGTCCATCAATCGCCGCGTGCCGCTTAGGCCGAGGCCCATCCCCGTTTGTGAGCGGTACTGTCCGGCTAAAATTGCGTCTCGGTTGGCTATTCCCGGCCCTTTGTCTGAAACTTGTACTACAAAGAGCGGTGGCGCCGCATTTAGCTCGATTAGAAATTCAACACGTCCTTCTTTTCCGTATTCGACCGCATTCCGCGCAATCTCTGAAGTTGCCGTGGCAATTCGAATTTGATCCTGGTGATCGAACCCCGCCAGTCTTGCCACTTGCCGCGCACGTTGCCATGCGGTCAAGACATCTTTTTGCTCTCTCACACTGACCGTCAGTATGCATCGAGAGCCCGCGGTCTCGATCCTGCGGGAACGCTCGGTCATTTCTCTATTCTCCGTTACCTGCCCACCAGAACGCAGGCATCATCCCGGCCCCGGCTCGCATCCCGGATCAAAACAGCGCCCAACAAGGAAGGATCGCGTTGAAGTATTCCAGAGTAAGCGTCTAACCGCCAACTGGACGTAATGCCGTCCGAATGCATGACTAGCGTGGCTTGCTTCGTCCAAGGGTATACAAATTCCTGGAACTTGCGGATATTGTGCCCGGCCGTCCCGTTGAGAGAAACCAAGTGCTGAAGATGCGCCGGCTGGATAATCATTGTGCTGATGTTCCCAGCGCCCGCGAATCGAACCTGCTCTTTCACGGGATCGATCTCAGCAATCGCAACCGCTGCGCCTCGCGTAGATCGCAGCGCATGGTGAACATATTCGAGTAGAACGGCCGGTGTAAGGTCCGTTGCCCTGCTCAGCGCTGCCACTGCTTCGCTCGAGGCTTCCGCGGCTCCCGACCCGTGCCCTAAACCATCGGCTAGCAAAATGGTCGTGCGGTGCTCGTCAACTCGTACTCCCCAACTATCCCCGCACTCCGTTTCTCCAGGCGCTGCTACTTGCATGACTCCAATTTCGAGGAGCCCGGACTCTGATCGCACGGCGGGCTCGCTCGAAGGCGGAAAAAGCCTCGCCACTAGGCAAGTTCCGAGTCTCTGTTGCGAATGGATGTCGAACTCGTCCGCGAGACGGGCGATTGCGCCGAGGCCAGTACCCGCAGTCGCTGCCGTCGAATACCCATCTCGTAAGCAACTTTCAATCGAGGCTACTCCTGGTCCACGATCGAAAGCGACTACCTCAATTCCGGTCAAACCGGCTCGCATGCAGGTTCGTAAATGAATTTGTCCTCCCTTGGCGTGTTTCACCAGATTGCTAGCTACTTCTGTGAGGACAATGCCTAATCTGCGCGCGGCGGTGTCGTCCCAACCAAGGCTTTCGGCAAGTTTTAGCCCTTCCCGCCGCGCTTCCGCGATTTGACTTGTCTCGGAAACCGGCGCAATTTTGGACTGCATCGCGTTAGCTCTTCCAACGCGTTATGGTTACGCGCGTTCCGTTACCTGGCTCAGACCATATAGAGAAATCGTTCGATAGCCGTTTGGCGCCGCCTAGCCCAAGTCCTAAGCCAGTCCCGGTACTGTAACCATCCTTCAAAGCTTGTTCTATGTCCCGAATGCCCGGACCTTGGTCTATAAAGCTAAGGCGAATCCCTCTGCGTTCCCACTCGTTTATGTGCTCGATTGATACATTGCCGCCGCCACCGTGAACAAGAGCATTTCTTGCTAGTTCGCTTGCAGCTGTAACGATCTTGGTCTGATCTACCAAATTCAGACCGGCGCCGACGGCAGCTTTCCGAACTGCCTGACGAACCACGACAATGTCCTCCTGCGAGGTAATCGGAAGGCTAGTCGGGTTCGTTGAGGACACGCTGGTTTTCCTGCCGCTCT
>Ga0157374_10001064_pt1 | contig 23833 bp, 22 predicted proteins | sample M25metaG_FD_115308 | JGI IMG/M metagenome (GOLD analysis project Ga0157374, IMG submission 115308) | Miscanthus rhizosphere microbial communities from Kellogg Biological Station, Michigan, USA - M2-5 metaG | ecosystem: Host-associated > Plants > Roots > Rhizosphere > Soil | place: USA: Michigan... | reverse complement strand
TCCTCGAAGGCAGCGTGCAGAAATCCGGCAAGAACGTGCTCATCAACGTGCAGCTCATCAACGCGGCCGACGACAGCCATCTGTGGGCGCAGGATTACCCGCGCACGCTGGAAAACATTTTCGGCGTGGAAGGCGAAGTCGCGCAGAAAATCGCCGAGGCGTTGCAGTCCAGACTGACGGCGGACGAGAAAACCTCGCTCGCCACCAAGCCGACGCAGAATGCCGAGGCGTTGCAGGCGTACCTGCGCGGCCTCGACATGCAGCGCGATATCAGTGTGCCGATGATCGATGTCAACGAGCAGTTCCAGAAAGCCGTGACGCTCGATCCGGATTTCGTGTTGGCCTGGACGGAAGTGATCTGGCAGCGCCTGCGCGCGTACTGGTTCGGCTTCGATGCGACCGAATCGAACATCGATCTGTTGCGTACGGCGCTTGAGCGCGTAACGAAGCTCGCACCGGAATCACCGCATGTCGAGCGCGCTAAGGCGGCGTATCTCTACTTCATGAAACGTGATTTTCCGGGCGCGCTCGAAACGATGAAGCGCGTGCAGCGCGGCTTGCCGAACGATGCGCGCACGTGGTTCTTCACCGCGCTGATCGAACGTCGCGCGGGACTGTTCGACGAAGCCGTCGCGCACATGCACAAGGCGCAATCGCTCGATCCGAAAGACGACTTCATCATGTACGAATTGCCGAATACGGCGCTCGCGCGGCACCGTTTCGACGAGGTGATCGCGCTTTTGAAACAGATTCCGAACATCAATATTGGCGCGCTCGAACTGCATCTGTTCGCCGAATGGAACGTCGGCGGTCTGGACGCGGGCGAACCCGTGCTCGCGTCGATGCCGAAATCGCCGCTGTCGACTGGCATGCATGCGGACCAGGCGATGTTGCGCAGAGATTTTCGCGGCGCGTCGGCGCTGTACGCTCAGGCGATCGACGAAGTCAATCAGGCGCCGTCGGCCGAAATTTATCAGGCCGAACTGTTCATGGCGGGCTATCTGCCGATCCGTCTTGGCTGGGAATTGCGGCAGGCGCGCTGTGAAACGGCGATGCATAACAATGACGCGGCCAAGAAATTGCTGACCGATGTCCGCGATCGCGCACAGGCCGCGCTGCTGAAGAAGCCGGTCAACTTGAACATCGAAGCCGCGTGGCGCGCGACGCTCGCGCTCGCGCTGGCGGGTCTGGGCGAGCGCGATGCGGCCGTGACGGAAGCCACCAAGGCGACGCAACTGATCCCCGAATCGGTGGATGTCTACGAGGGTCCGTACTGGCTCGACACGCTCGCGGCTGTCTACGCGATCAACGGCGATGCGGCGCGTGCGGTGCCGCTAATTCACCATCTGGTCGACACGCCCGGAAGCATGACAACGCGCGCGATGCTCGCGCTCGATCCGTTGTGGGATCCGATCCGCGCCGATCCTGGATTCAAGGCGCTCGTGGACGCCGGCGCGAAGCCATGACGTCGTTCTTCGAACGGCTCAAGCAACGAAAGATCGTGCAGTGGGCGCTGGCGTACATCGCCGCGGCATTCGCGCTGATCCAGGTTGCCGACATCGTCGGCCAGCGTTTCGGCTGGCCGGAACAGGCGATGCGCATCTTCATCGTCGTCACGGCGGTGGGATTTTTCGTCACCCTGATCGTCGCCTGGTATCACGGCGAGCGCGGCGTGCAGCGCGTCAACGGAACCGAACTGCTGATCCTCGCGCTGGTGCTCGCCATCGGCGGCGCGGTGGCCTGGAAGCTCGGGCCGCCATCCACGCCGAGAACCGCAGTCGCGACGGACGCGCCGCCGCAATCGGTGGCCGTGCTGCCGCTGCTCAACGAAAGCGGCGATCCGCAGCAGGATTATTTTTCCGACGGCTTGTCCGAAGAACTTATTTCATCGCTGGCGCAAGTGCACAGTCTGAAGGTGATCGGTCGCAGTTCGTCATTCCGTTTCCGCGGCAAGGATCAGGACGACACCGCCGCGATCGGCGCGAAACTCGGTGTCGCGACATTGGTGCAGGGCACAGTGCGCAAGCAGGGCGATCAGGTCCGCATCCTCGCTTCGCTGATCCGCGCCGCCGACGGCAGCGCAATGTGGTCGCAAACCTACAATCGCGAACTGAAAGACGTGTTCGCCGTGCAGACCGACATCGCGACCTCGGTCGCTGGCGCGCTGAAATCTGCGCTGCTCGGCAAAACGCTTGAATCCGCCGACAAGCCGCCGAGCGGCAACATCGATGCGTACAACGCGATGCTGCACGGCCGCTTCTACGCGACGCGGCGCAACCGCGCCGATCATCTCAAGGCCGTCGACTATTACGAGCAGGCGATCAAGCTCGATCCCGATTACGCGATGGCGTACGCACGGCTGGCCAATGCGCAGCAGTGGTTCGTCGACTGGATAGCGAACGGCGAAGAGCGCAAGACGATCACGCCACAAGCGCTCGCCAATGCGCAGAAGGCGCTCGCGCTCGATCCGCAGTCGGCCGTGGGAATGGGTGCGCTCGGCATCAATCAGGCGTGGTCGCAGTTCGATCTAAAAACGGGCGAGGCGACGTTGCGCAAAGCTGTGCAACTGGATCCCAACAATCCAGAAACGCTCTATCAGCTCGCCGACGTCATCGGCTGTCTCGGACGCCTGCCCGAATCGATTCCGATGATGCGCACGGTGCTGGCGAAGGAACCGTTGAATCCGCAGTTCCACTTCAATATGGGCCAGTTCCTGCTCGGGCTCAATCGCATCGACGAGGCGATCGTCGAATTGCAGCGCGCCATCGATCTGCAGCCGGAAGCGGTCGGGTTCCGCTTCAATCTCGTGCAGTCCTACATCCTGCAGAAAAAATTCGATGACGCGCTGACGGTCGCGATGAGCGAACCCGATCCGGGCAACCGGCGCTCGGCGCTGGCGCAGACCTACACCGCGAAGGGCGATGCGGCGAACGCGCAGGCGCAACTTGATGAGATGCTGAAGTTCGACAGCGAATCCAATGCGTTCTACATCGCCGAGGTGTACACATTGCGCGGCGAAAATGACAAGGCGTTCGAATGGCTGGATCGCGCCTACGTTATCCGCGATCCGACGCTCGCGATTCTTTATGAAGACCCCATCGTGCTGCCGGCGTTGCGCGACGATCCGCGGATGAAGGCGATTCTCGCCAAGCTTGGATTGCCAGACCCGGACGCGGTGCCTTATCCCTGGCCGAAGAAAAACTAGCGGCTAGGCCGCGCTACCGTACCCGCACAGCGCGACGCCCGCGACCATGATCGCCGAGGCGATCGCTTTCTGCGTCAGCGCGCGACGCGACAAATCTTCCTTCGACCAGCGCGGTGCGAAGAAACTCAACGCGGTGCCGATCACGAACACGAACAGCGGCGTCGTCGACGACACCACGGCGACGAGCGCGGCCGGCGCCATCGTCAACGCCATCCGCACGCCGAGCGTTCCGCCGAGATTGATCAGCTCGTTCGCGCCATTGACGCCGAGCACTGCGCCGACGTTTTTCTTCAGCAGCGCGAAGAACTGTTTTCGATAATGCGGAATCGCCAGAATGACGACCCCGAAAATCGCCTCGCCGACCCACATCCAGAACGTGGTGCGCCAGAAATCGTCGCGCACCGCGAAAACCTTGAAGATGATCGTTGATCCCGCCAGAACTGCCGTGCAGATGAGCATGAGCACGACGAGCCTAAATTTCCAGGCTTTGGTGCTGGGCGATTCGAAGGAAATCAGCAACGCGCCGAAAATGATGAGCGCACCGCCGAAGAGTTGGTGCGCGTCGAGTTTTTCGCCAAGGAAAATGGTCGCGAACAGGAACGTGAACAACGTGTTCGCCTGGAACAGCGTGGCGACGACCGACGCCTCATCGCCCTGGATGGCGCGAAGGTAGAACAGCATCGCGCCCATGAACATCGCGCCGGCCGCGATGAGCACGGCGACGTCGCGGAGATGCACATCGAATACGCCGTGCGCGAAGAACGCGATCGGGATCAGCAGTGTCGCGCTGAGCAACGCCGTGAACACCATCAGCACCGCGGTATCGCTGTTGGCGAAATAGCGATCGACGAGATATTTGTCGATGTGCGTCGACACCGCCCACAACACCGGACCGGTCAACGCGAGCGGCAGCCACGCGGTCATTACATGTCGTGCTTGGCGACGTCGAATCCGGCCGCTTTGTACATCGACCAGCGTTTGCGTGAGCCGTCGCGCTCAGTTTGTTCGGCGGGCACGACTTCAAGTACGCGATCGAACAAGCCCGGAGCGGCGTCTTCGCGAAGGTTGATGACCATGGCGCGATCGGGTGTCGTCGTGTCCGGTGGCACGATCAGCACCGGTGTGATCGCATCGTCTTCGTCGCCCGCGATTTGATGCGGAATGAACGCGTCGTCGGAAAATTCCCACAACTTTTCGTCGATCTGCTCGGCCTGATCGAACGAGCGCGCGAGGATCAGCGTCGGCTGTCCCGCATCGAACGCGCGCTTGGCGAGTTCACAGACCAGCAGCAGCGGATCCTCGCGGAAGCGCGGTTTGTCGATCAGGTAGAAGTCGGCGCGAGCCATCAGGCCGCTTTCAGCTTCAGTTTCGTTACGCGTTTCAGGTTGAGTTTTCGGCGGGCATGCCAGAGGTCGTAGTTCTGCTGCATCAGCAGCCAACTCTCAGCCGAGCGGCCGAGCGCTTTCGACAGGCGCAGGGCCATCTCAGGCGTGATTCCGCTGGACCCTTTGAGAATTCGATTCAGGGTCGAAGGCGCCACGTCGAGTTTCTCGGCCAGTTCGCGGCCGCTGATGTGGTGCTCTTTCAGGTATACCTCGACGATGAATTCGCCGGGATGCATCGGGTTGAACATTCGCATTAGTGATAATCCTCGTAGTCGAGCACGTGCACGTTCTTGTCGTGGAATTCGAAAGTAACGCGCCAGTTTCCATTGACGCAGACCGACCAGCGACCACGCTGTTCGCCTTTCAGCGGATGCGGCTTGAACGAAGGATCTCGCATATCGTCAATTACTATCGTCACTTCGAGCGCGGTAAGAATCGCCTGCAGACGTTTTGCGTGCTTCGGCTGAATGCCTGACGTGCTTCCGGTCTCGTAGAAGTGACGCAGTCCCTTGTGTCGGAACGAACGAATCATCCATGACTCCCAGTGTAGCGTGTTGCGCACCGCGCAACAACAGGTGGCGCGAACCGGAATTCCGCGCCTGAATGCGCCGCATCCTATAGAAAACTGGGGAACGCGCCGTCGGTTTATCGAGACCGTCGACGGACGCGTTCAGGACATCGCGCGTCTTGCGATGACTACCCGTTCGCGACCTTCGTCAGGTACTCGACGAGCATCGGCACCGGACGTCCCGTCGCGGAACCTTTGCGGCCTTCTTCCCACGCCGTGCCGGCGATGTCGAGATGCGCCCAGCGGTAGCCTTCGGTGAAGCGCGCGAGGAAGCAGCCGGCCGTGATCGCGCCGGCGTATTTGCCGCCGATGTTGGCGATGTCGGCGTAGCCGGTGTCGAGCTGGCTCTGGTAGTCGTCCCACAGCGGCAGGCGCCAGGCGCGGTCGAGCGTTGTTTCGCCGGCGGCGATGAGATCGTTGGCGAGTGCGTCGTCTTTCGTCATCAAACCTGTCGCATGTTTGCCGAGCGCGACGACGCACGCGCCGGTGAGCGTGGCGGCGTCGATGATGATTTGCGGATTGAATTTCTGCACGTAGGTGAGCGCGTCGCACAGAATCAGGCGGCCTTCCGCGTCGGTGTTGAGCACTTCGACGGTCTGGCCGGACATGGTGGTGACGACGTCGCTCGGACGCTGCGCTTTGCCGCCCGGCATGTTCTCGACAGCGGGCGTGACGCAGATGAGGTTGAGCTTGAGTTTCATCTCGACCGCGGACAGGAACGCGCCGAGCACACCGGCTGCGCCGCACATGTCGAACTTCATTTCTTCCATGCCGGAACTGGGCTTGATCGAGATGCCGCCGGTGTCGAAGGTGATGCCTTTGCCGACCAGCGCGACGGGTTTGTCTTTTTCGCCCGCACCTTTGTATTGCAGGATCACGAACTTCGGTTCGTTCGCCGATCCCTGCGACACGCCGAGCAGCGCACCCATGCCGAGCTTGCGCATGTCCGCTTCTTCGAGGACTTCGCAGGTCACGCCGTCGTGTTCGTCGGCAAGTTTCCTGGCCTGGTCGGCGATGTATTGCGGATTGCAGATGTTCGGCGGCAGGTTGCCGAGTTCGCGGGCGAAGCGCACGCCGTTTGCGATCGCGTTCGCGGCGGCGAGCGATGCCTTCGCGCTGTCGGCGCCCGCGAATGCGATCGATTCGAACTCGGGCGTCTTGGATTTTTCGCGCGGCTTGAACGTCGCGGTGTACTTGTAGGCAGCGGTGTCGGTGGCGACGGCGGCGATGCGCACTTTCCAGGCGTCGTCCTTGCCGGCTATATCGATTTCGGTGAGATACGAGATCGCGTTCTTCAGCGGCAGACCTTTCAGCACGCGCGCCGCTTCGCTATTGGCACGGTTGAATCGAGCGGCGTCGAATTTCTTCTGGTCGCCGAGGCCCACGAGCAGCACGCGCGGCGCTTTCACGCCGGACAGTCCGAACAGCGTCTGCGTGGTGCCGATCTTGCCCGTGACGTCGCCGCCTTCGAGCAGGCGCGCGACCGCGCCGCCGGATTTTTCGTCGAGCTTCCTGGCCGCATCGGTCAGGACGCGGTCTTCGAACACGCCCACGACGACGCATGGCGCATCCGCGGACTCGGGAGATTGCTGGGTGAGGCTGAACTGAATGGTCATTGTCGTTCCATAGAGAAAAACGCGCCGCCGCCGCGCGAGGACAGCTAAACTTAAGGCGCTTTGAACGCGGCGCGCGATCCAATGCGCGGCTCGTTTCGCGCCGACGGAGGCGAAACCTAAAGTTTACTGCAAAACCTTCATCATCGATGGGTCCATGCTCAGAATCGTCGACCGCTACCTGGCGCGCGAACTGCTTTTCAGTTTCATCGCCGCGCTGCTGATCCTGCTGCTCGTCGTCACCGGCGCGACGGTGGCGGATCTGCTCAACAAGATCGCGCACGGACGCGTGGCGGCGGATCTGCTCGTGGCGCTGATCGGCCTGCGCACGGTCGACACGCTCGCCCTGCTGATTCCACTATCGGCGTTTCTTGGCGTGCAGATCGCCTATGGGCGCCTGTATCGCGAAAGCGAGATGGCGGTGTTCGCTGCATCCGGATTGCCGGTGACCGGACTGCTGCGGCCGCTCACGCTGTTCGCCGTGCCGGTGATCGTGCTGACCGCGATGGTGTCGTTCTGGCTCGCGCCCGCCGCGGATCGCAAGGCGCAGACGCTGCAGGAAGAAGCCAGCCGCTCGCTGATCATCGCGGGCCTCGAGCCTGGCCGTTTCGTCGAGCTGCCGAACAATGACGGCGTCATGTACGTCGAAAGCATGAATACCGACGGCACCAAGTTCACCAAGATGTTCGTGGCCAGCGAACGCACCAGCCCGGACAAGAAAACGACCAACATCAACATCGTCACCGCCACCGACGGCGAGCTGTATCACGAAGCCGACGGCATCGAGCGTTTCCTCGGCCTCAACGACGGATTCCGTGTCGAGGGCGTGATCGGCCAGGACAATTTCAGGCTGATGCGCTATCAGCGCAACGACATCAAGCTGTCCGACAATTCGAACGACACGACGCCGGATTCGGTCAAGCGCAGCGCGCCGACGTTCGATCTGCTGCGCAGCGTCGACAACGTGCAGCGCACCGAACTGCAGTGGCGGCTGGTCGCGCCGATGTCGGTGCTCGTTCTGGTGATGCTGGGGTTGCCGCTGGCCAAGTCGAGTCCGCGCGAACCGCGTTATGCGCGATTGCTGATCGCGCTGCTCGCGTGGTTCGCGTATTACAACTGTCTCGCGCTGTGGCGCTCGCGGCTGAGCCAAGGATTCACCGATCCGCGCGTCGGCTTCTGGATCATTCTGGTGCCCACGTTCCTGCTCGCGGTCTATCTCACCTGGCGCGGCCAGCAGTTGCCCAAGCCCAAACCCATCGTGAAGATGCGCGAGGCCGCGGCATGAGCGCGGTGTTCAAGAAAGTCGACAAGCTCGTCGCGCTGTCGGTGCTCGGATCGGTATTGCTGGCGTGGGGATTCCTGGTCGGCTTCGACGCCTTCCACGCGTTCCTTGCCGAGATCAACGACATCGGCACCGGGCAATACACGCTGACCAAAGCGATCGTGTACATCCTGCTCACCATCCCGCGCCGCGGCTATCAGTTTTTCGGCTACGCCGCGCTGATCGGCGGATTGCTCGGCATGGGCGGTCTCGCATCGAGCGGCGAATTGACGGCATTGCGCGCGGCGGGATTGTCGAAGCTGCGCATCTGCGTGTCGGTGATCATTTCGCTAACGGTGCTGACCATCGGCGTGATGCTAATCGGCGAAACGATCGGACCGCGCGGCGAGCAAAAAGCCGAAGCGCTGGCGTTGACGGCGAAATCCAAAGACGTCGCCATCGGCAAGGGCGGTAGCGTATGGGCGCGCGACGGCAACACGGTGGTCAACGCCAAGCACGGCCGCACGCGCGGTGGCGGCAAGGGCGGCACGACGGTCGAATTGCAGGACGTGCGCGTGTTCGAGTTCGAGCCGAACGGCCAGCTTTCCGCATTGTCGCTGGCGAAAACCGCCACGCACAGCGCCGGCGAGTGGACGCTGTTCGACGTGCGCCGCACCGATTTCAAAGGCACCGAGGCGGACACGTCGACTGAAGCCAAGTCGCAATGGAAGTCGAATCTCGATCCGAACATCCTGTCGGTATCGATGATCCATCCGGAATATCTTTCGGTGCTCGATCTCACGCGCAACATCGAGTACATGACGCGCAACCGTCAGGATGCGTCGAGCTATCAGCGCGCCTACTGGGGGCGCATTTTCTACCCGCTCAACGTGTTGGTGCTCGCGTTCTGCGCGGTGCCGTTCGCGTTCGGCGCGCTGCGCACGGGTGGACTCGGCAAGCGCCTGTTTATCGGCATCGCGCTCGCGATCATGTACTACTTCTTCCAGAGCGCCGTGGTCAGCATGGGCTCGGTCTACAACTTCAATCTCGCGCTCGCCAATGCGCTGCCATCGATCGTGCTGGCCGCCGCGGCGCTGTTCTACTTCCGACGATACGGCTAGCGCTTCGGCTCGCGCAGCATGCGCGTGCGCGCGATCGCATCGTGCGCACTGCGTTTTTCGCGGTCGAAAAACTGCCACCAGAAGCCGGCGCCGAGCAGCGCGAACGACAGCGTGGCGAGAATGAAACGCAGCAGCGCGCGCGCCCAGGTGACGCGCGAGCCGTCTTCATTGACGACGCGCAAGCGCCAAGCGCGCATGCCGATGGTTTGGCCGCCGCGTGTCCACGAGACGACGAAATAGCCGGCCGTGAACAGCAGGACGAGTGCCTGGATGGCGGTGTTGCGCGCGAATTTGTTCTGGTCGCCTGCGACTGATAGTCCGATGGCGCCGGCGAAAAACCATACGCCAAGCAAAGGGAAAAGATCGTAGATCAGCGCGGTGAGGCGCATACCGACCGAGGCCGGCGCGGGTGCTGTCGAATTCATGCGATGGAAATTGACGGATGACGTTGCAAGCGTCGCGGATTACGCTGGGTGTGGCAAGGTGTCGAACATGTCTGGTCCTCAAGAGCACGAAATTCCGGTCGCCGCGGCCGATCACGCGGCGATCGCTGCGTTCCTCGAGAAAATCTGGTCCGAGCAGGGCCTCGCCGACAACACGCTGGCGAGCTACCGCCGCGATCTGGAAGGCCTCGCGCGCTGGCTCGCGCCGCAGTCGCGCACGCTCGACGGCTGTTCGCGCGAGAATCTGTATCGCTATCTGGCGCAGCGATCGGCCAAGGGTGGCCGGCGCGGCACGGGTTACACGGCGCGGTCGAACGCGCGCCTGCTGTCGACGCTGCGGCATTTCTATCGCACGCGCTTGCGCAGCGGTGCGATCGCCGAAGATCCGACGCTGCTGCTCGATGCGCCGAAGTTGCCGCGCTCGTTGCCGAAGGCATTGTCCGAAGCGCAAATCGATGCGTTGATCGCAGCACCCGATGTATCGACGCCGCTTGGGTTGCGCGATCGCGCGATGTTCGAGCTGATCTACGCCACGGGCTTGCGCGTCAGTGAACTGGTCGGCATCCGCACTGAGCAGATCAATTTGCGCCAAGGTGTGGCCCGCGTCACCGGCAAGGGCAACAAGGAACGCCTGGTCCCGCTCGGCGAGCAGGCGCAGGACTGGATCGAACGTTATTACGCCGAATCGCGACCCGTGTTGCTGCGCGGCGCGCAGGTCGACGAAGTGTTCATCAGCAACCGCCGCGCGGCGATGACGCGGCAGATGTTCTGGTTCATGGTGAAGCGCTACGCGCAGCAGGCTGGCATCGACGGCAAGCGCATCTCGCCGCACGTGCTGCGCCACTGTTTCGCGACGCATCTGCTCAACCACGGCGCCGATCTGCGCGCGCTGCAGATGCTGCTCGGCCATAGTTCGCTGTCGACCACGCAGATTTATACGCTGGTCGCGCGCGAGGGCTTGAAAAGGCTGCACGAGAAACACCATCCAAGGGGATAAGAGCCGTCCATTTCCCGACCTGCGGGTTTCGAGAGCGGGTACGGCATGCGACAATTGCACGATTCTGCTATTCCGCCCGGTCTTTCCAGGCGGCTTCCTCGAGGTTCATTCATGTTGAAATTCCTGACTTCCGCGGCGCTCGTTTTCGGCGCCATCGCTGCGCACGCCGCGGACAACACCACCCAGACCCTCACCGATGCGCTGCACAAGGTCGCGCCGCAGGCCAAGCTGCAGTCAATCAGCGAATCGAAGATTCCGGGGTTCTACAACGTCGTCACGGATGGTCACGTCATCCTGATGAGCGGCGACGGCAAATACCTCATCGAAGGTCACGCCTACGACATCGACGCGCACGCGGACCTCATGCACGAAGGCATGACCGGAGCGCGCAAGGAAGGCCTGGCGAAAATCCCGCAGGAGAAGAAACTCATCTTCGCGCCGCCCAACCCCAAATACACGGTGACCGTGTTCACGGACGTCGATTGCCCGTACTGCCGCGAATTCCACAAGCAGATCGCCGAGTACAACAAGCTCGGTATCGCCGTCGAATACGTGCTGTATCCGCTGTCCATCCATCCGGGCGCCGACAAGAAAGCGCAGACCGTGTGGTGCGAAAAGGATCGCAACACGGCCTATACCAATGCCATGAACGGTCAGACGCTGCCGCAGAAAACCTGCAGCAATCCGATCGCCGAGGTCGGCAGCATCGCCGCCAGCATGGGCATCGACGGCACACCGGCGATACTCACCAGCGACGGCGTGCAGCTCGGCGGCTACGTGGCTCCCGCGCAGCTGGCCCAGCAGCTGGAGAACCAGCAGAAGAAAAAGCCCGCCGCGGCACAATGAACCAATCGCGCCGCGCCGGGTCTATGCCGGCGGGGAACATCAGACGAGAACGATCATGATCAAGAAACTCCTGACCGCAGCGGCCCTGTTGGCCGTCACTTTCGCCGCGAATGCCGCCGATGACGGCGACAAAGCCGTGCGCGACGCCATCCATTCGATGCTGCCGATGGCGATCATCGATCAGGTCGTGAAGTCCGACCTGCCGGGCTTCTACGAAGTCATCATCAGCGGCCAGATCGTCTACGTCACGCAGGACGGCAAGTACCTGCTGCAGGGCAGCCTCTACGACGTGCCGGGCAAGAAAGACCTCACCGCCGGCCGCCTCGCCAAGCTGCGCGGCGAAGCCATCGCCAGGCTGCCGGCGAGCAAGGAAATGATCTTTGCGCCGGCCAATCCGAAATACACCGTCACGGTTTTCACCGACGTCGACTGCCCGTATTGCCGCCAGTTCCACAAGCAGATCGACGAATTCAACCGCGCCGGCATCGCCGTGCACTACGTGCTGTATCCGCTCGATCTCCATCCGCGCGCGGACACAAAAGCCGCCGCCGTCTGGTGCGCCGACGACCGCAACGCCGCCTACACCGCTGCCATGAACGGCAAAGACCCCGGCAAAGCCACCTGCAGCAACCCGGTCGCCGAAACCAAGGCGCTCGGCGTCGCGCTCGGCATCAACGCCACGCCGACCATCCTCGCCGACGACGGTTCGTCGATCGACAGCACCACGGCCATGTCGCCGGTGGCGCTGGCGGCGGCGCTGGACAAGAAGGCCGCCGCGAAGGCGAAGCCGGTGGCGTCACGCTGAGGACAGAACGCGAATTCATGGATGAAAGTGCATCAGTGATCGAATTGATTCAGGCGGACGGTTGGAAGCAGGTACGACAGAAAGGAAGCCATCGGCAATTTCAACACTCCACGAAACCTGGAACGGTCACCGTCGCTGGCAAGAACAGCATCGATATGCCGCCGAGCACACTCAATAGCGTGCTAAAGCAAGCCGGGTTAAAGTAATGGACATGCGCTATATGGTTGTCGTGGAAGAGGGCCCGGGGAGTTTCGGGGCTTACGTTCCGGATTTACCGGGCTGCGTGGCGGCGGGCGAAACCCGCGAAGAAGTCCTGGAGCTCATCCGTGAGGCAATTGAGTTCCATCTGGAAGGTCTGAAAATCGAGGGCCGGGACATTCCGGCTCCGCATTCGAGCAGCGAACTCGTCGACGTGCAGGCCGCGTAGGACGATTGCTTGATTCGCGACCGCGAATCCGCATATCTGCAACCTGTTAGAATAGTCGTCTCTTCCTGCACGCGCTGACGCGCCCGCCATGATCGTTTTCGATGGGCTTCCGGCCCTTTCGGCGTTCCGCCTTGAGCGGATCAATCGCGAGTTTCACCGTCTCGAACTGCGCAGCAAGCTGGTTTCTGCGTGGAACGTGTATTTCGTCGAAGCAGAGCCCGACGCCGCGCTCGATCGCGAACGCCTGTGCGACGTGTTGCGCGCCTATCCGGGCGAACCCAAGCCGGCCAGTCTGTGGACGGTGCCGCGCCTCGGCACGATTTCGCCGTGGTCGTCGAAGGCGACCGATATCCTGCGCGGCTGCAATTTTCCAGTTCGGCGTGTCGAGCACGGCGTCGCCTATGTGATCGAGAAGTTGCCGGAAGCGGAATCCGCAGGCTGGCAAAAGCTCGTCGCCACGTTGCACGATCCGATGACGCAGTCGGTGCTCAGCTCACTCGTCGATGCCGGTTCGCTGTTCGCATCCGGGGCACCGTCGCCGCTGGTTCGAATCGAACTTGGCAACGACGCGGAGATCGCGCTGAGCGATGCGAACCGTCGCCTCGGCCTCGCGCTCGCGGCCGATGAAATCGATTATCTCGCCGCACGCTACGGCGAATTGAAACGCGATCCGACCGACGCCGAACTCATGATGTTCGCGCAGGCCAATTCCGAGCATTGCCGCCACAAAGTGTTCAACGCCAACTGGACCATCGACGGCGCGCCGCAGGAAAAATCGCTGTTCGCGATGATCAAGAACACGCATGCGGTGTCGCCGCAGCACACGTTGTCCGCGTACCACGACAACGCGGCGGTGATCGAAGGCAACAGCGGCAACCGTTTCTTCGCCGACGCCGACGGAAAATATTCGATCGCGCAGGAAGCGATTCCGTACGCGATCAAGGTCGAGACGCACAACCATCCGACCGCGATTTCACCGTTCCCAGGCGCATCGACCGGCGCCGGCGGCGAAATCCGCGACGAACGCGCGACCGGTCGCGGCGGCAAGCCGAAAGCCGGACTGACCGGATTCACCACGTCGTATCTGCGCATTCCGGACTTGCCGCGCCCTTGGGAAAAGGATCGTCCGCTGCCGCCGCGCATGGCGACCGCATTCGAGATCATGCGCGACGGCCCGATCGGCGCGGCAGCGTTCAACAACGAATTCGGCCGTCCGTGTCTGGGTGGCTATTTCCGCACGTTTGAGGCTGAGTGCGGAGAAAGCACCGTGCGCCGCGGCTACGACAAGCCGATCATGATCGCCGGCGGTCTGGCGAATCTGCGCGCGAGCGATGTGCAGAAACGTCATCTGCAAGCCGGCGATGCGGTGATCGTGCTCGGCGGTCCGGCCATGCTGATCGGTCTTGGCGGCGGCGCGGCGTCGTCGGTCGCCGGCGGCGACAGTTCGGCGGAATTCGATTTCGCTTCGGTGCAACGCGACAACGCCGAGATGGAACGTCGTTGCCAGCAGGTCATCGACGCATGCTGGATGCGCGGCGATCAGAATCCGATCGTCAGCGTGCACGATGTCGGCGCGGGTGGCTTGTCGAACGCGATTCCGGAAATCCTCAACGATTCCGGCGTCGGTGGCAGCATCGAACTGCGCAAGATTCCTTCCGCCGATCCGCAGCTCTCGCCAATGCAGATCTGGTGCAACGAAGCGCAGGAGCGCTACGTGCTCGGCCTGAAGCAGGCCGATGTCGCCGAATTCGAAGCGATGTGCGCGCGCGAGCGTTGTCCCTTCGCGGTCGTCGGCACTGTTACCGCCGAACGCAAACTACTGCTCACCGATTCCCAATTTCCGACTCCCGATTCCCGTCACTTCGTCATCGACCTGCCGATGGATGTGCTGTTCGGCAAGCCGCCGAAAATGCAGCGCAACACGCAGCGCAAGACCAAGCGCATGGATCTGGTGCCTGATCTCGACGGCATCCTGCTCGAAGCGGCGATCAAGCGCGTGCTGCGCCAACCTGCGGTGGGCAGCAAATCATTCCTGATCACCATCGGCGACCGCACGGTCGGCGGCTTGTGCTCGCGCGATCCGATGGTCGGTCCGTGGCAGGTTCCCGTCGCCGATTGCGCCGTAACCTTGAGCGATTTCGACGGCTACGCCGGCGAAGCGATGGCGATGGGCGAACGCACGCCGCTGGCGATTCTGTCGGCGCCCGCATCGGCACGCATGGCGGTGGGCGAGGCGGTCACGAACCTGGCCTCGGCCGCGATCGACGACCTCGGCGAAATCAAACTTTCCGCCAACTGGATGGCGGCGGTCAGCGCGCCGGGCGAAGACGCGAAACTGTTCGATGCCGTGCAGGCGGTCGGTATGGAACTTTGTCCACAATTAAACATTTCCATTCCGGTCGGCAAGGATTCGCTGTCGATGCAGACCGTCTGGCAACAGGACGGCCGCCAGCACAAGACGGTGGCGCCGGTCTCGCTGATCGTGACCGCGTTCGCGCGCACCAGCGACGCGCGCAAGGCGCTCACGCCGCAGCTGCGCACCGATCAGGGTGAAACGGAATTGTGGCTGATCGATCTCGGCGCGGGACGCAACCGCCTCGGCGGATCGGCGCTCGCGCAGGTCTACAACCGCGGTGGCGGACTGCCGCCGGATATCGACGACGCCTCCGCGCTCAAGCACTTCTTCAATGCGGTCCAGGAAGCGAACGCGAAAAATCTGCTGCTCGCCTATCACGATCGCGCCGATGGCGGCGCCATCGTCACGCTGATCGAAATGGCGTTCGCCGGGCATTGCGGCATCGACGTCGAACTCACCGGCTGGGCCGAGAACACGTTGTCGGCGCTGTTCAGCGAAGAACTCGGCGCGGTGGTGCAGATCCGCAAGCAGGATCGCGATGCGTTTCTCTCGCTGCTCGAAAATCACGAGATCCGCACGCTCGCGCATTTCTGCGGCAGTCCGCATCAGCGCAAGCGCGTCAAGCTGTGGCTCAACGACGAATCGATGGCGCGCTGGGCGCTGGGCGACCTGATGAAGTCGTGGTCGGAAACCAGCCACGCGATGCAGCAGCGCCGCGACAATCCCGAAAGCGCCGACAGCGAATACAAGTGGCGTTGCGACGATGGCGACAACGGCATCACGCCGCGTCTGCTGTTCAATCCGGCCGACAATATCGCCGCGCCGTATGTCGGCTTGGGCGCGCGACAGAAAGTCGCGATCGTGCGCGATCAAGGTGTCAACGGGCAGATCGAAATGGCCGCCGCGTTCACGCGCGCGGGTTTCGACGCCTACGACGTGCACATGACCGATCTGCAATCGGGCCGCTACACGCTCAACGAATTCGCCGGATTCGCCGCCTGCGGTGGATTTTCCTACGGCGATGTTCTTGGCGCTGGCCGCGGCTGGGCGACCTCGATCTTGTTCAATCCGAAGTTGCGTGATCAGTTCAAGGCGTTCTTTGAAGACCCGTCCAAGTTCGCGCTCGGCGTGTGCAACGGTTGCCAAATGATGGCGGCGTTGAAGGACATCATTCCCGGCGCGGAACGCTGGCCGAGTTTCGAGCGCAATCTTTCCGAACAATACGAAGCGCGCCTGGCGACGCTCGAAATCGAAGAGTCGCAATCGATCTTCTTTGCCGGCATGGCCGGTTCGCGCATTCCGGTCGCGGTCGCGCACGGCGAAGGTCGCGCAGTGTTCAACGAAAAGGGCGATGCGAAAAAAGTGAGCGTCGCCGCGCGCTTCGTCGACAACGAAGGACGCGTGACGGAAAGCTATCCGCTCAATCCGAACGGATCGCCGAAAGGTATCGCCGGACTCACCGCCGCCAACGGCCGCGTGACGGTGCTAATGCCGCACCCGGAGCGCGTGTTCCGCAGCGTGCAGATGTCGTGGGCACCGAAAGAATGGGGCGAGGATTCGCCGTGGATGCGCATGTTCCGCAACGCGCGCGTCTGGGCATGTTGAGTGCCGCCGCGCCGCTGAAGCGATTTTTGCTGGCGGCTGTGTTGTGGCTGCCGCTCGCCTTCTTCATCTGGTTCTGGTTCGCCGCACCCTTGTGCTGGCCGGTGATCGCACTGGCGAAATCGATTCTTCCGCACGCGTGGCCGTCGCTGTTCACCGGCATATCGCAGGGCGCGGATCTGCTCGACGCGCAGGGGCGCATCCTCGCGCATCCCGGTTATCTGATGCAGATTTCCAGCAATGTGCTGGTGAATGCCGCGCCGGCCGGGCAAGCGCCGAAGTTCGGGTTCATCGAACCGGTGGTCAATCCCATGATTTACGGTTACGCGCTGCCGTTGTTCGCGGGCCTCGTGCTCGCGACACCGCTGACGCGCCTGCGCCGCACCGCGCAGATCGTGCTGGGCGCACTCGTCATCATTCTTTCGCAAACGGTCGGCGTGATCGGCGAGAGCCTGAAAACGGTGACGATCGATGTCGGCGCCGAAGGCTTGAAAGCCGCGCAGCAGGCCGGTTTATCCCTCAATCTGATTGCGCTTTGGTACCAATTCGGCTATCTGATCCTGCCCGCGCTGGTGCCGGCAGTGCTTTGGATTGTGTTAAACCGGCGCTTCATCGAAAGCCTCATCAATATCGACGCAGCCGCCGATCCGGCGGAACCTGTGCCAGAAGTTGGGGTCGAAACGCCACAGTCAGGGGTCAGTTGAGTTTATGGTCGCCGTTCCTACCGACAATTCGATGGAGCCGTTCGGTTCCGGTCATCTCGACGAGCGCCTTTGCGATTTCCTCGTCGAACACGGCCGCCTGAAGGAAACCGATCTGGTCCGCGCGCGCCGTCTGCACGAGGAAAGCTCGGAAGGCAATCTCATTCCGCTGCTGACGCGCCTGGGACTCGTCTCCGAACGCGACATGGGCGAAGCGCTCGCCGAATTGCTGAAGCTTCCGCTACTGAGCGCGAAAGAATGTCCCGAGGCGCCGCCGCCGAATGTGCAGATGTCGGTGCGGTTCCTCAAGCAATACCACGTCGTGCCGATCGGCGAGGACGACAACAACGTAACGCTGCTGATGGCCGATCCGGCGGAAACCTATCCGCGTCAGGCGGTCGAGCTGGCGAGCGGGAAGGGCGTCGAGGTCAAAGTCGGTTTCCGTTCCGAAATCGACGATCTGATCGAGCGCTATTACGGCTCGGGTCGTTCGGCGATGGGCACCATCGTCGAGAACCTCACCGACGAACAGGGCCGCGGCGAAGACGACATCGAACATTTACGCGACCTGGCATCGGAAGCGCCGGTTATCCGGCTGGTCAACCTGGTCATCCAGCGCGCCGTCGAACAGCGCGCATCGGATATCCACATCGAGCCGTTCGAAAATCGGCTGAAGGTGCGCTATCGCGTCGACGGTGTGCTGCAGGAAGTGGAGTCGCCGCCGGCGGCATCGACCGCCGCGGTCATCTCGCGCGTGAAGATCATGGCTAAGCTCAACATCGCCGAGCGCCGCCTGCCGCAGGACGGACGCATCATGCTGCGCGTGCAGGGCAAGGAACTCGACCTGCGCGTTTCCACCGTGCCGACGGCTTTTGGCGAGTCGGTGGTGATGCGTATTCTCGATCGTGAATCGGTCGTGTTCGATTTCCACACGCTCGGCTTCACCGACGAGTTCCTGCCGAAGTTCAGCAAGGTTCTGGAATTGCCGCACGGCATTTTGCTCGTCACCGGCCCGACCGGCTCGGGCAAGACAACCACGCTGTACACCGCGCTGTCGAAACTCAATACGCCGGACGTGAAGATCATCACGGTCGAGGATCCGGTCGAATATCAAATCGAAGGCATCAACCAGATCCAGGCCAAGCCGTCGATCGGACTGGATTTCAGTCACGCGCTGCGCTCGATCGTGCGTCAGGATCCGGACATCATCATGATCGGCGAAATGCGCGATCTGGAAACCGCGAAGATCGCGATCCAGTCGGCGCTGACCGGTCACTTGGTGCTGTCGACGCTGCACACGAACAACGCGGCCGGCGGCATCACGCGCATGCTCGACATGGGCGTGGAAGATTATCTGCTCACCTCGACCGTCAACGGCATCCTTGCGCAGCGCCTGGTGCGCCGCCTCGACAAGGAAAACGCCGAGAAATACGCGGCGATGCCCGAGGTGATCGAGGAATTCGGCCTGCGCCGCTACCAGCCGAATGGAAAAGTGGAATTGTATAAACCGATGCCGTCGGCGCTGACCTCGACCGGCTATCACGGCCGTACCACGATCATGGAATTCCTGGTCATGTCCGATCCGATCCGGCGCCTGGTCATGCAACACGGCGACATGGGCAAGATCGAGGAGCAGGCGCGCACAGAAGGCATGCGCACGATGTACGAAGACGGTCTGGTGAAGGCGCTGCAAGGTACAACCACGATCGAAGAAGTGCTGCGCGTGACACAGGAAAGCTGATGGCGCTGTATCGCTACAAGGCGGTCACGACAGCAGGCGAGATCGTCGAAGGGCAATTCGACGTCGCCTCCAACGACGAGGCCATCGCCAAGATCCAGGACGCCGGCAACATCCCGCTCGATGTGCGCGAGGCGGTCGATGGCGCCGGCGGTTCGCTGAGTCTGCTACGCCGTTCGGCGATGGGTCCGAACCAGGTGTTGCAGTTCACGCAGCAGCTGTCGGTGTTGCTCGGCGCGGGGCAGCCGCTCGATCGAGCATTGCAGATTCTTCTGGAATTGCCGGAAAGCGAAAAGGCCAAACGCATCGTCGAGCGCATCCGCGACACCGTGCGCGGCGGCGCGCCGCTGTCGGAAGGTCTCGAAGCGGAGCCGGGCGTGTTTTCGCGCCTGTACGTGAACATGGTGCGCGCCGGTGAAATCGGCGGCTCGCTCGATACCACGCTGTCGCGCCTCGCCGATTATCTGGAGCGCTCCAAGGCGCTGAAGGAAAGCGTCGTCAACGCGATGATCTATCCGGCCATCCTCGTCGTGATGGTGCTCGGCGCGTTGTTCGTGCTGCTCGTGTTCGTGGTGCCGCAGTTCGCGCCGATGTTCAAGGACATGAACGTCGAGTTGCCGATGATCACCAAAGTGGTGCTCTTCGTCGGTGACATCGTGCAGTCGTTCTGGTGGCTGATGCTGATTCTCGTTGTCGGCACGATCGTCATGTTGCGGCGCGCGTTGAAGAATCCGCAAACGCGAATGAGTTTCGACACGTGGTTGCTCACTGTAAAAGTGTACGGACCGCTGTCGCAGAAGCTCGAAACCGCGCGGTTGGCCAGAACGCTGGGAACTCTGCTCAAGAACGGCGTTCCATTGCTTGTCGCGATGGGCATCGCGCGCAACGTTCTGGGCAACATGGCGCTCGCCGACGCGGTGGACAAGGCAACCGAAGAAGTGAAGACGGGTGGCGGGTTGTCCTTCGCGCTCGGTCACAGCAAACGGTTTCCCAAGCTGGCCTTGCAGATGATCAGCGTGGGCGAAGAATCCGGCGCGCTCGACGACATGCTGCTGCGCGTCGCTGACACGTTCGACGTGGAAGCGAAGAATACGGTCGACCGCATGCTGTCCGCGCTCGTGCCGGTGATGACTTTGGTGATGACGGTCGTAGTCGGTTTGATCATGATGGCGATCATCCTGCCGATCATGAGCATCAGCGGATCCATTCAATAAAAGGTTTCGATATGAAAATGCAGACGATCAATCCTTCGACGATCAACCCTTCGACAATCAGGGCTATGAATCGCGCCATGCCGAAAACCATCGCGCGCGGCTTCACGCTGATTGAAATGGTGATGGTGATCGCGCTCATCGGCATCGTGATGGGCGTGGTCGGCAACTACGCGTTCCAGCGTTTCAATCAGGGCAAGTACGATGCAGGCAAGCTCGCGGTGAAGTCGCTCGGAGGCAAGATCGAGATCTACATCGTGCAGAATGGATCTCCGCCGCAGAGCCTCAACGATCTGGTCAATCGTCCGGGCAATGCGCAGGACTGGAACGGCCCGTACGCGAAAGAATCGGACTTGAAGGATCCGTTCGGCCATCCATTCCAATACAAGGCGCCGGGTGAGCATGGCGACTTCGATCTGATTTTCCTCGGCAAGGACGGCGCCCCCGGCGGCGACGGACTCAACAAGGACTACGGCAACTGGCAGTAAGCCGGTTCCGTCGCGTGCACACTTAAATCGCCGATGCGCACGCAACGTGGTTTCACGCTGATCGAGATCATCGCGGTGATGGTGTTGCTGACCATCGTCGCGACCGTGGTCGCGATGTCGTTTTCCAAAAGCATGAGCAGCGCGAAGATCGAAGCGGCCAGCCGCGATCTGGTCGCCGCGCTGCGCTACACGCGAGGTCAGGCCATCGTGCACGGCACGCAGGCCGCGCTCGACATCGATCTGGAACACAACACCTATCAGGCGCCCGGCAAGGCGATCGTGCAGATGCCAAAGGATATGCACATGCAACTGGTCACCGCCGAAATGGAGCAGACCGGTTCCACCTCGGGCCGCATCCGCTTTTTCGCCGACGGCGCATCGACCGGTGGACACATCACCGTGTTCATGAACCAGCGCCGCTGGCAGATCAACGTGAGCTGGCTCACCGGCCAGGTTTCGCGCGAGGAACTCGCCGGGCGCTGATGCGCCACGGCCCACATCATGGCGACGATGCCACGCAACTTCCGACCGATGCGCCAGCGCGGCTTCACGCTGGTGGAGCTGGTCGCCGCGTTCGTGATCTTCGCGCTCGGCTTCGGCATCCTGATGAGCATCCTCACCGACAACATCCACGTCACCGCGGAGTCGGCGGACATCACGCGGGCAGCGCTGTGGGCGCAGTCGCTGGTCGACATGCAGGGCGTCGGCGAAAGTCTGCAGGAAGGTTCCTCGAGTGGACGCTTCGATCAGAAATACACCTGGCAGATGAACGTCGCCAAGATCCAGCCGCCGGAAGAACCGCAAGGCGGCGGCGTGACGCCAGGAAATTCGATGATGCAAGGTCCGCAGATCACCACGGTCGGCAACACGGTGGATCTGTATCAGCTCGAACTGGTCGTGTCGTGGGGCACGGCGTATCTGCAGCATCACGCGCGCTTCGTCACGCTGCGCGCGCAGGAATCGCAGCAGAACGGACAGGGCGCCGGCCTCACGCCGCCCGCGCTCGGCAGGCAGACACGATGATCGCGCGCCGCATCCAGGCGGGCTTCACGCTGATCGAGATGCTGCTCGCGATCACGCTGCTGGCGTTGCTCATCGCGGGCGCCTACGGCGGCATCCGCACGGCGGCGAAAGCGATGCAGGCGGGCGAACGCGCGATCGATCGCGCCGATCGTCTGCGCACCGCGCAGGTGTTCCTGCGCACGCAGCTCAGCCACATCGTGCCGCTCACCTACGAGCGCGACGAAGCCGAATCCACCGTGCACGTATTCGACGGCAACGCCCAGTTCATGCGCTTCGTCGCACCGATGCCGGGTTATCTGTCGCGTGGCGGACCTTATGTGGAAACGCTGGAACTCGCGCGTGGACCCAACGGTCTGCAATTGGTCTTCACCGATTCGATGCTCAATGGCTACGACGCAAAAAATCCGCAAACCGACGAACCGGTCGTTCTCATCGACGGCATTCGCGGCGGACAATTCCAGTACCGCACGCTCGACGATCAAGGTCAGCTCACCGACTGGTTCAGCCAGTGGCCGGATCCGACCGTCACGCCGCTGATGATCCGCATCAGTCTCGACATGCAACCCAACGTGCAATTGCCGTGGCCGGAACTCGACGTGCCGATGATGCTCAACGCCGGCGCCGTGCGCATGCAGAGCCAGTTCCTGCCGACCGACATGCGCACGACGCGCCCCGCTTCGCCGCAGCAGCCGAGGGCGAGATGACGATGCACGCTTTCGTCCATCGTCAGCGCGGCGTGGCGCTCATCCTGGTGCTCTGGGTAATGGCGCTGATGGCGATCCTGCTCGGCAGTTTCGCGCTGATGGCGCGCACCGAGAATCTGGAAGCGCGCCATATGTTCGACGGAACCACCGCACGCTACGGCGCCGAAGCGGGACTGGAACGTGCGGTGTACGAACTGCGCAATCCCGACGTGACCACGCGCTGGGTGTGCGACGGCCGCCCGTACGAATTCGATTTCGAGAACACGCACATCCATCTTGAGATCCTCGACGAATCCGGCAAGATCGATCTCAACACCGCCGACGACACCCTGCTGCAATCGTTGTTCATGTCGGTGGGTATCGATCAGATGACCGCTGCCTCGCTGTCGGCCGCGATCCAGGACTGGCGCGACGGCGACGATATCCCGCTGCCCAACGGCGCCGAGGTGGATGCGTACAAATCGGCGGGATTGTCGTATGGTCCGCGCAACGCGCCGTTCCAGACCGACACGGAAGTGCAGCAGGTGATGGGCATGAGCTATGAGCTGTATCAGCGCATCGAGCCGTCCATCACCATCTATTCGGGAAGCTCGCAGCCGAATCCCGCTTATGCGCCGATCGAGGTGCTGCGCGCACTGCCCGGGATGACCGAGGACCTTGCCCAGCAACTCATCGCCGCGCGCCAGCAGATCGCGCCCGGACAAGGCGCCACGGCCAATCTCACCCTGCCCGACGGAACCCCGATCATGGTCACCGGCGGCGGGAACACGTACACTATCAAGTCCCGCGCCACGCTTACAAACGGCGCCAGCGCCACCATCGACGCGAGTGTTCGCCTGGGCGGAGTCGGCGTGTCGGGACGGCCCTACACCGTCCTGCGCTGGCGAGACGACGAAAAATCCCGATGAGTATTACCGACGCGATCGACATCCAGCTCGCCCGTCTCCGGACGCGCTACGCCAGAACGCCGCTGCCGCGCTTTTTCACGTGGTGGGGGCGCGAACTCGTCGCGCTGTTGCCGGCGCGCTGGCGTGCGCTGTTGTCCGAGCGCGCCGACGCGTTGCTGCTCGAAGCGCAAGGTGCCGAAGTGGCGATGTGGCGGCAGTCGGGAGAGCGTACGCGCGAGCTCGGCACGATCTCGCTCGCAGAACCTGTCGACGTGCAGAAGGCCGCGTTCCTGCGTCTGCGCAGTCAGCTCGACGATCCGGATTTGCGCCGCGTCTATTGCATCCCGTCGGAACGTACGTTGCGTCGGCTGATCTCGTTGCCGTCCGCGGCGGAAAATAATCTGCGCCAGGTGCTCGCCTTCGAGATGGATCGGCAGACGCCGTTCAAGGCC
>Ga0157374_10001061_pt1 | contig 23851 bp, 20 predicted proteins | sample M25metaG_FD_115308 | JGI IMG/M metagenome (GOLD analysis project Ga0157374, IMG submission 115308) | Miscanthus rhizosphere microbial communities from Kellogg Biological Station, Michigan, USA - M2-5 metaG | ecosystem: Host-associated > Plants > Roots > Rhizosphere > Soil | place: USA: Michigan... | reverse complement strand
CCGCAAAGGCAACGAACGCCTGCTGCCGGCCGGCTACGACATCGACAAGCACTTCAAGCCCCGCTACAACCCCTGGGACCAGCGCATGTGCCTGGTGCCCAACGGCGACCTCTTCGCCTCGCTGCGTTCGGGCGAAGCGGAGATCGTCACCGACCGAATCGAGACCTTCACCGAGGGCGGGATCAAGCTCGAGTCGGGCGCGGAGCTCGAGGCCGACGTGATCATCACCGCGACCGGGCTGAACGTGCTCTTCCTCGGCGGCATGGAGCTCGCCGTCGATGGCGAGGCGGTCGACTTCTCGAAGCTGATGGCCTACAAGGGGATGATGCTCAACGGCATCCCCAACTTCGTCTTCACCCTCGGCTACACCAACGCCTCCTGGACGCTCAAGGCCGATCTCACTTCCGAGTACGTCTGTCGGCTTCTCAACCATATGGACGCGCACGGCTACAGGCGCTGTGTGCCGGAGGTGACCGATCCCTCCGTCGTCGAGGAGCCGATCCTCGACTTCAACTCCGGCTACGTCCTGCGCGCCCTCGACAAACTGCCGAAACAGGGCTCGAAGGAGCCGTGGAAGCTGCGGCAGAACTACGTCGTCGACACGCGGGCGATCAGGCACAGCCCGATCGACGACGGTGCGATGCAGTTCGCCCAGACCGCGGAGCAGTCCCAACCTCCGCTGGAACCGGTCGCCGGCTGAGCCTGCATTCAGCGGGGTAGCATCGGATCGGTCGTATGGACGGTCGATCCCACCTCGATGCCCTGCCCGACGGTTTCGCCGCGACCGTCGCCTCGCTGCACCGGGTTGCCGAGCGGATCGTCGCGCCCGCGCGCAAGCCCGACAACGAGATCGCGCTCGAGGCGACGCCGGGAGGGTTCGGCACGCCGTTCTTCGAGCACGGTGGCATCCGCCACCAGGTCCGGGTCGAGGGCACTGAGCTGGTCCATGCCGAAGGCGAGCGCGAGCGGCGCGCGCCGCTGGAGAGCCTTGCCGTGGCCGCGGAGGCCGTCGCCGAGCTGCTGCCCGACGCCGAGCTTGGCGACGAGCCGCTCGCGGTCGACCCAGCGTCGGCGCGGGTCCTGGGGGAGTGGTACCGCTTTGGCGCGGCGATCCTGACCCGGCTCCTCGCGACCGCGACCGCCGCCGATGACGCCACGCCGGTCCGCCTCTGGCCGGAGCACTTCGACATTGCGATCGAACTTGGCGCGGAGGACGAGGGCGCCCGAGCGAACTACGGCGCCTCGCCGGGCGACGGGGAGCATCGCGAGCCCTATCTCTACGTCGGTCCCTGGACCGCCGAGGTCGAGGGCGACTTCTGGCGGGCGACCGGGTTCAAGGGCGCCGAGCTGACCTACTCCGACCTGATCAAGGCGCCGGATCAGGGAGCAGCGGCGCTGAATTTCTTCACGATTAGGAAGGATGCCTTGACGGCCACGGCTGGGCATGGCTAGTCACCTCACGAGCACTGGTTCGCTAGAGCGTTCAGAAGTTTCGCATCGGTAAACCAGTTCTGTCTAGGATGCGGGTTCGAATAACGAACTGTACCTAAGAGGATATGGGAGCGTACTGTGACAGATGACCTACTCGGCCACTCCGGCGAAGAACAGTCCGACCTGCCGGAATGGGAGTTGTTGAGACAGCAGGGCGTCGAGTGCAGTGAAAGGGGAGAGCTGGCGAAATCCCTTGACGCTTTCACTCAGGCAATAGACCAGTACAGGGCAACCGGCGAAACGGGCGAGCTTAGCCAGATGCAAGCTCAGATCGGTGACGTCCAGCTCGAGCTGGGGCACATTGATGACGCGATCGGCTGCTACCGCAAGGCCCTTGCCCTTGCCCAGGACAGTCACGTAGCGCTGGCGGTCGCCACCGCGCACCGGCGCATCGGCGGGGCCTATCAGGAGAAGGGCGACTTTCCGCGTGCGGAGGAGAGCTACCGAGAGGCGGAGAGGCTGCTGGAGCCACTCGAAGACGACATCGAGAGGGCACTGCTTCACATCTGCTGGGGTTCGCTGTTCGAGGATTTGGCGCGATTTCGGAAAGCTCGCAGTGAGTACGAATCGGCACTCGGCATCTACCAGAGCCGGCACGATGCCTCTGGCGAGGTCACCACGCGACGTCGCCTCGCTTCCGTGCTTCAGCAACTCGGTTCACTCACCGACGCGGAGCGCGAGCTTCACCTCGCCCAGGCCTCGCTGAAGCGTGAAGGGCACGAAGATCCGCCGGAGCTGATCGAGGTGCTGAACCTGCTCGGGGGTGTGTACGAGGATCAGGGCAACACGAAAGAAGCAATGAACCTCTTCCGCGAGGCATATGCCCTCGCCGATTCGCTCGACATCGAGCCTGCGAGAGTGGAGTGCCTGCGGCGCATGGGCTCCGCCCTGGCGGTCCGCGGGGAACTCGACGAGGCAGCGGATCGTTACCAGCAGGCGATCGATATCTGTAAGCAGCTCGACGACAAGAGGGAGCTGTCGGAGATCTACGGAGACCTGGGCGAAGTGTTAGTCGAGCAGGGCAAGCTCGACGAGGCCGTCAAGGTTTTCAAGGCCGCCGCCGAACGCCTTGACCATGACAATCCGCTCGGCCTCGCGCTGGCAAAGCGCCGCCTTGGTGCGGCCTACCAGGAGAAGGGTGAGTACAAGCGCGCGGAAGAGTTCTACTCGGAGGCCGATGGCCTGCTCGATTCTCTCGACGACGCCGGCGAGCGCGCCGTGCTCTGCACCGCTTGGGGATCCCTGTGCCAGGAGCAGGGTCGCGCGCGTGACGCGCTGATGCGCTTCAAACAGGCGCTGGCGATCAACGAGGGGCACCGCCACGTCCTGGGCGAGGCGATCTGCCGCCGCCATATCGGCTCGGCACTTCAGGACCTGGGAAGGCTGGACGAGGCCGAGGAAGAGCTGCGGCGCGCTCGCGCCCTGTTCGAGCAGCAGGGTGGCGAGGACAAGCCCGAGCTGATCGAGGTAACGAACCGGCTCGGGGCTGTGCTCGTCGACCAGGGAAGGGTCCACGACGCCCTCGACCTTTTCCGCCAGGCGTACAACCAGGCGCACGCGCTTGGCATCGGCCCGGCCAAGGTGGAGTGCCTGCGCCGGATGGGGTCCGCCCTCGCCGCGAGCGGGAACCTGGTCGAGGCAGAAAGCCGCTACCTGGAGGCGATCGAGCTTTGCAGTAGTCAAAAAGACGAGGTTGCGCTCTCGACTCTCTATGGCGAGCACGGTGACGTCCTCGCCGAGCAGGGCCGGTTGAAAGAAGCGATCAGCGCCTACAAGGAGTCGCTCTCGCTGGACCAGGGTCACCAGGACATCCTTGGCATTGCGGTCGCAAACCGCAGGCTCGGCACCGCTTACCAGAGCAAGGGTGACCACGACCGGGCGCGCGACTATTACGACGAGGCGGAGCGCCTGCTGCGGCGGATCGACGACGACGGAGGGCGCGCGTTGCTGTGCCTCCATCGGGGCTCCTCCTACGAGGACCAAGGTCTCTACGCGAAAGCGCTCTCGGAATACGCCCGGGCGAGAAGCAAGTACCAGGACCAGAGGAATCCCCTGAAGACAGCGCTTGCCTGTCGTTGCGAAGGCTCCGCACAGCTTCAGCTCAACCGGGTCAGCGATGCCGAGGCGAGTGCCAACAGCGCGCTCGAGCAACTGGCCGGAATCGAGGACAAGCCGGAGCAGGTGGAGTGCATCAACCTGCTCGGCGCGGTGCGCCGAGCACAAGGGCGTCTTGACGAGTCCCAGGACCTGCACTCGCAAGCGCTTGCCATTGCCGACAGCCTCGAGCTCCAGCCGGCACGGGCCAACTCACTCCGGCAGATCGCGGCGGTATTCGCCGCTCGAAGCGGCGACGGGCCGCGTTTCGCTCTCGAGCGGCTCGAGAGCGCCTTGGAAATCTGCAAAGAGCTCGAAGACGAAGTTGCACTCTCCGAGCTTCACGATGACCTCGCCGACGTGAACTTGATCCTCGGCCAGATCGATGCTGCCGTTTTTCACTATGAGAAAGGGCTGCGGATCGCCCGCCGTCTTGATCGCTACGCGCTGACCGCGGACATCCTGCTCGGCCTTGCCCGCTGTAGTCGCCAGCTGGGAAAGATCGATGGGGTGCGAGTACACCTCGACGATGCTCGGGAGATGATCGAGCAAATCGACAGCAGCCCGGCGCGTCAGGCACGCCTGCGGCTCGAGCTCGCCAAGATCGACGAGGACGAAGGCAATCCGGGGCAGGCCATCAAGGGATATGAAAAAGCCCTGCGGTCTTTCAGTGAATGCAATGACACCATCAATACGCTCGAGTGCCACCGGTTGTTGCTGGCGGCCTATACGCGCAGCGGTGAATTTTCCCAGGCCGGGCTTCATCTTTCGAGGGGGCTCGAGCTGGAGGGGAACGTACGAGCGCTTTGGTCGGTGATGCTTAACCAGCTGCATCCGGCGGTGAAGGGCGGCGCGGAGGGGGCGTTTTCCGAAGGTCGCTACGGCAGCGGCGTGCTCGAGGCCCTGAAGGCATGCGAACAGGAATTCCGGGCTCGCCTCGATGGCGCCGATCGGGTGGACCGGATGACGATGCCCGAGGTTCTCGCCAAGTCCCTCGCCCCTTCTCGTCGCGGCGGAGTCGGTCCCTGGATGACCGAAGAGCAGTTGAAGTCGTTCCAGCAACTCTGCTTGGGTGTGTTCGGCGCGTGCAGGAACCCGCTTGCCCACAACCAACTCTCGATGGACGCCAGCCAGGCATTCTCCTGGCTGGGCGTAGCGCACCTGATGATGACGCTGATGGATGTGCCGACCGATGAAGCGGAGCGGAACGGCGACGAGGTGCAGTCGGGAACGGTCTCAGAGGCAGGCTCCGGGGCCGATGAGGTGCTCAGCTTCGACGGCGATTGAGGCCTGCCGGTCGGGAAGGATCAGTTTGCACCCTCGGCGTACACTGCGGCGCAATGACGGATGGGAAGCATGGCTGAACTGACCGAGATGCAGGCCGAGCTGTGCGAGCGCAGCGAAACCGACTACTCGGACCTGCGCGCCTTCTTCATCAACTGCACGCTGAAGCGCAGCCCCGAGGTCTCAAACACACAGGGGTTGATGGACATCTCGATCGAGATCATGCGCCGCAATCAGGTGCAGGTGGACTGCATCCGCGCGGTCGACCACCAGATCGCCACCGGCGTCTGGCCCGATATGACCGGGCACGGCTGGGACGTCGACGAGTGGCCGGCGATCTTCGAGAAGGTGATGGCAGCCGACATCCTCGTCCTCGGCATGTCGATCTGGCTGGGGGAGAAGTCCTCGGTCGCGACCCAGATCGTCGAGCGCCTCTACGGCAACTCGCACCTGCTCAACGACCAGGGCCAGTACGCCTACTACGGCCGCGTCGGCGGCTGCCTCGTCACCGGCAACGAGGACGGGGTCAAGCACTGCGCGATGAATACGCTCTACTCGCTGCAGCACCTCGGCTACACGATCCCGCCGCAGGCCGATTCGGGCTGGATCGGTGAGGCAGGACCCGGACCGTCCTACCTCGACGAGGGCTCAGGCGGCCCCGAGAACGACTTCACCAACCGCAACACCACCTTCGCCGCCTGGAACATGCTCCACCTCGCGCGCATCCTCAAGGACGCCGGCGGCATCCCGGCCCACGGCAACCAGCGCACCAAGTGGGACGCCGGCTGCCGCTTCGACTTCCCGAATCCGGAGCACCGCCGCTGAGTGTCGCAACCGACATTGACCCCACTCTGGCTGGGTCAATGTCGGATGGGCTCAACCGGGGAGGACGGCGATCGCGCGGCCTGGGGCGCCGCTGGCGACGGCGATCTTGACCGGGAGGAAGACGAAGGAGGCGCCGCGGGCGGGCAGGCGGTCGAGGTTCGTGAGCCCCTCGATGAAGGCCATTTCGCGGCTGAGGCCGGCCCGGTGGACTTCGTTGCCCTCCTCGGCGGAGCCCATGCTTGGGGCGTCGATGCCAATCGTGGTGACGCCGCGCTCGTGCAGGAAGACGGCGACGGCGGCCTCGGGCGCCGGCCAGGCGGGCCGCGATTGCAGCACCACCGGCTCGCGCAGGAAGGCCTTGCCGGCCTCGCCCTTGACGTAGTGCTTTGACCAGCCGGTCAGCAGGAGCACGATCTCGCCGGGCTCGAAGCGGCCGTGTTCGGCCTCCCAGGCTTCGAGGTGGGCGACGGCGATCGCCGGGCTGGCGCCGGGCTCGGCCCTGCCGTCGAGATGGCGGAGGTCGACCACCGCCGCCGGGCCGATCAGCTTCGAGAGGTCGAGCTTCTCGGCGCTGGCTTCGCCGAGCGGCCCCTCGTTCGCCAGCCCTGAGCCCGGTGGCGGGATGTAGTGCGAGGGGGCGTCGACGTGGGTGCCGGCGTGCTCGTCGAGGATGATGAAGTGGGTTACGTAGGGTCCGAGCGAGCAGCTGCTTGCACCGCTGGGCAGCTCCGCCTCCTCGTGCCAGCTCCAGTTCTTGTGGGCGAACGGCATGTGCTCCGGCCAGGTCGCCGGCAGGTGCTCGGAGAGCGTCATCGATAGGTCGACGATCTTGTCTGGATCGGCTTCGATCAAGATGATCGAAGTAGTACCACGGAATCGCGCTCAGGCCTCGGCGAGGAGGCGCTCGGCGAGTCGGTTCATGCCGCGCTCGTGGGCCGCCTTGGCGGCACCCGCCCAGTCGGTCTCGCGGTCAGCGGGCGGCTCGACGCCCGCGTCGCGCAGGGTGGCGATGTCCTTGAAGGCGCGCAGGTCGTCTGCCGCGTCGAGCAGGGCACCGCGCAGGGCCGGACGGTGCTCGCGGATCGCGTTGTCGAGGATCGCCTCCAGGGAGCCGTGGCGGCGCAGCAGTTCCGCCGCGGTCTTCGGGCCGACGCCCTTGGCGCCGGGCAGGCCGTCCGATGGGTCGCCGCGCAGGGCGATGAAGTCGGGGACGAGCTCGGGCGGGATCCCGTAGCGCTCTTCGACCCCCGCCGGGGTGACTTCTTCGGCCCCTTTGCCTTTTGCTCCCGTCTTCACATAGAGGACGGTCACCCGCTCGGCGGCGCACTGGTACATGTCGCGGTCGCCGGTCATCAGCAGGGCGCGCCCGCCGGCCTCCGCCTCTTTCTTGGCGTAGGTGCCGAGCAGGTCGTCGGCCTCGAGCGAGTCGCTGGTCGCCACCGTCCATCCGAAGGCGCTGAAGAAGTCGGGGCAAGCGGCGAACTGCGGCGAGAGGTCATCGGGCATCGCCGCCTCGCGCTCGGCGTGGTAGGCCGGGTAGAGCTCGGTGCGGTAGGAGGCGGCGTCGGGTCCGAAGCAGAGCACGACCGCTCGCGGCTGGTGGATCTCGATCTCGCGCAGGATCAGGTTGGCGCTGCCGAGCAGGGCGTTGACCGGCTTGCCGTCCGGCCCGACGATCGAGTCGGGCAGCGCGTAGAAGGCGCGGAAGAGCAGCGAGGGCGTGTCGACGGCGAGCAACGGCTGGGCCACGCCCCGCAGCCTACGGTCCACACGGGGCCGACGGGCCTGAAACGTGTCGATATGTCACCTTTGCGGCCCGTCGGCAGGTGGGGTTGGGGTACGGTCCGGGGTCTATGGCGGACTCCGGGAGACCTCGTATTGCGCCTGGGGGCCGGGCTGAGATCGGTTTGGTCAACGCTGCGTTCGCCAGGGTCGCGGGCCTCGCCACGAGAGGCGAGCCGCCTCGCATCTTCACCACGCTGGGTCGTCACCGCCGGCTTTTCCGGCGCTGGCTCTGGTTCGCCGGGGCGCTGATGCCGGGCGGCAAGCTGCCGCGCGAGGAGACCGAGCTGGTCATCCTGCGCGTCGCCCACAACACCGGCAGCGAATACGAGTGGAGCCAGCACGAGCGGATGGGGAGGCGGGCCGGGCTCAGCGAAGAGGAGATCTCGCGGGTGCGGGCCGGTGCCGACGCGCCCGGCTGGTCGGAGCGCCGGGCGCTGCTGCTCCGCGCCGCCGATGAGATGCACGAGCGCCGCCAGATCGGAACTGAGCTCTGGGCCGAACTGAGCCGCCATCTCGACGAGGTCCTGCTGATCGAGCTCTGCATGCTGATCGGCCACTACGAGATGCTGGCAATGACCCTAAACACGCTCGAAGTAGAGCCCGAGCTGCCCGCCCGCCTATGAGCTTCCGGTGCGATTTGTGCCCGATATGGCAGCAAAAGTCGCACCGGAACGGGGGCATTTGATGGGGATCGACGACCTGCGGGGCAAGCGCTGTCTGATCACCGGCGCGGCGAGTGGGATCGGCCGGGCGACAGCGATCGCCGTCGCCGGACGCGGTGCCGAGCTCTTCCTCACCGATCGTGACGGCGAGGGGCTCGAGCGGGTCGCTGCCGAGATCCGCGCCGCGGGAGGAACCGTCTCCCATTCCGCCACGGCGGACGTCGCGGATCACGAGGCGGTTGTTGCCCTCGCCGAGGAAGTGCACGCGCGCGCTCCCAATATGGACGTGGTGATGAACATCGCCGGGATCTCGACCTGGGGCAGGATCGAGCAGCTCGAGCACGAGCACTGGCGGCGCACGATCGAGATCAACCTGATGGGGCCGATCAGCGTGCTCGAGTGCTTCGTGCCGCCGATGATCGAGGCCGGGCGTGGCGGGCACATCGTCAACGTCTCCTCGGTCGCGGGACTCTTTGGCCTGCCCTGGCACGCGCCCTACAGCGCCAGCAAGTTCGGCCTGCGCGGCGTATCCGAGGTCCTTCGCTTCGACCTGCGCAAACACGGGATCGGCGTCAGCCTGGTCTGCCCCGGCGCCGTCAAGACGCCGCTGGTCGGCACCGTCGACATCGTCGGAGTCGATCGCGAGAGCCGGAAAATACGCAGGCTCATCGCGCTCTTCGAGAAGCGCGCGGCCAGCGCGGAGAAGGTCGCCGAGCGAATCGTCGAGGCGATCGAACGCAACCGCTACATGGTCTTCACCTCGCCGGACGGCCGCCTCCTGCACTGGTTCCAGCGCAAGTTCTCACCCCCGTACACGCTGATCATGAGGGTGATGAACCGCGAGCTCGACCGGGCGGCCCGCTAGCCAAGCCCGTCCGTCCTCTAGGTTTGACGCCGTGCCTGAGGACGCCCTTCGCATCGAGAATCTGGTCAAGCGCTACCCGACCGGGGTGGAGGCTCTGCGCGGCGTTTCGCTCGACATCGCGCCGGGAGAACTGTTCGCCTTGCTGGGGCCAAACGGCGCCGGCAAGTCGACCCTGATCCACTGCACGACCGGACTGGCGCAGCCGACCTCCGGGGAGATCCACGTCTTCGGCCACGACGCGATCGCCCATTACGGCGAGGCGCGGCAGGCGGTCGGGCTCGCCCCGCAGGAGCTCAACCTCGACTGGTTCCTCACCGTGGAGGAGACGCTCGACTACCACGCCGGCTACTTCGGCATGCCCAAGCGCGAGCGCCGCGAGCGGACCGAGGAGCTGCTCGAGACCTTCTCGCTGACCGAGAAGGCCGACGAACGCACACGCACCCTCTCCGGCGGCATGAAGCGGCGGCTGATCCTGGCCCGGGCGATGATGCACCGGCCCCGCCTGCTGATCCTCGACGAGCCGACCGCCGGCGTCGACGTCGAGCTGCGGCTCGAGCTCTGGCACTACGTGCAGCGGATCAACCAGGAGGGGACGACGATCCTGCTCACCACGCACTACCTGGAGGAGGCCGAGCAGCTCTGCGACCGGATCGCCTTCATCAACGACGGGCAGATCGTCGGCGAGGGGACCAGCTCCGAGTTGGCCGCGCGCTACGGCGTCGACAACCTCGAGGACGCCTACCTGGCGCTGGTCGGGCGCAACGAGCTCTCGCGCTCGAAGATCGAGGTCGCATCGTGAGCGCCGCGCAGATCCGCTTCGCCACCCTCTGGCGCCGCGAGGTCAACCGCTTCATGAAGATCAAGAAGCAGACGCTGGGGGCGCCGCTGCTGGAAACATTCCTCTACATCTCGGTCTTCGGCGCCGCCCTCGGCACGCGAATCAAACAGCTGCATGGGATCGATTACGTCGTCTTCGTCATCCCCGGGCTGATCATGATGTCGCTCTCGATCAACTCCTTCACCAACAACTCCTCATCGATCCTGCAGCAGAAGTTCCAGGGGGCGATCCAGGACCAGCTCTCCTCGCCGGCCTCGCCGCTGGAGCTGCTGCTCGCCTTCACCTTCGGTGGCTTCATGCGTGGCCTGATCGTCTCCGGACTGACCTTCATCGTCGCCTCGTTCCTCGTCGACCTGCCGGTCGACCACATCCTGGTGCTGATCCCCTCGCTGTTTCTGGTCGGCTTCTTCTTCTCCCAGCTGGGAGTGCTGACCGGGGTGCGGGCGGAGCAGTTCGACGACGTCGCCTTCGTCCAGACCTTCGTGCTGACGCCGCTGATCTTCCTCGGCGGCGTCTTCTACTCGGCGACGCTGCTGCCGCAGCCGTTCGAGACCCTGACCCACTTCAACCCGATCTACTACATGATCAACCTGGTCCGCTACGGCTTCGTCGGCTTCAGCGAAGTCAGCGTCCCTCTCTCGCTGCTCGCCCTCACCGCGGCGACCGCGGCGCTCTTCGCGGTCAACCTGCGCCTCTTCTCGCGCGGCTACAAGCTGCGCGCGTAGCGCCCTGGCGCTACGAACCGTCGGCGAGCGGCAGGCGCTCGGAGAGACCGGTCAGCTCTAGCACCCGAGTGACGGCGGCGGCGGTGCTGGGGATGAAGCGAACCCGGATCTCGCTGTCGTTGTTGCCGAGAGCGGCGACGAGCAAGGCGATCCCGGTCGAGTCGATGAACTCCAGCTCGCTCATGTCGATCACGATTTGCGAAGCACTGTCTGAGAGCGAGGCCTCCAGGGCGGTCTCGGCGGTGCCGGCGTTGGCCAGGTCGAGCTCTCCGCAAAGGGAGATCACGTGAGTGTCACCTTCTTTCGCCGTACGCACGACGAGCGTGCCGTCGGCGATATCGCGTTGCTCGCTGGACATTCCAAAGCCTCCCTGGCGGAGATCTGACCCCCTGAGCCTACGACAGTCTCGATTGAAGCGCAGCCGTCCGGGTATCTCGCAAATGCGTTGCAAGCGAGAAAGGAGCAGAGCGCAAATGCCACCGCGAGGAGTGAAGAAAGGAAGCAAGCGAGCCCGTCAGTACGAGGAGGTCAAGAAGAGCGAGAAGAGAGCCGGTCGCTCGGAGAGCCGGGCGGAGGAGATCGCCGCCCGCACGGTCAACAAGGAAAAGGCGCGCTCGGGCGAGTCGCGCACGAGCTCACGCAGTTCGACCACCGGCCGCTCGGCCAGCAGTCGCGGAGGCAAGCAGTCCGGCAAAGGACCGGGAGGGCACCCGCGAACAGCTCTACAACGACGCCCGCAAGTTGAACATCGAGGGTCGCTCGAAGATGAGCAAGAGCCAGCTGCAGCAGGCGGTCGCCGGGGCGAGCTGAGGCTCGGCTACCAGGCGTCGATGGTGCGGCCGCTGCCGCTGCTCGGTCCGGCGGCGGCGAGGGTCGAGGCGATCAGCGCTCGCGTCTCGGCTGGATCGATCACGTCGTCGATCTCAAAGAGGGTGGCGGCGTTGAGGGCCTTGGCGTTCTCCTCGGCGGCGGCGGTGAGGTCGCGGACGCGTTGCTCGCGCTCGGCCTCGTCCTCGATCGCCTCCAGCTCCTTGCGCAGGGCGAGCCGGACCGCGCCCTCCAGGCCCATCGGCCCCAGGTGCGCCGAGGGCCAGGCGACGGTGAGCAGCGGCTCGTGCAGGCTGCCGCCGGCCATCGCCTGGGCGCCGAGGCCATAGCCGCGGCGCAGGATCACGGCGACGAGCGGCACGCTGAGCGATGCCCCGGCGATCAGCAGGCGGGAGGCGTGCCGCACCAGGCCGGTCGCCTCGGCTTGCGGTCCGACCATCATCCCCGGCGTGTCGATCAGCGAGACGACCGGCAGGCCGAAGCTGTCGCAGAGCTGCAGGAAGCGCGCCGCCTTGTCGCCGGCCTCGCTGGTGATCGCTCCCGCCGTGTGGCGGGTGTCGTTGGCGATGAAGCCGAGCGGCCGTCCCTCGATGCGGGCGAGCGCGGTGACCATCTCCGGGGCGAAGCGCTCGCGCAGGAAGGTCACCGAGCCCTCGTCGGCGAGCGTCTCGACGATCGGCTGCACCGCGTAGGCGCGGCGCTGACGTTCGGGCACGGCATCGCGGAGCAGGGCCTGGTCGGGCTCGGCGCCAGGCGGAGTCGAGCCCTGGAAGTAGCCGAGCAGGCGCTTGGTCGCCTCGACCGCGGCGGCCTCATCGGCGACGACGAGGTCGACCACGCCGTTGGCGGCCTGCGTCGCGATCGGGCCCACGTCGTCCGGGTCGACCTTGCCGAGGCCGCCTCCCTCGATCATCGCCGGGCCGCCCATGCCCAGCGAGATGTTCTCGGTGGCGACGATCAGGTCCGAGCAGCCGGCGATCACGGCGTTGCCGGCGAAGCAGCGACCGGCGACGACGGCGATCCGCGGTACCAGGCCGGAGAGGCGCGCCCAAAGGGCGAAGGCGCGGGTGTCGAGCGCGGAGACGACGGGATAGTCGGTGTCGCCAGGTCGCCCGCCGCCGCCCTCGGCAAAGAAGACGGTGGGCAGGCGCATGCGCTCGATCAGCTCGAAGAGACGGTCCTTCTTGCGGTGGCCGAGGGCGCCCTGGGTGCCGGCGAGGACGGTGTAGTCGTAGGAGAGGACGGCGCAGGCGCTGCGCTCGCCGAAGAGCTCGCCGTTGATCCGTGCCGTGCCGGCGATCAGCCCGTCGGCGGGCGTGTTCGCGATCAGGTCCTCGAGCTCGCGCCGCCCCCGCTGGGCGGCGATCGCGAAGCGACCGTACTCGACCAGCGAGCCAGGATCGACGAGGTCGGCGATGTTCTCGCGGGCGCTGCGGGCGCCGCCGGCGTGGCGCCGCTTGACTGACTCGCCGCGAGCCGCATCCTGGGTTAGCTCCCGGCGCGCGACCACCTCGGTGAGGTCCGGACGTTCCTGGCTCGCGCTCCCTGGCTTCCCGTCAGGCACGCGCGGATGTTCTCAGACGAGGCTCAGGCGCCCTGATAGGCCGGATCGGGCTTGAACGATCAGCGCTTCCTATGTAGCTTGCTGGTCTATTCGTCCAGGCGCGCTGCAGAGGCCGGCGCCAAAAAAGGAGACAAGTTGAAGCAACGACTTTCCCGTGTGATTTCCCTCAAGGCGACGCTCGCGATCGCGATGGGCCTGACCGCATCGCTCGCCCTCGCGCCCGCCCTTGCCACCGGCGCCGACGATCTGGGAGCCGCCAACACCGTCTACATCAAGGACAGTGGCAAGGGCGGCCTGCGCTTCGAAGCGCCGAAGACGATCGCCTTCGGTCAGGAGCTCGAGGTGCTGAACGAAACCAACCCGCACCGGGTCGGCCCGCACACCTTCTCGCTGGTCACCAAAGGCTCGCTGCCGAAGACCCCGAAGGCGCGGCAGACCTGCTTCACCCCCAAACACATCTGCATGGCGATCGCCAAGTGGCACGGGACCAACGGCAACGGACCGGTCACCAAGAACCCGGTCAAGGCCGGCGCCGAGGGCTGGGACACGCTCGGCAGCGTCACCAAGACCGGCGACTCCTGGTTCACCGGCGAAAAGAAGGCAGGCACTTCGATCACGGAGCCGGTGACCGCCGCGGCGGGAACCACGATCTACTTCATGTGCGCCATCCATCCTTGGATGCAGGGCCACATCGAAGTGCTGCCGCCGGCTCCGACGAGCTAGAGCACGGCTGGACCGTCCTCAGATTCGCCGCGCCTAGGGCGCCGAGCTTTCCTCGGCGCCCTGGGTAGCGGAGCGCTTGCCTCGGCGCTGCCGCTGGGGCTGCGCCCCGCTGGCCTCTTGCCAGAGGCAAGCCAGCCGGCACGGGCGCACCCGGACGAGCCTTTTCGCCGCCCCCTGCCAATCCCGCGGGAGCTGACCGACACCCGGCTGACGATCCCGATCCACGAGGCCGAGCTGCAGATCTTCCCGGGCGCGAAGACGCGGATGTGGACCTACGGCGGGACGTTCCCCGGCCCGACGATCCGGCGTCCCGCCGGACACCGCACCGAGGTCACCTTTCACCACGAACTGCCGAGGTCGGCGGGGGAGCTGAGCGTTCACCTGCACGGCGGCCATAATCGCAGCCAGTTCGATGGTCAGCCGGGCGGGCTGACGCAATCCCACGCGCGCTCCTTCTACTGCGACATCCCGCGCGGGCTATCGGCCCGGCAGTCGGGCAACGACCTGCTGCTCGGGCCGGGTGGCAGGCGCACCTACGTTTATGACCTGACCGAGGAGGGCAGGCCCGAACGCGCCGCCTTCCAGTGGTACCACGACCATCGCCTCGACCACACCGCGCGCAACGTCTGGCATGGGCTGGCGGGAATGTGGATCGTCGAGGACGAGTTCGAGGCCGGCCTGCCCCTGCCGCGCGGGGCCCGCGACCTGGCCCTGATGATCGCCGACCGCTCCTTCGACCGCGACAACCAGCTCACCGACCCGTTCACGAACCGCCGCCCTCCCGCCGACGGGATCGAGGCCCACGACGTCCTCGTCAACGGCGCCTACCTGCCCCACCATCGGGTCACGGCCCAGCGCTACCGCCTGCGCATCCTCAACGTCTCGCAGTTTCGTCCCTACAACCTCCACCTCTCCAATGGCGCGCCGCTGGTCCAGATCGGCACCGACAGCGGCTTGATGCCGAGGCCGGTGAGCCGCTCGGAGGTGATGCTGGGGCCGGGGGAGAGGGCGGAGGTCGTGGTCGACTTTGCCCGCTCGCGCGGCGAGAAGGTCGAACTGCGCAGCGGCCCGCGACACGGGGCGCGAAACCCGCTCGGCGCCCAGCCCTACGTCGGTGCGCTGATGCAGTTCCGGGTCGACTCGCGACAGCGGCCGGATCGTACCCGTGTGCCGCGCAAGCTGCGGCCGCTTCCGGCTTGGACCAAGCACGTCTCGAAGGCCCCGCAGCGCAGCTGGGAGATCTCGATCGGCGGCTTCTTCAAGACGACCTGGCAGATCAACGGGCGTACCTTCAACCCGGCTCGCGCCGACGCCTTCCCGAAGCTGGGCACGACCGAGACCTGGGAGATCGTCAACCGCACCAACGTCGCCCACGTGATGCACATGCACCACACCGACTGGTACCTGCTCTCCCGCAACGGCAAGCCCCCGCCGCCCTGGGAAGATTGCCTGAAGGAGACCTTCTTCGTCTACCCAGGCGAACGGATCCTCGTTGCCGGCCGCTTCGCCGACTACACCGGCAAGTTCGTGATCCACTGCCACATGCTCGACCACGAGGACCACGGCCTGATGACCCAGTTCGAGGTGGTGAAGAGCTAGCTGCTGTGCTTGGTGACCAGCTTCAGCCGATCCTCCGCGACCTCGAACAGATCCAGCATCATGCCGCGGTCGTCTGAGATCTCGATCAGCTTGGAGTCGCCGTGATCTCTAACAACGGTTCCGCTTGTGCCGGCAGCCCACTCGCCGACGTAATCGAGAAGCTCGACGACATCGTGTTCGCCGATTGCATGCTTGACGCTCGACATCGTTCTCCAGTCTAAGGTCTCGGAAAAGCGCTGCAGTTGACACCGTGAGGAAGATTGAGTCGCACCGACTCGATTGGTGCGACGAGGATTCCGACTTCGATCGAGTGCGCCAGATAGTCGAGGTCATCAAGCACGATCCCGAGAATTAGCTTGAAGCCCAGCGCCTTGGGTCCGCCATGTTCGTGGCTCATATTGAGGCTGTAGCCAGCAAGCTTTTTCTGCACGTCCAATGCCTCCCTCGCTCTGGGGAGAATCTCTCCAGGCCGCGGCGGCCAAGTCATCCCGCGACCGTAGGCTTGGCGGACGCGCCCGTGGTGCGCTGAGTGTCAGTTCATTGCGACGAAATGCGCCCAGGTCTAAATTGGGAGCCCAACCGTTGGACGACGGCAAAACGGACCGGGCCCCGAAGGGCCCGGTCCGGATGAATCGGCGCCGCCCGCCGCTCAGGTGCCGCGCGCGTGCGGGACGTGGTCGCCGATGTGGAGGCTGTCGAGCAGCCTCGGGATGTAGAGGAGGCCGCAGACGCCGACCAGGACGTAGACGATGTCGGTGAGCGTGCCGCTCCCGAAGACGTCCGAGATCACGTTCGTGTCGAACAGCCCGACCATCCCCCAGTTGAGAGCGCCGATCACCATCAGCAGCAGGGCGACGGGCTCAAACCGCTTGACCATCTCCATCTCGTTCCTCCTAAGGAGATAATGCGGATAGTTACGAGAGAGATACACCGGGGCTTCGAGCTCGGTTACGGCTCTCGAGGGAGGCTACGCGTTAGCTGCTTACCCGCCGATCAGCTCGATGCGGTAGCCGTCGGGGTCGCGGAGGAAGCAGATCAAGTGACCCTCGGTGCGTCCGCCGGGGCGGTAGGGGGGCTTTTCCGGCTCGATGCCGTCGGCGGCCAGCTGCTCGAGGGTGGCGTCGAGGTCGTCGACCATGAGCGCGATGTGGTTGTAGCCGGTGCCGTGCTCGTAGCTGGTCACGCCGTGGTTGTAGGTCAGCTCCAGAACCGGATCTTCGCCGGGCAGGTTCATGAAGACGTTGATCGCCTCGTCGCCGATCGGCATCCGGCCCGCCACTTCGAAGCCGAGCTTCTCGTAGAAGGCAACCGAGCGGTCGATGTCGCCGATTCGGTAGCAGGTGTGCAAGAACCTCGCCATTGGCGACCAAGGCTACCGGCCTCCCTACAATTTGCAGCCGAATGGCACGCCGGACGCGGTCGCGGAGACGCAGGTCGCATACCTCGAAGTGGAAGAAGGTCACGATCCCGCTGGGGATCCTGCTTGGCGCGGGCGTAATCGCCGGCGGGGTCGCCGGTAGCTGGGCGGTCGACGTCTACGAGTCGGCGCCGCCGCTCTCCAGCCTCAAGCCGGTGCAGAAGGGCCGCTCCTCGGCGATCTACGCCGCCGACGGCAGCCTGATCGGCTTCATCCAGGCCGAAAACATCCGCCAGCCGGTCCCCGAACGGGCGATGCCGCAGACGCTGCGGGACGCGACCGTGGCGATCGAGGACAAGAACTACTTCAACCACGGCGCCCTCGACCCGACCGGGATCGCCCGCGCCGCCTGGAAGGACCTGCTCGCCGGCGGCAAGCCGGTGCAGGGAGCCTCGACGATCACCCAGCAGCTGGTCCGCAACCTCTACATCCAGAACCCCCAGGAGACGATCAAGCGAAAGCTAATCGAAGCGCACCTCGCCTACGAGGAGGAGGAAGCCCACTCGAAGGACTGGATCCTCACCGCCTACCTGAACACGGCGCCCTACGGGACGGTCGAAGGCGAGACAGCCGTCGGGGTCGAGGCAGCCGCGCAGACCTACTTCGGCAAGCCGGCCAAGGAGCTCGAATTGAACGAATCGGCGCTGATCGCGGGACTGCCACAGGCGCCCTCCGAATACAACCCGTTCCTCGATCCGCACGCGGCGATCTCCCGCCGCAACGAGGTTCTGGCGGCGATGCACGAGCAGGACTACATCGACGGGGCGGAATACCGCGAGGCGCTGCACAGCGGCCTCGGCCTCAGCCCCGGCCACAAGTACCGGGTGATCCGCGACCCCTTCCTCTTCGACCTCGTCCAGCAGGAGCTGATCGACAAATACGGCATCAACACGGTGCGCAATGGCGGTCTCAAGGCCTATACGACGATCGACCCCGAACTGCAGGAACGCGCGCAGGAAGCGGTCGACTCGTGCAGCGTCTGTTACGCCGAAGGCGGGCCGGCCGCGGCCTTGGCATCGGTCGACCCCGACACCGGTGAGATCGTCGCGCTCGCATCGACCGAAGGGTCGGAGAGCGAAAGCGAATTCAACTACGCCTGGCAGGCGCACCGCCAGCCCGGCTCCTCCTTCAAGACGTATGTACTGGCTACCGCGATCAAGCAGGGCATCGACCCCGACACCACCTACTACAACGGCACGTCTCCGATGACGCTCGACCTGCCTTACGGTGGCACCTGGACGGTCAACAACGCCGAGCCGGGCGGTGGCACGATGTCGCTCGCCTCGGCGACCTGGGAGTCGGTCAACGTCATCTTCGCCCAGCTCGACCTCGACGTCGGCCCCGAGAACGTCACCGAGACAGCCGAAGAAATGGGCATCGAAGCGCCGCTGGAATCGGTGCCCGCCGAGGCGATCGGCGGTCTTGCCGTCGGCGTCACGCCGCTTGAACAGGCAGACGGCTACGCGACTCTGGCCAGCGGAGGCATCCACCACGACCCGACCGCGATCAGCCGGGTCGAGTTCCCGGGCGGCAAGGTCGAGGAAACCGATCCCGACTCCGGCGAGCGCGTGCTCACCGAGGGCCAGGCCTACGAAGTGACCCGCCTCCTGGAGGGCGTGATCACGCAGGGGACGGGCGCCGGCTACACCTACATGGGCTGCGGCGCCGAGGCCGGAAAGACCGGCACCTCCGAGGATCTCTCCGATGCCTGGTTCGTCGGCTACACGCCGCTCTACTCGACCGCTGTCTGGGTCGGCCACCCGCAGTCGCGCGAAGCGACGGGCTACGGCGGACCCACGGCGGGGCCGATCTGGCGCTCCTTCATGGAATCGGCCGTTGCCGGCGACTGCCCCGAATTCCCCGAACCGTCGACGCTGCCGGAACTCTCAGGCCTCGACAGCGACCACACCTCGTCCTCCTCCTACTCGAGCGAAGGCGAATACGAATACGCCGAAGAAGAAGAAACGACGGAAGAGCCCTCGAAGGGGAAGGGCGGAAACGATGAAGGGGGGGCGGAAGCCGAACCCGCCCCGGAAGCGACCCCCGAAGCAACGCCGACCCCTGAAGGACCCGCCTCGCCGCCCTCAGTCGGCGGCGGCATCAGCCCAGGCTGACCCTAGCTTTGCGGCCGCTTGGGCGGTTCATCCCTGCGATGCTTTCGGCCGTGCCCGATGCTGCGGACCTGATCGAGCGATCGGGCGATCTTGCGCCGATCGAGGAAGCGCTCGCGGCCGCTGCGGCGGGCGAGGGAAGTCTCGCGCTCGTCTCCGGGCCCGCCGGCATCGGCAAGACGGCGCTGCTTGGGGCCGCCTCCGAGCTGGCACGCTCGCGCGGTTTTACGGTGCTGAGTGCGACTGGAACCGAGCTGGAGCGCGGGTTTCCCTTCGGGGTGGTGCGTCAGCTCTATCGGCGGGTTTATGCCGAGTCGGATCGGGCTCAGCCCGAGGGCGCGATCGGCTCGCTGTTTGCGCCAGCGGACGGTGGCGGTGAGGGCTTCGACGTCTCCTTCCAGGTCCTCGATGGGCTCTACTGGCTGGTCGCAGACCTGGCCCAGCGTGGGCCGTTGCTGATTGCCATCGATGACGTCCAGTGGTGTGACGAGCCCTCGTTGCGCCACTTTCTCTACCTTGCTCGCCGCCTCGAGGACCTCGGGGTCTTGATGCTGCAGGCCGAGCGCAGCGGCGAGTCCTCCCAGGCAGTGCTCGAAGACCTTCGGGAGGTTGCCGCCCTGCGGATCGAGCCGGCTGCACTCAGCCTCGATGGGGTGGGGGAGTTGGTTCAGCGCGTCCTCGGGCGGGCGCCCTCTCCCGTCTTTGTTTCGGCGTGCCTGGAGCAGACGGGCGGCTACCCGCTCTACCTCGGTGAGCTCCTGCGCGTCGCCCAGGAGCGTGGCATCGACCCCGACGACGGCGCCGCTGCTGAGATCGAGAACGTCGATGCCGAGAACCTGGCCCGCCACGTGTGGAGGCGGATCGAGGCGGTCGACAGCGAGGCCATCGCCGTGGTTGGCCTGGTCTCGGTTCTGGGCGAGAGGGCGGAGCCCGGTCGGATCGGGCTCCTCTGCGAGCTGCCCTCGGCCAGGGTCGCCGAGATCATCGACGGCTTGATCGGGCAAGGCGTTCTGGCGGATCGCGATCTGCCTTGCTTCACCCACCCCGTCGTCCGCGCCTCGGTGGAGGCGCGGCTCTCACCCGGACTGCTCGACACCTGGCACCGGAGCGCGGCTCGTCTGCTCGACCGCGAGAACGCCGATATCCGCGAGGTCGCCGGGCACCTGATGAAGTGCCTTCCTGAGGGGAACAGTTGGGTGGTCGAGCGACTGCGGGAGTTCGCCGGCGCGGTCATCGGCCCGGGCGCACCGGAATCCGCTGCCCTGGCTCTGCGCCGAGCGCTCGCCGAGCCACCGGCGGTCGAGGTTCAGATTCCCTTGCTGCGTGAGCTGGCTCGCGCTGAGGATCTCTCGGGCGACCCTTCCGCGGCGCTCGGGCGCCTTAGAGACGCGTTGAAGATGACCGAGAACGGCCGCGTGCGGGCCGAAATCGCGATCGACCAAGGGCAGGTCCTGGTTCAGGCCAGCCGCTTTGCCGATGCGGTCAAGGCCCTGGAAGCAGGTCTCGAGGCGCTGGATGGCGAGGACCCCGACCTCGAGCAGCGCATCGACGCCGAGCTGATCACCTATGCGGTGTTCTCCAAAGACGCTCGTGAGGCCGGCTTGCGACGGCTAGCCCGCTACGAGGGTCAGATCCCAGACGGCCCGGCCGCCCAGCCAGCGCTTACCGCGATGGCTCTTGCCGCGATTTTCACCGGCAGCCCGGCGGCCGAGGGGGCGGCGCTTGCCGAGCGCGCCCTGCGCTCGGGCGGCTTCAGCAGCGGCCTCAGCATCGAGACCTGGACGGCCGCCGCCTGGGTCTTGATCTTCACCGATCGCCCCGACCTCGCCCGGTCGTTTTGCGAGGACGAGCTGCCCAGGGTTCGTCGCCAGGGGAATCCGCGGGCGATCTTCGCGGTCGAGTCGACGCTCGCCTGCGCCGCATTGCGCCGCGGCGACATTCCAACCGCGGTCTCGAGAGCACAGACCTCTCTTGCAATCGCCGATCGGGGCCCCCACGAGGCATGGGCTTACGGCGCCCTTGCCTTGGCACTGCTCGACGCCGGCGATCTCGATGCCGCCGAGCGGGCACTTGCGATGACGTTGCCGGAGCACTGGGGGGAAGAGGCTGACGGCAGTTTCAGCCTCCTCTACGCGCGGGCCCTGCTCCGCCTCGACCAGGGCCACCTCGACCAGGCCGGCGCCGACCTGGACGAGATGCGCCGCCGCTCGGACGCAATTGGCCCTGACTTGCGCAGCTTCGACGACTTCTGGCGCATCCCCGGGGCGACGCTCGCGCACCGTCGCGGCGAAGTGGAGCGAGCTCGTCTCCTGGCTCTGGAGGAGGTGGAGACCGCACGCCACCTCGGCGCGGTCGGCTACCTCGGCATGGTTCTGCGCACGGCGGCGACCGTGAACGAGCCGGACCCGGGTTTGGCGATGCTTGGCGAGTCGATCGAGTTGCTCGGGGCCTCCCAGTTCAGGCTCGAGCACGCGCGCTCGCTGGTCGAGTTGGGGGCGCTGCTGCGCCGGCAGGGCGAGCGTGTCGCGGCGAGGGAGCCGCTTGCCGAGGGCCTCGACCTCGCCTATCGCTGTGGCGCCGGCGCCGTCGTCACCCGTGCCCTCGAGGAGCTTCGCGCTTGCGGCGCGCGGCCGCGCCGCCCGGTTCGCGATGGCGTCGACGCCCTGACTCCCAGTGAGACCCGGATGGCAAAGCTGGCGGCCGAGGGCAGGACGAACCGCGAGATCGCGCAGGAGCTCTACGTCACCCTGAAGACGGTGGAGGGAACGCTGGGCCGGGCCTACGCGAAGCTCGGCATCTCCGGGCGCGGGGCTAGAGAGGCGCTCCCCGATGCGCTGGGACCATTGCTGACGGGGTCGTCGGTCCCAAATTCAGGGGTCTGACCCCGTAGCGAAGGAGGTACCTGCTCGCCGAGCATGGCGGCATGTCTAGGCAGAGCCCTCTCCCGCCTGGTCCGTCGACTCTCCGCCTGCACCAGCTCTGGCGCTTCAACACCGACTTCATCGGCTTCATGGCGTCGAATGTGGAGCGCTACGGGGAGGTCTTCACGATCCGGGTTCCTCCCTATGACGCCGTCGTCGTCGCCACGGCGCCGTCGGACATCCAGGCGATCCTCTGCGACCGCGATCGCTTCGTCGGCGGCGAGGCCGCCCGCTTCCTTGTGCCTCTGGTCGGCGAGCGCTCGGTGATCGTCACCTCGGGCGACGCGCACATGCGCCAGCGCAAGCTGCTGCTGCCTCCCTTCCACGGTGAGCGGGTGCGGGGCTGGGGCGAGAAGATCGAGGCGATCGCCGCCGCGGAGCTCGATCGCCTGCCAACCGGCGAACGGATCGTCCTGCGGCCGGTGATGCAGCGAATCACCTTCGGGGTGATCTGCCGCCTCGTATTCGGCATCGAGGACAGGGCTAGGGTGGCGGAGTTGGGCGCGGCGATGGTGCGGCTCTTCGACCCGCGGCTCGCGCCGTTGCTTTTCTTCCCCTCCATGCTCAGACGAGGCCGCCGCTTCGGCCCTGGCCGCCTTTTCTTTTCGCGACGCGATCCGGTCGACCGGCTGATCTTCGAGGAGATCGCCCGCCGTCGCGAAGACCCGGAGGCCGGAGATCGCGACGACGTCCTCTCATTGCTGATCGGCGCTCGCGACGATCGGGACCGGCCGCTCAGCGACGAGGAGCTGCGCGACGAGCTGCTCGGCCTGCTCGGCGCCGGGCACGAGACGACGGCCACGGCGCTCGCCTGGGCGGGCGAGCGGCTCTCTCGGCACTCCGCGGTGCAGGACCAACTGAGCGCCGAACTCGACCAAGGTGGCGACGCCTACCTCGAGGCGGTGATCCAGGAGACGATGCGCACTCGCCCACCGGTCATCGATTCACTTCGCATCGCCGCCGAGGACACCGAGCTCGGCGGCCACCTGGTCCCGGCCGGAACGCACGTCGCCGCGATGTTCTGCCTCACCCACCGCCGCGACGACATCTGGGGGGATTCACTTGCCTTTCGTCCGGAGCGCTTTCTGGAAGGCAGGTCCGAGCCTTATTCCTTCACCCCCTTTGGCGGCGGCATTCGCCGCTGTGTCGGCGCGCCCCTGGCCAACAGCGAGATTCGCATCGTGCTCAAGGCGCTGCTGAAGCGCTTCAGCCTCGAGCCGGACCACGCCGGCGAGGAAAAGATCAAACTGTTGGGCGCCACCTTGGCTCCGGCCAAGGGCGGACGGGTGGTCCTGCACCGGCGCGCCGCGGCTCCAGCCGGCCTGCAGTCCGAGCTCTGGCCGGACCTGGTCTTCTCTCGCTGACGCTCCCGTCGCCTCGCCGAACTGCATCGACTTCTAGCCCTCTAGGGCGGAGGAGTCGGTGCAGCTCAGCCTTTCCGACTTTTCGGATCGACAATGTGCTACCTTGCCGGATCACTTTTAGAAGTAAGTCAGTCAAAAAAGCAAGTTAGTCAACATAGGAAGGAATCCGTTTATGCGGAACGCTCGCAAGGTAACCCGGCGGCGAGGCGTTAAAGCGGCCCCCGTGGCCGTTCTTTTCGCGCTGCTACTCGCAGTTCTCGTCGCTGGATGTGGCAGTAGCTCAGACGACTCGAGCTCGGACTCGTCGGGCGGGGGCAAGCTCGATGTGGTCGGCTACTCCACCCCCGAAGCCGTCTACCAGGAAGACCTGGAGCCGGCCTTCGAGAAGACCTCCGCGGGCAGCGGCGTCAGCTTCAGCAACTCCTTTGGCGCCTCCGGCGACCAGAGTCGCGCTGTCGTCGCCGGTCAGCCGGCATCGGTCGTCCACTTCGCCCAGGCCGGCGACATGGAACGGCTGGTCGAAGAAGGCGGCATCGTCGCCAAAGACTGGGACAAGCAGCCCTACGGCGGCATCGCCCAGGACTCGGTCGTCGTGATCAGCGTCCGCAAGGGCAACCCGGAGGGGATCGAGACCCTCGACGACGTGCTGAGCAAGGACGTCGACGTGGTCACGCCCAACCCGTTCAGCTCCGGCGCGGCGCGCTGGAACATCATGGCCGTCTACGGCACCCTGATCAACGAGGGCAAGTCACCTG
>Ga0157374_10001058_pt1 | contig 23891 bp, 17 predicted proteins | sample M25metaG_FD_115308 | JGI IMG/M metagenome (GOLD analysis project Ga0157374, IMG submission 115308) | Miscanthus rhizosphere microbial communities from Kellogg Biological Station, Michigan, USA - M2-5 metaG | ecosystem: Host-associated > Plants > Roots > Rhizosphere > Soil | place: USA: Michigan... | reverse complement strand
TCATTATAAGATCAGTTTTGTTTTATTGAGATAAAATCAGTTTTTTCCAAACGTACTTAATTTAATTCAAAATCTAAAGTAGCTATAAAACTGAGGGAGATCAGCATATTTTTTTAAAATATTGTGGACGAAAGTCATTTTCTACGAATCATTTAGTCATCACGTCATTGCGAGGAACGAAGCAATCCCCGACAGGCAGAGCGGCTATGCAAGTCTAAAACCTACCACTTCGCCCTGTATAGTTTGGGATTGCTTCGTTGCGCGGCTCACACCACCCGCCTTGCGCCTCGCAAAGACGTGATGAAACAAAAAAGGAGCCCATTCCTGAACTCCTTTTATCAGAGATTATCCCTGAATTATGCTTTCTTATCAATCTTAGCAGTTTGCACATGCATCGATTGTACTTTGATCTCTTTTTTGATCTGGTGATCGATACTTGCTGATTTCTGAACGTTGGCGTTTAAGTGAGGTGCAATTACCAGCGACACAATAGACATCAATTTGATCAAAATGTTCATTGAAGGGCCCGAAGTATCTTTGAACGGATCACCAACAGTGTCACCTGTTACCGATGCTTTATGCGGTTCCGATTTTTTGTAAAACATTTCACCGTTGATCTCTACACCTTTTTCGAATGACTTTTTAGCATTATCCCATGCACCGCCCGCGTTGCTTTGGAATAAACCCATCAGCACACCTGAGACGGTCACACCTGCCAGCATTCCGCCTAGAACCTCAGGACCGAATGTAAAGCCTACAATGATCGGCGTAATTAATGCTATCATACCTGGGGCTACCATTTCGCGGATAGATGCTTTGGTTGAGATGGCCACGCATTTTTCGTACTCAGGTTGTGCTTTATACTCCATAATGCCTGGTATTTCGCGGAATTGACGGCGAACTTCTTCCACCATCGCCATCGCCGCACGACCCACTGCCGATATAGCCAGCGAAGAGAAAATAAATGGGATCATACCACCCACAAATAAACCAGCCAGCACATTAGCATGATAAATGTCGATATGGTCTATACCTGCCACGCCCACAAAGGCCGCAAATAAGGCCAAAGAGGTCAAAGCTGCTGACGCAATAGCAAATCCTTTACCAGTTGCCGCGGTAGTGTTACCCACAGCATCCAGGTTATCTGTACGGTGACGAACTTCTTCAGGCAGGCGGCTCATCTCGGCTATACCACCGGCATTGTCAGCTATCGGACCGAATGCATCAATAGACAACTGCATAGCAGTAGTAGCCATCATGCCTGCGGCAGCGATTGACACGCCATATAAACCTGCGCAATAGTAAGACCCGTAAATACCGGCAGCCAGCACCAGGATAGGTGCTACTGTTGATTCCATACCCACAGCCAGACCGCCGATAATATTGGTAGCATGACCGGTTGACGACTGACGGATAATTCCCAATACCGGGCGTTTGCCCATTGCGGTATAATACTCAGTGATCATCGACATTAAAGTACCTACCACCAAACCAACTATGATAGCGCCATAAACGCCACTGCGGGTAAAGTGAGAAGCACCATCTTTTAAAACGCCATTAGCTTCGTCGCGGATCATGTGCAGATCATCGGCTGGCAGCATCCATTGTACCACAAAGTAAGTAGCAATAGCAGTCAGGACAATAGACGTCCAGTTACCAATGTTCAAAGCGTTTTGTACGCTGTCAGTCTCTTTTTTTATCTTAACAAACGCTGCGCCTACTATAGAAAATATCAAGCCTAAACCAGCGATTACCATTGGTAACAATACCGGGGCAATACCGCCAAAGTTATCATGCGATACCACTTCGCGGCCAAGTACCATAGTAGCCAGCATAGTTGCTACGTATGAGCCAAACAAGTCGGCGCCCATACCCGCAACGTCACCCACGTTATCACCTACGTTATCGGCAATAGTGGCCGGGTTACGCACATCATCCTCAGGGATACCGGCTTCTACTTTACCTACCAGGTCGGCACCTACGTCTGCCGCTTTGGTGTAGATGCCACCGCCTACACGGGCAAATAATGCGATTGATTCGGCGCCTAACGAGAATCCGGCTAAAACATCCAGTGCCCTTGCCATATCTTCACCGTTCACTGTACTTCCGGCTACGTTTTTTACATACACCGTATAAAACACAATAAATAGTGAGCCTAAACCAATAATGGCCAAACCAGCAACGCCTAAGCCCATTACCGTACCACCTGTGAAAGACACTTTTAATGCCTGTGCCAAACTGGTACGCGCAGCTTGGGTGGTGCGAACATTTGCTTTTGTAGCGATACGCATACCGATAAAACCTGCAAATGCAGATAAAAATGCCCCGCAAATAAATGATATGGCTATTACCGGGCTCGAAGTAGTAACTGTAGTGCCGGACCATGCCAGCAATATAGCGGCAACTACCACAAAATAGCTCAGTATTTTCCATTCTGCTCGTAAAAAAGCCATAGCGCCATCTGCAATGTGTCCTGAAAGTTCAGTCATCGCGCCATCACCTGCGTCCTGTTTGGTAACCCATGAAGATTTACCAAGCATAAAAATGATGCCGATAAAGCCCATAACCGGAATAAAGTAAATTAGGTTATTGTACAAAAAATCCATGTTAAAAAATTTGGTTTATAATTGATTGTGTTTTAGAGTGCTTGACTGCAAAAATAATTGCGAAAGGCAAAATAGCAAATTTAATTTCTTAACCATGCATAGCCTGATTATAAATTTTTTGAATAGCTTAGGGTTTTCAACTTAACTGACTTCATGAAGGAAACTCAACCATCACAAATGAAACATGAGCTTGGGCTGCTTGACGGCACCATGCTGGTAGCCGGGTCAATGATCGGCTCGGGGATATTTATTGTAAGCGCGGATATTACCCGCAATGTAGGCTCAGCTGGCTGGCTTATCGTAGTTTGGCTCATCACAGGATTTATGACCTTAACCGCAGCCCTTAGTTATGGTGAGCTAAGCGGTATGTTCCCGAAAGCGGGCGGACAATATGTTTATTTAAAAGAAGCCTATAACAAGTTGATAGGCTTTTTATATGGATGGAGCTTTTTTGCAGTGATACAAACGGGTACGATTGCAGCCGTTGGGGTGGCTTTCTCGAAGTTTACGGCTTATCTTATTCCTGCGGTAAGCGAGGATAATATTCTTTTCAATTTGGGTTTTGTGAAGATCAGCGCAGCGCAGATCGTATCCATCGTTGTTATTGTTATTCTTACTTTCATTAATACTCGTGGAGTAAAAAGTGGCAAGATCATTCAAACCATTTTTACTTTAACCAAGCTGCTGAGTTTATTTGGGTTGATCATCTTTGGGTTAATCTCTTTAAACAGTGGTACCTGGCATATGAACTGGAGCAACGCCTGGAACTTACATCAATTAAAAATGGATGGTAGCTTTGCCGAATATACAACGGCGGCGGCTTTCGGCGCTATTGCGGCGTCAATGGTTGGCTCTATCTTCAGTAGTGACTCCTGGAACAGTGTTACCTTCATTGCAGGGGAGATGAAAAACCCTAAGCGGGATGTAGCGCTGAGTTTATTTTTTGGCACGCTGATCGTTACGCTGATCTATGTTTCTGCTAACGTGATGTATACCTCGGTACTGCCTTTACACGATATTGCAACTGCTGATAAGGACCGTGTAGCTGTAGCTGCGTCACATGTGATATTCGGCACTGGGGGCACTTATGTTATCGCTGTGATGATCATGATCTCAACTTTTGGTTGCAATAATGGGTTGATTTTTGCAGGTGCGAGGGTTTATTATACTATGGCAAAAGATGGTTTGTTTTTCAAAAAGACAGGCACGCTTAACAAAAACGCAGTACCTGAGTTTGGGTTGTGGATTCAGGCACTAGTAGCTTCACTTCTTTGTCTAAGTGGCAAATACGGTGATTTGCTTACCATGATCTCATTTGTGGTGGTGATTTTTTATGTGCTTACCATCATTGGTATTTATAAACTAAGAATAACAAGACCAGAATTGGAACGACCTTACAAGGCTTTTGGCTACCCAATACTACCTGCAATTTATATTCTGATGGGAATTGCTTTCTGCATATTGCTGTTCATTTATGTACAACCGTATACATGGTATGGCTTGGGAATAGTGCTACTAGGGATTCCCATTTATTTCATTGCTAAAGAGAAATTTAAGAATGAGGATCAAAGCCCTACTGCTGACTAATTTTATACTGATTAGCGTGATTGCAGGCGCACAAACCCTGCAATCACGCTTACAAACTGCTTTTAACCGTTTGCAGGCCGATAATCAATGTAAATATGCCTCGGTTTCGTTAACAGTATTGGACGCCAAAACAGGGGAGGCTGTTTTTACTGCCAATCCTAATATGGGTATGGCTACGGCATCAACGCTTAAGACCGTTACTTCAATTACCGCTTTTAACATTCTTGGTAAGGATTTTCAATACCAAACCCAGTTTGGATATAGTGGTACTATTGCTACCGATGGCACTTTAAACGGCGATCTCATCATCAAAGGTGCAGGTGACCCCACTTTGGGAAGCTGGCGATATAGCGGGCATCACGAAAATGAAATTCTAACTCAATTTGTCGCTGTTATTCAAAAAGCAGGTATTAAAAAGATCAACGGGCATGTAGTTGGTGATGATTCTGTTTTCGGGACGCAATCTATACCCAACGGCTGGATATGGATGGATGTTGGCAATTATTACGGTGCAGGTACTTCAGGGCTTTGCTGGCGCGAAAATCAATTCGACATCAAACTAAAAACAGGACCTGTAAATACGCCAATCGGAATACTCCGCACAGTACCCAACACGCCTTACCTGAACTATAAAAGCGAATTGTTAAATGCTCCCTCGGGTACCGGCGATGATGCCTATGCTTATTTACCAATCGGCACTAAATTGATGTATCTGCGCGGCACCTATGCGCAGGACCAGGAAAAGAAAAGTATATCGGTAGCTGTACCCGACCCGGCTTATGATGCGGCTTACCGCTTGACAGATACGTTGAAAAGATTAGGTTTTGCAATAACCGGAGAACCAGAATCGGTATTGTCGCTGAATGCAGCCAGTCAACCTATACCGGCAATATCTACAAATTTGACAACAATTGCCTCTCCACAGTTAAGCAAGATAGTTTACTGGCTCAACCAGAAAAGCATCAATCTGTATGCTGAGCAATTACTGAAAACCATCGCATGGAAATCGGGCAAACAACCTTCAACTGATAACGGTGTAGAAGTAGAACAGAATTTCTGGAAAGCGCGTGGTATTGATCCTAATTCATTAAATGTGGTCGATGGCAGCGGCTTATCTCCAGGTGACCGCGTAACCACTATGACCATGGCGGCTGTCCTCAAATCGGCCAAGGGCACTGATTGGTATTCTGATTTTTATGAAAGTCTGCCGGTTTATAACAATATGAAAATGAAAAGCGGGAGTATACTAAATGTGCTTACTTATGCAGGCTATCAAACGCATAATGGCCGCGAGCTTTGCTTTTCTATTATGGTGAATAATTTTAATGGTTCGTCAAGAGGGATTAAGGAGAAGATGTTTAGGGTATTGGATGAGCTGAAGTAATTATTGTTAACTACACATATATGGAAGTAAATTCAAATCGAATATTGGCCTCAATATCAATAGTAATAGTAACCATATTGCTTTTTAGCTCCTTTTCGGCAATTAAAATAGATAGATTAAAAACAGCTATGCTATTTAAAGCAGATGAAATATCCAGTGATTCGACTATTAACCAGGAAAAAGAACAAGCGCAACTTAAAGAGAAATTAGATAGCATTCAATCGAAGCTTGAGAACATGAAAATTCCAAAAACTGAGCTACGAGCTGAAATAGTCAAGAAAAATGATCTATTAATAACGAAAATTAAGCAATTGCGAGAAGGCTTATCTACACCCAAAGTACTAACGCCTGTACAACTTAAAAAAGCTAAGGAAGATATTCAACAACTTACTTACTTTGTGCGAAAATACTGCTCCGATATCCAATCACCAAAGGAACTAGAAAAATCAAAAGCAAATCATCCAGATTGATAGTAACTAATTAAATAACCCCATATAAAGCACTGCCCTTCTCCCCCATTTTATCAACCATCTTTTCAACGGTCGGATCTTTTTCTAATACCGGTGCATGATGAGGCTTAATGCGGGCATCAATAATCAGCGGACCATTGCATCCCCAATGTTTATGCTCGGTGAAACTGTCGATGCCATAAATATCGTGTGATGGGTTGCTGCGGGTGAAGGTTACCCATACAAAATTGTTGATATTTTGAGCGGTGAAATCTGCATCATCGCATAATACGAGTAATGGTAGGTTATTTAAATCCTGATCGCGCAAATGCTCATCCAATATTTCCAGCACTATAGGCAAGTCGCTGTTTTTGATATTCTTCGGCACCTCAATAGCGAGTACACCCGGCATCACCATTTTAAACTTCTCAAACGGACGTGTTAAGGTAAATCCGGCAGGCAACTCACTCCAAAGCTCCCTTCTGACTGCTCCTGCCACTGCCACTGCCACTTTACTACCTGAGTTTAATCCGCTGCCGCTGTAATCGAGGGTATCAATGGTTGTTTTGGTGTAGAAATGCAGGTCTCGGGTAAGATCGATGCGTTGCAGTATGTGTTTCAGGAAACCGCCGATATCGTTCACACTCAAATTAGGGTCATCTTCTTTGGCGACAATAAACAAGTATTTAGCCAGGCTCAATTGCCCTTTGCCTAATATCTGGTTGGCTATGGTGAGTATTTCCTGTGGTTTGCGCTCGTTTAAGTATGGCGTATAACGCTCGCTGCCAATAGCAAACAGAAGCGGGTGTACGCCTGCTGCATCCACTGCATTAACAGCATGCAGACCCGGTATTTCTTTTGGCATGGCCGCACCTGTTATCTCGTGGATCAACGCGCCGAAACTGGTATCCTCTTGCGGTGGTCGCCCCACAACGGTAAATGACCAGATGGCATCCCGGCGATGATAAACGTTATGTACCTTCATTAGCGGGAACGGATGCTTCAAGCTATAATAGCCTAAATGATCGCCAAAAGGGCCTTCAGGTTTATTATCATGCGGCATTACTGTTCCGGTGATCACAAAATCGGCATCGGCCGAAATGCAAAAGCCTTCGTCATCATAAAAATAACGGAAGCGGCGTTTTCCTAGTGCTCCGGCAAAGGTCATTTCTGATAGGCCTTCGGGTAATGGCATCACTGCAGCTACCGGGTGTGAGGGTGGTCCGCCAACAAATATGCTCACTTTTAATGGCAGCCCTTTAGCATTCGCCTTAGTTTGATGCACGCCGATGCCACGATGTATCTGGTAATGTAAGCCTATTTCTTTATCAGTGATATAATCGTTCCCGGCTAATTGAATGCGGTACATACCGAGGTTAGCATCCATAATTCCCGGTTTATCTACATCCTCGGTATATACCTGTGGCATGGTGACGAATGGGCCGCCGTCTTTAGGCCAGTTTACGATCTGCGGCAAGTCGCTGATTTTTGCTTTTCCAAAACTAACCGGCGAATTACCGCTAACCTTCATGGGCAATGCTGATAATGCCGTTAAGCCTACATTGGCATATTGAAAAGGGTGCTTAATAGCTTGGATCGGATTATTCTTCAGCTCAACCAATGTTTTCACCTGCTCCAGCGTATCCCTTAAAATAAAACGGGAGCGCTCAAGCGTCCCGAAAAGATTTGAAACAGCTGGGAATTTGCTGCCTTTTACATTTTCAAACAGAATAGCCGGTCCCTGATGTTCAAATACCCGCAAATGGATAGCGGCCATTTGCAGGTATGGGTCTACCTCATCCTTGATCCGTATTAAATGACCATTTTTTTCAAGATCGGCAATGCAGGCTTGTAAACTCGGATAACCCATTGGCAGGTGATGAATATTAGTTGCCAAAAGTAACCAAAAAATGAAGCTTTAAGCTATATCAATCCCCTTATCCAAATAAACATCCTGTATGGTATGCAGAAAATCCACCCCTTCCTTAAACGGACGCTGGAACGCCCTGCGTCCCAGGATAAGCCCTGTACCACCTGCACGTTTGTTCACCACGGCATGTTTTACAGAATCCGCCAGGTCAGACGCCCCTTTTGATTCGCCACCTGAATTGATCAACCCCGCCCTGCCCATATAACAATTAGCAAGTTGGTAACGGCACAAATCTATCGGGTGATTAGTAGCTAAATTGCTGTATATCAATGGATCGCTCTTAGAGAAATTAATAGCTGTAAACCCACCATTCACATCAGGCATTTTTTGCTTGATGATATCTGCCTGTATAGTTACCCCAATATGATTGGCCTGACCGGTAAGATCAGCAGATGTTTCATAGTTTACCCCATCTTTTTTGAAGCCATTATTCCGGGTATAGCACCATAATACGGTAGCCATGCCCATGGAGTGGGCTTCTTCAAATGCTTCTGCTACCTCTACAATCTCACGGTCCGAATCCTCAGAACCAAAGTAGACAGTAGCGCCGACAGCAGCTGCCCCCAAATTCCAGGCATCTTTTACTGTACCGAACATAATTTGTTTGTATTTGGTGGGGTAAGTCAGCAGTTCATTATGATTCAATTTAACCAGGAACGGAATTCTATGTGCATATTTTCTCGACATCATGGCCAGGTTACCGAAAGTGGTAGCCACCGCATTGCAACTCCCTTCTATAGCCAGTTTGATAATGTTCTCCGGGTCAAAATAAAGCGGGTCTTTTGCAAAAGAAGCACCGGCGGTGTGCTCTATGCCTTGGTCTACAGGGAGAATAGAGAGGTAACCCGTATTGGCTAATCGTCCTTGCCCATACATCGCCTGCAGGTTGCGCAAAACTTGGGGATTGCGGTTACTTTGACCAAATATTTTATCGACAAAATCGGGCGAAGGCAAATGCAATTGATCCTTTGGAAATGTGTTACATTTATGGGTAAGCAGGTCCTTAGCCCGGTCGCCCAGCAGATCGGTAATTTTTTTTGATGCCATGATGCAGGTATTTGTAATTGTGTATACAAAATACGGGATGTTCTGTTTACGAAGGATATTTTTTTACTAAATATCCGCCCCCCGAAAACAATTGTTACATTTGAACTCTCACTAATTCTGTCACCCATGTCGGTAATAGTATTTACTGTTATTCTATTGCTTGGTTCATACTTAGCTGGCCTGTTGGGCTCTTTGACAGGTTTGGGCGGTGGCTTTATTATTATTCCTCTTCTTACTTTATTGCTAAAGGTTGATATCCATTATGCCATCGGCGCTTCGCTGGTGTCTGTTATAGCTACCTCCTCCGGCTCAGCTGCGGCATACGTAAAAGAAGGTATCACCAATATCAGGCTGGGTATGTTTTTGGAAATTGCTACAACTGCCGGGGCATTTACAGGCGCTCTGTTGGCTATTTATGTTCCCACTCATGTTATCGCTATCATATTTGGGTTGATCCTTATTTTTTCTGCTGTTATGTCGCTGCGCAATAAAGCGGAGCAGATAGTCCATAAAGAAACTTTTCTGTCAAAAAAACTCAGGCTTAGCGGTAATTATCCGGTTAATGATGAATTGATCGACTATAATGTAACCAATATCGCAGGCGGCTTTTTTATGATGGTGTTCGCAGGTATTATCTCCGGTTTACTCGGAGTAGGTTCTGGAGCATTGAAAGTTGTAGCAATGGATGGCATTATGCGCATTCCTTTCAAAGTATCAACTACTACCAGCAATTTTATGATCGGTGTTACCGCCGCTGCAAGTGCGGTAGTTTATCTTCAACGTGGATATATTCACCCGGGGATTGCTATGCCGGTAGTAATCGGCGTATTATTAGGAGCCATCAGCGGATCGAAAATATTGGTGCATACACCCTCATCCAAATGGCTGCGCTGGGTTTTTGCAATTGTAGTTACGGTGCTATCCGTCCAAATGATCTATAATGGAATCAAAGGAAACATATAATTCACCTGTCCCTTTTGGAGGAGACCAGCAAAAAGGCATATCCGGCAGTGTTAAAGATAAAGACATACAGGTTATCATTGGCTGGATTTTAAGAGGAGGGGTCGCTATTTCCATGATCCTTGTCTTCATTGGCGGTATATTCTTTGTATATCGTCATGGCTACAGCATTCCGGACTACAGAACCTTTAAAGGCGTTCCTGTTTTCATTCATGACTTTGGTGGAATCATTAATGGCGTAATTACTTTTAAAGGACAAGCAATTATTCAGTTAGGAATTATCTTATTGATTGCTACACCGATAATACGGGTTGCCTTTTCAGCTGTAGGTTTCTTACTGGAGAAAGATTACCTCTATACTTTTATTACGCTGATTGTATTATTGATCATTCTGGCCAGTATGATAAGCGGGTATGCAGGTTAGACTTATCCATTAATTCTCTGCGCTTCCGTTAAGCCGTTTTTGTTCTTCTGTAGTTTTGATCTTAGTTCTTGCCGGAGTAGTCCCAAAGTGATAAGTAAACGTAGCGGTAACAAACCTTGAGCCTATCTTATCTCTTGAGAAGATATTCATTCCGTTAAAAGTTGTAGTGTATTTATTAAAATAACTATTGAAAACGTCGCTTACTGCAAGCCTTATGGCCCCTTTATCTTTTAGAATCGAATACCGCAAGCCAACATTGGTCCAGGCTAAGTATTGATACTGGCTGATAACGTAATAAGTGGGCGATTGATATTCATTGATCAACTGAGCGCTCAGTTTTGACGTCAGCTTAAAATTCTGGGTGACATTGATGTTAAAATTGTTCGTAGTCTTATCCGGAACAGCATAATTTTTATAACTATATCGCTCATGCGATGCATCGAGCTGTGCGTCAACATGCCACCAGGAAGTCAGGTCGAACGGTAGATTAAACTCGATCATATACTGATAACGGGTACCTAAATTTGCCTTAGTAGTAAAATATTGGCCGGTTGCTTTCTGATCAAAAATAATTTGGTAGTAATTGTTTGTAATGATCGTACTTAAACTTACCCGGTATTTATCCGCAATAAAATCGGATATACGGTAAGTATTGATAAAGTCGGGCCGGAGAAACGGATTGCCTGTACTGGAGTAAAACTGATCCACATAGCTTACAAAAGGATTTAAATCCTGGTAATTGGGGCGTCCTATCGTTCGCGAATAAGATAAAGTGAGCAAGTTGCTTTTATCTATCTGATGACTTAACTGTACATTGGGGAACAGGTTAAAATAACTACTATCAGCATGCCTGGCCGGGTTGACAGACTCTGCCGTAAAATGTGTATGCTCGCCCCGAACACTCATTGTAAGGTTTGTGTTGCTACCCAACTTACTTTCTAATTCCAGGTACGCAGCATCAATTCGCTCTGTGTAAACAAAATGATCCGACCGGGCGCTATCCACAACGTAATGACCATTTTTTAGTGTATCAAAATCTATTTGATTATCATTGTTCACCCGGCTGCTTTTGGCCCCAAGATTTAGACGGGTGTTTTTTGATAACGCCTGGCTAAAATCAATATTAGCAGATTTGATAGTGATATGTGACGGCGAATTATCCCTGTAAAAAATAGGATCATTCTCATTTTGACCCGCTGCATTAAAAAAGTCGTTCCGTAGATTTTCCTGTGATTTACGGCGATAATCCGTATAATCTGCATCGGCTGATAAAACACTTTTTCCAGCCTTATCAAGGTCAATTTTATAATTCAGGTTATAGTTTACATTGTTAAGATTCCTGTCGATTATCGACAATGATTTGATACTTGAGTCGCGTGAGCCGTTGGTCGAAATAAAAGTGGTATTTCTTTTATCAATATTGGCTTTATTATAAAACCCATTAACCAAAAACCCGATGGTTTGTCGTGAAGTCAGTTCGTAATCAGCCCCAACACTAAAATTATGATTCCTTGTTTTTACATCAGCATCATAGTTCAAAGAAAAGTAATTCCACCCAAAACTATTATCTACAAATCTGTTCGTTTTGATAGTATGCGGGATGCTACTATTAGAATAATTATATGATGCAAAAAGGTTCAGCTTTTCAGTACGTAAATTATAGTTAATGCCCGAATTGAATTTGTATTTATCGCCGTATGCTGCACTCTCGGTAAATGATACGTTTGACCCCCTGGATTTTTTTTCCTTCAATATCACATTAATCATCCCGCCGGAACCTGTCGAACCGTATTTGGCACCCGCATTATCGATCAGTTCGATCTGACTGATACTGCTTCCCTGGTAGTTTTTCAGAAAATTGGTCAGCTCTTCCCCGCTCAACAATACCGGTTTATCATTTATTGCTATCAAAGCTTTTTGACCGCCGTGGTACAGCACTTCATCGTTAACTATTTTTACGCCAGGCGATGTACTCAGTATATCATAAAGTGAAGCCCCCGAAGCCATAATGTTTTGCTCCACATTCAGAACGCTCTTATCTTTTTTTACTTCAACAAAGTCTTTTCTTCCGGTTATAACCACTTCTCCTAACTGAGTTGGTGATTGTTTGATAGAAATAAACCCGATATCCCTGCTTTTCCCTTCTGCTACTTCATATGGGCCTGAATACGATTTAATAAAATTGAGTTTGGTTATAAACACCAAATACTTTCCTTTATTAATATTACTGAAAAGAAATATACCCGATTTATTACTTATTGTAGATTTCACCACTGATGAATCGGAGTAATTCAATAATACCACAGTGGCCTCGTCAACCAGTCCTTTATCCGAATAAACTTTGCCTACCAGTGCCGAAGAGGACGTTTGTGCATATGATACAGAACATGCACACATAAATAATACGGCAAAAAAACTTCCGGAAAGAATTCTCATCAATTGTGGGCGTGTAAAGGTTTATTCGATATTCAGTGGTCTAAATTACGGCACAATATAGTAACTAAAAGTGGCATTGTGCTAAATTGCGACGCCATTTTTTAACGGTAAATTAATAATACAGTTACGTTGAAAATATTATTTAAACAAAAATTAATTAAGCAAAAAAATATTCCCTTTTGATAAAATTAAATCATTAATATTTCCATTAGCTTATTTCAAAAGCATTTAATTAAGTATTTCAAAGCAAATTAAATATTCGGTTTTTATTTTATTCGGGCCGAGACATTATATTTGTTTCACCGATCACCATAAAATGAAGAAAATTTTACTTCTGTCTATAGCTCTTTTGCTTACAATCAGCGTATTTGCACAAAACGCCGCTTCAGACGAAACTCCGGTAAATTATAAAAATCTGTCAGGAAATATACACGGAACGCTGAGCATGCCTAAAAATGTTTCAGGTAAAATTCCTGTTGTACTTATAGTTGCCGACACAGGGCCAACCGACCGCAACGGCAACAACGAGCAAACGGGACTAAATGGCAATATGTATAAAATGCTGGCTGAGGGCCTGGCAAAAAATGGCATTGCTTCGGTACGTTTTGATAAAAGAATGGTGGGCGAAAGCAAAACCGCCAACAAACTTGAAGATCTGCGATTTGAAGATTATGTTGATGACGCCGTTGGGCTGATCGGTATACTGAATGACGATCAGCGGTTTTCAAAAGTAGTTATACTGGGGCATGGCGAAGGTGCATTAGCTGCCATGCTTGCCGCACGCGATCAACCGGTTAAAGATGTAATTACTGTTAACACAACCAGTGAGCAAGGCGACAAAATAATGACTGATATATTTAAAACAAAACCTCAATATTTGCAGGACGAGTTTAAAGTATGGCTGGACACTTTAAAAAGAGGAAAAACATTTGACAATGTCGATTTGGCAATGTATCCGCTAATTACTACTGCTAAGCAAAAATACCTGGCATCTTACTTTAAATTTCCTCCCCTGAAGGTGATGAAGTTAATGAAGGTACCTACGTTGATCATCCAGGGCACGACCGATGTGCAGGTTAGTGTTGCTGATGCTGAAAAATTTAAAAAAGCAAAATCAGATGCTACATTGATCATAATAAAAGGCATGAACCATATTATGAAGGACGCACCCGCTGATAAGGATGCGAATATGGAAACCTACGGGAACCCTGCTTTACCGCTAAAAGCTGAATTGGTACCCGGTATTGTGGATTTTATTAATAAGAACTGATTTTGGTGGTATAACCCTCTTTCTATTTTACTTCATACCGATACACCTGCCTTCCCAGGTTGCCATCTTCATCAATGCCTTCTACTATAATGCGATAAGTTCCTTTGCCATCGGCGTTAAAGTAGTTGAACGATGCCTTACCATCCTTATCGGTGATCACATTGGGTTGCCAGTAGATAGTGCTTTGTGTCGGATATTGTGGATTTAATTAATAAAAATTAGTTCTCGGTCCGAAGTTTTGAGTCGAAAGTCTTAAATAATTGTTTGAGCATTGGCCCTAAGCTACTGACTTTCGACTCAAGACTTCCAATCCCCCAACAATCTCCTGATCACAATAATCTCGGCCGTGTGATAAGCATTATGATCAGCTATCTGTAATGCTTCACGCAGGATGCTTTGGCCATCGCCATGAGGGATCACCTTATAAATATCGCTGCTTTTCAATAACCTGATAAATTCATCACGCTCATTTTTAATTTGCTTTAATGAGCTCTCCCATTCGGCATCATCTTTTGGAGCAACATCTTTAACCCAATATCCTTCCGGCCAATTGGGCGACTTGTGCTCTTCATTCTCGCTGAACTTGAGCATGTCCCATTGCGCTATGCGGATGTGCTCAACCAGTTGCCAGATTGAATAAGGCAGATTATCTGGCCTAACTCCCCTCAGCTTTGCTGTCAGCCCATTCAAAGCATCATCAAGGCTGGCGTGTGCAGTACCCCCGTTCAGGAGTTTTGTTAGTTCGTTTATTAAAATTTCGTGTTCGCTTTTCATAATTCAATATACAAAGAGGGTTGGGATGATGTTTGTGAATTTCCTTGTTGTGCAGCGATAAATTAGGCAATTTCATTTAAAATGTTTTAAGTTTATCGGACGATTAAAAACTTCACCGGTGATCAAAAAAACTATAGCTTTTATCCTGTTTGTCGCAGTTTTTTCTGCATGTAAAAAAGATGCTTCGGTTGGCCCCCTTCAGGGAAGCATGGACGATGTTTCCTTTAATAAATATGAAACTTTCTTCCTTGATGAACTATGGAAACAGTTTCCGGATTGGGCTACCAGCGTAGGTTATCATAAATACGACTCCATTTTATTGATACCCGACAAAAAAACGCGGGAGAAACAACTACATTTTGTTAAGGTGCAATTAGACTCGCTGGGCAAATATCAACCAAACGCCTTTCTGCAAACCAACAAAATGGATTATGCCATGATGCAAAATCAGCTGCAGTATATGCAATGGCAAACGGAACAGCTAAAAGCCTATGAATGGGACCCTACGTATTACAACGTGATAGGAACTTTTGCCTATATTCTGAATGAGCACTATGCTCCGCTCGATAAGCGCGTGACCAACTTTTACCAAAAGATGCTGAACGTGCCTGCTTATTATAAAGAGGCAGAAAAAGACATCAAAAATCCGGTTGTTGAACTCACCAATCTGGCTATTGAACAACACCAGGGGGGCTTAAGCGTTTTTGGGGCCGACTTTGCCGATTCTCTTAAAAAATCCAGAATACCCGAAGCTACACAAAAACTGATGCTGGATAGAGCCAAATTGTGTACCGACGCAATAAATGGTTATACCGAATTCCTGAGAAATCTTAAAAATGATCATCCGCGCAGTTTCAGACTGGGCAAGGATTTGTATGAAGATAAATTTAAATACGAAATACAAGCTTCGGAAACAGCACAGCAGATTTACAATGCCGCTATTGAACGTAAAAAGTTCATCCATCATGAGATGGCGAAGATCGCGCTAAAACTGTGGCCAAAGTATTTCGGCACCCAACCTATGCCGGCGGATACACTGGACATGATCGCCAAAATGATCGACACGCTGTCGGTTAAACATGCAAGACCCGATGAGTTCCAGGCTACTATTTCACAATTGCTTCCAAAGCTGACAACCTTTGTTGCCCAAAAAAATCTGCTAACCATGGACCCTACCAAACCTTTGGTAGTGCGGAAGGAGCCCGGATATATGTCGGGTGTAACGGGTGCTTCCATGAGTTCGCCGGGTCCGTATGACAATGCACAAAATTCTTATTTCAATGTAGGTAGCTTAGCAGGATGGGCACCTGAAAAGGCAGAAAGCTATTTGCGGGAATATAACCAGTATACTTTACAGATGCTTTGTATCCACGAAGCCATACCCGGCCATTATGTGCAGCTTGTTTATTCAAACAAAGCACCGAGCATGATCAAATCGGTCTTTGGCAACGGAGCAATGGTAGAAGGTTGGGCGGTTTACAGCGAACAAATGATGCTCGACAACGGATATGGCAATAACGACCCGGAAATGTGGTTGATATGGTACAAATGGCATTTACGCGCCGTGTGTAACACCATACTGGATTACAGTGTACACTGCCAGAACATGCCTAAACAAACCGCCATGACATTATTGCTGCATGAGGCATTTCAGCAACAAGCTGAGGCAGAAGGCAAATGGAACCGGGTAAGTGTCACCAGCGTACAACTGGATAGCTATTTCACCGGGTATAAAGAGATAATGGACCTGCGCGATGATTGGAAAAGTAAAATAGGCGATAAATACACCCTGAAAGGATTTAACGAGAAATTTCTGAGTTATGGCAGTGCTCCGGTAAAACTAATCAAAGAAGCTATGCTGGCTAAAGAAAATCCTAAGGAGCAGGGAACTGATACAGGAAAACATTGAGATCAGTTTCCAGTTGTAAGTTGGCAGAGGGCGGTTATTATTGCAACTGATAACCGCGAACTTCAAACTGACCCTGTGCATCCATTTACACAACTTGTAGAAGCAATTTATACATTTCGGGTAAAAGCAACCTCTGTTACCCAAACTGGTGAATCAAGCCCAAATAAACTATACAGCTAAGGATTTTCTTTTAGGTAAAAAAATAAGCTTTTTCAAATATTTTGAACTTAAAACAGGTTGCACAAAAAGAAAATCTAAGATTTGGCACACTTGTTGCCTTACAAATAACAGTTAAATTAATTAGTAAAGGTGGCTGGGCGCGAGGCTCAGCTATTTTTATTTTACGACATTCTGTTTCAACTTATCCAAATACAGGTGTGGAATTTTTTACACACTCCATGAGTTTTCCTTCCCCGTTTTCCACAATTGTGGAATTTAATTTCCCCCAACTTATCCTATGTTCTTTATAGAATTTAGAAAGATTAACATTTTTTAACTCTTCAACTAAAAGCTTGGCAAAATCACATATTTGTTATCTTCGCCTATGACTTTTGAAGAAGCAAAAAAACGTGTAGCAGCCCTATCGGCCGAGCTTAGACAGCACAATTATAATTATTATGTGCTTGCGATGCCTACCATCACCGATCTTGAATTTGACAAGAAACTGGAAGAGCTGATTGCTTTGGAAACGCAGTTCCCTGAACTGATCGACCCAGATTCGCCTACGCAAAATGTAGGTGGATTTATCACCAAAGAATTTAAGACAGTAAGGCACCGCTGGCCAATGTTGTCGCTGGGCAATACCTACAACGAGCAGGAGCTGCTTGATTTTGACGAACGCATTAAAAAAGCCATAGGTGATAATTTTGAGTATGTCTGCGAATTGAAATTTGATGGCTTATCCATGAGTCTCACTTATAAAGACGGCAAACTTGAGCAAGCTGTTACCCGGGGTGATGGCACGCAGGGTGATGAAGTGACCACTAATGTAAAAACCATCCGCAGCATACCGAAGAAACTTAATGAAGGTGATTACCCGGATGATTTCGAGATACGTGGCGAAGTGTTTATGCACTTAAAAGCTTTTGAGCGCCTGAACAACGAGCGTATTGAGAACGGCGAACCACCATATGCCAATCCGAGAAATTTCGCTTCGGGAACTATCAAACTGCAGGACTCCACCGAGGTAGCCAAACGTCCGTTGGATAGCTTCATGTATTTTTTATATACCGAAAAACAATTATTTAAAACTCACTGGGAAAGTTTGCAGGCGGTAAAAAGCTGGGGATTCCCGGTAAATGATGAGAGTCGGCTATGTGGAAACATCCAGGAAGTCCTGAAATTTATCAGCGAATGGGAAAACAAGCGTTTTAATCTGAGCTATGATATCGATGGCATAGTAATCAAAGTAAATAATTATTCACAACAGCAGGAACTTGGTTTTACAGCTAAATCACCACGCTGGGCCATTGCTTATAAATATAAAGCCGAACGTGTTGAAACTGAATTACTAAGCGTGAGCTACCAGGTAGGCCGTACGGGTGCAGTTACGCCGGTTGCCAACCTTCAACCCATATTTTTAGCCGGGACAACCGTTAAACGTGCCACCCTGCATAATGCTAATGAGATCATCCGCCTCGATTTGCATGAGGGAGATTCGGTTTATGTAGAAAAAGGCGGCGAGATCATCCCGAAGATCATTAGTGTAAATCTTGAAAAACGTAAGCCGGGAGCACAACCTATTATTTACCGTACAACTTGTCCGGATTGCAATACCCTGCTCGAACGTAAAGAAGGCGAAGCCGCTTTTTATTGTCCGAATGATGAAGGCTGCCCTACTCAGATCGTGGGTAAGATGCAGCATTTTACGGGGCGAAAAGTAATGGATATTGATGGCCTGGGCGATGAAACCATCGAAACTTTATATCAGAAGGGCTTTATTAAACATATCAGCGATATCTATGACCTTCATAATAAAGCCGACCAACTAAAAACGATGGAGCGCTTTGGCGAGAGGTCAATCAACAACATGCTGGATGGTATCGAAAAATCAAAGCAAATGCCGTTCGACCGGGTGTTGTTTGGTTTGGGCATCCGCTATGTGGGTGCTACGGTTGCAAAAAAACTCACCGCACACTTTAAAAACATCGATAATATGATGACGGCATCTTTTGATGAGCTGAATGCCGTAGAAGAAATTGGCGAACGTATTGCACACAGCATCATCGAATATTTTGCAGATGAAAAGCACCGGGAAGAAATTGAGAAGTTAAAGGCTCAGGGTTTGCAGTTTGTGGCTGAAGAAAAAGAAGTAACCCTGCAAAGCGAAAAGCTGGTGGGTAAAACGTTTATAATCTCGGGCACTTTTGAGAAATATTCGCGCGATGAGCTGAAAGATATTATCGAGCAAAATGGCGGGAAGATACTAGGCTCTATTTCAGCCAAACTAAGCTACCTGGTTGCAGGCGATAACATGGGCCCAGCGAAATTGGAGAAAGCTACCAAGCTGAACATACCGATCATTAGTGATGAGGAATTGATGCGGATGCTGTGACACGATTAAAGGATTTGCAGGACACGATTTCGGGATTTACAGGAACTAACATATACTTTTTGATTTACCGTTTGTCAAGCAAATTGGCATGCGTAATCGAGAAAATCCTAAAAATCCCAAAATCGTGTCTTAACAATATTTAACAACCGGCGTCTAATTACTTTGTTAAATTACAAACGTATTAGCGTAAAGCCGCTTGCTTATGAAACCAGCCTTACTATTCTTATTATCCTGTGGAATTTATTTTACTGCCTTTGCACAGAAAGTAACCATTACCGGTAAAGTAACTGACCAGGCAGGTAAGGTCGTGCCTTTTGCCAGCGTGTATGTAAAAAACACTACCAATGGTGCATCAGCAAACAGTGAAGGAGACTATTCATTGGCATTGCAGCCCGGCCAGTACGATTTACAGTTTAAAGCGGTAGGCTATAAGCAGGAAACCCATCATATCAATCTTGCAGCAGCTACCGCGCTTAATATTACGCTTGTAGCCGAAGTGTATGAATTGAAGGCCGTCACTATTAATGGCAACGGCGAAGACCCCGCTTATGCAATTATCCGCAAGGCTATAAAAAAACGAAAGGCACACCTAAGTGAGGTAAAAGCCTATACCTGCGAAGTGTATATCAAAGGTTTGCAAAAGCTATTATCGGCTCCTAAAAAGTTTATGGGTTTTGATATTCAAAAGGCCAGTAAAGAGATTGGGCTGGATTCTAACCGCAGGGGCATCGTTTATTTGTCGGAGTCTGAATCAAAACTGAGCTACCAATATCCCGGTCAACTGCACGAGGAGATGGTCTCGTCCAAATTCTCAGGCAGTAACCAAATGTTCAGCTTTAACCGGGCAAGCGATGCCAGGGTAAACTTTTATGAAAATTTCCAGAGCTGGGGCGGGCTAAGCAACCGGCCATTAGTATCGCCTGTTTCAGATAATGCCTTGTTCTATTACCGCTATAGATTATTGGGCACTTCGGTTGAGAATGGCATAACCATCAACAAAATAATGGTCACCCCGAGGAGGGCACACGACCCTTGTTTCGACGGTATAATTTATATCATTGATAATAACTGGCGCATTTATGCATTGGACCTGCAAATTACCAGTCGTGCCAATATAAACTTTGTGGATACCCTGCGCATCAATCAGCAGTTTATGCCCGTGGGTGATATATGGGTGCAATCATCCAATAAATTTGAATTTGGCGGGGGCTTACTCGGCTTCAGGCTGAAGGGTTATTTCGTATCCGTGTATAAGGATTATGACCTCAACCCAACATTTAAAAAACATGAGTTCAACGAGATACTGCACATCCCGCAAAAGGTAAGCAAAAACGATACAGCCTATTGGAACAGCGAACGGCCTTTGCCATTAACCGACGAAGAAAAAACCGATTATAAAAAGAAAGAGATATTGGCCAAAAAACGAGAATCAAAACCGTATCTCGACTCTTTAGACCGTGAAACCAACAAAGTAACGCCAACCGGCCTGATGCTGACCGGCGTGAATATCATAAACCGGTATAAAAGAGAATTTTATCATATCGATCCACTTGCTACCTCATTACTGTTTAATACTGTTGAAGGCCCTGTGCTTAACTATGGCATGACCTTCCGCAAACAAGTGGACAGCAATAGTAACAAGCGCATTATCCTCGGGGCTAATGTCCGATATGGCTTTTCGGATCACCTGTTTAATGCTAAAGCTAATGCTACCCTCCCAGTCGGTGAATTTTATTTGAATATAGCAGGAGGTTCCGACGTGGTTGACCTAAACAATAACGAGCCAATTTCGCCGCTGTTCAATACTATTTATACCTTGTTTGAGCGGGAGAACTACCAGAAGCTTTATCAAAAGCAATTCGCCTCGGCAAGCTGATCAGGAAGAATAACCGGCGGATGGCAGGCCAGCGCAACCGTTGAATATGCTAACCGAAAATGGCTGCTCAATAGCAATAACTACAGTTTTTTCCATCCCGATCATCATGAGTTTACCTCGAATAATCCCTTGACACCTGATCAGGATATACCTTTGTTCTCAGAAAATCAGTCGTTCAAAGTGACCCTGCGAACAACTTATGATTTCAGTAATAAATATGAGACCTACCCTTTCGGCAGGCGATATTTACCATCTGAGTATCCGACAATCGGCCTAACCTTTACTAAAGGCATTAAAAGCATTTTTGGTTCTGATGTGGATTATGACCTGTTGAGCGCCGATATCAGCAAAAAAGATATCAGCATGGGTGTTTATGGACGGAGTTCCTTTTTTGTAGGAGCAGGCAAATTCTTGAATGCGAATGCATTGTCTTTTCCTGACTATAAGCAATTCAGCGGCAACCAGATATTATTTTACCAGAATAGCATAAACAGCTTCTTATTACTTGATTATTATCGCTTTAGCACCTACAAAGAATATATTGAAGGACATATTGAGCATAATTTCTCCGGTTTCATCACCAATAAGATACCGCTCATCCGTAAACTGAAATTGCAGGAGATCGTCGATTTTAATTACCTGGCTACCCCTGAGTTGCATAATTACTATGAACTTGGCTTTGGTGTGCAATACCTTACCTTCAGGGTGATGTATGGTACTTCATTCAATAGTGGCGGTAATATCAAAAATGGGGTGAGGATTGGGGTGAGTTTTTGAATTAATCTATTTTGTCATTGCGATGAACGGCCTGAGCGGTGAAGAATCCGCTAGCCAGCGGAGAACTATGCAGATTCGCTCTGTATAGCATGCGATTGCTTTGTTGCGCGGCCCGCAGCATCCGCCTTGCGCCTCACAATGACAGGTTGGTAATTATACCCATCTACCCCAACAACCCGTGAATATACTCCGCACTATCCTTATAATTCTCCTGGTTCATTTCAACAAAAAAATTCTTGATACCGCCAACTTTCGCATCTCCAAAAAACTCTTTCCAGTCGATGATGCCTTTGCCTACAGGCACTTGCTTTTTATCGGCTGTCCAGTCGGATAAGTGAGCGGAAATAAACCGTCCCGGGTATTTTTGAAAGTAGGTCGAGGCTTTAAAACCTAAAGTGATCACCTCCGTTTGGAACTGCATTTTTACCAGGTTACCATCCAGAGCCTCCATAATGCCGTCGTATATCAATTGACTATCCAGCATTTTAAATTCGCCGCTGTGGTTATGCAGACCGGTCGCCATTCCTTCAGCTTTGATCTTGTCGGCTATCTTATTTAGTTCGCCAGCCGCTTCTTTAAAATCTGATATCGACTTACCTGGTGTTTCCAAACCGGGTGTTATGATTTGCGATAAACCTAATCCATGTGCAAATTCCATACATTCGCCGAAATTATTTTTAAGATTTCCCATACCGAAGTGGCAGCTCGGGCATTGCAGACCTGCATCTTCGATCATCTTTTTCAGATCGGTTGCCTTTACATCTACCAAGGGTGCGAACCCTGCCCCTGCATAACCTTTTGGGTAACACATTTCTGTGTACTGATAACCCATCCCGGCCATCGTTTGCATCGTTCCGGAAAAATCTTTTGATACCTGGTCCCTTATCGGGAAGGTTTGAAAACCAACCGGGTGTTTGTATTTCCTGATTTTTTCAGCCTGTAAAAAACGAGGCATCATTACCATAGCCCCTACACCCATTGCAGTCTGACCAATAAATTTTCTTCTGTTCATTGTTGTCAATTTAAATAGTTTTCGGATCCCAACCGGTTCTGTAATCACGGGTCAGGTATTTATTTGCATCAGGTAGGTTAGTTATCTGGCGACTTGCGGCATCATATTTCAACGAGTGCCCTGATCGTAAAGCAGCAGCATATAAATTGACAGCCTCTGTCAATGCTTCGGCTTCGATAAAGCTGCCCGGATATTGCTTACCTGCTTTGCAGGAATCGGCAAACAACTGCAATGAGTTGATCATTTTATCATGGCCATAAGCCTGTCCGCCCGGAATTGCCGCCTTAACTTCTTTCTTTTTCTTCGAGAAAAGGCGTGGATTGTTTACATAAAACCCGGTTATGATCTTGCCTTTTTCTCCGACGAACATAAAGCCCTCATTGGGCAACTCTTCATTCAATGCCCGCAACTCTTCAGGTAACGCTGGTTTCATGCCGCCATCATACCAGCACAGATCAACTTGCGGACGGTCGCCATTTGCAGGGTACCTGAAGCGCACAGTAGAAGCCAGGGGAAATGAGAAATCATTTTTCACACTTGAAGGGGTAACACCATTCATCACTACAAAGTGGTTTAAATTAGGTTCAATGATCTCAGGCGATGTCAGCTGCAAAGCATTATACACCGTCCACAAACTATAGTGCCCCATATCGGCCATAGAGCCGCCGCCGAAGTCATACCATCCTCTGAAAAACATATTGGTATACTCAGGGGAGTAAGCACGCTGCGCTTCCGGCCCCAGCCACAAATCCCAATTCAACCCATCAGGCACGGGCACCGTTTCAGCAGGCATAGTCGGAAATTGCGGCCACACAGGCCGATTGGTCCAGTTATGTACTTCTTTTAACTTTCCGATTTTGCCTCCGTTGATCCACTCCATCACCTGGTCCATTTTA
>Ga0157374_10001057_pt1 | contig 23918 bp, 22 predicted proteins | sample M25metaG_FD_115308 | JGI IMG/M metagenome (GOLD analysis project Ga0157374, IMG submission 115308) | Miscanthus rhizosphere microbial communities from Kellogg Biological Station, Michigan, USA - M2-5 metaG | ecosystem: Host-associated > Plants > Roots > Rhizosphere > Soil | place: USA: Michigan... | reverse complement strand
GAGCTCGGTAACGTGCATCTCTCCGACGCGCTCGTCGGCTACGTGCTCGACATCGTCGCGGCGTCGCGGCAGACGTCGAGCGTAGTGCTCGGGCTGTCGAGCCGCGCCGCGATTGCTCTTTCGCGCTGCGCGCGCATCGAGGCGGCTTTGCGCGGCGGCGACTTCGTCGTGCCGGACGACGTGAAGCGCGTTGCGCCGTGGGTCATACCGCATCGGCTCGTTCTCGCACCCGACGCAGTGCTCGAGGGCGCGTCGGCACGCACCGAGGTCGAGCGGATCCTCGCGTCCGTGCCCGTGCCGCGCGATACGAAGTGAGCCTCACGCCGCTCGCCATCGTCGTCCTCGTGCTCGCCGCTCTCATGGGGATTGCGGCCCAGTGGAGCGGATCGCCGCTCGCGGAGCTCTGGTGGCGCACGGCTGTGGCGCTCGTCGCGGTCGGGCTCGCCTACGAGCTCTACGTTACGCGGCGTGTCGCGATCGTCGCGAGCTGGGCGCAGCGCACGTCGCTGTATCTCGGCCGCGTCGCGACGCTCGATCTGAGGCTGGCGAATCGTTCTCGTCGAGCCGTCGTGATCGATGTGGCACCGGTATGGCCCGACGCTCTCGCGGGCGAGCAGCGCGCGCAGCGGCTCCACGTCGCCCCGAACGCGGAGCAGATCGCGGCGCTCGCCGCTCGCGCTGTGGCGCTCGGCGATCATGCATGGCTGCCGCTTCCGGCGCGCGTCCGCGGCCCGCTCAATCTGGCCTGGTGGTCGAGGCGGCTCGCGCCGTCGGGGGTCGCGCGAGTGTTGCCCGACACTCTCGGGCCGCGTGCCATCGTCGCGGGCTCGAGCGAGGGCGCAACGCCGCAGACGACGATCGGCGGCGGCCTGGAGCTGCACCACTTGCGCGACTACCAGCCGGGCGACCCGCGCCACACGATCGACTGGAAAGCGACTGCGCGCAGCTCGCGGCTCGTTACGCGCGTGTTCAGCGAGGACCAGCACCTCGAAGTGATGTTGCTGATCGACGCGGGCCGCACGAGCCGCACCGAGGTCGACGGTCTGCAGCAGCTCGGCCACTACGCGAATCTCGCGGCGCGGTTTGCCGAGTTTTGCGTCGCGCACGACGACCAGGTCGGGCTGATCGCGTTCGCGGATCGGGCTCTCGCCACGATCAAGCCGGCGCGCGGCGTCGAAGCCGTTACTCGAATCCGCGCGGCCCTCACGAAGCTCGCTCCGAGCCCGGTCGAGTCCGACGTGCTCGCGGCCGCGTTGCACGTTCGCCAGCTCGTGCGCCACCGCTGTCTCGTCGTGATCTTGACGGATCTCTACGAGCGCAGCGCTACGAGCGCCGTCGCGCAGAGCGCGCGCCTGCTTCTGCCGAAGCATTTGCCGCTGATCGCCGGCATCGTGAGCGACGAGGTGTTCGAGCTCGCGGAGAAAAGGGCCGACGACTGGCTCGATCCGTATCGCGCTCTCGCGGCGCGCGAGTATCGACGCGAAGTCGGCGCGAACGTCGCGCGACTCGGTCAGCTCGGTGCGTATGCGCTCACGGCGCGCGCGCGCGAGCTCGACTCCCGCGTGCTAGAAACGTACTCGCGCCTGCGCGCACAACGCCGCATCTAACCGCGGAGCGCTTCGCCGCGGGTCAGTGTGCGGTGCGCGCGCGGAAAGCGGCGTCGATGATCGTGAGCGACGCGGGGCTGTCCCAGTCACGTGCGCCGTGGATCTTCTGCAGCACGCGCCCATCCGCGTCGACGAGCACCGTGAGTGGAATCTGCGCAGCGCCGAGCATGTGCTCGAGCACGAGGTCGTGGTCGATGAAGTGGCTGATCGTCGCGTTGGATTCCGCGAGCGCCGCCTGCGCCCGATCCGAATAGTCGTCGGTCGAGATGCCGATCACGGCGAAGTAGCTCGATCGGTCGAGCCACGCGAGCCGCTCGAGCGACGCCATCTCGGCGCGGCACGGGCCGCACCAGCTCGCCCATACGTTGATCAGCAGCGGCTTGCCACGGAACTCGGAGAGCTTGCGCGACGGGCCGTTGAGCCCAGCCATCGACGCGTCGCGCAAGACTTCGCCGACGCGCACCTCGCCCGGCGTGTCGGCGAGCGTATGCGTCGTCGCACCGGCGACACACGCAACGGCCACGAGCAGGGGCAGGCTTCGAAGCATGAGCCGACGCTGCCACGCGCCCGCGGCGCGCGCAACCGACGGCTTCTCAGGCGCGCGCGGCGCGCGCTCGCGTGAAGCGCCCGAGGGCGCCCGACAGCACGAGCAGGAAGAACGCGAAGTAGCCGAGCCCGATTGCGAGCCGAGCGCCGAGCGTGAAGCGCCCATTCGGCGATACGAAGCCCTCGAGCACGCCCGCCCCGACGAGGAACGTGAGGCAGACGACCATGAGCCTGAATCCGCGCGCAACAGAACGCTGAAAGGCCGCCGCGCGAGTGAGCTCTCCGGGCCGCGCGAGGGCCTCGCCGAGCGACATGCCTACCGCGCCGGCGATGCAAATCACGCTGAGCTCGACGAAGCCGTGCGCCGCGGTGAATTGGAACAGCCGCCCCGCAATGCCGTGCTGCGCGGTGAACGCGAAGATTCCGCCGATCGACAGCCCGTTCATCGCGATGATGTAGAACGTGCCGAGTCCGTACAGCACGCCGAGCGACAGCGCAAACAGCGACACGACGATGTTGTTCGTGAAGATCTGCACGGACAGCAGCGATGACGGAAACACGTTCAGCAAGTTGTCCGTCCAAAGCTCGCCGCGCTGCACGCCGTCGATCATCTTCTCCGATGCGAACAAGCTCGCGAGCTCGGGATACTCGCTCACGAGCCACGCGCCTGCGCCGATGCACACGGCGAACAGCGACACGACGACTCCGATTTGCCAGCGCAACTCGCGGGCCGCGGCCGCGGCGTCGTGAGTGAACAGCCGCAGCACGCCGCGCCAAAATGCGGCGGGCGGACGGAACAACGAGCGATGCAGCTCTCGATACACGCCCTCGAGATATTTCGTGAGCGCGGCGTTCGGCGCCTCGCGGCGCGCAAGCGCTAAGTCGCGCGCGATCTCCGGATACGCGCGCACGGCCTCCAGCACGTTCGCGGCGGGCGCCGACTTGCCGTGCTCGAGGCCGCGAAGCCGTGCGCCCGCGGAACGCCATTCAGCGACGCGCTGCTCGAACCACTTTGCTCCAGCGATATTCCCGCCGCTCATGCGACGAGCTCCTCGAGCTTGGCGCGCAGAGCCGAGTCGTCGCCGGGTGCGGCGACGCTCGCGCGGGCGAGCAGGTCGGTGGCTAGCTTGCGGCGCGCATCGGGCCCGAGTTGCTGCCAGCGGTCGAGCAGCTCGCGCACGAGTTGCGCCTGCTCGAGGCCGAGCCGCGCTACGGCGCTTCCGCTGAGCCGATCGAGCAGCTGGCTGCTCGGCGGCTCGTCGTAAACGAGAACGGTGCCGGCTGCGATGTCGCCGATTCGGACGGCGTTCTTCGTGACCATTGTCGTGATCAAGCCGATCGCGTACAGCGACGGCAGGCAGTCCACGATACGAAATACGTTGCGAACGAGTAGGGCGCCGATGCCGGGCGCGCCGCCGTCGGCGAGCGCGACGAGCCGCACGCCGGCCATTCGCTTGCCCGGAGTTTGCCCGCGGAGTAACACCTCGAGCACCGGGTGATACAAGAAATAGATGATCATGCTCGGCACGATGACGATGAACGCGTAGCCCGCCCCGATCTGGTCGCCCGGCAGCATGCGGAGTCCGCCGGCATACGCCAGCGTGCCGCCGAGGAACCATGCGACGGCCGCCAGGAATCGGATGTGCCAGTCGATGACGAACGCGTAGCTTCGCCCGCCGGGCCCCGCGATCTTGAGCTCGACGTCCACCCCGGTGACGCTCGGGATCCGAACGATGGATTCCATGAAAGTGCGGCGCGTGGCTTGCGACCGCGACATCCTAGTCTACGACCGAGCCGCGTTTCATCTAGCACATGGGCCGATTTGCGCCGGAAAGGAAGCGCCTCGCACGGTCCTTGCGCGCTTCATGCTATAAAACGGGACTGACCGTTCTCGCACAAGGGTTCAGGGACATGCGATTCGCGCAGGATGAGCGCCGGGCACACGTGATCGGCCGCCAGGCCGTACGCGCGCGCCTTTTCGGCGCGGCGTTCATCTGCTTGCTCGCCCTCGTTGGGTGCGATAAGACGGAGGTGACGGGCGCGGGGCCGAACGCGGGTGTGCCGGCCACCACCGTGACCGTGGTTACCGCGGCCGCGCGCCGCGAGCCGATGGGCATCGCGATCGAGGCGGTCGGAACGACGCGCGCGAACGAGTCGGTTGAAGTCACGTCGAAAGCCTCGAGCACCGTCGTTGCGATCCGCTTCAACGAGGGCGAGGACGTCGAGCGCGGAGCGGTTCTCGTGCAGATGGACGACGCGGGCGCGCAAGCGGAGCTCGCCGTCGCGCAGGCCGCGCTCGTGCGCAGCCGTAGCCAATACGATCGGAGCAAGGATCTCGCTTCGCGCCAGGCGCTTTCGGCGTCCGACCTCGAGCAGGTCGAGGCGACGCTGAAGGCCGACGCCGCGCGCGTCACGGCGGCGCAAGTGCGCGTCGAGGACACCGTGATCCGCGCGTCGTTCAGCGGCCGCACCGGCTTTCGCCAAGTCAGCGTGGGCAGCCTCGTGAACCCGGGCACCGTGATCACGACGCTCGATGACATCCGCGTGATCAAGCTCGACTTTACGGTCCCCGAGACTTATCTGTTCATGCTGCGCCGCGGTTTGCCCGTCGCTGCGTCCGCGACAGGACTCCCGGACCGCAAGTTCCAAGGGCAGGTCACCAACATCGAATCGCGCGTCGATCCGACTACGCGGTCGATCATTGTGCGTGCGGAGCTCACGAATCCGGATCGCGTCTTGCGGCAAGGCATGTTCATGACGGTGAGCCTGCAGGGCGACGTGGCGCCGACATTGCTCGTGCCGGAAGAGGCGATCGTGCCCGAGCGCGGCCGCACATACGTGTTCGTCGTCGCGAACGGCGTTGCGCAACGCCGCGAAGTCCGCACGGGCAAGCGCCGGCCGGGCGACGTCGAGATCGTCGAAGGCATCGCCGAGAGCGAGCGCGTCGTGGTCGAGGGTACTCAGAACATCCGCGACGGCACCACCGTCCAAGAGGCGCCGATCGCCGTCACGCGGTCATGAAGCTAGCCGAGCTGTCGGTCCGCCGCCCCGTTTTCGCGACGGTCATGAGCATGCTGCTCGTGATCTTCGGCATCGTCTCGCTGCAGCGGCTGCCGATCCGCGAATATCCGGACATCGAGCGCCCGGTGATCTCCATCACGACCAACTACAGCGGCGCATCCGCGCCCGTGATCGAGACCAAGGTCACGCAGATCATCGAAGACTCGATCTCCGGCATCGAGGGCATCATCAAGGTCGAATCGGATAGCGAGGACGAGCGCTCACAGGTCCGAATCGAGTTCGACGTGAGCCGCGACGTGGACGCCGCGGCGAACGACGTGCGCGACCGCGTCGCGCGGATCATCACGCAACTGCCACAGGACGCGGACGCGCCGCAGATCATCAAGGCGGACGCGGGCGGCGATCCCGTCGTCACGCTCGGGTTCAGCTCCGACACGATGTCGATGCTCGAGCTCACGGACTACTCCGAGCGCAACCTTACCGATCGGTTGTCCACGGTCCCGGGCGTCGCGCGCGTGACGATCAACGGCGCACGCCGGTACTCGATGCGCGTGTGGATCGATCGCCAATCGCTCGCGGCACGCCAGCTCACCGTCACCGACATCGAGGACGCACTGCGGCGCGAGAACATCGAGCTGCCGGCCGGGCGCCTCGAGTCGCGGACCCGCGAGTTCTCGCTGCGTACGATGGTCGGCCTCGAGACAGAGCAGGACTTCCGCAATCTCGTGATCACGCGCGGCACCGACGGTCACCTGGTGCGGCTCGACGAGGTCGCCGACATCCAGCTCGCGGCGGAGAACGACCGGACCTACACGCGCATCAACCGCCGCCCCGGAATTTTCCTCCAGGTCGAGGCGCAATCGAAGGGCAATACGCTCGAGATCGTGCGCGGCGTGCGCGCCGAAGTGGAACGCCTGCAGCCGACCCTCCCGCCCGGCGCGAGGCTCGAGGTCAGCGTCGACAACGCGATCCCGATCGAGGCCGCGCTGCGCGAGGTGCTGGTCGCGGTGGGATTCGCGCTCGCGTCGGTGCTCTGCGTGATCTACCTCTTCCTCGGCAACGTGCGGACGACGCTCGTGCCCGCCGTCACGATTCCCGTGTCGATCATCGCCGCCCTCACCGTGATGTACGCGCTCGGCTACTCGATCAACGTGCTGACGCTGCTCGGCCTCGTGCTCGCGATCGGCCTCGTCGTCGACGACGCGATCGTCGTGCTCGAGAACGTCCACCGGCGCACGGAGCTCGGCGAGCCGTCGCTCGTCGCGGCGATCACGGGCACGCGCGAGATCGGCTTCGCCGTGATCGCGACGACTATGACGCTGATCTCGGTCTTCGTGCCGATCTCGTTCCTGCCGGGCGATCTCGGTCGACTGTTCCGCGAGTTCGGCTTCACGCTCGCCGCCTGCGTCGCTTTCTCGGCGCTCGTCGCGCTGTCGCTCACGCCGATGCTCGCCTCGCGGCTGCCGCACGACACGGGCCGGGCGGGCTTCGCGCATGCGGTCGACCAGGCGTTCCGCGCGCTTGCGAGATTCTACGAGCGCACGCTGCGGGGGATCATCGCGCACCCGTGGGGCGTGCTGGCCGTGCTCGGCATCGCGGTGGTGGCCGGTGTCTGGACATTCACTCGCCTGCCGTCGGAGTTCGCGCCGACCGCGGATCTCGGCCGCGGCTTCATCGGCATCGAGGCCCCCGAAGGCTCGAGCTTCAATTACATGGACGGGTACGCGCGTCAGCTCGAGGACATCCTCGGCAAGGAAATGGAGAAGGGCGACATCGAGCGCATGCTGATCCGTGTGCCGGGTCAAGGCGGCTCGGACCTGCGAACCGGCGACGTGAACACCGCGCGGGGCATCGTGATCATGAAGTCGTGGCACGAGCGCGACCGCTCGACGATGGACGTTTCGCGCACGATCGCGAACGAGGCCCGCAAGAGCATCCCGGGCGTGCGCGCGTCGGTCGGCCAACCCAATAGTCTCGGCCGCCGCGGGCAGGCGGGCAGCCCGGTGCAGGCGGTGATCGGCGGCCCGGACTACGAGCAGCTCGCGCAGTGGTCCGACAAGTTGTTCCAGCTCGCCCAGAAGAATCCTGGTCTCGTGAACGTGGACACGACGTATCGCGAGCGCAAGCCTCAGCTGCGAGTGTCGATCGACCGCAACCGCGCAGCCGACCTCGGCATTTCGCTCGAGACCGTCGGGCGCACGCTCGAGACGGTGCTCGGCTCGAAGATCGTCACGACGTATATCGACCGCGGCCGCGAGTACAACGTGATCCTCCAGGGTCGTGAAGACATGCGCGCGACGAATACGGACCTCACGAACATCCGCGTGCGCTCGTCGACGACGAAGGAGCTGATCCCGCTCGCGAGTGTGGTGAGGCTCGAAGAGACGTCGGGCACGATGCGGCTGTCGCGCTTCAACCGCCTGCGCTCGGTCAAGGTCACCGCTGCAGTCGCGCCCGGCTACTCGATGGATCAAGCCGTCGACTGGTTCAGGCAGACGGTCGCGGCGGAGCTGCCACGCGAAGCTACGCTGATGTTCGACGGCGAGTCGGGCGAATTCACGCGCACGGGTCAGCAGCTCTTCTTCACGTTCCTGCTCGCGCTCGCGGTCGTCTATCTCGTGCTGGCCGCGCAGTTCGAGAGCTTCGTGCATCCCGTGATCATCATGGTCACGGTGCCGCTCGCGCTGCTCGGGGCTGTGCTGGGACTCCGGCTATATGGACTCACGGTGAACATCTTCAGCGAGATCGCGGTGATCATGCTGATCGGCATCGCAGCCAAGAACGGCGTTCTGATCGTCGAGTTCGCGAACCAGCTTCGCGACCGCGGCGTCGCGTTCGTCGACGCGCTCGTCGGCGCCGCCACGACGCGGCTGCGGCCCGTGCTGATGACGAGCCTCTGCACTGCGTTCGGCGCGCTGCCGCTCTTGCTCGCGAGCGGCGCCGGAGCGGAGCAGCGGCGGCCGATCGGCATCGTCGTGTTCTACGGGATGCTCGTCTCGGTGTTCCTCACGCTGTTCGCCGTGCCGACCGCATACGCGATCCTCGCGCGCAAGACGCGCTCGCCGCAGCACGTTAGCCGCATCGTCGACCGTCTGCTCGCGGGCGGCGACGCTGCCGGCACGGCAGGCGGCACGGCCGCCGCGCACGCGCCGCATCACGAGTGAGCGACGCATCCATGCGCATCGGGCCGCACCTCATCGATCCCCCTTTGATCCTGGCGCCGATGGCCGGCGTGACGGACAAGCCGTTCCGCGTGCTATGCAAGCGGCTCGGCGCGGGATACGCGGTCTCCGAGATGACGACGTCGGACCCGCGGCTTTGGCGCACGCGCAAGAGCCTCCACCGGCTCGATCATGCAGGCGAGCCCGCGCCGATCGGCGTGCAGATAGCGGGCGCGGATCCGGACACGCTCGCGGACGCGGCGCGCCACGCCGTCGAGCACGGTGCCGAGATCGTCGACATCAACATGGGCTGCCCGGCGAAGAAGGTCTGCAGCTCCTGGGCGGGATCCGCGCTGCTGCGCGACGAGACGCTCGTCGCTCGGATCCTCGCCGCCGTCGTGCGGGCCGTCGATGTGCCCGTCACGCTGAAGATCCGCACGGGCTGGCATCGCGACCACAAGAACGGGCTCGCGATCGCGAGACTCGCGGAGGACTCAGGTGTTCGCGCGCTCGCCGTGCACGGTCGCACGCGCGACATGCTGTATACGGGCGAGGCGGAGTACGACACGATCGCCGCGATCAAGGCGGCGCTGACGATCCCGGTGATCGCGAACGGCGACGTTGCGTCACCCGAGAAGGCGCGCGAGGTGCTTGCGCGGACCGGCGCCGACGCTTTGATGATCGGCCGCGCCGCTCAGGGCCGGCCGTGGATCTTCCGCGAGATCGCGCACTTCCTCGCATCGGGCGAGCGGTTACCCGAGGCGTCGACGCGCGAAGTGCGCGACGTCTTGCTCGGGCACGTCGCCGAGCTGCATGCGTTCTACGGGGAGCCGACCGGCGTGCGCATCGCGCGCAAGCATCTCTCGTGGTACGCGAAGGATCGGCCGGAGAACGCGGCGTTTCTCGAAGTGGTGTATCGCGCCGAGACGGGCGCGGATCAGCTCGGGCTCGCTCGCGACTACTTCGAGGGGCTAGAGGCGGCCGCGCCGACGCTCCCCCCCGCGCCTGCGCTCAGCGCGGCCGCATAACCCTCGCCCAAGGCTTCGTTCTCGCCCGTAGTCGCGTTCGTAGACGATCGGGATGTCGCGACTCGCGGCATACGACACGGCCCACTCGCAGGCGCCCGCGTGCGACATGGGCACGGATTGGCCCAGCGTGTTCACGGCCCAGCCGCGGCTGCCGACGCTACTAATGACGTCGATCGTCGTAAGGGCTTCACCGTCGTGCCCGCGCGCGGTTTCGACGAGCAAAAAGCTGGGCTCGACGTAAGATTCGCCGGGATCCAGTGCCGCCATGACTTGGACTTCGGTCGCCTTCATCGTTGTTCTTCGTGGCGCTGCCGATCGCGATCGAGTATGCGGCAACTCGGATGGGGCCGGCGCAGCGTTTCGACATAAGCCGCGGGAGCCTGTGCCAGTATCGCGGCCAGCGAGGCGCGACGGGGTCGACAGCTGAGTCCCGAGCGGCTCGAGTGCCTCGGCCACACCGCCTCCAGCGGTCGACATCGCGACCTGCGGATCGGCGTGATTCTGCGGGCTCGGATGGCCCGTCGTCACGCGCTGGGTTGCACGTCGAGGGACGTCTGCAACCGAGTGCGTCCCTGGCGCATCTATGCAAGTCGAACGTAATAGTTTTTCGAGACGAACGTATTAGTTTTTGGGTCTCCCGTCCGTCGCATACGCTTGCTCTTCCTCCCCAAGTGAAGCTCAACGACGCGCGGCGGGAGACCCTTCGTCTCCTCGCGGGTCGCTGGCGAGCGATTCAGGGGACGTGCGAGAGGCTCGGCTGGGGAAGGCGGGATAGGCCGCCGAAACGGCGATCGCGATTCGCGAACTCCCGCAGCGCGGAGTCGAACGCGGCCTCGTCGAAGTCCGGCCAGTATTGGTCGACGAACAAGAGCTCCGCGTACGCGGATTCCCAGAGCAGGAAGTCGCTGAGGCGCCGTTCGCCGCCGGTGCGGATCAGCAGATCGACGGGTGCGTGCACATCGGAATTGACGGCGTCCGCGAGGCAGCGCTCGAATTCGTCTTGCGAGCACTCCTGGCCGCGCACGAGCGCGGCGGCGCGCGCGATCGATTCGCGCGCGGAGTAGTCGATTGCGAGCCGGAGCTGAAGTCCATCGCCGCGCGATGTCAATTGCTCGGTGTTCTCGATCGTGCGCACGAGATCGGCGCTCAGACGATCGCGGCGGCCGATGACGCTCAAGCGCACGCCGTTGTCCAGGCAGCGTGCCGTCTCGCTCACGAGATAGCGCTTCAAGAGGCGCATGAGGCTCGTGACTTCCTGAGCGGGACGTGTCCAGTTGTCGGCGGAGAACGCGTACAGCGTGAGCACGTCGAGAGACGTGCGTGCGGCGGCTTCGACGATTCGTCGCACGGCGCGCGCGCCTGCGCGATGCCCCGCGGACCTTGCTAGCCCGCGCCGTTCGGCCCAGCGGCCATTCCCGTCCATGATGATTGCGACATGCATCGCGCTACGTTCCTTTCGCCGCGTGAATCAACGCTTCCATATGTTCGAGGTGGCGCGCGAAGACGCGCTTGCCCTGCGCCGTGAGGCTGTATTCGGTTTTCGGCACGCGGGCCGCGAATTTCTTCCTGCACGCGATGTAGCCGGCATCCTCGAGCTTGCGTGCGTGGGTGCTCAGGTTGCCGTCGCTCGCCTTCAACAGCTCTTTGAGCTCGGCGAAGCTCATGCTCGCATTGACGCTGAGCGCGCTCATGATGCCGAGCCGCAGTCGATCGTGCATGAGTCGATCGGCGTCGGCGGCTTCGGTGTCGGCAAAATACCCCGCGACCGCGCGCAGCCGCTGCTTGACGGGCGCGGCCAGCTCGGTAGCGTGAGCTTTCGGGAGGTGCCTAGCCACCGTGGTCTCGCAGAATGATCACGCCGAGCGCGATGTGCACGCCGCCGAAGCCGAGCGCGAGGATCGCGGGCGACCAGGTCGCGGGCAGGCCGAGCGCGACGGTGCCGAGCGCCATGAATGCGAGGCCCGCGACGAGCACCGCGGGCACGGCGAACACGCCGCAAGCAGCGAGCCCGGATCCGTACAGCAACAGCCAGAGGCCGGTGATCGAGTTGCGGCCGATCTCGTGGACGAGGGCCGCGGTCAGCACGCCGCCCGCGACGAATGCCGGCACGAGCGTCATGAAGAAGCGCCGTGCCACCGCGCGGCGGAGGCTCAATCCCTGAGCCTTGGCTTTTTCCTCCATGAAATACAGCGCGACAGCGCAAGCCATGATCGCGGCCCCGACCCAAATCGGCAGCCACGACGGCGAGAGACCCGGCAATGACTCGAGACCCGATGCCGCGAGCGCGGTGATCCCCATCGCGATGCAGCCCTTTCCGGGCACCGTCGTGAACGTGCCCGCGGCGGCGATCGTGTCGCGTATGTAGCGAAGGTTCTCGAGCGCGCTCGCGCCGATTGGCGTCGGCGCCGAAGAGCTCGTTCGGCGGTTGGTGCTTGCGGGCATGGGGTAAAGTTAGCGGAGGCCGCGGTAATGTCAAGTGCTTTGCAACATAAAGTTCATCTCGGCCCGGCCGCCGACACAAGCCGAAGGGACTAGTGGTGGCCCTTGTACTCGGTGAGCCGATCGGTCACCGCGAACAGCACGCCGGACACCACGAACGTCATGTGGATACCGACCTTCCAGCTCAGGACTTGCCAGGGCGGATTGTCGTCGAGGTCGATGAACGCCTTGAGCAGCTCGACGGCCGAGATCGCGACGAGCGCGCCCATGAGCTTGATCTTCAGATCCGAGAAACCGACTTTGCCCATCCACGCGGGCCGGTCTTCGTGGTCGCCGATGCCGATCTTCGAGACGAAGTTCTCATAGCCCGCGAAGCCGATGATCAGCAGCAGCGCGCCGATCAGCGCGCCGTCGACCAGCGATAGGATCTTGATGATCATCTCGTTGCCGCTGAGCGCGAACGTGCCGAGGGCCAGCTCCCAAAACGTCTGCACGAATTTGACGAGCAGCAACGCGATCGAAAGTACCAAGCCGATGAAGAACGGTGCGAGCAGCCAGCGGCTCGCGAAGACCCACCGTTCGAGCGTGCCTTCGAGTTTGTTCGCCATGGATCGCGTCTTGCCTCTTCTTCTTGGCGGGGATTATGGCCCCGGCGACTATACTGCATCGGCCGTTGCGTTCGTAACGGCAACGCGCCGCGCACGGAATGCGTGCAAGCCGAGTCGTCCCGCCGCTAGCGGACTGCGAACACCTTGAACGCTCCGGTCGGCGTCTCGGAGCTGCCCGCGTCGACGTGCAGCACGCGGTTGCGGCCCATTTGCTTCGCGCGATAGAGCGCCTCATCGGCCGCTTGGATCAAGCCCGCAAGGCTGCGCTTGGAGCCGGGCTGCGCGATCGCGGAGCCGATGCTTACCGTAATCACGCCCGCGGCGTCCGAATCGCCGTGCTGTACCGCCTGCGCCATGATGTCGCGCCGCAGCTGCTCGGGTAGCGCGCCAGAGTCGAGGCCCGACGGGGCGTACAAAACGAGGGCGAACTCCTCGCCGCCGTAGCGCGCACAAAAGTCGAGCGGCCGCCGCGCCGCGTTGCCAATTGCGCCTGCTACGCGGCGAATGCAGTCGTCGCCGGCTTGATGACCGTAGAGGTCGTTGAAGCGCTTGAAGTGGTCGATGTCGACGAGAATCACCTGCAGCGACTCTTGCTCGCGCTGCGCCTGTTGCCAGAGCCGGCGAGTCAAAGTGTCGAACATCCGTCGGTTGTACAGTCCGCTCAAGCCGTCGCGTTCCGCGATGTCGTTCAACAGCTGCGTCTCGACGAACGTGGTCCGCATGAGGCGTTCCACGCGCGCCGCGGACAACACCGCCATTAGCCCGGTCGCCACGAGCACGGACGCCGCGAACACCAAGTCCTGGCCGTGGACGCCGAGCGCCAGGCCGATCGTGACGAAGGCACAGACGAGGCACACCGCGACCGCGAGCACGAATCGGAACAGCAGGCCGAGGAACAGAGTCGCGTAGACGATCACCAGCACGTCGCCCATCTGGAATTGCGGTTGGCCGGATCCGGCTGCGAGCGCGCTGATCGTCATCACGGCAAGGCCGTTCACGACCACCGCGAACGCGGCGATGGCTTGGTAATGGCGGCGCAGCGCCGGCACGTACGTCGCGAGCAAGATCACTAGCAGAGCGGGGCAGGCGACTGCTAAACGCAACAAGTAGATCGGCTCGAGTATCGCTTCGGTGAACGGCGACAAACCGCCGAGCAAGTTGATCGTCGTGACGATGACGATCATCGCGAGATAGATGGTCGTCGCAGAACGCGCGCGCGGCAGATTCTGCGCGAGGTGACCTTCGCGAAAGAGCTCCTCTTTCGGCTCGCGGAAGCGAAGGCGGTCGATGGCGGCGCGTGTCTCCTCGTCGAGCGAATCGACCGCTCCGCCTTCGATTGGAGAGCGCGACAGTTCCACTTAGCCAGTGCCCCTTCGAGAACGGAGTCCGGCACGCACACTAGCATTCTTCCGCCGCCGAAATTGCGCACGGCTGCTCAACTCCGCCATGTCGTGCGGAGCACGTGGAAAGCCCCGCCGTTATTGGTCTACAGGCCCGCCGATTTGAGCCATTCCGCAAAACACGCCGTGCCCGCGCGCTCGACCGCGGGAGTGCAGCGTGCCGTGTCGGCCCGCAGCGTTTTGACGCTGATCCCGGGCGTGCGTGCGATTTCCCCGGTGTGTCCGACGAGCCAGCCTTCGACCGCGACTCCGGCGGTCTCGGCGTGGAACTGGAGCGCAAGCGCGGATGTGCCGTAGCTGAACGCTTGATTCGCGCACGCGGACGTCGACGCGAGGCGCTTGGCGCCCGCGGGCAAGTCGAACGTGTCGCCGTGCCAGTGCAGCACGGCCGTGTTCTCGAGACGACGCAAGCATGACGCGCGACCGTCGTCCGTGAGCTCGATCGGCGCCCAGCCGATCTCTTTGACGCCGGAGGCGTATACGCGCGCGCCAAGCGCTTTCGCCATGAGCTGGCTGCCGAGGCAAATCCCGAGCACCGGCATATCCATTCCCAGCCGCTTCTCGATCAACGCGACTTCCGCGTCGATGAACGGATAGTCGTCGTTCTCGTAGACGCCGATCGGGCCGCCGAGCACGACGAGCAGGTCCGGCGCTCGTGGATCCACACGCTCGAGACCGTCGACCGGCACGTCGACGTAGCTCACCGCGTGTCCGCGTTGCGCGAGCAACGGCTCCAACAAGCCCAAGCTCTCGAACGGGACGTGACGCAGCGCGACGGTCGACGGCACAGGGCAAATCTCGGCGTGGCGGGACAGTGATGGTACGTGCTATGAATGCGCGCGTCATCGCCGTAGTCGCCGCGTTGGGAGAGCGCCATGCGTCGTTCGATCTTTCAGTTCCTTACGCTCGTCGCAGCAGTGACGTTCTTTGCGGCGGCGCTGGGCCAAGCGCCGGCAACGGCGCCCGCGCAACCGTACGTAATGGCGGCTGAAACGCCGGCGAATATTCGGCGCGCGGTCGAGTCGTCGGAGCGCACGGACGAGATGCGACAACGCGATTTTCACCGCAAGCCGGCGGAGGTCCTCACGCTGGCGGGCCTCAAAGACGGCGATCACGTGATCGAGATCGCGGGCTTCGGTCAATACTTCACGACACTGCTCTGCGCCGCCGTCGGGCCGAAGGGCAAGATCGACGTTTACGACCTGCCGTACACGGAGCGCTTCGCCGGCGACGCGTCCCGAGCGTTCGACGCGAAGCACGACAACGAGACGTACCACCAAGAGAGCTACAACGACGCGAAGCTTCCTCAGAACGTCGACGCGGTGTACGTCATCCTCTATTACCACGACTTGAAGCCGCAGGGCGTCGATACCGCCGCGTTCAATCGCAAGGTGCTCGCGGCGCTGAAGCCCGGCGGCACTTACCTCGTGATCGATCACAAGGCCGAGGCAGGGTCCGGCTGGCGAGACGCGGCCACCATTCACCGGATGGGCGTCGAGACGATCAAGCAGGAAGTGCTCGCGGCGGGCTTCGAGCTCGCGCGCGAGAGCGATCTGCTCGCGAACCCGCAGGATGATCGGTCGAAGATGGTGTTCGCGCCCGGCACGCGCGGCACGACCGACCAAGCGCTGTTCGTGTTCCGCAAGCCGCGCGGATGAGCCCGTTCGCCGCAGCGCGATGCTTCGGTGCGCTGCTCGCGCTCGCCGTGCTCGGTCTCTCGAGCACCGCCGTCGCGCACCATAGCTTCATCGGCCGCTTCGACTTGGGGCTAGTTACGGAGATCGAGGGCGTCGTCACGGATCTCGCGTGGCGGAATCCGCACGCGAATCTCGGCGTGCGCACGACGAGCGCGGACGGCGTCCAGACCGAGTGGTCGATAGAGACGAGCTCCCTCACGGTGCTGCGGCGCATGGGCATCGAGGAAGGCACGATCAAGGTCGGCGATCGGATCAAGCTCGCCGGCAATCCGTCGGCGTCGGGCAAGAAGGAGATGTACGCTCGCAACGTGCTTCTGCCGGACGGCCGCGAGCTGCTCCTGAACGTAGGGCTGAAGCCGCGCTGGACGCAAAACGCCGTGGGCGACGAGTCGTTGCTGATGGCGCAGAAAGGCGATCCGTCGGCGCCCGAGCTCGGCATCTTCCGAGTCTGGAGCCATACGCGCGCGATCGCGCGGCTCTTCCCCGAGGCTACTGACCCGAGCTTCGACATACAGTCGTATCCGATGACGCCGGCGGCACGGTCCGCGCTCGCAAAGTTCGATAGCGCGCGCGACAACCCGATCGCGAACTGCGTCGCGAAGGGTATGCCGACGATCATGGAAGCGCCGTATCCGATGGAGTTCGTGCGTGCGGCGAACGGCAACGTGCTGCTGAAGATCGAGGAGTACGACCTCGAGCGGACGATCGACATGCACGCGACGGCGGCGCCGGCCGGCGCGGCCGCGACGCCGCTCGGCTACTCCGTCGGCAAGTGGGACGGCAAGACGCTCGTCGTGACGACGAGTCGGATTAGCTGGCCGTGGTTCAGCCAACGGGGCATCCCGCAGAGCGCCGGCGTCGTGATCGCGGAGCGCTTCACGCCGACTGCCGACGGCAGCCGCCTGGATTACGAGATGACGGTCACGGATCCCGTGAACTTCACGCGCCCGGTCGTGCTCGCGACGCACTGGTTCTGGCTCCCGAACGTCCATCTGATTCCGTACAACTGCGCGGCGCGCTGACGGGTCGTTGCCGCTCGCCGAGCGCGGCGAGCGGAAACGAGTGCGCGGTGAGCTATTGCGGGGGGCTGGGCTTGTCGGGCGGCGCGGCGGGCTTCGCGGGCGGCGGAGGGGCGTTACCGACCAGCTCGATGTTGAGCCCATTCGGGTCTTTCACGAACACGTTGCGGATCGTCGGGCTCCACGCGACGAGCTTGCCGTCCTTCGAGATCACACGCACGCCGGCCTTCTTGAGCTTCGGCAGCAGCTTGTCGATCGCGGCGACGCGAATCGCCATGCCGGACGCGCCGGGGTCGGGCACGCGCAGATCGAAGGGTTTGCCCGACGTGCCGTGGAACTCGATCATCTGAATCCGCGCCTGACTACCGGGCACCATGCCCTCGGCCATCCGGTAGCTCACGTCGGGCTTGAGCCCGAGCAAATCCAGCGTCGCTCCGTCGCTCGAGAACGCAGGGTCGCCGTCGAGCTCGAATCCGAGCAGGTCGTGCCAAAACTCGAGCGATTGGTCGAGATCCGCAACCGTGAGTCCCATCATCGAGCCGAGCACATTGCCCGGCCCCGCATCGGTCGGCGGCGGCGCCTCGATCGCCTCGACGAGATACCCGTCCGGGTCGCGGAAGAGGATCGCATCGACGGCGCCGAGCGAGCGCATCGAGACGCGCATCGGTGCGCCGGAGCGCGTGACGATCGGGGCGCCGAGCTTCGTGATCGCGGCGACGACCGGATCGAGGTCGCGCACGAAGATCTTCATGTGCGGCGCGCCGGGATCCACGACGTCGGGTTGCGCGGCGCGGCGTTCGACATTCGAGAATTGCGTGAGCTCGAAGTTGAAGCCGCGCCCAGGAATTTGCAGCATCGCGACGCGCAGTGTCACGCCGGCGGAGTTCGTGAGCAGCGGAACGCCCGGGTTCTCGAACGGCCGCACTTCGCCGGTGATGCCGAACACCTCTGTGTAGAACGCGAGCGTCGTAGCGACGTCGCGCGTCGCGTGGATCGCGTGCATGAAGCCGATGGTCGCGCTCTGCGAGCTCGCCGCCGGGGCCGGCGCCTGAGCGACGCTCGTCGACGCTATCGCCAAGCTCAGCAGCGTGATCGACGGGAACAGTCGGGCGGTCATCGCTCTCGTACCGTGGGGAATGAGCGCGCCGAAGAATACGCCGCGTGGCCGCTATAATCGAGCCGTGCGCGGGGCGCGCGTTACGACGAGACTCACGAAACATGATCTGGCAAAACCCGCAGAACGCGGTCGCCGCGCTCGTGCTCGCCCACGGCGCGGGCGCAGGGATGTGTCACCGGCAGATGCAGGCTTTGGCGGACGGTTTCGAACGGCATGGCATCGCGACGCTGCGTTTCGATTTTCCGTTCATCGTCGCCGGCAAGAGTCGCGTCGATTCGCCCGAGGTCGCAACGGCCAAGATCGCCGAAGTTTTCGCCGCGGCCGCCGCCCATACCGCACTGCCGATCTGGCTAGGTGGCCACTCGTTCGGTGGCCGAATGTCCTCGCACGCCGTCGCCGCGAGGCTCGTCGCGCCCGCCGGGCTGATCTTCTGCTCGTTCCCGTTGCACATGCCTGGTAAACCCGCGACGACGCGCGCGGCGCACCTCGCCTCGGTCGACCGGCCGATGCTGTTTCTTTCGGGCACGCGCGACGCGCTCGCGGAGCGCGCGCTGCTCGAAGGCGTCGTCGCGACGCTACCGAGTGCGAGGCTGCATTGGCTCGACACGGCGGATCACGGCTACAAAGTTTTGAAGCGCTCGCGCGCGAGCGCAGAGGACGTGTTCGACGAGATCGGGCGCGTCGCGCGCGAGTTCATCGACGTGCGCTCAGAAACGTCCGTGCGCTGACCCGAGTCGCCGCGTCTGCAAATTGCTCGGCCCGTGCCGAGAAGTCAGATCATCTCGAGCGACGCGCCGCGTCGCGGCGCCGGGAACGCGGCGTCGAGCTCGCGCAGGTCCGCCGCGTCGAGCTCGACCGCGAGCGCGCCCGCGTTCTCGCGCACGTGCTCGATGCGCGCGGCTTTCGGGATCACCACGACGCCCGGATTCCGCAACGTCCATGCGAGAGCGACCTGCGCGGGCGTCGCGGCACGACGCGTGGCAACCGCCTTCAACGCGCGCTCGCCGAGAAGCCGACGCACCGCGCTCGAGCTGCTGCCGAGCGGCGAGTACGCCATGACGGTGACCGCGTGCTCGCGGCACCACGGCGCGACTTCGGCCTCGATGCTGCGGTGCTCGAGCCCGTAGAGCACCTGATTCGCCGCGACCATGTCACCACCCGGCAGCGCGACGCACTCCTCGAGATCGTCGCGGTCGAAATTGCTCACACCCCAGGCGCGAATCGAGCCGTTCTTCGCGAGCGACTCGAACGCCGCGACCGTCTCCGCTAGCGGCTCGGACTGGCGCCAGTGCAGCAGATAGAGATCGAGATAGTCGGTGCCGAGGCGTTCGAGGCTCCGCTCGCAGGCGGCAATCGTGCCTCGCCGCGAAGCGTTCGATGGGAGCACTTTGCTCACGAGGTACGCCTCGTCGCGGCGGCCGGCGATCGCTTCGCCGATCAGCTCTTCGGAGCCGCCGTCGCCGTACATTTCCGCCGTATCGATCAGCGCGAGCCCGAGATCGAGGCCCAAGCGCAACGCCGCTATCTCGTCGTCGCGGCGCGCGCGCTGCTCGCCCATTCGCCACGTCCCTTGGCCGAGCCGCGCGATCGCGCGGCCGTTCGGCAGCTTGAAAGCGTCCATCGTCTGCTCCTTAAATCGTTTGCTCCTTGGTATGAGTGGGCGCGCTGTTCTCGCCCTGGTCCCGCCATGCCACAATCCGTCGAGGCCGGCCGGATCGCACGAAGCGACGATGCCGGTTCGAGCGGCGCGACTCGGCTGCCGCGCCCGCGGGGGAAGCATGATCAGACCCAGACTCACAGTGTACGCGCTCACGGTGCTCACGCTCGCCGCGTGCGGCCGCTCGCCGAGCGCGCCTAGCGCGCAGGACGCCGCGGCACTCGCGGCGCTCCAGACCCGCATTGCCGCGCTCGAGCACCGCAAGACGCTCGTCGCGGATTCGATCGAGATCGAGCGGCTCCAAGCCGCGTTCGGCTACTACTTCGACAACGCGCTCTGGGACGACGTCGCCAACCTATTTGCCGACGACGGCACGATCGAGCTCGCGCTCGACGGCGTCTATGTCGGCAAGGCGCGGGTGCGCGAGTACCTCAAAGCGCTTGGCGGCGGCCGCGAGGGCCCGCGCGAAGGGCACCTCGACGAGCACCTGCAAGTGATGCCCGTCGTCACGCTCGCGGCCGACGGCCTGACCGCAAAGGCGCGCTGGCGCGGAATCGTGCTCGAGGGCGACTACGGCGCCGACGCGCATTGGGGCGAAGGCCCTTATGAGAACGAGTACGTGAAGCAAAACGGCGTCTGGAAGATCAAGACGCTGCACTGGTATCAATCGCTGTTCGTGCCGTACGCGGGCGGATGGCAGACGAACCCGGATCCGACCATGGGCAAGCTCGCATCGGGCGTCACTCCAGACCGGCCGCCGAGCGTCGATTACAAGACCTGGCCCGAAACGTATCTGCCGCCGTTCAGCTTCCCGAACCCGGTCGTGAAATATGTGCCTGCGAGCGCGTCGGGAGGATCGCAATGAGCCGCGCGGCCGTTCTGGCGTCGCGCGCCGGCCTCGCGTCCGGCGCGCTGGTCGTGCTCGCGCTGCTCGGCTGCTCGCGTTCGGGCGCCGACTCGCGTGAGAGAGCGACGCTCGATGCGCTCGGCACGCGCGCCACGGCGCTCGAGCACGACATCGCGCGTCTCGAGGACGAGAAGGCGATCGAGAAGCTGCAGAGAATTTACGGCTTCTACACCGACAAACAGTTCTGGTCGCAAGCCGCCGATCTCTTCGCCGCGAACGGTACGATCGAAATCGGCGGCCGCGGTGTGTACGTCGGCAAAGAACGCGTGCTCGCGTTCCTGAAGCTCAACGGGCCCGAGTCGCCGCAGCCGAACCGGCTATTCGATCAGATGCAGCTGCAGCCGATCGTGCACGTCGCGCCGGACGGCCGCACGGCGAAGGGTCGTTGGCACATGTTCGCGCAAGAGGCCGTACACGACGAGTACGCGCGCTGGGGCCTCGGCGTGTTCGAGAACGAGTACGTGAAGGAGCGCGGCGTTTGGAAGATCCAGACACTCCATCTATACACGACGATGTACACGCCGTACGAGGACGGGTGGGCGAAGACCGCAATGCCGAACGAGGGTCCGTCGAGCGAGTTACCGCCCGATCGGGCGCCGACCGTCGACTACAAGCCGTTTCCCGCCGCTTACGTCGTGCCTTTTCATTACGAGAGCCCCGTAACGGCACAGGCGAAGCGGGGACCGTTGACCGGCGTGACGCCCGACGAACTGGTGGCGAGTATTGTGCGGACTTGCTGCACGCCGGCGAAGCTCGCGACCGAGCTCGACGCGCTCGAGCATCGGCTCGGAATACTCGAGGACCTCACGCAGCTCGAGCGCATGAACTCGATCTACGGCTACTACCTCGCACACCTGCAGTGGGACGATCTCACCGGCATCTTCTCGCCCACCGGCACGATCGAGATCGCGATGCGCGGCGTCTACGCGGGCTCCGCGAGCGTGCGCCGCAACCTCGATCTCTACGGCAAGGCAACCGACAGTCAGTTCGGACTACAGCACAACCACATGCAGTTCCAGCCCGTCATCGACGTCGCGCCGGACGGGCAGAGCGCGAAGATGCGCTCGCGTGCGCTCAGCATCATGGGTCAGTGGCAGCGCTACAGCCAATGGATGGGCGGCGTCTACGAGAACGACTACGTCAAAGAGAACGGCGTCTGGAAGATCAAGCACGACCAGGTGTTCAACACGTATTTCATCCCGTACACCGTCGGTTGGAAAACGGTGCAGCCGCGCCCGCCGCCCGGGATCACCGAATCGAATCCGCCCGATGCGCCGCCGACGCATCCGTTCGAGATGTACCCGAAGCCGTTCCTGCCGCCGTTCCACTATCCGAACCCGGTGACCGGCGCGACGGTCGCCTGGACGCCGCCACAGTGAGCGGTGGCCAGGGTATAGTGCGCGATACTTTTCGAAAGCTTGGGCTACGCCAGCTGCCCAATTGAGTTTCACGGCTTTGCATCCATACGGTTGGAGACCTTCCATGACCGACAACAAACTTGACATCGATCGTCGCTCGTTCGTGGCCGGAGCGATCGGCGCAGCCGCCGGGGTCGGCGCGATGCTCGCGAGCGGCGCTCAGGCGCAGCCGCCGGCTCAGGGTCGCGAGCTCGGCACGACCGCGGGCGCGAACATTCCGCCCGAGATGCGTCGGCCTCAATCGCTCTACAAGCTCGAGGCCGACGTCCGCGACTGTCAGGTCACGGGCAAGATCCCTTCGGACTTGAACGGCGCGTTCTATCGCGTGGGTCCTGATCCGCAATACCCGCTGCATCCGAAGACGATTCCGTTCGACGGCGAAGGCCACGTGAGCATGTTCCGGATCAAGAACGGCCGCGTGGACTACAAGAGCCGGATGGTGAAGAACGAGCGTTGGCTCGCGAACGACAAGGCGGGCAAGCAGCTGTTCCCCGTCTACCGCAATCCTTCGATGGACGACGCAAGCGCGAAGGGCTTGAGCCGCAGCACGGCGAACACGCACATCATCAATCACAAGGAATACCTGCTGTCCCTGAAAGAGGACAGCCCGCCGAGCGCGATGGATTTGCTGACGCTCGAGACGATCGTCCCGAGCTACACGTTCGACGGCCAACTGCCGAGCAAAACTTTCACTGCGCACCCCAAGCTCGACTCGATGACCGGCAACATGGTCGCGTTCGGCTACGAGGCCGAGGGCTTCGGCAGCAAGACGGTGTCGATGTTCGAGATCACGCCGCAAGGCAAGATCATTTGGAACGCGAAGATCCAAGTCCCCTACGTCGGCATGCTCCATGACTTCGCGGTCACGGAGAAGCACATCGTGTTCTACGTGATCCCGCTCGCGATCGACGAGAAGCAGATGCAAGAGGGCGGCATCCACTGGTCGTGGTATCCGGGTCAGCCGACATACTTCGGCTTCGTGCGCCGCGGCGGCGACGGCAAGGACGTGCAATGGATCCAGGGTCCGACCCGTAGCGCGACGCACGTGATGGGCACGTTCGACGACGGCAAGAAGCTCTACGTCGACGTCGAGATGTCGATGGGCCTGCCGTTCCCGTTCATGCCGATTCGCGACGGCTCGCGGTGGGATCCGATCACGGGCTCGAGCCACATCACTCGGCTCGCGGTCGATCTCTCGAAGAAGAAGCCGTCGGCTTACGGGATCGAGCAGCTGTATCCGCACGTCGGCGCGCTGCCGCGTCAGGACGACCGTTACAACACGGTGCCGTATCGCTACGGCTTCCTGCCATGCCCGGATCCGAACGCGAAGCCCGGCACGGGCGGCGCGTGCTACGCGCGATTCGACCATCAGAACCGGACCTCGACGCTGTTCAATGCGGGCGTCGACTCGTCACTCGCCGAGTGCTGCTTCGCGCCGAAGAGCGCGAACGCGCCCGAGGGCTCGGGCTATCTGATGGGCGTCGCGACGCGCAACGCCGAGGGCGGGCGCTCGGATCTCGTGATCCTCGACGCGGAGCATCTCGCCGACGGCCCGGTCGCGACCGTGCACTTGCCGATGCGCGCGATCGGTCAGATCCACGGCTGGTGGGTTCCGGAGGCGCAGCTGCCGAAGCGTGCATAACGCGACGAGCACGCGCGACCTGTTCGCGCCGGCGTGCGTCTCGGACGACCGGCGTCTCGAGCTCTGCGAGGGCGCGGCGGTGCTGCGCGGCTTCGCGCTGCCGTTCGAGCGCGCGCTTGGGGACGGTGTTCACGGCATCGAGGCCGCAGCGCCGTTCCGCCACATGCAGACGCCGGGCGGCTATTCGATGTCGGTTGCGATGACGAACTGCGGCGCTCACGGCTGGGTGTCAGATCCGACGGGCTACCGCTACTCGACGACTGATCCCGATACCGGCGCGGATTGGCCGCTGATGCCAACCGTGTTTCGCGAGCTGGCGCGAGCCGCGGCGCAGGAGGTCGGCTTCCCGAGGTTCATTCCTGACGCGTGCCTCGTGAACCGCTACAAGCCCGGCGCGCGCCTTACGCTCCATCAAGACAGGGACGAGCAGGACTTCCGCGCACCGATCGTGTCCGTATCGCTCGGCGTTCCAGCCATATTTCTATTCGGCGGGTTGAAGCGCAAAGACCGGCCGCAGCGCGTGCCGCTCGAGCATGGCGACGTCGTCGTCTGGGGCGGCCCCGCACGGCTGCGCTATCACGGCGTCGCGAAGCTCGAAGAATCGCGTCACCCGTTTGCGGGCAATGCGCGGATCAATCTCACGTTGAGGCG
>Ga0157374_10001056_pt1 | contig 23936 bp, 21 predicted proteins | sample M25metaG_FD_115308 | JGI IMG/M metagenome (GOLD analysis project Ga0157374, IMG submission 115308) | Miscanthus rhizosphere microbial communities from Kellogg Biological Station, Michigan, USA - M2-5 metaG | ecosystem: Host-associated > Plants > Roots > Rhizosphere > Soil | place: USA: Michigan... | reverse complement strand
CTGGCCGTGGAGCGCGCCGCGCCGTGGCTCGAAGGCAGGCCAGCGTTGGCCGCGGCCGCGCGCGAAACTGTCGCGGCCTGACCCGTCCCTCGCCAATTCGGCGATCGATTTTTGTCGCCTCCGGGAGGTAAGCTACCACTTAAATCGATCTAAATGCTCCTTTAGCGCATTGCTATGCCGGCATTGAATGGCAAAGGGCGCGCTATCCAAAAGGATCGATATCGCTATAATGCGGAGCGCTCATTCATATTATGTTTCATGCTCCGAACCCTCCGAATCCTCCGAGTCCTTTGCGCATCGCTGGTTTTGTTCGGCTCTTTCACGCACGCGATTGCTGAGGAGCCCGAAACGATTCGCGCTATCGCCGCTTCGTCGCCCCAGGCACCGGGCGATGCGCTCGCGTCTGCCCCGGCCCCTGCAAGCGATTCGGCCGCCGACGGCGAAACGCACAAGCTATCGGGCATGCTCGTGCGCAAATTCGGTCTTGCGCGAGCCAAGGCGGAGCAGATCGCTCGGGCCGTCATGGCTTCGGCCTCGAAGTACTCGCTGCCTCCGGCACTGGTGCTGTCGATCATCTCGATCGAATCGAGGTTCAAGGAGACGGCCCGCGGCGCGCATGGCGCGACGGGCCTCATGCAGGTCGTTCCCGCGGCGCACCGTCGGCTCGTGCAGCATATCGATCTCACGCAGCCGGCCGCCAATATCGATGCGGGCTCGGCCATCCTGCGCGGCTATATCGAATCCGCTCAGGGAGATGTGGTCGCCGCACTCAAGAACTATGGCGGCTCGATGGCTTATGCCCGCAAAGTAAGCCTGCATGCGCGCGATTTCGAGTTGAACGCCGGCGCGAGCGCCACAGCCGCAAGCGCCGAACGCTAAAACGGCTTTGCACAGTGGCATTGCCGCGCTTCGCGTTTCGTGTGAATTTCTCGTATCCCTGGATGTCGTGGCAGACCGCTCTGCTAGAATCGGTCGACGTCGTGCGCCGCGCGCATAAGCGAAAAGCAGTAAAAACGATAATTCAATCGACGTAGCTGGGCCAATTTCGCACAATCGGAACCACCAATGAAATTGCTCCGTCGATTGCTCGTCTGTCTGATGCCCATGGGCGCCATGGTTCATGCGGAAGCCATGCAGTGGAGCTACCTGTCGGGCGAACGCGATCTCTCCTATGCAGTGGATACCGATAGTGTCGCCACCGACGCCGACGGCTACATCGAGTACATCGGAAAGACGACGTGGAAAGTCCCGGAGAAGGTGCAGGGCGCCGCTCAGCCCGTCGCCGTTTCGCTCACCCGCTATCAGATCGATTGCAGCCACAAGCGATGGCGCGCGGTCGATACGCATTATCTCGCCGCCGACGGCACCCCCGCAGGCTTCGTCCATCCCACCAGCCCCGAGTGGACTGCAATCGGTCCCGGCACCGTCGTCGACATCATGTTCCGCAAAGTCTGCTGAGGCGCAGCCCGAACCGTCGGACGGTCTAAGGGCCTAAGCGCGTCGAGAAATGTTTCGGGGTATGGCCTACTATGTGGACACCGCTTCGCGGGCGCGTCGTTCCGGCGTGGGCGGCATCCACTGACAGGAGAACAAGATGGGACTTATCCGCAGACTGAGCATGGCCGTCCTGATTTCGGCCGCGGCGACGAGCGCCGTGTATGCCGAGGAAGTCGCATATAAGGCGACGCTGACGGGTTCGGCCGAGGTGCCGCCGACAACGAGCCCGGGCAAGGGTTCGGTCGACGCTACACTCGACACGTCGACGAAAGCATTCAAATGGACGATCAGCTATGAAGGACTGACCGGCCCCGCGACGGCGGCGCACTTTCACGGGCCGGCGGCGGTCGGACAAAACGCAGCGCCGGTGGTCCCGGTGAAAGTGCCGGAGGCGGCATCCGGCAACGTGTCCGGAACGCAGACGCTGACCGATGCGCAGATCGCCGACCTTGAAAGCGGCAAGTGGTACTTCAACGTGCATACGGCGAAGAACAAAGGTGGCGAGATCCGCGGTCAACTGCAGCCGTCGCACTGAGCGGTGAATCCTTGAGCTGGCAAAGCCGGGTCGCCTGCTGGCTTCTCGAGCGGCAGTTTCGCCCGGAGACCGAAAACCCACATGCGAGCGTGGAGCGCGCGCGGGCCAGGACGGCCGCGCGTATATGGTCGCCGCGCGTACCTGCCGGGTGGCGCTTCATCGACAGCAGCGGGCGCAACCACGCGCCGCTTGCTGGCGAATGGCTCGAGCCGATCGCCGATATGGCGCGCGCGGCACCGGTGCGCACACTGCTTTACCTGCATGGCGGAGGTTATTACTTCTGCTCGCCCAAGTCGCATCGGTCGCTGGTGTTTCCGCTCGCGGTGCACACGGGCGCCCGCACGTTTTCTCTCGACTATCGGCTAGCGCCGGAGCACCCGTTTCCGGCAGCGCTCGACGATGCGCTGACAGCCTATCGGCAATTGGTCCGGGACGGCATACCGCCGGAATCCATCGTCGTGGCCGGTGATTCTGCCGGCGGCGGCCTCGCGCTGGCGCTGCTCGTGGCGCTGCGCGATGCCGGCGATGCGTTGCCCGCGGCGGGCTTGCTGTTTTCCCCGTGGACCGACCTCGCCGCGACGGGCGCGACGCTCGTCAGCAACGATGGCCTGGATCCGATGTTCCGGGGCGCCGCCATTGCGCGCGCGGCCCGGTTCTATCTCGGCACCACGAGCCCCACGCATCCTTGCGCCTCGCCGCTCTACGCCGATCTGAAGGGCCTGCCGCCCTTGCTGATCCAGGCCGGCAGCACGGAGGTGCTGCTCGATGATGCCCGGCGGGTGGCCGAGCGGGCACGCGCGGTGCAAGTCGAAGTGGATTTCGAAATCTGGCCGAAGATGCCGCATGTCTGGCAATTGTTCGTGCCGTTCATCCCCGAGGGACGCGCGGCGCTCGAGCGGGCCGCCGCGTTCGCGTGCCGCCACGCGAAGGCGTGCCGTGTTCAGCCGCGTGCCGAGCGTTCGATCGCCTCATAGGCGAGGCGCACCGCATCGGAGCCGTATTGCCGTTCGAGGCGGCGCACCGCGAAATGACCGTGGGCGGTCTGCTGAAAGTGATCGATGAAGGCCGTATTGACGAGTGCGCCGAGCACTGCGCCGATGGCCGGAATCGATTTGGCCGCGACCTGTTCACTGACCTGCACCGAAAAGCGCGCCGCAATGGCGTTGGTGAGCCGCATCAGCGCCGACGCGCCGTGCGCCGCAACCCCTTTCGACGCGAGCTCGGACGACGCTTTCGAGATCGCCTGCGCGAGTGCGCCGCGTGCAATGAAATAGCCGAAATCCGCATCCTCGTCCGCGTTGGCGTGCCGCGCCGCACCGCCGCCCAGCCCGAAAACCGATAAACATTGAAGCCGCGCTTCGGCCGAGTTCAGGTCTTCGCCTTCGCTGCGTGCGATGTCGCAGATCGAGCGAAACATGAGGGCTGTCGTCACCGGCAGTTCCGCAGGCAGCGCTATCAGCCCGAATGCGCCTCCTGCCGCGCCGGTCGTCGCTACGGCCACCTTGTGCCAGATGTCACGCGCGGGCCGCAGCGGACCCGGCGCACTCCGCCCCGATTTGGGGACGCTCGCGAGCGCCACGTGAAGGCATTTTTCGAGCGCCACGCGCGTCGCGGCGGCGACCGTATCGTGCGCTGCCGCCGGCAGACGCTCGATCAGCCGCTCGATCGGGGCGCCGACGGCAGCGGCAAGCTTCATGGCAAGCGGCTGGCGCTCCAACGCTTCCTTCGCCCGCGCCAAGGCGGCACGGTCGTCTTCAGTCAGCGTTGTGGTAGCGATTGGAATCGTTTTCATCGTCAGAAGAACTCTCTCGAATACGAGATGGCCTGCGCAAGCGGCGGTCCGCGCGCTCGCAGCGCCGTCGCCTGCCTCATGCTAGCATTACGATATCTTTGACTCATCAACGATTGTATCGACAAAAAATGGCTGTCCATACTGCCGCTCATCATTCACGTGCGCAGGTGCTGCCGTTTCGTGAGTCTCTGCTCGCGATGCTCGGCATCTCTTTCGTGACAATGCTCGTCGCATTCGATCAGACAGTGGTCGGCACGGCTTTGCCCACCATCGTGGCCGAGCTCAAAGGCTTCGAGCTCTACGCGTGGGTGGCCACGTCGTATCTGCTCACCTCGGTCATCACCGTCCCGATCTTCGGCCGGCTCGGCGACTATTACGGACGCAAGCCTTTCGTCCTCGTATCGATCGCGCTTTTCACCGGCGCGTCGGCGCTATGCGGCGCGGCCAACAGCATGCTGTTCCTCGTGCTCGCGCGGGGGCTGCAGGGCATTGGCGGCGGCATGCTCGTCGGCACCGCGTTCGCCTGTATCGCCGATCTTTTCCCCGATTCGGTCGTGCGCCTGCGCTGGCAGGTCATGATGAGTTCGGCCTTCGGCATTGCGAATGCCATCGGTCCTTCGCTCGGTGGTTTTCTCACGCAGTACTGGGGATGGCGGTGGGCATTCTTCGTGAATCTGCCCGTCGGGTTGCTCTCGCTCGTCTTCGTGTGGCGTTATCTGCCGCATCTCCGGCATATCGCGCATACCGTGCGCGTACGGCTCGACTGGATCGGGGCGCTTTTGATCGCCGTGGCGCTCAGCGCGCTGCAGCTTTTCGTCGAATGGGTCGCGCACGACGGATTCACGCCGAGCGTCGTCGCGCTGGCCGTGGTCGGCCTCGGCTGCGCGTTTGGCCTGCTGAAGTGGGAACGCTCGAACGCCCAACCGATCCTTCCGCTCGACATGTTTCGCAATCGCTCGCTGGCCGCACTGTTCTCGCTTTCGGTGCTCGGCGGTTTTTCGATGTTTTCGCTGCTGTTCTATGCGCCGCTGTTGCTGCAAGGCGGCTTCGGCCTTTCGCCGCGCGATGCCGGCCTCGTCGTCACGCCGTTGGTCGTGTTCATCACGATCGGCAGCATCGTGAATGGGCGGATCGTCACGCGCGTTCGCAATCCGAATACGATGCTCTACGTCGGCTTCACGCTCGTTGCGCTGGCGTGTTCGGGCACCGTGCTCGCCACGCGCACCATGCCGCATGCAGTCCTGATGGCATTCATGATGGCCGGCGGGCTCGGCTTGGGCTTCGTGCTGCCGAACCTGACGGTGTTCGCGCAACAGACCGCGGGCCGCGAGCATCTCGGAATCGCGACGGCGCTTTTGCAGTCGTTGCGCATGATCGGGGGTATGATCGGCACCGCATTTACGGGGACGCTCGTCACGCGGATGTACGAGCATGGCGTGCGCGACGCGCTTGCGACGGACCGAGCCACGGCATGGATCGCCCGATTTCGCGATCCGCAAATCCTCGTGAATATCGATGCTCAGCGCGCGCTCGCGCGAGAGCTGGCCGTTCGAGGCTTCGACGGCGCTGCGTTGATCGAAGCTTCGCGCGAGGCACTCGTCGCGGCCATCCATGCCGGCATCGCCGTCGCAATGGTGGTCGCCGTATTTTCGATCTGGCAGTGCCGGCGGGTGCCGCGCATCAAGATCACGAGGGCCGCCGAGCCGGTGCCCGCCGCAGAGTGAATTTGGAAGTCAGCCACCACGCTCCATGGAAGAACACGATTACGTCGCCACCGTCCAGCAATTCGGGCGGACCTACCGCGCATTCATGTCCGCGTTCGAAGCGCAAGTCGGGCATCCGATGACGCGCTGGCGCATCTTGCGCGCGCTGGCTTCGGACGAGGGGGAGTGGTCGCAAAAGCGGCTCGTCGAGCAACTCCGTATCGATCCGGGCGCGCTCACGCGGCAATTGAAGGCGCTCGAACTGCTCGGCTGGGTGGCGCGCAGCACCGATACGCGAGACAACCGTATCACCAACGTCGTGCTGACGCGCGCGGGCGCCGCCGCCGTCGAAGAGAGCCTGCCGCGGCGCAACGCTTTCTTGCGCGAGACGATGGGGGCCCTACCCGCCGATGCGCGGGCCGCATTGTCGTCAGCGCTGTGCCAGCTCGAAACGCGCATCGCGCAAACCGTCGAACCGGCTCAGAAGCAGGTCTCCACGACCTCCGTCACACGATAGTCGGCATCGACGACGAGGATTTGCCGCCATTTGTCGAACGTCAGGCACGGATGCGAAATGTCGAATGCAAGCATGTCGCCCACTTTGAGGTCGGTACCGGGCGCAATGCGCAGGTAGGCATGCTGATCCATCATGTTCGTGACTTCGAAGCCTTCCTCGGGCGCGATATCGCGCGGCGCCTGTGTGCCCGGACGGTAGTGCCGCGCGGCAACGGGCGGGCCCGCATCGAACGCCGTATCGCGTTTGCCGAAGCCGACGATCGCGCGATCCGGTTCGGGAATCGATTGCACGTAGGCCCACAGTTGCAGCGCGGGCAGCAACGCTTCCCCCATTTTGCGGGCGATCGGGTTGCGCGCGAGTACACCCGCCTGGGCTTTCGCGTAGACGCCGGCATCGTGCGTCAGATAGCAGCCGGGGCGCAACACCACTTCGACGCGCCCGCTGGCCGATTCATGGGCGAATTCTTCGGCCACGACGTCGTACCATGCCGAGCCCGCGCCCGAGAGAATGGCCGGCGTGCGGGCGAACCGTCCTTGCGCCGCGAGCAGGCGGGTGGTATCGAGCGCTCGACGCAAGAACGCGCGCACGGCCTGCTCGTCGGCAAGAATGCCCTCGTAGAGTTCGACGCCCGCGAGCTTGACCGTATCGGCGTTGCGCTCGAGCGCGGACAATACGGCGTCGCGCTGTGCGTCGTCACGCACGCCCGTGCGTCCGCGGGGTACGCCCAGCTCCAGCAGCACCGGGAGCGGCTTGCGCACGGAACGGAAGAACGCGCCCAACTGATCGACACCGTCCGCTGAATCGACGAGGCAGAAAAACTCGAAATCCGGATCGGTCAACAGCTCGGCGATCATGGCCATATTGCGTCGTCCGACCAGCTGGTTCGCCATCAGCACGCGCTGCACGCCGGCCGCATAGGCCGCGCGCGTCTGGTGCGCGGTGGCGAGCGTAATGCCCCAGGCGCCCGCCGCGAGCTGGCGGCGAAAGAGCTGCGGCGCCATCGTCGTTTTGCCGTGCGGCGCGAGCTTCACGCCGTACTCGGCCATGAAGGCCTGCATCCATCTGAGGTTGTGCTCCATGCGGTCGGCACGCAACACCGCGGCGGGCAGGCTCACGTCCTCGGCCAACAGATTCCACTCGAGGTTGACGGCCTGGTTCAGCGGCACGCTGGCGCTCGGCACGGAGCCCAGCCCTTTGCCGTAAGGGTCGATCGTGGCGGTTTGGTAGGCGATTTTCATGGCGATCCTGGTGGAGCGTTCGAACGCGGCGCTGGCATGGCTTGAGGCAGGCCGCTCAGACGACGATGGTACGAGGGCGGCCGGCGATCCGCCAGCGGAAAAGGGCGCATTGCGTGCATCGGACGTAATGGTCGAGTACGATCGTGCGCATGGCGCGCCCGTGTCCCTGCCGGCGCCGCATCCGCCGTAGGAGCTCGTTCATGCATTCCCATCCAGAAGCCGCAGATACGCTGATCCTCGGCGCGATGCTTTACGACGGCACCGGCAACCCGCCCGTCGAGCGCGACGTGGCCGTGCGCGACGGCCGCGTCGCCGCGATCGGCAACCTGTCGAACTGGGTTGCCGAGGAGTTCGTCGAGGCCGAAGGGCGAGCGCTGGCGCCCGGTTTCATCGACGTGCACACGCACGACGACATCCACGCGATCCGCTCGCCGCAGATGCTGCCCAAGCTGACGCAGGGCGTGACGACGGTGATCGTCGGCAATTGCGGCATCAGCGCTTCGCCCGTCACGCTCGCGGGCGATCCGCCGGACCCGATGAATCTGCTCGGCGGCGCCGACGCCTTTTGCTATCCGAGTTTCGCGGCCTACCGCGCCGCCGTCGATGCGGCGCAGCCGGCGGTCAATGTCGCGGCGCTGGTCGGTCATACCGCGCTGCGCAACAATCACATGGACCGGCTCGATCGTGCCGCCACGCAAGAAGAACTCGCGGCGATGCGCGCGCAGCTCGAAGAAGCACTTGCGCACGGCGCGCTCGGCCTGAGTTCGGGGCTCGCGTATGGATCGGCCAACGCGGCCCCGACCGAAGAGGTGATGGCGCTCGCCGAGCCGCTCGCGGCGGCCGGCGCGATCTATACGACGCATATGCGCAGCGAGTTCGACGCGATCCTCGAGGCATTCGACGAAGCCTGCCGCATCGGCCGGCATGCGCGCGTGCCGGTAGTCATCTCGCACCTGAAATGCGCGGGCCCGCGCAACTGGGGCCGCAGCACAGAAGTCCTCGCTTCGTTCGACTCCGCACGGCGCTTGCAGCCGATCGGTTGCGACTGCTATCCCTACGATCGCAGCTCCACGACGCTCGACCTCGCGCAGGTGACGGGCGATATCGAGATCACGGTGACGTGGTCGACGCCGCATCCGGAGCAGGCGGGCAAGCGCGTGTCGGCAATCGCGCGCGAATGGGGCGTCAGCGAACGGGAAGCGGCTGCGCGCCTGCAACCCGCGGGCGCCGTCTATCACAACATGTCGGAGGACGACGTGCGCCGGATTCTGTCGCATCCCGCGACGATGATCGGCTCGGACGGGTTACCGAACGATCCGCTGCCGCATCCGCGTCTATGGGGCGCATTTCCGCGCGTGCTCGGCCATTACGCGCGCGACGAGCAATTGCTGCCGCTCGAGGAGGCCGTTCGCAAGATGACCGGTCTTCCGGCTCGGCGCTTCGGTCTGGAGGGGCGCGGCGAGGTGCGGCGCGGCGCGCACGCCGATCTCGTGTTGTTCGATCCCGCGCGCGTGCTCGATGCGGCGACGTTCGAGCGCCCGCAGCAGGCTGCCGTCGGTATCGATGCCGTCTGGGTCAACGGCGTTGCGAGCTATCGTGGCGGCGAGCCGACCGGGGAGCGGGCCGGCTGCTTCGTCGCACGTGGTCCGCGGGCGACCGGCGACGACGCGGCGCAGGCCTTCTAAGTGCCGAGCGCCGCAGGCCTTTCAAGCGCCGCGCGCGTCACTGGCGCGCCGTGCGCGCATTGTCCGGCATCGGCTGGTTGTAGTTGGTGCGAAACGGATTGATGTCGAGCCCGCCGCGGCGCGTGTAGCGCGCATAGACGGCGAGCTTGACGGGCCGGCATTCGCGCAGGATATCGACGAAGATGCGCTCGACGCACTGCTCGTGAAACCCCGTGTGATTGCGATAGGAGATGATGTAGCGCAAGAGCCCGGCGTGATCGATCTGAGGTCCCACGTAATGAATCTGCAGGCTGCCCCAGTCCGGCTGGCCCGTGACCGGGCAATTCGATTTCAGCAGATTCGAGACGAGCGTCTCTTCGACCGGCGCTTCGCCATGCGCCGCGCTCAGCAGCGCGGGCTCGGGATGATAGACGTCGGCTTCGAGATCGAGCCTGTCCAGCGAAAGCCCCTCGAGTTCGTCCATCGCGAGCTTGTGGAACTCCACCGGTGTGGCGAGACGCACGGACACGCTCGCGCCGCAGGCCGCCGAAACGTCGCGCTTGAGCATGTCGCGCAGCGCATCGGCGGACTCGATGCGGGTTTGCGCGAACGATCCCAGATAGAGCTTGAACGACTTCGATTCGACGATGTTCGGCGATTCGGCCGGCACGAGGAACGTCGCGATGGCGATCTGCGGCTTGCCGCGCGCGTTGAGCCACGAAAGCTCGTAGGCGTTCCAGATGTCCGTGCCGAAAAACGGCAACTGCGCGCCGATGCCGATCGCCTCACGCGCGAGCGCGCGAGCGATCGGAAACAACAGCGACGAATCGTATTGTTCGGTATAGGCGGCCGGTTTGCCCAGCGGCGATTGTTCGGGAGTCATGACGATGCTCGATACGCGGTGCGCGGCACGCGAAAGCGCGCTCAGGCCAGAAACAGGCGATAAACGGGGTTGCTACTCTCGTCCCAATACGGATACCCGAGCGTCGACAAAAAGCGCACGAACGCCTCGTTGTCCGCAACGGGTACCTGGATACCGACCAGGATCGAGCTGTAGTCCGCGCCCTGGTTCCGGTAGTGGAAAAGGCTGATGTTCCAGTCCGGCGCCATCGACGACAAAAAGCGCATCAATGCGCCGGGGCGCTCCGGGAACTCGAAGCGAAAGAGGCGCTCGTCGTGCGCCAGAGGCGAGCGCCCACCCACCATATAGCGGATGTGCTGCTTCGAGAGCTCGTCGCTGGTCAGGTCGACGGTGGCGAAGCCGTGCGCCTCGAACGCGCGTGCAATGGCGGCCGATTCGTCGCGGCTCTTGATCTGCACGCCGACGAAGATATGAGCTGCGCTCGCGTCGGCGATGCGGTAGTTGAACTCGGTGACGCTGCGCTCGCCGACGAGTTCGCAAAAGCGTTTGAAGCTGCCGCGCTCTTCGGGAATCGTGACGGCGAAGACGGCTTCGCGCGCCTCGCCGACTTCGGCACGCTCGGCGACGAAACGCATGCGGTCGAAGTTCATGTTCGCGCCCGACGTGACGGCGACGAGCGTTTCGTTTTCGATGCCGGTGCGCTCGGCATATTGCTTGGCCCCCGCAACGGCGAGGGCGCCAGCCGGCTCGAGCAGGCTGCGGGTATCCTGGAAGACGTCTTTGATGGCGGCGCAAAGCGCGTCGGTGTTCACGATGAGAACGTCGTCGAGATACTCGCGGCACATCCGAAACGTCTCCGTTCCGACGAGCTTGACGGCGGTGCCGTCCGAAAAGAGTCCGACTTCGGCGAGCGTGACGCGCTCGGACGCCTTGATCGACTGCGCCATGGCGCACGAATCCTCGGTCTGCACGCCGATCACCTTGATTTCGGGGCGTACGGCTTTGACATAGGCCGCCACGCCGGCCGCGAGGCCGCCGCCGCCGATCGGCACGAAGATCGCATGAATGGGTGCCTGGTGCTGGCTCAGGATTTCCATCGCGATCGTGCCCTGGCCTGCGATCACATACGGGTCGTCGAACGGATGGACGAACGTCAGTCCGCGCGCTTCCTGCAGCTCGAGCGCATGCGCGTAGGCATCGCTATACGATTCGCCGGTTTGCACCACCTCGACGGTCGGGCCCCCGTGGGCGCGGACCGCGTCGACCTTCACCTGCGGCGTCGTCACCGGGACGACGATGACGGCCTTCACGCCGAGGCGCGCGGCCGAGTAGGCCACGCCTTGCGCATGGTTGCCGGCCGAGGCCGTAATGACGCCGCGCGCGATCGCGTCGGTCGGAATATGGACCATCTTGTTGTAGGCGCCGCGCAGCTTGAACGAAAAGACCGGCTGGTTGTCCTCGCGCTTCAGATAGACGCGGTTCGCCAAGCGCGCCGAAAGGTTGCGCGCGGGTTCGAGTTCCGTTTCGCGCGCCACGTCGTAGACGCGGGCCGTGAGGATTTTTTTGAGGTAATCGTGGGACGAGGAGGTCATGGGACGGTGCGCGCAAAGCGCTTGCAGTGCCGGCAGAGGCGGAAATAGTCAATGATAGCGCCAACGGCGGTGTTTTCGGCTCTCGGCGCCCCGTCATCTGCCGGCCGTCCGGTCGGTCGAGCAATGCGTGGCGCGGCGCCGGGCGGCGCCGGCCGACACGAGCAGCGGCCCGCTTCATGCGGTAGAATCCTAGTTTGAGACCAGGACCGGAAAATGCGCTGGCAGCCTCGGACCGCCCACTTGATCCCCGCTCCGCGAGAAGCGCGTCCCGCGGCGGAAAAGTATGTCCGTCACGCGCGATCGCGTCACGCATGAGCCTTTAGCCCGTGAAGGCTTGCTGGCGCCGCATCGAGCGGCGGCCAACCGCCTTGAAGCCCAGTTTCCAAACATTGCGCGTGACGCGCGCCGCCGTTTGCGTAATCGACCCGATGCGCAAGCCGGCCCATCGATCCGTCCGACCATGAACGCACCACAAGTATTCGACCCGCACGGCGCCGCCGCATTGGCAGCCGATCCCGAACCGCGGCTGCGCGAGATCCCCTACAACTACACGTCGTTTTCCGATCGCGAAATCGTCATCCGGCTGCTTGGCACCGAAGCCTGGAGCATCCTCGACGAGCTGCGCAATGAGCGCCGCACTGGCCGCTCGGCCCGCATGCTCTACGAAGTGCTGGGCGACATCTGGGTCGTGCGCCGCAATCCGTATCTGCAAGACGATCTGCTCGACAATCCGAGGCGCCGCACGCTGCTCATCGAGGCGCTCGAGCATCGGCTCAATGAAATCGAGAAGCGGCGGCACGCCGATCTCGCCGAGCATCGCGACGACGCGGGACGCGAGCGGGCCGCGCGCGTGGAAACATTGGTCGCCGCCGCGCGCCGCGCGGTGGACGCGTTTGCCGGCGAATTCGCGGCGCTCGCCGAGTTGCGCCGCCGTGCGCTGAAGGTGCTCGGACGCTGCACGCAGAAAGACAACATCCGCTTCGACGGCTTGTCGCGCGTCTCGCACGTGACCGATGCGACCGACTGGCGCGTCGAATATCCGTTCGTCGTGCTCACGCCGGACACCGAGCAGGAAATCGCGCGTCTCGTGAAGGCGTGCTTCGAACTGGGCCTGACGGTGATCCCGCGCGGCGGCGGCACCGGCTATACGGGTGGAGCCGTGCCGCTCACGCCGTTTGCGGCCGTCATCAATACGGAAAAGCTCGAGCAGCTGGGCGCAATCGAGCTCACGGAACTCCCCGGGCTCGCACTCAAGGTGCCGACCATCTTTTCGGGCGCGGGCGTCGTCACGCGTCGCGTCACGGAAGCGGCCGAGGCCGGCGGCTATGTGTTCGCGGTGGATCCGACTTCGCTCGACGCCTCCTGCATCGGCGGCAACATCGCGATGAATGCGGGCGGCAAGAAGGCCGTGCTCTGGGGCACCGCGCTCGACAATCTCGCCTGGTGGCGCATGGTCGATCCGGAGGGCAACTGGCTCGAAGTGACGCGGCTCGGCCACAACCTCGGCAAGATCCACGATGCCGACATGGCGCGCTTCGAGCTGAAGTGGTTCGACGGCGAGCACGCTCCGGGCGAGCGCTTCTTGCGTACGGAAACGTTGGCGATCGAAGGCCGGCGCTTTCGCAAGGAAGGGCTCGGCAAGGACGTCACCGATAAGTTCCTGTCCGGGTTGCCCGGCGTGCAAAAGGAGGGTTGCGACGGCCTCATCACGTCGGCGCGCTGGGTGCTGCACAAGATGCCCGCGCACACGCGCACGGTCTGCCTCGAATTTTTCGGCCAGGCGCGTGAGGCGATACCGAGCATCGTCGAAATCAAGAACTATCTGTTCGAGACGGCGAAGCGCGGCGGCGCGATCCTGGCGGGGCTCGAGCATCTGGACGAACGCTATTTGCGCGCGGTCGGTTACGCGACCAAATCGAAGCGCAATGCCTTCCCGAAGATGGTGTTGATCGGCGACATCGTCGGTGACGATGCCGACGCCGTGGCCTCGGCCACCTCTGAAGTGGTGCGCATGGCCAACGGCAAGAGCGGCGAGGGGTTCGTGGCCGTGAGCGCCGAGGCGCGCAAGCGTTTTTGGCTCGACCGCAGCCGCACGGCGGCGATCGCCAAGCATACGAACGCGTTCAAGATCAACGAAGACGTGGTGATTCCGCTCGATCGCATGGGCGAATACACGGACGGCATCGAGCGGATCAACATCGAGCTGTCGATCAAGAACAAGCTGCAGCTCGTCGATGCGCTCGAAGCGTTTTTCAAGGCCGGCAAGCTGCCGCTAGGCAAAAGCGACGATGCCAACGAGATTCCGAGCGCGGAGTTGCTCGAAGACCGTGTCCAGCAGGCGCTGGCATTGCTCGCGCATGTGCGTGCGCGTTGGGTCTTCCTGCGAGAGAACCTCGATATGCCGCTTCGCGAGGCGCAGCATACGCTCGTGCAGCTAGGCTACGAGGGGCTTGCCGAGAAGTTCGCCGACCGCGTCGATGGCCAACCCGATGCAACGGTCTTCGACGTGACGCAGGATCGCACGGTGCGCGTGTCGTGGAAGCAGGAAATCCGCGCCGAGCTGAGGCAGATCTTCAACGGCGGAGAGTTCAAGCCGATCCTCGAAGAGGCGCAGGCCATCCATAAGCAGGTGCTGCGCGGCCGTGTCTTCGTCGCGCTCCATATGCACGCGGGCGATGGCAACGTGCATACGAATATTCCGGTGAACTCGGACAACTACGCGATGCTGCAGGATGCGCACGCGGCGGTCGAGCGCATCATGAAGCTCGCGCGCTCGCTCGACGGCGTGATTTCGGGCGAACACGGCATCGGCATCACCAAGCTCGAATTCCTGACCGATGACGAGATTGCCGAATTCCGCGCCTACAAGGAGCGGATCGACCCGCAAGGCCGGTTCAACAAGGGCAAGCTGCTCCCTGGGGCGGACTTGCGCAACGCCTACACGCCGAGCTTCGGCCTCATGGGTTACGAGTCGCTCATCATGCAGCAGTCCGACATCGGCGCGATCGCCGATTCCGTGAAGGACTGCCTGCGCTGCGGCAAGTGCAAGCCGGTGTGCGCGACGCACGTGCCGCGGGCGAACCTGCTCTACAGCCCGCGCAACAAGATTCTCGCGACGTCGCTGCTGATCGAGGCGTTCCTCTACGAAGAGCAGACCCGTCGCGGCGTGTCGATCAAGCATTGGGACGAGTTCAACGATGTCGCGGACCATTGCACCGTCTGCCACAAGTGCGTGACACCGTGTCCGGTGAAGATCGACTTCGGCGACGTGTCGATGAACATGCGCAACCTTCTGCGCAAGATGGGCAAGAAGAAGTTCAACCCGGGCACGACCGCGGGCATGTTCTTCCTGAACGCGACGAACCCGCGCACGATCAATCTGGCGCGCACGGCGATGATGGGTGTCGGCTACAAGGCGCAGCGGCTCGGCAACGACCTGCTCAAGCAGTTCGCGAGAAAACAGACCGCGCATCCGCCGGCGACGACGGGCAAGCCGCCTGTCGTCGAGCAGGTGATCCATTTCATCAACAAGAAGATGCCGGGCGATCTACCGAAGAAGACGGCGCGCGCGCTGCTCGACATCGAAGACAACAAGATCGTGCCGATCATTCGCAATCCGAAGACGACGACGGTCGATTCGGAAGCGGTGTTCTACTTCCCGGGCTGCGGCTCCGAGCGCCTGTTCTCGCAAGTAGGCCTCGCGACGCAGGCGATGCTGTGGGAGGCGGGCGTGCAGACGGTGCTGCCGCCAGGCTATCTATGCTGCGGTTATCCGCAGCGCGGTGCTGGGCAGTACGACAAGGCCGAGAAGATCGTGACCGACAACCGCGTGCTGTTTCACCGGGTGGCGAACACATTGAACTATCTCGACATCAAGACCGTGGTCGTCTCGTGCGGCACCTGCTACGACCAGCTGGCCGGCTATGAATTCGAGAAGATCTTCCCGGGCTGCCGGATCATCGACATCCACGAATTCCTATTGGAAAAGGGCATGAAGCTCGACGGCGTGAAGGGCACGCGGTACATGTACCACGATCCCTGCCATACGCCGATCAAGACGATGGATCCGGTCAAGCTCGTCAACGAGCTGATGGGCGCCGAGAAGGACGGGTACAAAATCGAGAAGAACGACCGCTGCTGCGGCGAATCGGGCACGTTCGCCGTGAGCCGCCCCGACATCTCCACGCAAGTGCGCTTTCGCAAGGAAGAGGAGATCAGAAAGGGGGCGGCCAAATTGCGCGCGCTGCCGATCGTCGATGCGAACGCCGGGGCCGCTGCGAACGGCGAAGCCAACGTCAAGATTCTCACGAGCTGTCCTTCCTGCCTGCAAGGGCTGAAGCGCTACAACGAGGATGCCGACATCGAGGCTGACTACATCGTCGTCGAAATCGCGCGGCGCACGCTCGGCGAGGACTGGATGGTGAACTACGTGCGCCAGGCCAACGATGGCGGGATCGAGCGCGTGCTGGTGTAATAGCGGCCATCGCCGGCTCGATCGGTGACGATCGGGCCGCAACGACGCGAAAGGACGACCATGGACTGCGTATTTTGCCGTGAGGAAGGGGGAACGGTGCTTTGGCAGGATGACGCCATGCGCGTCGTGCTGACCGACGAGATCGACTATCCGGGCTTTTGCCGGGTGATTTGGAATGCGCATGTCGCCGAATTCTCCGATCTTTCCGCCGCTCACCGCGAGCGCTTGATGCGCGTGGTCTATGCTGTCGAACGAGCATTGCGCACAGTCATGCAGCCGGCCAAGGTCAATCTCGCAAGCCTTGGCAATCAGGTGCCGCACCTGCATTGGCACGCGATCCCGCGTTTCACGAACGACGCGCATTTCCCCTTGCCGATCTGGGCGCCGCGGCAGCGCACCGTGTCCGAGGCGCTGCTCGCATCGCGCCGCGCACAGGCCACGCTGCTGGGCGATGCGGTGCGCCGCGAGATCGTGCAGGCGTTTGCCTGATACCTGCGGTCCGGGGCGCGCTGCGGGTGCCGGCGGCACTGAACACAACGAATATCGAGGCAGTCATGAGCGGACTCACTCCCGATACCCCGGTTCCGACCGGCGTCGTCGTCCATGCGAAATCGCGTGTACTGGAATTGCAATATGCGGACGGGCAGAGCTACCGGGTCCCGTTCGAGCTGCTACGCGTCTATTCGCCGTCAGCCGAGGTGCGCGGGCACGGGCCGGGCCAGGAAACGCTCCAGACCGGCAAGCGCGACGTGACGATCGTTTCGATCGCGCCGGTCGGCAACTACGCACTGCAGCCGACATTCTCGGATGGACACTCCACGGGTCTTTACTCATGGGACTTGCTCCACGATCTGGCTACTCGCCAGGACGCATACTGGAGCGAATACCTGGGCAAGCTCGCCGCGGCAGGAGTGGACCGCGATGCGCCGATGAGCGAGCCCGGCGCCTCCGGTGCGCCGCACGGCCATTGCCACTGAAACCATTGAATAAAAAGCGGAGGAAATTCGCGATGAGCAAGACCCACTTCGGCTTCGAAACGGTCGACGAGCGGGACAAGGCCAGGAAGGTCGCGGGCGTGTTCCACTCCGTCGCGTCGAATTACGACTTGATGAACGACCTGATGTCGGGGGGGCTGCACCGGGTCTGGAAGCAGTTCACCATCGCGCAGGCGAACGTGCGTCCGGGCGCGAAGGTGCTCGATATCGCGGGCGGCACGGGCGATCTGTCCAAGGCATTCGCGAAGCGGGCCGGTCCGACGGGCGAAGTGTGGCATACCGACATCAACGAATCGATGTTGCGGGTGGGGCGGGACCGGCTCCTCGATGAAGGGGTCATCACGCCGGCCCTGCTGTGCGACGCGGAGAAGATTCCGTTTCCCGACAATTACTTCGACGTAGTCACGGTTGCTTTCGGGCTGCGCAACATGACGCGCAAGGAAGTCGCGCTTGCCGAGATGCGGCGCGTGCTGAAGCCGGGCGGCCGGCTGCTGGTGCTCGAGTTTTCGAAAGTGTGGGAGCCGCTGAAAAAAGCGTACGACCTGTATTCGTTCAAGGTCTTGCCCTGGCTCGGCAACAAATTCGCCCGCGATGCCGAAAGCTACCGCTACTTGGCCGAATCGATCCGCATGCACCCGGATCAGGAAACACTGAAAACAATGATGGAACAAGCAGGCCTCGACGCCGTCAAATATTACAATTTGTCAGCTGGCGTGGTAGCCTTGCACGTGGCGACTAAATATTAGCGCCGCTAACCGCTTGTTTTTCGTGAGGAATTTCGAGATGTCCGATCCCCTTCCTGTTGCTTCCAAAAACCTTTCTAAGCCCCTTGCGAGGCGGATCGGCTCCGTTGCGCTGGTCGCGGTGCTTGCGGTGACAACCGTTGCTTCGCTTGATGCGCAAGCGAAGCGGTTGGGGGGCGGACGCACGTTCGGGCGCCAGGCCCAGACCACGCAAACGGCACCGTCCACGGCCACGCAGTCGCAGTCGTCGACGCAGCAGAACTCGCTGCAGTCGGCGCAACCGGCGGCCGCCGCGCGCACGCCGTCGAGCCCGGCGCAGCCGGCGCCCGCGCGTTCGCGCTGGCTCGGCCCCATCGCCGGGTTGGCCGCCGGCCTCGGCATCGCGGCGTTGCTTTCGCACTTCGGGCTCGGCGGCGCGTTTGCCAGCATGATGGCAAACGTCATCGTGATCGCGTTGTTGGCGATGGCGGGCATCTGGCTCGTGCGTAAATTCATGTCGCGCCGTCGGGAGCCGGTGCCGGCTTATGGTGCCGCAGCGGCGGGCGCCGGTGGCGCGCCGATGCGGGACTTCGGGGTGTCGCGTATGCAGACGGCCGAGCCGGCCGCTTCGAGCGGAGCGATGCCGGGCGCTGCGTCAGGCGCGGCATTGCCAGCCGGTTTCGATACCGAGACCTTCCTGCGCCACGCGAAGGTCAACTTCGTTCGGTTGCAGGCGGCGTGGGACGAGGGCAATCTCGCCGACATCCGCGAATTCACGACCCCCGAAATGTTCGCTGAACTGAAGGTCGATATCGATGCGCGTGGCCGCGAACGCGATCAGACCGACGTCGTGCAGCTCAACGCCGAGCTCATCGGCGTCGAAGATCGCGGTAGCGAATATCTGGCGAGCGTGAGGTTCAGCGGCTTGATTCGCGAGTCGGCCGGTGAGTCGGCCGGGCCGTTCGTCGAGGTCTGGAATCTCTCCAAGGCGGCCCGCACGGGCGAGGGCTGGCTGCTTGCCGGCATCCAGCAGATCGCGCAGCACTGAGTGCGGCGCGTGGTTCGGGTGCGGCGTCGCGGCCGCACCATGGCGCGCGATGCGGCGGCGGCCGTGCGCGAACCGACGTTACAATAGTGGCCCGCGCAGGCAGCCGCCTCGCGCGGGCTTTTTTGTCGACCGCAGTTGCTGCTTTAGCTGTTCCTGCGGTCCCGAGCCATGTCGAGCCCGATGATCCTTGCCGCCAAGCCCTTTGCCGCAGCCGTCAATCACCTGCTTGCCCGCGAAGCTTGGGCGCGAGAGCGGCTCGTGCCATATTCCGGGAAAACGGCACGTCTCGTCTTCTCTTCGCTTTCCGTCACCTTGGCGGTGCAGCCAGAGGGCTATCTCAATGCGCTCGACGAGCATGAGGGCGCGCTGCCCGATGTCTCCATCGCGGTGCCGGCCGAAGCGGTATCGGCATTCGTGCAGGGTGGGCAGGCTGCGGTCATGAAACATGTAAGGATCGAAGGCGACGCCGAATTCGCGACGCAGCTCGGCAAACTGGCCGAGCATTTGCGCTGGGAGCCGGAAGAGGATCTCGCGCGGCTGATCGGCGACGCCAGTGCTTACCGGATGTCGGCGCTCGTGCGCACGGCCGGCGAGCGGGCACTGCGTGCGGGACGCAATGTGCGCGATGCGGTGGCCGAGTATTTGCTCGACGAGAACCCTCAGCTCGTGCGGCGCACGTTGCTCGAAAGTTTCAACAGCGAGCTCGCGCGGGCGCGCGATGCCCTTGCGCGCGTGGAAAAGCGTATCGAGCGCATCGAGGCCCAAGCCGGCGCCGGCGGCGCTTCGATTTCGCGCGGCACCCGCTAGCGAGGCCACGGACTTTTCCATGCGTTTTCTGCGCTTTATCAAGATCGTCTATACGGTCATCCGGTTCGGCCTCGACGAAATGATGCTGGCCCGCATCAACGACCGCCGCGTGCGGTTCCTGCTGCGCATCGGCACGATCGGGCGTCGCTTCAAGTCGCCGCCGGCGGTGCGGCTGAGACTCGCGCTGGAGAGCCTGGGCCCGATTTTCGTCAAGTTCGGTCAAGTGCTGTCGACACGGCGGGATCTGCTTTCGCTCGACGTGGCGATCGAGCTGGCGAAGCTGCAGGATCAGGTGCCGCCATTCGATTCGGATGTCGCCATCGATATCATCGAAAAATCGCTCGGCGCCAAGGTCGACGCGCTGTTCGACGAATTCGAGCGCGTGCCGGTGGCGAGCGCCTCGATCGCGCAAGTGCACTTCGCGAAGGTCAAGGCGGGGCAGCACGCGGGCAAGTCCGTCGCCATCAAGGTGCTGCGGCCGAACATGCTGCCCGTCATCGATTCCGATCTGGCGCTTTTGCGCGACATCGCGGTCTGGGCTGAGCGGCTATGGGCCGACGGCAAGCGCCTCAAACCGCGCGAAGTCGTTGCGGAATTCGACAAATACCTCCACGACGAACTCGACTTGATGCGCGAGGCCGCCAACGGCAGCCAGTTGCGCCGCAACTTCATCGGGCTCGATCTGTTGCTCGTCCCGGAGATGTACTGGGAGTTTTGTACGCAGAACGTGCTCGTCATGGAGCGCATGGTCGGCGTTCCGATCAGCCAGGTCGAGACGCTGCGCGAGGCGGGCGTGGACATTCCAAAGCTCGCGCGCGAAGGTGTGGAGATTTTCTTCACACAAGTTTTCCGCGACGGCTTTTTTCATGCCGATATGCACCCGGGCAACATTCAGGTCAGCCTCGATCCAGCGCATTTCGGGCGCTATATCGCGCTCGATTTCGGCATCATCGGCGCGCTGTCGGACTTCGACAAAAACTATCTGGCCCAAAACTTCCTGGCGTTTTTCAAACGCGACTATCACCGCGTGGCGACGCTTCATCTGGAATCGGGCTGGGTTCCGCCCACCACTCGCGTCGAAGAACTCGAAAGTGCGATTCGCGCCGTGTGCGAGCCCTATTTCGACCGGGCCCTGAAAGACATCTCGCTCGGGCAGGTGTTGCTCAGGCTGTTTTCGACCTCGCGGCGCTTCAATGTCGAGATTCAGCCGCAGCTCGTGTTGTTGCAAAAGACGATGCTCAATGTCGAGGGACTCGGCCGCTCGCTCGATCCGGAGCTCGATCTGTGGAAGACGGCGAAGCCTTACCTCGAACGCTGGATGAACGAACAGATCGGCATACGGGGCTGGCTGGACCGGCTGCGCGTCGAAGCGCCGCAGTGGAGCAAGACGCTGCCGCAGTTGCCGCGCCTCGTGCACAACGTGCTGGCCGGCCGCCACGATGGCGCGCGCGGGGCGCAGGACACGGTGATTCAGATGCTGCTCGTCGAACAGCGCCGTACGAATCGGCTGTTGCAGGCGCTGCTCCTGTTCGGCGTGGCAATGGGCGTCGGCGCGGTGGCTGCGCGGTTCTGGCTCGTGCTGGCGTACGGTGGGTGAGACCGGAGCCTCTCTATGAGCGATTCGACGCAGCCCGGTAGCGAGCCAACCTTCGATTCCCGCGATCCCGGCTCGGCCCACTTCTGGGACGAGCGTTTTCGCAAGGGGTTCACACCCTGGGATCAGGCGGGGGTGCAGCATGCGTTTCTCGCTTTCATGGCGCGCACCGAACGGCGCCCCGTATTGATCCCGGGTTGCGGTAGCGCGTATGAGGCACTCGCGCTCGCTCGAGCCGGCTGGAGCGTGCGCGCCATCGATTTTTCGGCCGATGCGGTGGCGGCCGCCCGCGCGCAGCTCGGAGAATTCGGCGCGCTGGTCGAGCAGGCCGATTTTTTCAGCTATATGCCGCCGTTCGAGCCGGGGTGGATCTACGAGCGAGCGTTTTTCTGCGCGTTGCCGCCGGCACGCCGCGCCGATTACGTCCAACGCATGGCGCAGCTTCTGGCGCCGGGCGGCTTGCTCGCCGGCTTCTTTTTCCTCGGCTCGACGCCCAAGGGGCCGCCCTTCGGTATCGAGCGTGCCCAACTCGAGGCGCTCTTCGCACCGTCGTTCGAGCTCGTCGAAGACGCGCCCGTCGACGACTCCCTGCCCGTCTTCACCGGGCGCGAGCGCTGGCTCACGTGGCGCCGCCGCTGAGGCCCTTTCCGGGGCCTTGAATTTCGCGTCGACGCCCCCATCTCGGAACGGCCCGGCCCCCGGCTGCCTGAAATCAGACCGGGGGCCGGTTGCGGTTATAATTCAACGCTTTGTACGCACCGAACCGTTTGGTCGGAATTGCCGGGAAGAGAATCATGCCCATCTACGCTTATCGCTGCGAATCGTGCGGATTCGAAAAAGACGTGCTTCAGAAAATGAGCGACGCACCGCTCACGCAGTGTCCGGAGTGCAAGAGCGAGGCATTTCGGAAGCAAGTGACGGCCGCGGGCTTTCAATTGAAGGGCTCGGGCTGGTATGTCACCGATTTCCGTGGCGGCTCCAAAGGCGCCGGTGCCGCGGCGAATGGCCAGAAAGACAGCGGCGAATCGAAGACGGCGCCGGGTGATTCTGGAACCGCTACGGGAACCGCTACGGGAACCGCTTCGTCGGCTTCCGCGACGTCCGCGGCTTCGACGGGCGGGAGCGGCGCGGGCGGCTCGACCGGCTCCGGTACGGCGGCCTCCAGTACGGCGGACGCCTGATCCGCTGCATCGCGCCGATCGGTGACCGGGCAGGCAGCCGGGCGGCTTCCGGCGCGCTCGAGGCTGGCCGTCCTCGAATGCGCTTTCGGACGCCGCGCCGAACCTTTTCCGCGGTTTTCTGACGGTATACATGAAAAACACGACGTTCAAATCCGTATTCCTGACCGGTCTGTTGGTTCTCGTGCCCCTGGCGATCACGCTATGGGTGCTCGGGCTCATCATCGGTACGATGGACCAGACGCTGCTCTTGCTGCCGGCTTCGTGGCAGCCCGAAAAGCTCTTCGGCTTCCATCTGCCGGGCATCGGCGCGCTGCTGACGCTGGCGTTCATCTTCATCGTCGGTCTGTTCACGCAGAACTTCGTCGGTCAGAAGCTCGTGACCTGGTGGGACGCCATTGTGCGTCACATCCCGATCGTGGGGCCGCTGTATACGAGCGTGAAACAGGTCTCGGACACGCTGTTGTCGAGCAGCGGCAATGCGTTTCGAAAAGCGCTTCTGATCGAATACCCGCGGCGCGGCTCTTACACGATCGCTTTTTTGACGGGTGTGCCGGGCGGCGATGTCCTCAACCACCTGACCACCGAGCACGTGAGCGTCTACGTGCCGACGACGCCCAACCCCACCTCCGGTTTTTTCCTGATGGTGCCGAAAAGCGAGGTCATCGAGCTCGATATGAGCGTTGATGCGGCGCTCAAGTACATCGTCTCGATGGGTGTGGTCGCCCCCGCGGCGCCGCCCGCGGCCGCGCTGGCGCGCCGGCCCGTCGAACCGCCTCTTTAAATACCGGGCGAAACGCGTAGCGTTCATCGCTCAATCATGCAAACGATAGACGAACACCATGTCGATGAGATCTGAATACTGCGGTCTGGTGACCGAACACCTGCTGGGTCAAACCGTTGCGCTCTGCGGGTGGGTGCATCGCCGGCGCGACCACGGCGGCGTCATTTTCATCGACCTGCGCGACCGCGAAGGCCTGGTCCAGGTCGTTTGCGATCCCGATCGTGCCGACATGTTCAAAGCCGCCGAGGGTGTGCGCAACGAGTTCTGCGTGCGCGTTGTCGGCGTCGTGCGCAACCGCCCCGAGGGAACGATCAACGCGGGCCTGAAGAGCGGCAAGATCGAAGTGCTCTGCCATGAGCTCACCGTGCTCAACGCATCGGTCACGCCGCCGTTCCAGCTCGACGACGACAATCTCTCGGAAACCACGCGCCTGACGCACCGTGTGCTCGATCTGCGCCGTCCGCAAATGCAGCACAACCTGCGTTTGCGTTACCGCGTGGCGATCGAAGTGCGCAAGTACCTCGACGCGCAGGGCTTCATCGATATCGAAACGCCGATGCTCACGAAGAGCACGCCCGAAGGCGCGCGCGACTACCTCGTGCCGTCGCGTGTGAACGCCGGGCAGTTCTTCGCGCTGCCGCAGTCGCCCCAGCTTTTCAAGCAGCTTTTGATGGTGGCGAACTTCGATCGCTACTATCAGATCGTCAAATGCTTCCGCGACGAGGACCTGCGGGCCGACCGTCAGCCGGAATTCACGCAAATCGACTGCGAAACGTCGTTCCTCTCGGAACAGGAAATCCGCGATCTTTTCGAAAAGATGATCCGGCACGTGTTCAAGGAAACGATCGATGTCGCGCTCGACGATCCGTTCCCGGTCATGCAGTACGCCGAGGCGATGGCGCGTTTCGGTTCGGACAAGCCCGACCTGCGTGTG
>Ga0157374_10001055_pt1 | contig 23950 bp, 20 predicted proteins | sample M25metaG_FD_115308 | JGI IMG/M metagenome (GOLD analysis project Ga0157374, IMG submission 115308) | Miscanthus rhizosphere microbial communities from Kellogg Biological Station, Michigan, USA - M2-5 metaG | ecosystem: Host-associated > Plants > Roots > Rhizosphere > Soil | place: USA: Michigan... | reverse complement strand
CAAAACACCAATGCGGTTATCGTGGTTGTAGGTGCCAATAACACCCTGGCGGGCTTCGCGCTCACCGCGCCTTCCGGCCTTGGTCATACCTTTTTTGCGCATTTCGCTAAGAGCGGCGTCAAAGTCACCATTAGCCTCATCAAGGGCCTTCTTGGCGTCGGTTAAACCCACACCAGTCAGGACCTTTAGGCGCTTTACATCTTCAATAGAAACAGCCATTAAACTTCCTCTCCTCTTTTATTTAACGATTGAGGCGCCTTACTTGGCGTCTGCGGCTTCAGTCTTATCAGCAGGTTTGGTAGATTTTGCCTTGCCAGCAACAACAGCCTTTTCCATGTAGTCAGCTACCAGCTGCAACGCCTTGATAGCGTCGTCGTTCATAGGAATTGGGTAGGTAATATCGGTTGGATCAGCGTTGCTGTCAACGATACCTACGATTGGTAGGCCAAGCTTCTTAGCTTCTTTAACGGCGTTTACGTCGTGTACCACGTCGAAGACTACAACAGCACCAGGACGAACATTTAGCTCCTTGATACCACCGTACAGCTCGTTTTTAGCATCGATTTCCTCTTGGAAGCGCTGCACCTCAAGCTTGTTGTACTTGCCAGCCAGTTCGCCAGAAGCCATCTTGGTTTCCAGATCAACCAGGCGCTTAATCTGCGTACCAATAGTGTTCCAGTTGGTGATCATACCACCGAGCCAACGGTTAACCACAAAGGGCTGCTTGGTGTCTTCGGCCAGTTTCTTGACGATGTCCTGAGCCTGACGCTTAGTACCCACAAACAGAATCTGCTTGTCTTTAGCAGCAGTTTCCTGCAGGAAGTTCAGGGCAATCTCCAAACGATCAACTGTCTTGGTCAGATCGATAATGTGGCTACCGCCACGCTTGCTGTGAATGTACTGGGCCATTTTTGGGTGCCAGCGGCTGGTCTGGTGACCAAAGTGCGCACCAGCTTCCAGCAGTTGTTTGATGTCTACTTCTGTAGCCATGAGAGTAAAACTCCTTTGTTTAATAAATAGTTACAGCCAACTACTTCTTGTTGCCATAGAGTCCAACTGGGCTCTTAGCACATTTCACATCCTTGTTCTTTGGCTGGGTTACCTGGCAAGTCCTACATGGACACTTACCTGGAGGATGAATTCCCGCCTGTTTCACTAGTTGACCCTGTCATTGTAACAGATTGCACAGGTGCAAACAAGGTCAACACGACCTCGCTTTACATACCAATTAAGACCCTAAAAGTTCAGGAATCTTATCAACAATAGCCGTTAACACATCAGCCTCACGCTGAGTCGGCCTATTAAGACCTTCTTCCTGCCGAAACCGTATTTCTGCATACCACATATCATAAAGACTCGCCTCACCATCAGCTCCAGGCATCCAATCTTGCGTATCAAATGGCTCCTCTCCGGGCACATCCCATTCGGTAGCTACCCCACCTTCCCATGGGATAAGTTCAAGCAGCTGCCGAGGGCGCTGACTATCCGGCTTATATTTTAGTAACATCCGAAATAGTGGTATCGGCCCCACTTCCTGTACCTCCCCTTCGGGAGTATATGGTGTGCTATAGCTCACGATTAGCTCCTCTAGGCCAGCAAATAAACTCAGCTCTGCGGCTTCTGGAATCGCGGCCCGTACATCATCACCGGTTAGTGGTGCCACATAGGCAACTATTCCACGACCCGGCTCCACTAGCTCCCCATAAACATCAGTCTGGGCTAAAGCATTGTAGTCCATTACCCGTTCTACTCCGACCCTATATAAACCATACATAGTTTCATTAGTCGCCGGCTCGCTGCCCGGAAGCGCTTCGGGGTGTGTCATCATATTAGTATACAACCGTGCAGTTGCCTTGACCATAAGCTAACAGAGGTGATATAATGCTTATCAATTGTTTGGGATAGCACCGACTGCGCTCTCGCCCGCCGCTAACCGGTCACCAACATACCAATAACTACCCTAAGGGCACGAGGAAAACCTAATGAAGAAAGATCTACACCCCAAGAACTACCGCCTGGTGGTTTTTCAGGATCTTAACAACCAACAAACTTACCTGACCCGTTCAACGGTCGCTACCGACGAGACGATCAAGCTCGACGGTACCGAATACCCACTGGTCAAGGTACACATTACTGGCTCAAGCCACCCCTTCTACACTGGTGAAGAGCGCGTGCTTGACATCGAAGGTCGCGTTGACAAGTTCAAGGCCCGTGCCGAAGCCGCTGCTGCCGCTAAGGAAGCTCGTATCGCTGCCGCTAAGAAGCAGAAGGCCCGCGCCGACGCCAAGGCCGCCAAAGCTAGCGACACCAAGACCGCTGCTGACGCTGAATAGCTATCCACAGATAAAAACCACCTGTACTTTTGGCCAGGTGGTTTTTATATAGCTGGCACAACCTATATACTAGAGAAGAATTATGGAAGAAAAAGAACGACAACTGCGCGCTGAGCTAACAGAGTTGCAAGCCAAGCTGCAAGATCCTGGCATTTATAGCGATCCCGCCTACCCTAAGCTCGCCAAGCGGCAAAGCTGGCTGGAACATGTAGTGACGTTATTTGACACCAAAATAGATCTAGAGACGCAACGCGCCCAAGCGACAGAACTAGCCAGCGGCAGTGACGAGCTGGCTGAACTTGCCCAAATGGAACTGAGTGAGTTAGACGATAAAATCACCAACAACAACGAAGCCTTGGCCGAAGCTTTGACGCCAAAAGATCCCAACGACGAAAAAGACGCCATTATCGAAATCCGCGCTGCCGCCGGCGGCGATGAAGCTAGCCTGTTTGCGGCCGATTTGTACCGTATGTACAGCCGCTGGGTTGAACGCCATAACTACAAAATGGAACTCATTTCTGAAAGTCCTAGCGAAGTCGGGGGTTTTAAAGAAATCGTTTTTGCGGTACGAGGCGACGACATGTACAAGCAGCTGAAGTTTGAGGCCGGCGTGCACCGTGTGCAGCGCGTGCCGAGCACCGAAAGTCAGGGTCGTATCCACACTTCTACCATCACGGTTTCGGTTTTGCCCGAAGCCGAAGAAACCGATATCGAAATTAATCCCAACGATCTGCGCATCGATGTCTTCCGTTCCGGCGGTCATGGCGGCCAGTCGGTGAACACCACCGACTCGGCAGTGCGCATTACCGACTTACCTTCCGGTTTAGTAGTTGCCAACCAGGATGAAAAATCGCAGATCAAAAACAAGGCCAAGGCACTGAGCGTGCTGCGTTCACGCCTGCTAGCCATTAAAATCGAAGAAGAACAAAAGCAGCTCAGTACCGCCCGCAAAGCCTTAATTGGCAGCGGTGACCGCAGCGAAAAAATCCGCACCTACAACTTCCCGCAGGACCGCATTACCGATCACCGCATTGGCTATTCGCGCAGCAACATCCCCGGTGCTTTAAACGGCGAAATCGATGACCTTATCGAGCAGCTAGCTGCTTACGAACGGCAGCTGATTAACGAAGGCCAGTAACATGCCCAAAGTCTTCATAACCGGTCAGTCCGGCAGTGGCAAAACGACCGTCCTCACGGAGCTCGAACGCCGCGGCTATACCACCTACAACACCGACGACATACTAGGCGTTACAAGGTTAGAACTCCAAGAAACGGGAAAGCCAGTTGCTTGGCCAAAGGGCTACGTTGATTGGACCAAATACACCTGGAACTGGCAAGATAGCGAGCTGCGAAAGTTGTTAGACCAGGAAAGCACACTGTTTGTAGGCGCAGTGGTTGGCAATCAAGCGAATTACTATCATTTATTTGACTACTTATTCGTGCTCACGATAGACGACAACGAGTTGCGAAAACGTCGTCTTAACCGCAACGAGCACCGGTATAATGACGGCCACAAAAACGTTGAAGAATCAGTCACTCGTAACCGTGAAAATACTGCAGCATTTATCGCCGCAGGAGCAATACCGATCGCTGCCAACAGGCCAGTTAGTGAAGTAGCCGATGAAATCCTAACAATAATCTCCAAAGGCTGAGGCATGCGTTTGGATGTCTGGCTCGCTGAAAGAACCACTCAGCTTTTAAATGCCGGGGTTCAGACGGCTCGGTTGGATTGTTTGGTGCTATTGGCGGACGAGCTAGACAAAGACAAGGGCTGGCTGCTTTCGCATTCAGAGCACAAATTACAGGGATCAATTTTAGAAAAATTGAACACTAAAATTGCTCAAAGAGCTATGCATACTCCCCTCGCCTACATCCGCGGCCATGCCGAATTCTATGGCCGAGCGTTTATTGTGAACACCCATACCTTAGTGCCGCGGCCAGAAACAGAAAGCATAATTGAACTTGTAAAATCACTCAGCCCCACAGCCGGAAGCCATATTCTAGACATTGGCACGGGCAGCGGCTGCGTTGCGATTACTGCAGCACTCGAGTTGCCGGATGCGATAGTAAGTGCGTGTGATATTGACGAGCAATGCCTAAAAACTGCGCGGCAAAATGCCCAAAAATTACACGCTAAAGTTACATTCTTTAAAAGTGACCTGCTAAGTACCAGTTCAGAGCAAGACATTTTACTGGCTAATCTTCCCTACGTGCCCGCTAACTTTGCCATCAACACTGCAGCCACTTACGAACCTCCACTAGCGCTGTTTGGCGGTATCGACGGCCTAGACCTTTATCGTAAATTATTCGACCAAATTAACCGCCATAGTTGGCGGCCCAAATACCTAATTACCGAGAGCCTGTCAGAGCAACATGACACGCTCGCCCAACTTGCAGCCGCAACTGGCCTTAATCTCAAAATTACTGACGGTCTGGTGCAGCTTTTTGTAAGCAAATAAGTCCTCCAGCAAGTAAAAAGATCTCCGACAGGCACCGGAGATCTTTTAGATAGAGAGTTAGCCGCTAAAGACTAATTACTACTATCAGCTGGTGCGGCCCCCAAGGTAACGGTCTTGGTAATTGTCTTACCCGCACGAACGATTGTTAAGTCCACGCTATCACCAACTTTGTGCTTATCCAGTAGCGAAACCATGCTGGTATTTTGGTCAATGGTCGCGCCACCTACCTTAGTGATCACATCGCCTGGTTGCAAACCAGCCTTGTCGGCAGGTCCGCCAGAAATAACTGTCGTCTCGCCATTTGCCTGCGTCGGATTTGGAATATAGGCACCCTGATTGACAGTTAAGTTGTACTGCTCTTTAACGTCACTAGTTATAGGAATATAGATAACGCCGAGATATGGCCGCTGCAGTTTGCCCGTGTCCTTTACGCTATCAATCAAGCCAGCCAAGTCGTTAATTGGAATGGCAAAACCGATATTCTGTGAGTCGGTTGCCAGCGCAGTATTCATACCGATCACCTGTCCATCCAGATTAACTAACGGGCCGCCTGAATTACCTTCGTTAATTGCTGCATCGGTCTGGAACAAATCGTCAAGGTTTTCACTGCTGGAACCATCACTGGCGCTAGCCTGCAAACTGCGTCCATAGCCGCTAATAATACCGCTGGTCACCGTGTTCTGGAATTGGCCGAGCGCATTACCAATTGCCACCACCGGGTCACCGACCTTTACAGATGATGAATCACCGACCTGGACTGGCACTAACGTTTTACCTTGAGTGTCGGGAATCTGCAAAAATGCTACATCCAGCGAGTCGTTGCTATTAGTACGGCCGACCACTTTAACATTGTCATAGACCGTGCCATCGTTGAGCGTCACGCTCACACTCGTAGTACCATCGGGCACAACGTGGCGATTGGTCATAATTAGCCCGCTGCTGGTCAAAATAATGCCGGTTCCGGCACTTTTTTTGGTCTGTGTACTATTGCCGCCAAACAGACTGGCATAAGGATTAGCTGGCTGCATCTGCCCGGTAACATTCACCGAAACCACACTCTGGCCAACATCTTTAGCAATTTTACTAATAACTGCGGCTTGGCCCTCCAGCACAACTTTTTGTCGGGTTACATTAGTAGCTGCGTTATCACCGTGCGCCGCCGAACCAAGCCAGCCACCACCAAAACCCAAACCCAGCACTAAAATAGCCACCAAAGCCGCGCTCAAGACGCGCTTACGCCGCCAAAGTTGCTCCGGTGTCAGCCTATCAGCTCCTCGAGGCGCTACTGGCGTCGCTTGAGCAGTCTCGGACACCAAAGGCGCCGGCGTCAAAAGCTCGGGCTTCGCCCGCTTAGTACCGTCGAGTACTCCAGCTTCATTTCCTGACTTGTCACTACCATCATTGTCCATATACCCTTCCCTTCATTTTCTGCTTAAGGGTTGCTCACATAAAGTACAGTTTGGTTCAAAACTGAGCACCGCAAGTGAGCCGTATTGGCAGTACGGTGAGTGCGGAACGGAAGTTTTGGGCAAAACTGTGCCATGTGGGTCAGCCCGGTCATACAATTTTGTCACCCCAATCGGAGAATGTTAACACTACCAGGAAAACCGCCACCATAATAAACACCACCTGTCGCCGCATATTGTGACCCAACTTATCAAAATGATCGAGATAATAGAGCGTCCCCAGCCCAATACCAAATGAAACCAGCAGAAGCGTTGGCTGAGCTACTGGCCCATAAAACAATAGCCAATGCCCCAGTACCCAAGTAAGTGCCGCACCAAAATATCCCCAGAAGTATGACAGCAAACGCATGTACGGTTCATCAAAACTGTAGAAGAAATGGTGTGCCGCAAAGAAACAGATCGCTCCAACTGATAGAACCAGCAGGCCTAGCGGTTCATGATCCCATGCCAGAAACACTGCCATTAAACCAGCGATAAAACCAAGTAATGCCTGCACTGACACCCAGAGGGTATCACCACGCGGCTTAATGCCAATTAGCCAACCGCCGTATAGTACGGCCCAAGCAAATTGCAATATTTCACTGCTCCCGGCCGAAACCATAAAAGCCAGTACTGAGATACCAACAATCATATCTATAGCGTTGGCGCGGATATTGGCTACCCAGAAGCGTGGTCGAACAGCAAGCATACGCCACTTACTTAACAAAATCAGGCTTAAGGCTAGCTGGACAAAACTGGTTCGAACTAGCAAAAACACTAAAAGCGGCAACGCCGCATTAAATACAAAGTAAAATGTGTGAGAAAATCCTCTACTTGGCGTAATTTTATTGATGAGCGGTCTCATAGCTGCACAACCTTTCGCTCGATTCTCATTTGGCTATTATTATAGCAAACTTCGAATCACTGCCTGCAGGCAATGTTACGCCAGCCGGCAGTGATGACACTGCTTTAACATTGTACCGAGATTCTAGATAATGCCGCGTAAACGGATCTTTCCCGTGCGAAAGATCTACTACCGTTGTGCCAGTTATCGGTTGCGTGGCCGCTGCCGTCGCGGTCACGTTGTAGCCATACTGTTTAAGCAACGCCGCCGTGGCTGCTGCTTGTGCAGTAGTAGGCGCGCTTATAGCAACCGGGGCATTCTCTTTAACCAGATAGCCATCGGGAATCTGACTTAGTACATAAGTTTGTATATCCGCGTACATATTGAGGCCCGCAATTGGTCGCACAACCGAAGTCGTGCCGACATGATCGGTGGTGACCAACTTATGTCCATCATCGGTGAGCCCAATCGAGGCGACTTTGCTGTCACTCACTTTTTTCATAATACTATAAAGTCGCATGGCACCTTGTGTACTAAGATCAGAGTATACATTGTCGCCGAACGCGTTCATCAGTCCATCAATCTTAGCTGGATTGCTAAGCGTACCGGCCGTTAGAATCTTATCCTTTAGTGAAACCAGTATCTGGCGCTGGCGCTGACCGCGCGCAAAATCGCTGGTCGTTTCGCGCGAGCGAGCATACAGCAGCGCTTTTACGCCGTCCATCTGCTGCACACCAGCGGGCGCTAAAATTGGGTTCCAGTGATTTTCCCATGCCATGGTGGGGTCGACTAGCGGCGTTGGCACATCAACGGTAATGCCGCCAACCGTATCAATTGCCTGACGAAATGCTGCAAAATTCACCAGCATATGGTAATTAATGTTGATACCAAGCACTGTTTTCAATACTTGGTCGATGTTGGAAAAACCGGCTTCTACGGCAGCCGCGTTAGCACTGCTAGCGTCCAGATGACCCAAATAATGATACTTGCCGCTTTCGTATGCTGCATTTATTTTTTGTTGGGAGCCAAAATATGGAATAGGCTGCTGCACCCATAAGTCACGCGGAATGCTAATCATGCTAGCCAGATTGTTAACCGGGTCAACACTTAAAATAACAATCGTATCCGTTAGGTCAGGACCATCATGCCCCGGACCGCCAATCCCTAGAAGCAAGATATTCACCCGTCCATCACCCTCACCTTTCAAGAGATCAGGTGTTACCGGTTTGCTAGCTAGAGCCGCCACGGTCGCAGTGCCTCGGAACACTTTATGCAGCTTGGTATAGGCGTTCCACGACAAAAAACCGCCCACCCCTAATACCGTAACTACTACTAGCACTACGGCTCGCAGTGCCAAGGTTCGCCGACGGCGTCTCCGAATAATCTTCTGCGGCCGATCAGGTGCGTGATATCTTGGCAGCGGGAACTGTTTATGCTGTGCAGCTGTTTTTTTAGGATTGTGTGCTTCGGGAGTGGCTACTGTATCTCTGTGGCGACGTCTACTAACATCGGCGGACGAAACGCCGCTACCGGCACGGCGCGTACTGTGCCGCGGCCCAGATTGTCTACCATCTATATCCATAAGCAAAAAACTGGGTCTTAGTATAGGCGAAAACGACCTTCCGGTAAAATTCTTTTGCCAAGCTCAAATAAATACACGCTTTGATTATGCTCTGTGCTTCGGTTATAGTAATGCCAGTGAACGAACAGAACTCATTACAAGATCAGTCGGCTCGCCCCGCCACTTCAACTCCTTCAGCCGATTCTTCGCAAAAACGCCCACAACAATCACCGCCAAAGCCAAAAGACCGTGCTCGCAGCACACTCTCCACGATAGGCATACTGCTGCTTGCGCCTTTGATCGCCATTGTGCTCACGGTATACGTATTCCAATCCTACCAGGTTGATGGCCCTAGTATGCAAAATACGCTCCATAACGGCGACCGGTTAATCGTCTGGAAACTTCCCCGCACCTGGGCACACATTACTGGTCATCAATACGTGCCAAAGCGCGGTGACGTTGTTATTTTGACCGAATCCGGTCTAAGCAATTATGGCGATACTCAGGACACCAAGCAGCTAGTCAAGCGGGTCATCGGTTTGCCAGGTGATCACATTGTTATTAAAGACAGTAAGATCACTGTCTATAATCAGCAGCATCCTGGCGGCTTTAATCCAGACACCACCTTACCGTATGGTAAAAATGGCGCCATTCCACCCACCATGAACAATCTAGACCTAAAACTTTCCAGTACACAACTGTTTGTCTGTGGTGACAACCGTCCAGACAGCCTGGACAGCCGTATCTTTGGTCCTATCGAAACCAAGCAAGTTGTTGGCAAACTTGCTGCACGCGTCTTCCCCTTGCAAGACATGAAGCGCTTCTAACTTGGTTACTCGGAAGGAAGCACTGAGACTAGTGACTTTATGATGACTAGGGAATATACAGCCAGACTGACTTTTTAACTATCCAGTTCGGCCAATAGCTTCGCTAATTGCTCGTCAGAAGTAAATGCAATTTCCAGCCGGCCGCCTTTGGCCGTACGGTGAATGCGGACTTTTGCGCCATATCTCTGACTAAGCCGCTGTGTTTCGGGCGTGTCACCGCTCACTCTTTCCTGCGCCTTATTTGCTTCCTTAATGCCAGCCTTCACTGAGGTTACATAGCGCTCTGCTTGCCGCACCGACCAGCCGTTTTGGATAATCAACCTAAGAAGCTCAGCTTGAGCCTCGGGCGAGTCTTTGAGTGCTAAGACCTGACGCGCATGTCCTTCGCTAATCTCCTTTTTTTCAAGTGACGCACGGGCTGCCTCTGGCAGCTGTAACAGCCGTATGGTGTTGTGCACGGTAGTCTCTGCCTTACCCAGCCGCTTCGCAATCTCGCCGTACGTTAAATTGAACTGCTGATGCAACCGCTCAATACTCACCGCTTGTTCCAATGGGCTCAGGTCCACGCGCTGGACATTTTCCAATATGGCTAGTTCCAGCCGCTCTTGTTCTTTAGTAGTCCGCACCAAAACTGGAACTGTTTTGAGGCCAGCGAGTTTGGCGGCACGCCAACGGCGCTCACCGGCGATAATGTGATGACCGTTTTTAGCCGGCGCCACAACTAACGGCTGCATAATACCGTATTGCTTAATACTTGCAGCCAATTCAGCCAGAGCGTTTTCATCAAAAATTGTACGCGGCTGGTCTGGATTGGGCGACAAGTCGGCAGTTGTCAGTTTTTGCACTCGTTCGCCATCTTCCACCAGCTGTGTTGTATCAAAATTTTGCGGGATCAGCGAACCAAACCCTCGCCCCAAACCTGTCTGTTTTACCATGTCACTATTTTATATGCTTTTAGGCTTCGCCGCAAAACAAGATCTTACGGCTGCAAATCTTTAATTGTTCACAAATGTGTTCGGCTAAAAATGGAGTTCTAGTTGAACTTAAGCAGACAATCGTTTAGAAACCTCAACGGCTAAATTCTTATACGCCCGCGCACCCTTCGACCATTTATCGTGCTCAAAAATAGTTCGGCCGTAGCTAGGCGCTTCAGCAAGGCGTACATTGCGTGGCACCACCGTCTTAAATAATTTGTTCCCAAAATGTTGGGCGACTTCCGCCTGGACCTGTTCACTTAAAACCATACGCTTATTGAACATCGTCAAGACCACACCCAAGATATCAAGCGTAGGGTTCAGACCCTGTTTAACAGCTTGAACGGTTTGCAGTAGTTGGCCTAAGCCTTCAAGCGCAAAGTATTCCGATTGTACTGGAATCAACACATCGGTAGCGGCAGTCAGCGCGTTAATGGTAAGTAGCCCGAGCGCTGGCGGACAATCAATGATAACAACCTCGGCATCCACCGGATTCAATGCGTCGCGCAAGCGAAACTCGCGGCGATTCAAGGGCACCAGATCTACCTCGGCTTGGGCCAATGTGTTGTTAGCCGGCAGCAGAAACAGGTTTTCATTGTTTGTTGGCAAGACTATGTCAGCCGTACTGGAGTTAGAAATGAGTACGTCGTACAATGTTTTGCCCAGCGACTCTTTCTCAATCCCGAGGCTGCTGGTAGCATTGCCCTGGGGGTCAAGGTCAACTAAAACTACCCGCTGCTTAGGTGTTGCCAGCTGTGCTGCCAAGTTCACTGCAGTGGTCGTCTTACCCACACCGCCCTTTTGATTAGTTACTGCCAGTATACGTCTCATGTTCCCTCACTTGTCTGCTTACAGCCTATCAGAAACCGGGCAAAACATAAACATATGCAGCAAATTAACAAACTAGCCTTTTAGTACTAGTTTCCTCTGTATGCTCTCGTCAAGCCCTGATCTGCAGCCTTACTAGAAAGTGGCCTAATAGAGCTAGTACCGAAACGCTACATACAAAACCCTATCAGCCCATAGCTTCCTTTGGTATCATACATGTATGCATAAGCGTGTGTGGTGGCTAAGCGGCGAATGTGTAGTTGCAGTACTAGGCATACTAGGTGGTATAGCTGTAATACAACACCACAAGCATTCTGCTACAGTATCAGTGCCAAGTGCCCTAGCAGTCGCTCAGATCTCAGCCCCCTTTCCTCTCTATTATGCAAGAAGTGGCAGTACACAAACCTTCCAGTTTGAGCCCGATTCGATCTCCGCTACCAATCAGGTTGTCCTCTACAGTTACCGCTATGACCAGGGTAAAACCTTGGCGGTCAGTGTCCAGCCAATCGGTAATCTGAATGTTGACCAGTTTAACCCCACTTCAGACTTTACGACCACAGTTGGTCACGCTTACATCGTGGACATTGCAAGCCGGACTACGGCCGCTGTAGTCGGTAGTAAATCGTGGGCACTGATTAATGCGCCCGATAAAATTTCCGTCAGTGAGCTCACACAATTTATTAACAGTCTGCGCACCGTACCGTAAATTGTGCGACATAGTATATTTCCTTATACCACAACCCTCTTCTCTTCGACATTAGGCCAGAAAGCCAGCGAGGCCCAAGACTTATCGCGGTGATCCTTGGAAGTCCTTACCGAGCAGCGCTCGCAAATCCATAGAACTGATAGTAGTCGACATCGGCGTAGTAAGAAGTGTTAGCTTGGCTAAAGAGCGTGATAGCCGGATTTACCAAATTTGTAGTGTTAATGGTTACATTGTCTACATTGGTGGCGGTACCGTTAATCGTAAAGGTTACCGAGGATGTACCCGAGCCCAAAGCATTGATGGTAATACCTAAGCGGACCCAGCTGTTAGCACTGATCGCCACCCCGCTTGATGCACAAGTCGGCGTAGAAGTGTTGTTGTAGCAGTAACGCCAGTTGCCGTTAGCCGTTGGGTCAGCCTCCCAGTAAACGCCCGTGGTAGGCGCAGTGGTGCCCGTGGTTTCATTATGCAGACCAACGCGCATGGTTTGGGTACCGCTACCACTATTGCCAACACTAACGGTAGTTTTAACTGTTTGACCAGGGCTCAAGCCGACCGAACCGGTATTGGAACTGGTAGCCAGTGTCAGTGTAGTGCCAGTGTTGGTAGTAGCAGCGGTTTTCATTTCAAGTACACCAGGATGATCAGCGGAGGCCTGCATACCGCTGTTAGCGGAGTTGTATGTAATGGCAGCATTATTAGTAATTGCTTGTCGCGACCAGCCGGCGTTACCAATAGCACCGTCAGTACTATCAGAGCCACCCAAGAATTCATCTTCCACGCTGTAGCCGCGGTCAATCGGGTTAGCGCCACAAGCTGCCCAACTGCCGTCACGGTAGCAGCGGAACTCCTGCATACTGCTGTTGTAGTACATAGCACCGTTGACACCGGTCGGGTCGCCGCTGTTTGTCTTGTTGCCGAGTATCACTAAGGTACCGCTGGTATCACCGCCGGATGGACCAATATATACCTGGTTACCACTGGTATCGACCGTAAAGAGTCCTACAGAGCTGGAGTTCTGCACCTGGAAAGCCGCTGTAGTGTCCACATTGCTTTTGGCAATTACCGACGTAGAGAGATTATTAGTTAAGAGATTGATGTTGCCGGTACCACCTTTGATAGTTGTGCCACTACTGTTAAGGTAGCTGCCGATGGTAATAACATCTGCACCAGTGCCACCCGTAGCACCGGTGCCAAGATTGATGGTTTGCGTACCGGTCGTAGCCCCATTACCGATGTTAACAGTGTTGCTGGCCGTAGACTGACCGAGCGTTAAGGTGCTCGTGCTGGAGGTGCTCCCAACCGTAATATCGGTAGCACTAGTGGTACCGATAGTAAGGGCACCGGTGTTATCAATCTGCGGGCTTAAGATTGAGGTTGTAAAGTTGCCAGTACCTGCCACGTCCAGCGCGTAGATTGGCGACGACGTACCGATACCAATGTCACCACCGGAGGATACCGTTAATGCTGGTACCGTGCCGGTGCCTGCTTCGGTATACGTTCCATATATAGCCAGTGCCAGTGCGCCGTTAGAGCCACCTGTGCCGGCAGTACTCGGGAACACCCCGTATGGGTTGGCATAGGCGTAATACTGGTTGGGGCTAGCGGCGGCGTACGCAAAGTCGTTATACCCTGGGTCACTGGTAGTAATTGTCTGATATGCCAACCAGTAATCTGTATTTGCTGATAGAGAGGCGGTAACCGGCAGTGAATTGAATGTGTTTGCTGTAAGTGAACCCTCTGCGCTCTGAGCAATCAACGTCGTTGGATGGTTGACACCTCCATCGGCATAAATAGCCAACCTATACTTATCGTTGGCCGGGTTCGGATCAACCGCACCTACGTTTATAGATATGCTCGTGAGCGTGCCAGCGTTGGCTCCTGTTGTAAACTTAGTAGAAACAAAGAAATTGCTATCACCCCTGTCGCGGGTAGTGGTAGTCATGCTGCCAAACGTGGTAACCGTACCGGAAGCGGCCGTCGTACCAATAGTGACCTGCCCATCATCACGGGCATTAATAATAGAGCCACCGGCGGCATTTTCGATATTTAAGGCAATCGTGGAACTATCTGAGGTTGGGCCCTTAATATCAAGACTGGCAGCTGGAGCTGTCGTGCCAATACCAATCCGGCTGTTGGTGGTATCAATATCAAGCACGGTGTTGGTTCCGGCGGCATTTTCGAGTTGCAGCCCCGTCGTGGAATCACTCACAGCTCGAATCGCCGCCGTTTTAACTGCAATTGTACCCTGCAATGTATCCGCAATGGCCGTACCAGAAATGTTGATGTTACCCGTTTGTGCCGTGCCTGGCGTACTGCTTTGCAGCTGTATATAGCTAAGGTCAGCTTTGTTGGTTGTCAGTAAGTTATAAGTACCGCCCGCGCCTTGATCTTGAATAATAAAGTTCTGATCACCGCCGGTGGAACCCTGGAATATCAGGGTTGATCGGCCAGAACCGGTCGTGTTGGATAACTGGTTGGCGCTAAATGCAGCCGGTACCGCCGTTAGGTTTAGATACGGTTTCATGGCGCCGTCCCAGGTAACACTGCCCGTAGTAGTACCGCCCACATTCATGCTGAGCCACAATTGTTGGTCCCATTTGATGGTTCCAGAAAAGGCCGTGATACTACCTAAGTTGGCCGACAGATAGCCATTAACTGTTGATAAACCTTGGCTAGCACCGTTTAGATAGTCCTCGGTCCACTCTGTTGTACAACCAGTACCGGTTGTTGGATTGCAACTGCTACCGCTGTACAGCTTAAATTCAATGTTGTATGTGCCGTCTGGCACGATTGCTCCAGAGGCAGATTGCAGGCGAGCTTGAAAGTTAACAGTATTAGCTGCCGTAGCCGAGGCAACAGGGGTAGTATGCAGCTGAACGCAAACTAATGAAAAAACACCGAAAACAGCGAGCAACACAGGAGTGAACCTGTGCACAAAGAGTACTCGCCTTTTCGGTGTTTGTTTGAGCATTTTGTTTAATTGTTTGTGATTTTTGTGTTAGACGATTTTTGTCTTAAAACACGTTTATATTTTCTCTCTTTACGGCCCCTGTTTCAAGGTAGACTTGAGTAAATCTTGTGGTCAGATTTTGCGCTCAGAACTCTCATTTTTTCGCTTAATATTGATGTTGATATGTCATCAATATTATTCCGCTTATCCGCAAATCGCCTTGGCGGCAACTTTGCAAAACATAACCGTTGTAATTGTTCTGTTGCTATTAATACTACGATGATCACAATTCAACATTGTAGTGACTAGGTTATCCACAGCCCTTCCAGGTGTGTTTGTTGGTATACAAAAAAGCTCCGGACAAATCCGAAGCTTTTTCAGTGGTTAGCTAACCGACTTTAAGCGATCTTTTCGATTTTGAGTACGGTCTGCAACTGGCGGTGGCCATGCAGTTTGTGTACGCGCTTCTTGGCCTTGTAACGAATGGCCGTGACTTTATCGGCCTTAGCTTCGTTGTCTACAACGCTGGCAGTCACCGTAACGCCGCTGACCAGCGGGGTACCAACGGTGGTTTTACCATCGTCAATGACGAGCATAGCGTCGAATTTGACGCTCTTGTCAGCATCCTTTAGACGCTCGACAGTGATAGTTTCGCCTTCAGTAACAACGTACTGCTTGCCACCGGTTGCGATTACTGCTTTTTTCATTGCTTATTTCCTTAAAAGAATTTAGATACCATTAGATGATAACAGATACGGCTAGTTCTGTAAAGGCGTATGGAGACAGCACCTGGGCAAGTAATTTCAGGAGAATCAGGGCGAAGTGCAACCGGACGGACGATTAGTCCGCCCGCGTGAAAACGTTCTCCTGAAATTACTTGCCCAGGTGCTGCTATTGCTCTTAAAAAACTAAGCTTTAACTAGTGATATCTCGACTGGATAGCCGTCGACGGTTAGATCCTCGGAATAGAGCGCGTCTGTCAGCTCATCGCTCAAGCTTATCGCCAATGTTTCGGCCGTAATGGTCGCCTCATGGTCTTTGAGGGCCTGTAGCACCTCCGCGTCACTTGAAACGATCGAGAGCTTGATCCGATCATCAATGTTCAGTCCTGCGGCCTTACGAGCAGTCTGCACTTGGCGGACCAGTTCGCGCATCAAGCCTTCGCGCTTGAGTTCCGGAGTAATGGTTTTATCAACTGTTACTTCGGTGATTTTGGCATCGTTAACCACGTCTTTCACATTGGTTTCATCAGCCACGATCACTTGCAGCGCCTCTGGTAGTTGCTCGCCGGGGTATGTCAGCTTGTTGAGCGGTTGGCGCACTTTTACCTGCTGCTCAGTCTCGGATTTCGCCATGCGGCGGGCCAGACCCGCTTCGATGATTTGGCGAGTGCGAGCCATGTCGCCGAGCACCGTTTGATCAACAGCACCGGCCTTCGGCCAGTCTAAAAGATGCACGCTCTCACCGCCCGTCAGCTTTTGGTACAGCTCTTCAGCTAGGAATGGCACAAACGGCGCTAGAACCATGCTGAGGCGCGTCAGCACGTAGTGCAACGTGGTGTAGGCATCGTTTTTATCACTATCATTATCACTCTTCCAGAAGCGGCGGCGACTGCGACGAACGTACCAGTTGCTGGCGTCGTCTACAAAACTTAGAACTGGCTCAAGAGCGCCCGGAATATCGTAGGCGTCCATTTTTTCGGTCACGTGCGCTTGCAACTGATGGAGGCGCGATAGTACCCATTTGTCGAGCGGGTTTGCCATATCGGCCGACGGGTCATCCATACTACCCTGCCACTCCCAGCCGTCAACAGCCGCGTACATGGTAAAGAAGTCGTACATATTCCAGATCATGGCTAGCTTGCGCTGCACGTCCTGCACTTCTTTGTCCTGCAGGGCAAAATCTTCGCCGTTCATCAGTGGTGAGCTCATCAGCAGAAAGCGCAATGCGTCGGCGCTATAGGCATCCATTAGCTCGTTCGGATCAGTGTAATTACCATAACTTTTACTCATTTTTCGGCCGTCATTGCCGGCTAGGTTGCCCGTCACGTTGACCTGTTTGTAGGCATGCTTGCCAAACAGCGCCACGTTCACCGCGTGCACGTAGTAGAACCAGGCACGGACCTGACCGACATATTCGACAATGTAATCACCAGGGTAATTGGCTTCAAACTTCTCGACGTTTTCGAACGGATAGTGGAACTGCGCAAACGGCATACTGCCGCTTTCGAACCAGCAATCAAGCACTTTTTCGATGCGCTTGTAGTGGACACCGCCCAGATCGAACTCAATGTCGTCGACCCATGGGCGGTGGTAGTCTTCCAGCTCTACGCCGCTGAGTTCCTTGAGCTCGGCGTAGCTGCCAACCACTTTAATGTGCTCTTTGCCGTCTACGTCTACACCCCTCCAAACCGGCATGGCGGTGGCCCAAAAACGGTCACGACTGATGTTCCAGTCCGGCGCAGTTTCGACAGTTTTTTGGAAACGGCCGTGTTTCAGATGTTCTGGGAACCAATTGACGTGCTCATTTTCTTCCAACATTAGTTGGCGTTGGCCGTCGATGTCAATAAACCAGCTGGGGTGTGCCCGGTACATCAGGCGCGTATTGCAGCGATAGCAGTGCGGGTAGCTGTGGGTGATGTATTCAATCTTCCACACCACGCCGCGGGCATGCATTTCTTTGGCAATTGGTTTGTTGGCCTCCCACACATTTTGGCCCTTCCACTCGCCTTCACTATAAAAACCATTTTCGTCGATGACGCTCACCAGCGGAAAACCCATTTGTCGAGCTAATACAGCGTCTTCTTCACCATAAGCTGGGGCTAAGTGTACGATGCCAGTGCCTTCTTCCTTGCTAACGTAATCGGCATGCCAAATTTGATGCGCTTTTTCGCCGCGGTCCTCGAAAAGTGGCTCGTATTTCTTGCCGACTAGCTCCGCACCCTTCAGCGTGCCGACTAGCGTAAACGGCACGGCTTTGTGCTTTTCGTCGGTCAGCACTTTTTCGAGAAGTTCGGTCGCCAAGATTACATGCGAGCCGTCTTCCAGCTCTACTTCGCTGTAATCAAAGTCTTTATTCACTGCCACCGCTGTGTTTGCCGGCAAAGTCCAGGGCGTAGTAGTCCAGGCTAGCACCGAGCGATCTTCGCCCTGGAGTTTGAACTTGATGTACACTGAAGGGTCAACCACATCTTTGTAGCTACCGGCATCCATCGTCACTTCAGCCTTGCTGAGCGGCGTAGCGTCGCGCGTACAATACAGCAGTACCTTTTCACCTTCGTAGATCTTTCCCTTGTCATACAGCTCTTTAAAGGCCCACCAAACGCTTTCCATGTAGTTTTTGTCCATAGTACGATAGGCGCCCTTAAAATCTACCCAGCGACCAATACGGTCGATGGTGTCTTCCCAAAGATTGCCGGTTTGCACCATGTTGTCACGGCAGGTAGTGACGTATTCTTCAAGGCTAATTTTGGTGCCGATATCGCGGCGATCCTGCACGCCCAACTTCTTTTCGGTAAAGACCTCAGCCGGCAGGCCGTGACAGTCCCAGCCCCACAAACGCTCAACGCGCCTGCCCTGCATGGTCCAATAGCGCGGCACGACATCCTTGGCAATACTGCTAAGCAACGTACCGTGGTGCGGCACGCCGGTGATAAACGGTGGGCCGTCATAAAACACGTAGCCGTTGTCCTGGCTGCGGTTTTCGATCGATTTCTCAAAAGTTTTGTTTTTCTTCCACTGCTGCACCAAGTCTTTTTCGTATTCTAGTGCCTTGCGGCGATTACCGGCGGTAAATTTCATGTTTTAAGCTTCCTCAAATTTATGCTTAGTAGGATCAAAGGCGGGGCCACACGGTACAATCAAGTCCATGTTGCCACCCCAGCGGAATCGCTCCATGGGCTCCACATACACCACATCACCCGCTTTTAGATCGTGATGTTCACCATTCTTGGTTTCAATATAGCCCTCGCCGCTTACCACCACTGCCATTTCGTGTGATTCTTCCAGATAGCCGTAGCGGCCGTCATCAGGATATACGCCGCGAATCGAAATCTTGGCGACATCAATCGTTCCCGAACCGGGTGAGTATTCCCGGCCGTAACAGACGTCGCTATTGCGAAATTCCGTGCCTTCTTCGTCTGACCATTTTTTCATGCGTATGTTCTTCCCTTCTGCAAGAAATAAAAAATCACTGCTTTTAGATTCTGGAATCCGCTGATGCAGCGGACGGTACCATCCAGATTCCAAAAGAAGTGATTCTTCCTTAGGCGCTTAGTTACCTCGGTCTTACGGGCCAGTCCGTCGGGTTCTACGCTGGCATCCCCTGCCAGTTCTTCCCGCTGCTGTCACGGTTGATAGCCGCTTATGTAGTGTAAACCACCACAACGCATTTCTCCTCTATGATAGAGTTTTCAGCGCTGTTTGACAAGGGGTGTTTGGGCAGGCTACTTCAAGAAAACTTATTGATACTGGATTATATAGCCAGCAACTTCGGACAAAAGCGGCAAATCGGGCCCCTGCCAGTCTTTTACGTAGCCACCATCATCGCCAATGACTAAGATAGCCGGCTGGGACATAAGATCGTACAAGCTGGCCGTGGCCGAGCCTTCGCGGCTATCAAAATCGAGCACCTGCACATGCCTCTCATCAATGTTGTGCATAGTCTGTAAATCGCGGACAAAGCCCTCTACTTGGCGGGCAAACTCACTGTTCGGTCGGTAAAGCACAAGTAATTTCATATCCATCTAGTGTAGCCTATGCAGACAGCTTTCCCAATGGGATTCATCACAGTTTTAATCTTAGTTTAATGATTCTGCCTCGCTGGGTTACAGGTGTCCGAAGGATCCTTACGCATACTATTTCAGGAGAATCAGGGCGAAGTGCAACCGGACTAGCGAAAGCTAGCCCGCGTGAAAACGTTCTCCTGAAATAGTATGCGTAAGGATCCAAAAAAGACCCCGCTGCATGTGAGGTCTTTTTTGGATTTAGAACTGGCTATACTCTCTACGAGCAGCCGGTGGTCGAACCGCAGCTGGAGCAAACATAGCACGAGCCACTGCGCTGCGTCTGGTTACCACAGTTGTAACAGAGTGGCGCCGCCGTATCCTGCACTGCCTTTTTAGGCGCAGCAGAAGTAGCTGATTGAGCCGTAGCTGATACCGGAGCTTCCTGCACAGGAGCGGGTGCCTCGGCAACTAGCACTGCTGTTACAGGGGCCGTCTCGAGTAAGCTAGTCTGAGCTTCTGGCATGTCCTCAAAGCTAGCTAGGCCGAGCTCTAGGCGATCATCAAAGCTCAGGTAATCAAGTGCTAGCCGGCGCATAATGTAGTCGGTGATCGAACTAGCCGTACGGATGTCGGCGTCATCAGTAATGCCGCTTGGTGCAAAACTGGTGCCGCGCAGCGTCTTCACGTAGCTCTTCAGTGGCACGCCGTACTGCAAGCCATGGCTGACGCTAATAGCGAACGAATCCATGAGGCCGCTAAGCGTACTTCCCTGCTTGCTAACTGAGACAAACAGTTCGCCAGGAGTACCGTCTTCGTATTCGCCAACCGTGAAGTAACCCTCAAGATCAGCAATCTGGAATTTGTAGGTTTTACCGTTGCGAATCTTTGGCAGACGACGGCGTACCGCGCCCTTTACGACGATCCGATTGTCCAGCGTTGCATCAACTACAGGAGCAGCCGCAGCCACGGGAGCAGGAGCCGTTACCGCAGCGCTAGCCCCGGCCGTAGCAGCAGCTTCGGCGCGGCTTTCCTGAACACTTTCCTTGTCGTCATCCTTCTTAGCCATGCTCAGCGGCTGCGCAACCTTACAGTTGTCGCGGTAGATAGCGACCGCCTTTAGGCCAAGCTTCCACGAATCAAGGTGGATCTGTTCAATGTCTTCAATAGTGGCATCTTCTGGCATGTTTACCGTCTTGCTGATTGCACCAGACAGGAATGGCTGGACCGCGCTCATCATCTTGACGTGACCTAGGTAGTGGATTGCATTGTCACCCATAGAGCACGCAAACACTGGCTCGTGAGCCTTCTGCAGGTGTGGCGCACCCAAAATGGTCTTTTCCTTGTCGATGTAAGCCACAATATCCGTCACCTGCTCCGGTGTGTAGCCAAGCGCTTTGAGGGCGCGTGGTACCGTCTGGTTAACAATGCTCATGGTGCCGCCACCAACTAGCTTCTTCACCTTAACCAGGCCCAGATCAGGCTCAATACCAGTGGTATCGCAGTCCATCATTAGACCAATGGTGCCGGTTGGGGCCAGCACTGAAGCCTGGCTGTTGCGTACACCATATAGTTCACCCAGTTCGTTTGCCTCATCCCAAGCCTGCGTAGCAGCGCTTAAGAGATCCTCTGCAACCAAAGATGCATCAATGTGGTCAACCGCCTCGCGGTGCATCTTAAGCACGTTCAGCATGCCTTCACGGTCTTTGTGGAAGCCAGCAAATGGACCAACCTTGCGGGCAATCTTAGCTGACACAGCATAGCTGTGACCCGTCAAAAGTGCAGTAATAGCAGCCGCTTGAGCACGACCCTCATCGCTGTCATAGGGCAAGCCCTGAGCCATTAGGAGCGCTCCAAGGTTAGCGTAACCAATACCTAGCTCACGGTAAGCCTTAGCGTTTTTGGTAATACGTGGGGTTGGATATTCGCTGTAGCCAACCAAGATTTCCTGGGCTGTAAAGATTAGCTCCACGGTGTGCTTGAAAGCCTCAATATCAAAACTAAAGTCGTCGTTTAGGTACTTAAGCAAGTTGACGCTTGCTAAGTTACAAGCCGAGTTGTCCAGGTGCATGTACTCACTGCAGGGGTTGGAACCGTTAATACGGCCAGCCACCGGCGTGGTGTGCCACTTGTTAATGGTGGTGTCAAACTGCAAGCCGGGGTCGGCACACTTCCAAGCAGCTTCGGCAATCTGGCGCCAAATGTCGCGGGCTTTTACCGTGCGAACCGACTTTCCGGTCGTTACAGCACGCAAATCCCAATCGGCATCGTTTTCAACGGCCTGCATAAACTCGTCAGTCACGCGCACGCTGTTGTTGGCATTTTGGTATTGCACGCTAAAGATGTCCTTACCGTCCAGGCTCATGTCAAAACCGGCTGCTTGCAGCACGCGGGCCTTGTCTTCTTCGATTGATTTACACCAAACGAATTCTTCTACATCTGGATGATCAACGTTCATAATCACCATCTTGGCAGCCCGGCGCGTCTTGCCACCGCTCTTGATTGCACCAGCGCTGGAATCCGCACCGCGCATAAAGCTAAGCGGGCCAGACGCCGTACCAGCGCTCTTGCCAAGTTTTTCAACGCTGCTTCGGATTGGGCTGATATTCACCCCGCTGCCCGAGCCGCCCTTAAAGATCATGCCTTCGTCGACGTACCACTGCAAAATGTCAGTCATGGTGTCTTCGACACCCAAGATAAAGCAGGCGCTGGCCTGCTGCGCACGCTCCGGCGCACCGATGTTAAACCAAACCGGTGAGTTAAAAGCAGCTCGCTGGCTAGCTAGGACGTACTTGAGCTCCTCGCGGAAGGTCTCAGCCTCGATGTTGCTATCAAAATAACCTTCTTGCTGACCCTGGCGCACCACCGTGTCTACCACGCGGTCAATCAAGTTCTTTAGGCTGCTTTCGCGCTCATCGGTACCCGGCGTACCGGTAAAATACTTCTGCGCCACGATGTTCAGCGCGTTCAGCGACCAGCCCTCTGGAATCTCGACGTCCTTTTGCTCAAACACCACCTCGCCCGTAAACGGGTTTTTAAGCAGCGAGTCACGCTTGGCCCACTTTAGGCTGTCGTAGCCTTTAGCTTTCGGCTGCGTAAAAAAACGCCGCACATCGCTATTAGTTTTTTGCCCCATGTTGTTACCCTCCTGGCCACCACCTCTAGCGGCCATCTTATTTTTATATGTTTTTGTTAGAGTTGCCCCTAACCTGTTCGCTCTTTTCCCATAAGCAGCCAGGCCCTCGTCTTGAGGCAAGCTCTCCTAAAAATCTTTAAGGCTTCCGTTAAATGAGCTTACAGATTTAAGGAGAGCCGGCTTATCTTTTTTTGAAGACCCGGCCAACTTTTCTTTAGATGAAAAAGAACTACACACTAACCGCGTCGTCAGTAGTTTTGCGTCCACGTATCCGGGACAATTCCCGCTCGAAGCTTGCAATGTCCTTGAAGCGCCGGTACACGCTCGCGAAACGCACATAGGCCACTTCATTAAGCTCCGGCAGTCGTTCCATAACCAGTTCGCCAATCCTACCGGAGGCCACTTCTGGTTCAGCGCAGGCATACAGTTGTTGCTCCACATTTGAGACCAACTCCTCTAGCTGCAAGTTGCTCACCGGTGTCTTTTCACACGCTCGATACAGCCCCGCCAGCAGTTTGCTCCGACTGAACAGCTGTCTGGTACCGTCGTTTTTGACGACCACCAGCTGCGGCCGCTCCACGCGCTCGTACGTAGTAAAACGATAGCCACAGGCTATACACGCCCGGCGCCGTCTGACCGCATGGCTAGCCTCCACATCGCGACTCTCGATAACCTTGGTGTCACTACCATTACATTGACCACAATTCATGTCGCCCCCTTTTCTTTAGGCCCGCCTTTTTTTGATGAAAAAACGAACGCATCTGTTTAATGTGCGACTAGATGTGGTGTGTGCTAGGACAAGAATGTTACCCTAAGCTACTACATATAGCGTCTTATGAATTAATCATAACCCCATTTGTAGTGCGTCTACAAGCCTATTTTCGGTGTATTATTTAATACGGAAATGCACAGATTACCGCTCTTAGAGGGCAGTTTGATCAGGGTTGTCGTGGTCAGGATCATCAGAGTCATCTTTGTGCCCGCGCTTAGTTAGACGACGCAGGAACGAAGGGCGCTCCAGCTCATCTTCGTCGGGATGCGAAACGACTGGCTGTAGAGGTGATTCTGCTTGAACGGGCTCATCTTTATCATCATCATTAAGCGACCAGATACTTGACATGGGTGCATCGTTATCAAAATCAGAAACCGTAACCTCGACAT
>Ga0157374_10001047_pt1 | contig 24029 bp, 15 predicted proteins | sample M25metaG_FD_115308 | JGI IMG/M metagenome (GOLD analysis project Ga0157374, IMG submission 115308) | Miscanthus rhizosphere microbial communities from Kellogg Biological Station, Michigan, USA - M2-5 metaG | ecosystem: Host-associated > Plants > Roots > Rhizosphere > Soil | place: USA: Michigan... | reverse complement strand
TTTCCGCGACGCACGCACTCCGCGCATCTTGTTTGATGTGCTGCTGTGCAGCATCTTCTGTGCAACCCTCGTTCTCTCCTCTCCAGAAACCGCAGTGGCGTTTGGCTTTGCCAGTGGCTGCATTGCTCTCTTCTGCAGAACGATTGCCCTCTCCAGAAGAGCATTGATCACGGGGCTGCTGATTGCGGGTTACGGCGCAATCTTCGCCATTGCGCTCAAGCTCCACGTTCTCGATGCCATGCTTGCGGACGGAGGGGGCGCCATCAGCTTCCCGATTGTTCCCGGGCCGCCGATCCTTGTCTATTTTGTTGCAATTTTCATTACTGCCTGCTGGCTCTACCGCAGCATCCTGAGCCGGACGATGGACGATCCGACGTTGGGGTTACTGTTCTTCTCCATTCCGATGATTGCTGCCGCTCTTGGTCGTTGCGATCCCAGCCACGTGTTCTGGAATGGCCTCGCAACGTTCCTTGCAAGCCTGCTCTACATGTCGCTTTTCAGGAGAGCCTGGGCGGTCTACGGCCTCGCCTATCTGCTTTTTGTCTTCCTGCTGCCCAATGCCTCAGAGTTTTATTTGTTCGTTCCGCAGGTCAGAGCAGCGCGTTATTTCGACAAGCACCCGCAGGCCCGCCCGCCAGAGGCCAAGATTGAGGCATTCCTGGCATCATGGCCCGGCAGCTACGTTGCTCCGTTCGGTTTCCGGCCAGACGGCTTCGGCACGTACCAGTCGCCGCGCATCGAATACGGCCGCTTCGAAGACGTCATCAATGTCAGCATGCCGCATTCGATTGAGCAAAAACTTGGCGAGATGAGTTCGCATCCCGACAGGGCTCTCATCCTGCCCCCCAAGCCCAACGAATACTGCCGGCCGATTCCTCTCCACGAGAAGCACTACCTGGAGGTGCTTCTTCTCTCGCCTTACATCGGCAAAGTCACGCACACTGACTCTCCGCGCGAAGAAGTCTGTCGCTACATCAACGACAACTACCACCTTATCGTCGAGCCATCTGAGGAAACCTGGTGGTACGGCATCTGGGCTCCGTCCGGTGTTCACTAACCAGAGCCACATCTCCGGAGGCGTCTGAGCCCTTGTTGGCCACTCAAAGACCGGACTGAAAGCGGATGGCCCACAGCCGTAGATCGGTTATTTCCGAGCACTGCGATAACTGTCACAAGCCGTGCCTACCCGGTTTCTGTGTAACACCTATAATCCGAGCAATTGCTTATGGAACTCTTTCTGATCGTCGTTCTGGCAATTGCTCTGCTTGTCGTCTGGAATAGCACTCGCGACGCCTTCGATCGGATGCGCAACAACATCGATCGGCTGCAGAGCGAAGTCGACTTCCTCCGTTCTCAAATCACCGCGCTCGCAAAGTCAGGCAGCAAACTAGAGGAACCGAAGCGTGCCCAGACGGCACCTCAGCCGATGGTGGAATCTCCTGCTCCCACACTGGCGAAACAAGCGGCCCATACTGTTCCGGGTCAAGTCGCGCAGTTCACTCCGCCTACACCGCCAAAGCCGATCGAGCCGAGTCCGGCGCCATCGCCGGCAGCGACCCCGCAGGTTTCTGTTGAGCAACCGTCATCCACTGCCGCGCCGTCGACACTTGGAGCGCAGTCTTCTCCTGAGCAGAGGCCCGAGCTTGATCGGGAGCCCTTAAAGGCTCCTGCATCCAGCACCCCGCAACCTCTGCATGTGCAGCCATCGCAACCGGCGCAGCCTACTCTACCCGGGATCCCTGAATCTCCTCTTCCACCCCAGCCACAACCTGCTGCTTTCCGCGCCGAACCCCAAGCCGCACGCGCACGTCTTTCCTCGCTCGAAGAAACGCTAGGCGCCAATTGGCTCGGCAAGATCGGCGTAGCCAGCCTTGTAATCGGGATCGCCTCATTCCTCGCCTGGAAACTCCAGACGTGGGGACCGGGGGGGAAAGTTCTCTGCGGTTTCGCGGTGAGCGCACTCCTGCTTGGCGGAGGTGTTTGGCTTGAACGCAAACCGACCTACCGCATTTTTGCCCGGGGCGGAATCGGGGGCGGCTGGGCACTCGCTTACTTCACGACATTCGCGGCCTACCATCTTCAGGCGGCTCGCGTACTCCAATCGCTTCCATTCGATCTGCTGTTGATGCTGATCGTGGCAGCCGGCATGGTCGGTCACTCCCTGCTCTACCGTTCGCAGACAGTTACGTCTCTCGCCTTCCTGCTCGGTTTCGGAACCCTGCTCACCAGCCATATCGAGAACCCCACCGAGACCGTGGCTTTCTCCCTCGCAGCGAGCGCGATCCTTGCCGTCGCTCTCGTGGTCGTTACCACCGTCTACCACTGGGCTGTCCTTGAGCTTTGCGGCCTCGTCGCAGTCTACGCCAGTCATTTTGTGTGGCTCTATGCAGTCCTGCCGCAGAATCATGCCGAGTTCCCAGAATTCTGGCCCTCGACGTTGCTCATCCTGCTGTACTGGCTTATCTTCCGATTCGCCTATGTGCTGCGTACTCCGCAGGACAAACGAGAAGAGAATCTGTCCAGCGTCTCGGCCATCCTCAACTCCGCTGGAGTTCTGGGCCTGCTCAAGTTTCAGTCTGCACATCCCGAATGGGCCTTCTGGGCCCTCGTTGTTCTGGGAGCTGTTGAGATGGCGCTCGCCTGGTGGGCGAAGTCAAGACGTCGTCAAGCTTTCGTTGTTCTCTCTACAATCGCCGTTGTCCTGCTTGTCTCCTCCGTTCCTTTCCGATTTCATGGAGTCAGCTGGCCTGTCCTGTGGCTGGTACAGGCACAGATCCTTGCTATCGCAGGTCTTCGCCTGGGAGAGCCCGTCTTCCGTCGACTTGGCCTTCTTGTAGGTGTCATCACTGGCGGTGTACTCGCATTCCACGATGTGATGCCCCTCGCGATCGAGCGAGTCATCGCGTCGGACACGAACCGGCATTGGTCCCTAACGGCGGGTCTTGCTCTCGCGGCCATTCTCTATTGGACGCACTCCGAGGTGTATACCCGACGCTGGCCCGAAATCGGAGCGAACTTTCTCGAGTCTCTGGCTCTTCGCATCTGTAGCTGGCTTGCACTCGGCGCCGCTGCCACATGCCTTTGGGTTGTGCTCCCCAACCAGTGGCTTCCGATCGGATGGCTCGCTCTCTTCCTCGTGCTTATCGTTGCTGGTCATTACGCCGGTGCCGTCAATCCGATTCTAGAAGGCGACGTCCTTGCACTTGCATCCTCGGGCCTTCTCGCCTTCAACCACATTCTTCCCCTCGCCTTTTTCCGTCTCAGCAATGCCGATCCCGGTTCGCACATCGCAGAGACAACCGTGCTGGCGCTTGCCGCGCTCGCTCTGTGGCTCCGTTCTGAAGTCTTTCCAAGAATTCTCCCGAGACTCGAATCTGCGAACTCAACTGCGAGCAAACTCTCAGGATGGCAAGCATTCATTCTGCCCTGTATCAGTTGGCTGGCGCTTGGGTCGGCGGCTGCCTCGATGTGGGTGGGAATGCCGGACCAGTGGCTCCCGCTCGGGTGGATCGTACTGTTCCTCGTCCTCGTCGTCGCTGGCCACTACTTCCGTGCGACGATGCCCCCCCTCGAAGGCGACATCCTCGCGCTCGCCTCCGCTGGAATACTTGCTTTCCATCACCTGATTCCACTGATAGCCCAACGCATTGAGACCTCAGACTCGAGTCATCCTGCTGCAGAGATAACCATCTTCAGCCTGGTCGCGGTCTCGTTCTGGATTCGCGCGGAGTTCTTCCCACGCCGGCTCCCAAAGCTGACAATCCTGCCCACTTGGGATCCGGCGGCATGGGACGCAGTCATGGTCCCGATCGCCAGCTGTATCGGAACCGCAACCGCCGGCGCTGCGATCTGGATTGCGCTACCGTCCCATTGGGTTCCGGTCGCGTGGCTGCTCCTGGTTCTCTCTCTTGGATTCGTCGCTGATTGGCTTTCCAGTGCGATGATCGCTCTCGAGAGCGACACGTTGGGTGTCGCATCGTTTCTCGGCCTTACGGTCTGGGATCTGGGATATACAGACTGGAAGCACCGCATTCCTCTGGTGATCTCACTCACACTCGTGTATTGCGGAATGCGCCGCAAAACCAGCCCCGGATCACGCAACTACGTACCCTCGGCCTATTCCTGGGCAGCCGCTGGACTGCTTCCCTTCGTCACCTACAACCTTCTTACACATCACCAACCGTGGATCGCCCCCGTCCTGACGGGGCTGTGCATTGTTCTCTTCGAGATCGGCCGCCTTACGCGCAAAGGCTTTCTTCGCTGGCAGGGCTATGCGCTGATCGCAATCGCATACTCGATCTACATCAGCAGCGATCTGCCTTACGCTATCTTCGGGCTGACAGCGGCCGCTGCTCGCAGCTTTACGCTTGTCGGCTCGTATCTGCTCGAGGTTCTCATTCTGCTCGGGGCCGGATGCTGGCTGCTCGAGCGCACGCGAACACGCGAGAATACCACCAGCGCCGAACACGTCATCGGCCTAGTCGCGCACTCCACTGGGATCTTCTGCCTTGTGGTCTGGATCGGTATTCGCTTCCCGTTCTACGTCACAGGTGGCGAGGTTTGGATTGCTGCTCTGTGGGCTGGTATCGCGACCACCCTGCTCGCGTTCGCATGGCTGATGCGTCGACGCGTCTTTCTTGTCCAGGCGATTGCTCTGGGTATAACCGCGGTGCTTCGTGGTCTTCTCTTCGATCTTGTCGGGGAAACCCCACGCGACTTCTGGCACAGTCCGCTGTTCCACCTGTCGATAGCCGCGTTCATCCTGCTCGCCGCGCTTCCGTTTGCCTTCAAACTTCGCGGCCCTGAGTTCTGGGTGGGCAGTTCGTTTCAGCCGATCGAGCCAATTGCTCGCGCAATGCGTGCACCGGAGCAGTGGTTCTTTTTCGCCCCACTGGGAATGATGATCATCACGCTCGCTGTTAAGCTCACGTCGGGTCACATTACGATTGCCTGGAGCCTTCTCGGGCTAGGTACATTTCTGTTCGCCCTCGTCGTAGGCGAACGGAGTTATCGTCTTGCAGGTTTGGGTTTGCTTCTCGTCAGCATCTCTAAGATCGTGCTGATCGACATCTGGAAGCTCTCTACGCCCGATCGCTTCATGACGCTCATCATCCTCGGGGCTGCGTTGATGGCGGTATCCTTCCTCTACACACGCTTCAGTTCGACGATCCGGAAATATTTATGAGTGAATGCAATGCGATTGAAGCAAGACACCAGGAGCGTTGCAGGTCGGATTGTCTTGGATTCTCATTCGTGTCAACGTAGGGTCAGTTCGGCCGCAAAAGAATCTAGCCGCAAGAACTATCCCCGTTTCTTCGCCCGCCAGAACGAAGTCACTCCCAGGTAAAGAAACACGACGATCACCACGCATGCAGCAAGAAACGTCCGGTGATCTGGTCCGTGCTGCCAACTCGCTCGTGTTCGCCACAGCACGGGTGCAAACACCAGAACGGGAAGCAGAAAGAAAACGCTGACTACTTCCAGCAAGATCTTGCCGCCCACCCTCCTAAATGGTTGGAAAAATCCTGACACGCCGCGGCTCACATTCCGTGTCGCCACGCCCGCGCCTCGTCCTCGCATCTGCGCAGAGGGGGCAGTATCTCGCTGCACGTCTGGCGCTGCGCTCGGCGCACCTTCGCCGGCGATGGCCTGGCCCGCCGCCCTGCCTGCGAGGCGGAGGCCAATCCCAAGAACCCGTCCAATCGTCTGAGGTCTCACTTCGATATGATGGTAGCAGCGGCGGACATCTCTTAGCTTCCATGCATCCAAATCAAATGCCAGTTGCCTGAGTGCCGCTTGCGAAGTAAGGTAGTAAAATCACTGCCGCCCCCGCGCCATTCCCCGCGCTGGAAGCTGCCGGAGGAAATCTGTGACATCTCGTCTGCGGGAACTTATCCAACAACTCGGTGAAGCCATCCATGAGTCCGTCATCGAAAGCGAACAGATCGCTGGCGTTGTGCAGGATATCCGCAAGCACGGGTTCGACGTTCTCCTCATGCTCGAAGCCACGATCGGGCTCAACGAAGTAAAAGAAGGCGAAAACGCGGAGACGACCGTAGGAGCCGAAGGCGGCAATACGTTCACCAAGAACGACGTGAACTTTCTGCGCTCGCTTCGGATCTCCATCGAAGGCGAAGACCCTGAGAACCCGATTGACGATGAGCCCGAGGCCGATCAAAAGTAGCGGCAGTCAAAAATTGCTTTCCCTCTGTTGAACGGGCGCCAGTACCATGAACTCGGCGCCCCGATGAAAAGACTTTCCCTCCTCTTTCTGTTGATCTCTTTTTGCTTCGTCCCGAGGCTCAGAGGCCAGAATTCCTCATCTGCGCCAGATGCCGCCGAAGAGAACCTCATCGACCGTCCTCACGCTCAGGACTGGTTGACCGACATCGGCCCCGATTGGCGCACCCAGGAAGGCGACAACCCGGCTTGGTCCGCCGCAGACTTTGACGACTCCCTCTGGCAACCCGTCCGTCCAGACAACCTTGGCAGCGCCCGACCCGGCTGGCGCTGGTTTCGCCGCCGACTCAAGCTCCACGAAAACCACCCCGAACTCTCGCTACTCATCCAGGGCGGCGTCGGGACATACTCGCTCTACATCAACGGAACCGCGGTTCCCGGTCCCGAAATCCGCTCGAGCTTTGAAGTGAACCGTCCAGTCGAACGTGTCTTCGTCATCCCCGAAGGACCTACCGAACTGGTCCTGGCAATGCGCACCCACATCCCCGCCGCCTACGCAGCTTGGCGACTTCCCCAGTTCATGTCTCTCTACCTCGGCACACCCGATGCGGTAGAAGCTCAACGCCAGTCGATGTACCACGATCGAACTTCCTACGCCATCCCCGCGCTTGTTATCAACACACTCATCGCCTTCGCGGGCCTCGCCCTCTTCGCTCTCTACTCCCGGCAGCGCGGTCACAGTGAATACTTCTGGCTTGGCCTCTACTTCCTGCTGGTTGGCGCAGCAGACATAGTCTTCTACCTCCAGCACTCTGGATACGTTCCGCTGGTGTGGAACGTGGGCCTCGGCGATCCCGTGATTTACGTGCTCATCATTACCCAAACCCGCTTCACCTTTGCCTTTGGGGGTCATCGCCTCGGCCGGCTTTGGAAGATCTACCAGAATCTGCTGATTATTCCAGCAGCGATCCCCTGGCTGGTCTGGTACAGCGTGATCCGGTCTCAGACCTACATGATCATCCAGCCCTTGATCATTCTTCCGGTCGCGATCTTTCTCCCCATCCTGCTCTCCGTCTGGTACCGCCGAGGAAATCGCGAGGCTGGCTGGCTGATTCTTCCCAGCCTTCTCCCTCCCATAACCTTGGCTCTGTACGATCTCGGAAGCGCGTCAATCTTTTTCGGCTGGCGACGCTTCGAATTCCTTGTCAACACTATCTCGCTCGGCCCCATCGAACTCGAACCCAACGACCTGGGCAATCTCCTCTTTTTCCTGAGCAGCCTCATTGTCATCTTCTTCCGCTTTTCTCGCGTGGCTCATGATCAGGCTCGGTCAGTTGCAGACCTTGCCGCGGCCCGAGAAATCCAGCAACAGCTGATCCCCGATTCGCTGCCAATAGTCGCTGGACTGCTTATCGAGGCGGCCTACATCCCGGCCGAAGAAGTCGCCGGCGATTTCTACCAGGTAATCAATCAGCCCGGCGACGCTGCTCTGATCGTTGTTGGCGATGTCAGCGGCAAAGGCCTCAAGGCCGCGATGACCGGCACCCTCGCCATCGGAGCCCTTCGCACTCTGGCAACAGAAGACCTCTCCCCCGCCGAACTCCTTCATCGTCTTAATCGTCAGATCTTCGAAGCGAGAAACGGCGGATTCATCACCTGCTGCTGTGCGCGGATCGATGCCGGCGGAGCCATCGCTCTCGCAAACGCCGGACACCTCTCACCCTACTCCGACGGACTCGAAATCGAAGTTCCATCCGGCCTGCCCCTTGGCCTTGTCTCAGAAGTTGATTATTCCGAGATCCGTTTGAACCTCGCTCCCGGCCACACGCTCACCCTATTGTCCGACGGTGTCGTCGAAGCCTCTGATCCCGCGGGCGAACTCTTCGGCTTCGAACGCACCCGCGCCATCAGTTCTCAATCCGCGGATTCCATCGCCGCCTCAGCCAAAGCCTTCGGACAAACAGACGACATCACCGTCCTTACCATCTCGCGCGTCCCCGTCCCGGCGCAATGAACGCCTGATTCCATGACTAACAGCAGGTGCCCCATTCTTGCCGCATCTTCTCGCGGCAACAGGGAGATCGTAAACCGGCGAGCAAACGTTCAGGCTGAGTGTAGTTCAACTTCGCCAATGCAACTCCACCGCCCCATCCATCGGGTGCTTCCCCGTACCATCCAGCCGTGCCTGCTTCAGCGCGAAATACCACTTCGCCGGCTTGTCTGCGTCGTCGATCAGCATCAAACTGGGGTTGTGCCTTAATCCTTCGGCCTGCTGAATCATCGTCTCCTGGTCCTGTCGCACAAATTTTGCGCCAAAGAACTTCGCAACCGGCGTCAGGAACGGAACCCAGTAGAAGACATTCCAAGCCGCGATTACATCGATTCTGCACGTCGACGGCGTCACCGGGGTTACGGTCGTCAGAGATGAAAACCACTTTTCTCCCGCACGAATGATTTCCGTTCTTCGATTGGGCAGCACGAAGTCTATCGTTGTTTCCACCGGCTGCCCGTAAACTCCCAGCAACTTGTATGGCGCAGAGTTCGCGCTCGGCGCGTGCGCGCTCATCCTGAATCCTTCCGAAATCGGCTCGAACTTTTTGGTTTTCTCCCGGATGCTTGCGCGCGAACGCCACCACCACGCCTGGTGAACAAACGGCCCATGCGCCGGATCCATCAGCCCGATGATCCCGTGATCTACATTGCACGGCAGATCGGCAGTCAAAAACGCTGTTCTGTATCGCGCCCCAAATTTTTCCAGTTCCGGCACCGGTCGCAGTTCGCCACTGTTTGTTCGCTTCCCGCTCCCGGGTCCCGGCACATACACCCACGCATGTCCATCGCGTTCCTCGCACGGGTACGCGCTCGCATAGATCTTCGTGGCATCCAGGTGATCGTGACTCGAGAGCGAAGGAATCAGTTCGCATCGCCCGCTGCACGGTTCAAACTCCCAACCGTGATACCGGCAAGTCACGCGATTTCCATCGAACCACCCATAACTCAATGGAATCCCGCGATGCGGACAGCTGTCGCGCATCGCAAACACCCGTCCGTCGTTCTGCCGACCGACGACGAGCGGAATGCCAAGCAGCATGGCCGTCGCCAGTTTTCCCTTGCGAAGCGTGTCTGTTCGCAGCGCTGGATACCAGTCGTCGTAAATCAGCGTCGCGCTTGGTCCTTGAATCGGTACTCCAAGGTCAGTTGTCGTCACCAGCGGCATTTCGCTCAAAGCATAGCAGCAGGGCCCCACTCAGATGCTTTCGAAGGAAAGCCTGCCTATGGTGATGGAAAAGAAACTCATGGGAGGGAAATGCGATAGAGGTTCCGTTGCACAGTGGCATTGATCCATGCGTAGTGGTCGGGGTCTCTGCCGGGGACAACCACTCCACGCGGTACGGATCGAGCGCCGGGCACTACACTCGGTTCGGCCAAGGGCGGAATTCCCATGGCCGGAAGATCCGGAAGGGCCTCGCTCGGTCCGAGCGGAATTGCCAGAGTCCTCCCAGGCACTGTTCGCGAAGCATACTCGACAGGAATAAAGAGAAACGCCCCATTTGTCGACCACTTGGGCGTACAGTAGTCCACACAAAGACGTTGTTGGGTTCCGTCTTGAAGGGAAACGGCCAACACCGTGGGACGACTATCCTGCGGCGATGACTGAGCGGCGACAATTACCCACTGTCGGCTCGGGGAAATACTCTGAAGATCCCAAATCGGATACGGAAGGACTTTGGCGAGATGTGTGCCATCCGCATCGATCTGCTCGAGGTAATTCGACCCTCCCTCTGCGTGCTGGAACAGGATCTTTCCCTGCCTCCCAAATCGTGGCCAATGCGCACCGGAGATTCCCAATGTCTTTGCGGGCGAGCTTCGGTCGATCGGTGCACGCCATAGCTCGGTTGAACCATTTGCGCTGGTGGTTGTGTATAAGACCTCTTTGCCATCTGGAGAAAAATCAAAGGAGCTCAGTGAAACGCCAGGGAAGACAGCTTCGCTCTTGCCCGAATCGACCATCGTCCGCCAAAGTTCCACGGCCGAGCTGTCCCTGCGGCGCAGAAGATAGTAGATGATCTTGTCATCTTCGCTGAAAACGGGTGTCGGCCACCAAAGCACTTCGCCCTCCGAAGACAGCGAACGATCGGCGCTTCCGTCGTGAATCCATATTGCCGTCTGGTAAACCCCCACCGAGGTGATCACTGACTGCCCGTCAGGCTCCACCGCAATTCCATCCTCCTCCGTCGGCCCGAACGTGATTTGCTCAGGTTGACCTTCTGGAAATCGCTGCTGCCAGACATGACTGTGCCCCGCCACTGTGGCAGTGAAATACATCCAGTGCCCATCCGGCGACCAGCCCGCGAAAGTACATCCACCTTCCGGACCAACGCTTCGCGTCTGGTGCTGCCCTTCAATGGCAATCAGCCGGCAAGGCCCCCAATCTCCGTCTCCGGTCATCTCTACCACGATCGCCCAGCGACGATCCGGAGACGGGAAAGCGTAATGAGCCATGCCTCGTTCGTGCGGAGGCGAATAGAGATTCTGCAGATCAGACCGGGTGATACTGGCCTTTACTACGCTGAGATGAATTCCCGTCGGAGCCTGAGAGAAGAGGATTTGCTGAGAATCCAACCAGACCAGCCCCGCAGCGTTCTGAAACATGAGACGCGGCTCGCCGCCCAGAGCAGAAACTACGTACGTCGAAAAGCTAGGTCCTTCCAGGACCGTATAAGCTATTTCGGACCCATCCGGCGAAAACGTCAGCCCGTACTTCACACGGCTATCGTCGGTGACGCGTCGGGCTTCGCCATTTGGCAGCATCTTCACGTAGATCTGGTCTGGGGTCATGAAGGTATCGCCGCCCCGGATGAATGCGACCATGCGTCCGTCTGGCGACAGTGCCGGTTGCACCGCTGAATCTGTGAAATCCGTCAACTGCGTGAATCTGACTTCCGCCGTCTGGTGACGCAACCGGTAAAGACCAGTACCGCCGAATGCAAGAAGAGCGCAGACTCCTGCTCCTGCGTACCATCCCCAGACGCGGCGTTTTGTCGGCGCGGGATCGCGCGGTGCTGCGGCAGAGTGTTTTTCTGCAACCTGAATCGGTACAGCTTCGGCCATCCCTGACGTCGAGACCGCCGCCACAAAGCGGTAGCCCATTCCCGTTACGGTCTGGATAAACTTCGGATCCTCAGCATCGTCCCGAAGCAGGTGCCGGAGTTTACGAACAGCTGTATTGATTCCATGCTCAGTATCGACGAATACCTCGCTCGACCACAGCCGCTCCACGATCTCTGTCCGGGTTACCAGTTGCCCCTGACGTGACGCCAGCAAGATCAGTAACTCCATCGGCTTTCGCTCTATGCGCAAGGCGTTCCCGTTGCGCAGCAATTCGAACCGCCCGCAATCGAGCTCAAAGTCACCAAACTTGTAGACGGGACTTGGCAAACGGGGTTCCTTTGGGGAGAGGTGTGTTTCTAACTTAGACCAATTACCTTAGTGGACTCGACCAGGAAGAGGGCTCCGGATAACGCAAGTTCGAAATTCGGATTACCACCGATGGTCAGCACGACTGTCCGTGCTGGAAAAACTTGCTAAAAAGGAGCTGAACTTCCCCGTGCCGAAGGTGGCCGGTGATACATGCCGTTTCTTTGTTGGGGCGTAAAGCACAAACATTTTGTCAGGAAACGCAACGATTTGAAAGGGGTTGGCGCTTCACCTAAACTTCACCTCCAGCTTCACCCTCCCTTCATTGCGTTCCCGGCCCGGTCCGAGCTTAGCTTCGAGGTCAGCCGGCAACGGCATTTCTCGAACAGAACATGTCCTTTGACCGGATCCGGAGCCGTCGAATCCCTCAACTTTCGCCGGCTCCGGTTCTTTCAAAACGGTCCTTTCGAGAATGCCGTTTGCGCTGGCAACAGGAGGAAAAGGACATGAGGTCAAGAAATTGCAGGTTCGCATCAATGTTGGTCGCACTGATGCTCGCCGTAACAGTCGTTCCCGGGGCCCTGGCGCAATGCGGGCTCTCAATGAAGAACATAAGCCCGGCCGCGTGGCATCCATCGATTGGAACTCTCCACCTGGAACGAGCAGCATTCGATGATGGTGATGAGGACGGGCCTTCGATCGTCGGTATGTGGCATGTCTTGTTCGTAGCCCATACTCAGAATGGCCAGCCCATCCCCAGCAACGCGTATCCGACGATCGACAATGCGCTGGTTGTCTGGCACAGCGATCACACCGAGATCATGAACTCCTTCCGGCCGCCTCAGGATGGCAACTTCTGCCTGGGAGTGTGGAAGCAGACGGGAAAGCGTCAATTCGTGCTGAATCACATCCCGTGGTTCGCCAACCAGTTTCCCAATGCGACGAACAACGGAATCGGAGATCCGGTTGGGCCGACCCAGATTCTCGAATACGTCACGTTAGGTGCAGGTGGAGACACCTACTCCGGCACTTTCACCCTGCGCACCTACGCCACGGATGGAACGCCTGGAGTGTGGTTCACAGGGTTTGTTTCGGCGACACGTGTAACCACGAACACGACCGTGCCTAACTTACTTCAATGAGGTGATACCTGATCTGCGCTGGGCGATGAACAGATGGTTCGTCGCCCAGCTGTGTTTCGGCTGCGCCACAAGCCCTGGGGTCCTTTACCGTCATCGATCGCCTGTTCGAAAACGAACAATCCTTAACTGGATCGGACAGAGGTTTGTTCACAAGTTCGCCAAAGGCGAAAACGTATTACATTGAAATGAAAGGGATTATATAAAGACGTGCTTTGGCGCACAGCATGCAATAACAACTGCAAAATACTCTCATTCCCCAAGAGCAAAGTTCCTTTGGGAGGCGTCCATGGCCGGACTGCTCCAGGATATTCGCTTTGCCTTGCGGCAACTTCGCAAGAGCCCCGGATTCACGCTCACCGCAGTGCTCATGCTGGCACTCGCCATCTGTGGCAACAGCACCGTCTTCAGTTGGATCGACGGCACGATGCTGCACCCCATCCCCAAGGCGCTAAACACGAGCGAACTCGTCAGCGTGATGCGCGGCCAATGGAGCACTTCGCCGGCACCACCTTTGTCCTATCTGGACTATCGGGACCTGCGCGAGCGAAACCGCACTTTGAGCGGAATGCTTGCCTATCACCATGACTGGTTGACGCTGACCGGGAACGGCATGCCCGAGCGCATTTATGTTGCGAATGTGTCCTCGAACTTCTTCGAAGTTCTCGGCATCAAGCCTGCGCTTGGTCGTTTCTTTCTCCCACAAGAAGAAGCGCGCGAGGGCGGGGCGCGATTCGTGGTGCTCAGCTACTCATTGTGGAAGACGAAGTTCGACGGAGATCCGGCCATTGTAGGTAAAGCAATTGAGATCGCCCGCCAATCGGGAACCGTCATCGGAGTCGCACCGGAAGGGTTCATCAACGCCATGCCAGGCGTGCGACACGACGCATGGCTTCCCCTCGATCCCATTGGGGCAGACAGATATCGGATGACACACCGGAGTTCCTCGTACCTCAACGCGATTGGGCGGCTCAAGCCGGGTGTCAACCGCCAACAGGCCACAGACGATCTTGAAACGGTCATGCGCCAGATCGTGGCCACATATCCCAACGATCACATCGGGGCAAACAACATCACGCTCGATCCAATGTGGCGTTCGCCATTCGGCGCCAATGTCTACCTCGCAAAATCTCTTCCTATTCTCCTGGCGATTGCCGGATTCGTGCTATTGCTGACCTGCGTGAACGTGGCCACCCTGGCATTGGTTCGGTTCGTAGCCCGTCGGCGAGAGATTGCCATTCGCGAGTCTCTAGGAGGTGGACGCCTTCAACTCATGCGGCAAATGATTCTTGAGGGCTTGATGGTCTCCGTCGCGGGCGGCTTGCTTGCCCTGGCTTTGACCTCGTGGACGGCAAAGCGATTTGCTGACTTCATCCCTCCGAATGCAAATCCGATTGTGCTGAACGGAACGATGGATCGCAACGTGGTCTCAATTGTCGTGGCGCTTTCCATCCTGGCAACCCTGATCTGTGGAGCATTCCCTGCCCTGCGTTCGTCTCGCGTCAACGCGGTTGAGGTGCTGAAAGAGGAGACATCCAGCATCTCGGGCGGGCACCACCGTCGACTTCTCAGCGGACTTGTGGTTACGCAAATCGCTTTGTCGCTGGCCCTGCTGGTGTCTTCGGCGTTATTCCTGCGCACACTACGGAACATGAGCGATGCAGATCCTGGCTTCAGGCAGGATCACATACTGACCGCGTCCATCGGCCTGGGAATATCCGGATACTCCGACAAGGAAGCGGACCCGATCGAGCACAAAATCCTTGATCGCGCGTCGGCACTGCCTGGAGTGAAGGTTGCGGCTCTCAGCAACTGGCTGCCGCTCTCGTTCAACGGCAAAAATGCAGATGTTTATCCCGAAGGCTACGTACCTCAATTACACGAGTCACACGAAGTTCGACGCGCCGATGTCACTGATGGGTACTTCTCGCTCATGGGAATCTCCATCGTTCAAGGGCGTGACTTCACCCGGGCCGATATCCGTACCGCCCCATTGGTTGTAATCGTTGACCAAGCCTTGGCAAGTCGCTACTGGCCCGGCGAAAATCCCCTGGGACGGCACGTCAAGATCTGGGGACGCATGTATACAGTCATCGGGGTTGTAAAGAACTCGAAACATCAGTTCGTGAATGAGCAGCCGGAAGCGATGGTCTATCGAAGCTTCTTCCAGAATCAGGATGAGCCTACCTTAATGATCCAGACGAACGGTGATCCAAACGCAATTGCGCCCGCCGTGGAAGAGGCAATCCATCAGGTTGATCGGCAGCTTGTCGTCTTTGACGTCCGATCATTGCGCGAAACGACTCGCGCCTCCGCTATTTTCCCGGTTATGGCCAGCACCTTCGCGGGAATTTTCGCAATCATTGCTCTTGTGCTGTCAGCGACTGGCATCTACGGAGTGGTTGCGTATCGCACGCAATTACGGACGCACGAGATTGGTATTCGCATTGCACTGGGCGCTTCGCGCAGGGATGTTCTGCGGCTAGTGCTCATGCAAGGCATTCAACTGACCATTACGGGCCTTGCATTAGGACTGGCGCTTGCCTTTGGGCTTACGCGATTCATCGCTAGCATGCTCTACGGCGTTAGTCCGACGGACCCGATGACTGCGTTGGCAGTCGTGGCATTGCTGGCGGCGATTTCGATCCTGGCCTGCTATCTGCCAGCGCTCCGCGCCATGCGAATCAATCCCGTCTCAGCTATCCGCGAGCAATGACACGAAGGCCCGGGTTGCAGTCAGCTTCCCGGGCCCGTTCCAACACGATTTTCTTCACATGCCGTTTCCGCGGCTCGCTGGCGGCACGATTCCATTCATGCGCAGATACACGACCAACTGACCGTAGTGATCCATCATATGCGCCAATCCGAAGGATGCCATCCCGCCGCGTGTTCCATGTTCTGTGGTCACGAATGCATTCTCAGCGGTGATGCCTCCCACGAACGTGTGAGCCTGGGCAAACGAGTCCTTCAATGCCTGAATGATGTCCGCCTTCGACGTCAGCTTTTCCATCGCATCATGTTTTGCCTTCGTATCGGCTTCTGACATGCTGCCGCCGAAGAAGTAGTAATTTGCATCAGCGACATGTTTCACCTGCGCCCCGAAGCTTCGCACACCCTTGAAGTCGCCGGCTGTCGTGGGCGGTGCGAAATTGAATTTGTCTTCCGGCATCGCCTCGGCGGCGTCAACAAACTCCTTCTCCATCATGGTAAGAAGCTTTCCATATGTTTCCGACGGCGCGACAGGCGTGCCTACTGCGGGCTTGGCGGGTTTGGTCGCTGCGGAATCTTGTGCAAGAGCAAAAACAGGTGCAGCCGCGACGGCGCAACACAACAGCAGCCGGGCAGCGAAGCGTGAGGGGATTTGCATCGATCTCTCCTTTTCGCGGTCACTCCTTATCAATACCCGAACGCAGGGCCGCGTGAGGCCAAATCTATCAGACCCTACCTCAGCTCGATAACAGGCATTCAGCGAATCCGTCACAAATGGCCTGAAAAGTTGCGAAGCGGATTCTTGCAACATCAGATTGGCAGAATCTCCGCAAGCGAGAGCACAGGACGCGCCGCGCCAAGTGCTCTCTGATCCCGCTCGAGTTGATCTATCGCGTTAGTTCCCTCGGCTCGCAGGCGGAACGATGCCGTTCATCCGGAGATATACCGCCATCTGTCCGTAGTGATCCATGATGTGCGCCAACCCGAATGCTGCCATTCCGCCGCGCGTGCCATGTTCCGTCGTAACAAAAGCATTCTCAGCAGTCACTTCGCTTACAACATTGTGGGCCTGTGCGAATGAATCCTTTAGCGCCTGAACGATCTCTGCCTTTGTCGTCAGTTTTTCGAGCGCGTCCTGTTTCGCCTTATATCTGCATCTGACAGATTGCCGCGGTAGAAATAGTAGTTGTCTTGCGCCACATGTTTCACCTGGGCGCCAAAACTGCGCACGCCTTTGAACTCTCCCGCGGTGGGTGCAAAATCGAACTTATCGTCCGGCATCGCTTCCGCAGCGCTCACGAACTCCTTCTCCATGAGGCTCAGGAGCTTCCCATAGGCTTCAGCTGGTGCGACCGGCGTGCCAACGGCGGGCTTTGCAGGTTTTGAGGTACCGGTATCTTGCCCCAGGGTCAGACTCGGCCTAGCCGCAAGGGCGCAAGTAAACAACAGCCCGACGACAACGCGTGAAGGATGATTCATCGACCTCTCCTCTCACGGCCGCAGGTTTGTGAGCTTTCCAGAGAACGAACTGGGGCCGCGTGACGGCCAATCTATCAGACCCAGAGCATAAGTCCAAAGCCGGATTCCGCGAATCGTCACATAGCATTTGACATTGTCTCGGGCCGCGTCTAGCTTACCCCTAAGATGGTTATGGAAGTGATTCATGATTCGGGTGATTTGATTCCAGGGACGCTGGAGATGCTGATCTTGAAGGCGCTCTATCGCGGGCCGCAGCATGGATACGCGGTTGCAGAGTGGATTCAGGGTACTTCGCAACAAGTGTTGAAGGTGGAGGAGGGCGCGTTGTATCCGGCTCTGCACCGAATGGAGTTGCGCGGGTTTCTGAAGGCGAAGTGGGGGGCGTCGGAAAACAATCGGCGGGCGAAGTTCTACGAACTGACAGCCGAGGGACAGAAGCAGCTGCAGTCGGAGTCGCGGCGATGGGCGCGCCTGTCGTCGGCCGTGGCATTTGTGATGCAGGCATCCTGAGAGCACTGGCGAGGTTCTGCGATGAAACAGCAGACGCATGAGTTTCTATTTCGGATCAAGGCTCTATTTGCGAAGCGCCGCCTCGATCGAGAGATGGCAGATGAACTTGCTTTTCATCAGGCGATGTTGAAGGAAAAGCTGGTCCGTCAAGGTGCTTCGCCAGCTGAAGCAGAGCGGGCCGCACAGGTCCGATTCGGAGATGGTAGACGCTGGCACGAACGTCTAAGAGAGTTGTGGCAGTTCAGATGGCTGGAGAATCTGGGACGTGATACGCGCTTCTCGCTTCGAGTTTTGTGGAAAGCTCGTGGCTTTACGGCTGTGGCGATTCTGACCCTGGCACTGGGTGTTGGCGCGAACACTACCGTCTTCTCCATTGTCAACGGCCTTCTATTGCGACCATTGCCGGTTCCAGACAGCGATCGACTTGTAGTGCTTGGAATGTCCCGGGACTTTCCGGAGCCTGGATATACGTTTCCGGAGCCGGTTTTTCGGGTATTGGAGAACAGGCATGATGTCTTCTCTGAGGTATTTGCTTCGTTCCGAACCGATGCTGAAGTCAAAAGCGACAGCGGGATGGAACGAGCTCGCCTGCAGATGGTGAGTGGAGATTTCTTCAGTGGACTAGAGGTGCCTCCACAGATTGGACGAGTTCTGGGGCGAGCCGACGATGTCAAGGGGGGGAATCCGGCGGGGCTTGCCGCTGTGATCAGCGAAGCCTTCTGGGGACGCTGGTTCGATCGTGATCCAAATGTAGTAGGACAAAAACTTCGTGTGGACAACACGGTGTTCACGGTAGTAGGCGTCATGCCTAAGCGGTTTATAGGAGTAGACCCACTGGATCGGCCGGAGATCTATGTGCCGCTTTCCGCAGAGCCGGCACTGAATGGCGACCGCAACCTGACCGCAGCGGGAACGCGCGCGTGGTGGATAACGTTGATGGCGCGCCTGAGAGATGGGGTATCTGTGCCGCAGGCGAATGCGGCATTGATGGCTTCGAGCGACTCTGTTCTTGATCAAGTCACCGACTCAGTGTGGATTGCAGACAGAAGACGAGAACATTTTCACCTTATCGCAGAGACAGGTTCGACGGGCTTCACTTATGTTCGACTTCTTTTCAAGAAGCCCCTGGTTGCGGTATTTGCGATGTGCGGCGGCGTTCTACTGCTGGCATGCCTGAATCTTGCAAGCCTGCTGATGGCACGGGGAGCGGCGCGTCAGAAAGAACTGGCAACGAAGCTTTCGATGGGCGCAACACGAAACCGGCTTGTTCAACAGCTGTTGATTGAGAGCCTGCTGATTTCGCTGGCGGGAACGATCGCGGGACTGACGGTGGCGCCGCTGCTTGGCAGAGCGCTGTCGGCGCTACTTCTTGGGGGTGAAACCAAAACGAATGTGGACACGACTCTCGACATACGAGTGTTTGCATTTGCCGCTTTGGCTTCGCTCGTTGCGGCCTTACTCGTGGGGCTGGTGCCGGCACTACAGGCGACATCGAGAGGCCTGAATGAGCAAATGAAGATGGGTCAGCACGCGACGCAGGCGCATGAGAAGCAGAGAATCCTTCCGCGGGCAATGATGACAGTGGAGGTTGGCCTTGCATTGATGCTGGTTGTCGCAGCGGGTCTACTTGCATCGAGCCTCGTGAGGCTTTACAAGTCGGGGGCGGGATTCGATCCAAAGAATCTCAAGAACATTGAGATCAGCATGGATCACCAGCCGCTGCGCGGCAATGCACTGATGCAGTTTTATCAGCAGGTAGGCGGGGAGCTGAGGCGGCAACCAGGCGTGAAGGATGTGAGCTGGGAATGGGTCGTTCCTCTATCGCACATGACCTGGGACGATACCTACTACACTCCGGGAGGCAAGGAACAGGACATACACGAAAATGCGGTGGCTCCCGAATACTTCAGAGCGATGAGGATTCCGCTGTTCGAGGGAAGGGACTTTGCCTGGGATGATCGGCCATCGGACAGCAAGAAGGTGATCCTGAACCGGACTGCTGCGGATTTACTGTTGCCGGGGCGTAATCCGCTTGGGCAGTTTATCAACAAAAAGGAAAAGGGCAAGGTGATTCAATACGAAGTTATCGGCGTGGCGGGAGACGCGAAGTACGAGGATATGCGGCAGTCGTCCCCTCCCACCCTTTATCACGCAATGAGCCAGGGTGATGATGACCAGGCACCCTCGTTTAACGCGGTGGTGCGGGTCGAGTCTGCCACTGGGACGCTGGCGACGGCGGCGCGTTCAATTGTGCAGAGAATTAATCCGGAGATTCCAGCGCCGAAGGTGTCGTCGATGGAGACGATCGTGGACGAATCGCTCAGCGCGGAGAGGACGATGGCGTTGCTCTCGGTTTTTTTTGCGCTGTGCGCGCTGAGCGTCACCGCGATCGGGTTGTATGGAACGCTGGCCTACTCGACGGCTCGTCGAACATCTGAGATCGGCATCAGGATGGCGCTGGGAGCGAGACGTGTCGAGGTGGCGAGGTTGATATTTGTGCAGAATTCCGCAGTGGCGCTGGGGGGAACTGCTGGGGGCCTCGCTTGCGCTTTGCTGGGATCGAAGGTGTTGGCTAGCTTTCTTTACGGGACTTCAGCGCGGGATCCTTGGGTGTTCACGGGATCGATCCTATTATTGGCATTGATCGCGAGCGCTGCGTCACTGCTGCCGGCGTTACGGGCAGCGAGAATTGAGCCAATGCGGGCGATCCGTTGCGAATGACTTTTGAGCTAAGGGCAACAACTTGAAGATCCGTCGAGCTTCCCGGTGGAAAGTTTCTGGTTCGGCAAGAATTGCCTGCCACATTCGCACTCTTGCGGGGTATTCTCTTTGGAATGATTTCCCCAAAAGTGCTCTGCGGTCGGTCGGTGCCCGGCAACTTGTGGTGTGTATTGGCGGCGGTCTGGATGCTGTGCCCATTTGCAAGTGCGGCACATGGGGAGTCGCAGAAGCCAGCTAGCTCAATTTTGAGAATCGAGGCGCTCGGCAAAGGCGCAGCTCCGTTGGATGGGCCCTGGCAGTTTCATCTCGGAGACGATCCGGCGTGGGCGAAGGCGGAAATCGATGACACGACGGGGCACGGCGGGTGGGAAGAACTGAAGGCCGACGCAACGTGGGGATCACAGAATCATGCCAACACCGAAGGATACGGATGGTATCGGCGGCACATTGATTTGACCCTGGCGCCGGGTGCGCCCAGCGACGTGGCATTGCTGATTCCAGGGATCGATGACGTTTACGAACTGTATTGGAATGGCCAGCCGGTCGGGCATCTTGGGTCATTCCCGCCACATTTGGATTTTCAAAGTTTTGTTCCTGCGCAGACATTCGGTCTGGGGCAGGTGCGCAGCGGAGTGCTGGCAGTACGGGTGTACAAGGTGCCCTTCGCTTCGAATGACGATGGGACGGCGGGTGGATTCGAGGGCGTACCTATTATCGGAAGTCCACAGGCGATTGCCGTCATCAAAGACTCGCTGGATTACAAATGGCTCCGCGGGCAACAGTCGCGGTTTGCATTGACGGGTCTGTACGGGATTGTATGTCTGCTGAGTTTCTTTGCGTGGATGCGAGATCGCAGGCAAAAGCTGTTGCTTTGGATGGCGGTCTATGCATTCATGCCGACGGTGGAGCTGTTTTTGAACGGGATGCGTTTGCAGGCGTCATCGATCCTGCTCACGTTCATCGTTCAGTTTGCGATCCAGCTGCGGGAAATCTCGCAATGGTATGTGCTGATTTATCTGCTGCAGCTTGACGATCTCCCACGGCTCATGCGGTGGATCAAGGTGATTGCGATTGGATCGCAGATTGCAGGAGCCGTTGACGGAAGCCTCGGGTTCTTCTACGGGGCGATTGCGAAGGCCATCTTCCAGGTTGCCGACGGTATTCTGACCTTCCTTATCCTGCCAGGGGAGGCGATCCCGATCTTCCTCGTTATCGTGGCCGTAGTGCGCCGGCGCAGACTCGACTCAGCGCGCTGGATTGTGGCCAGCATTGCGCTTGCAAACGACGTTACGTATGCAGTGTCGAATATCTCGCAGCAAGGCGAGCGGTTCACGCATTGGCCGCTTGCCGGCTGGCTGCAGACCGCCCACCTGACGGTGTTCGGAAATACGATTGGGCTGCAGTTGGTTCTGCGGACCGCGTTGTTTCTGGCGATCGTATATGCAGTTCTGCGCTATGCGATCGACTACCGCAAGCGGCAAAATGCACTCGAGCGTGAGTACCAGAACGCGCGCGAGGTGCAGCAGATCCTGGTGCCGGAGGCTCTTCCCTCCGTTCCAGGGTTCAACCTGACGAGTGCGTACAAGCCGGCACGCGAAGTGGGCGGGGACTTTTTCCAGATTCTGCCAATGGATGACGGCGGGGCGCTGGTGGTGATCGGCGATGTAAGTGGGAAGGGAATGCCGGCTGCGATGACTGTGTCGCTGCTGGTGGGAACGGTGAGAACGCTGGCGCATTACACGCAGAGTCCGGGAGAGATTCTGACGGCAATGAATTACCGGATGCTCAATCGCAGCGCGGGTGGGTTTACGACGTGCCTGGTGGTGCGGGCGGACGCGAATGGCAAATTGACGATTGCAAACGCCGGACATCTCGCACCCTACCTCAACGGTCACGAATTGGCGGTTCATGGTGGGATGCCGTTGGGACTGGAGGCGACGCGGAGCTATGCTGAATCGACCTTCATGCTGGGTGAGAGCGAGCAGCTGACCATGCTGACTGACGGTGTGGTTGAGGCCCGGAACCGGCACGGTGAGTTGTACGGTTTTGACCGGACGGCGTTGATCGCCAGGAACTCAGCAGATGCGATAGCCGATGTGGCGCGGGAGTTCGGGCAGGAGGACGATATAACGGTCCTGACTTTGAGCCGAATTGCGACTGCCGAAATAAGTGAGCCTGATTTGACGCCGAAGGAGCTTTCTCCATCCCCGGCATAACCCCTTCGAGAGTAACTTCTAAAAAGGTGACCAACGTAATTCAAGGCGCTTCTTTTCGGGTCCGCTTCACTGCAATCGAGTAACCGTTCCCTGTGTATTTCTCAGTAACTAGTTCCTATGTGGGAGCTTCGTTGGTGCCATTGGGGCATTTCGAAAGTACCGGGACGAGCGGATATTCATTCCCAGACGCTCGGAGCCCCCGAACCGAACGTCGAGGCAGTAGAGGAGGCCCTTATGGGTTTACTGCGCGACGAAGGCGGTTATGTGCTGGTGCTTGGAAGGCCGCGGTTGATGGTGGTTGGCGGAACCGCCGTGGCGAAAGAAGAAAAACAGAAGCAGGTTGAGATCGCAGCGAAGCCTGCGGTGGTTTCAGCTTGCTCAGTTCCTCACTACTGCTTCTTTTGCTCATGGTGCGGAGAGCAGGTTCTGCTGCCGACGGACAGGATCGGTTCGCCTTTCGGAAATCCGGATGCAAGAAAGATCGAGGCGCAGTCGGTAGCTTCGGTCTGCATGAAATGCAAACACATCTCGAACTATTCCATGTTTCGCAACTGCCGGGGATTCGACACGCGGCATCGCCTGATTCACGCACAGAGGAATGGCGATACCGTGCTGCTGAACTGGTTGCGCTGCGAGGAACCGTTGTGCGTGAAGCCGGTGCCGCTGTTTGTGAATGCAAATGCAGAGGAGCTGCTAGACGAGGCGGATGCCGCTAATTGGTGCTGGGACGAACTGACCTGCTGTCTGGGGCATCCGACCAGGCAGATCTCCCTCGATCCTACGCTCCAGCTTCCCCTGCGTAGCTATAACTGGCTTGGGTAGGGCCCTGTCTTGAATTGATGGGGCTGATAGGTTTCCAACCATCTTTGGATGTGAGAGAATCCAGCCATTCCGAATCCCCGTTCCTGTATCAGTTCTGAAAAGGAAGGCGTATGGCCGAGGCCGCGGCAGTCTCTCAACTGACGCTCGATGTCGAGCGCAATGGCGATGTATTTACAGTGAAGTGCCACGGCAAGCTGGTGCTGGGTGTTTGCGAGGTGCTCGCGAGCAAGGTAAAGGAGCTGATCCCGCGATCGAAGCGGATTGTGCTGGACCTGACCGATCTGTCTCAGATGGACAGCATCGGACTAGGCACTCTGGTGCGGCTGTATGTGTCGGCGAAAGCGGGCGGGAGCTGCGTAGTGCTGGTAAACGTGGGGCCGCGAATACGGCAGCTGCTGGGGATCACGAACCTTCTGTCGGTTCTGACCGATATGTGCGAGCAGGGTGTGAATATTCGTTTTTGAGGCGGGGAAGCTCACGCGGACCGTTGAAATTGAACGACTCGGCTTAAACGCCCTACCAGCCCAACTCGAGGCGTGCCCGACGATGGAAAGTCGCGTGTGATCCTTAGCCAATTCTCGACACGAGTTTTCCGGCTGCATCAACGAGCCTGATAGCAGCATGCGCCTCAGGTTCATTGATTTATTCTTCGGGGGATGCCCCGGAAGTCTTTATCGATAGCGATGATCGCCATGAACGAGGAGGCGAATCTGCCGCGCACGCTGGAAAGCGTGAAGTGGGCGGACGAGATCGTCGTGGTGGACTCGGGTTCACACGATCAGACGATTGAAATTGCGAGGTCATTCGGAGCGACAACCAGCTATCACGCATTTGG
>Ga0157374_10001044_pt1 | contig 24049 bp, 27 predicted proteins | sample M25metaG_FD_115308 | JGI IMG/M metagenome (GOLD analysis project Ga0157374, IMG submission 115308) | Miscanthus rhizosphere microbial communities from Kellogg Biological Station, Michigan, USA - M2-5 metaG | ecosystem: Host-associated > Plants > Roots > Rhizosphere > Soil | place: USA: Michigan... | reverse complement strand
TGTACTCACTGGCTGGCCTGCGCCAAAGGACGGCTAGCGGCATAACAAGCGACGTACAAAGTGTTGCCCAAGCTAACCCGAAAGTCATGGCTGTTAATTCTGCCAGTCCGGCTGGGTCGGCAACCGCCCAAAATGCTTTGCAGAATGGCCTGACCACAGGCAAAATGACGTACACCAACAGCGGCACCACAAAAAATATTGTTGCTGTGGCATTTATAAGCGACCTTTCGCAAAACAGCAGTGGCCTCGTAAATGGTGCACAAGCGGTAAATGTGGTGCCTATTGTGAGCGCAAGCGGCGAAAGCGTGCCCAACACTACACAGGCAAGCACGGTGGCGTCTATCAACGCCAATGTTGCAACCGGCACGATAAACCCCAATGGCGGTGTAGTTATTTGTTTTGTAAGCGGCACTACCAACCAGTACGGTCTTATTACAATCGGCGGCGGTAATGAACGCCAAAATGCCGTAACGTTAACTATTGGGAGTACAAGGATATGTCCGTGATGAGCCGCTTTTCTTTACACAGCAACCAACGCGCGCAGCGCGGCGATACAATTGTAGAAGTGCTTATTTCAATCGCCATTGTCAGCCTTATTTTAGGAGGGGCTTATATTACTACAAACAACAGCTTGCGCTCTACTCGCGCTGCCGAAGAGCGCACGACAGCATTAAAGCTGGTACAAGGGCAACTAGAACTTATTAAAAGCATGATGGCCAGCAGTGCTGGTGCGGCCGCTTTAACAAGTGCACCCCCAATGTTTTGCGTAGTACCCAACACTATAGCAGGCGCGCAGCCGTCAACGCCATCTAGTAGTTCTGCAAACTGCAAAGTAAGCTCCGGTGGTGTGCCTACAACAGTGGAACCAATTTATAACTTGCAGGTTTCACAGTCTGGTAATTTGTTTACCGTTACAAACAAATGGGATTCTGTTGTAAATAATGGCCAAGACAATGTGCAAATGACGTACAGGGTATACCAGCAATGAAACGCCCTAAGTTGAACCAGCGCGGCTTTACTATCGCCGAACTAATGATCGCGACGTTAGTATTTTCGGTAGTGCTCTTGTTGGTGACGACGGGTATTATCCAGATTGGCCGTACATACTACAAAGGCATTAACGAGGCTAACACCCAAGATACGGCACGCACCATAATGGAGACGGTTGGGCAGGCGGTTCAGTTTAGTGGCGGTACGGTTGGCCAAACCGACCCGACTGAACAAGCCGGAGTGCTCAAGGCGTTTTGCGTGGGTAACACGCAGTTTAGTTATCGCCTGGGCACCCAGCTGGTAACGGCTAGCCCCGGCACCGGGCAATCCACTTCGGTTCTGCGCGAAAATACGGTAAACAATTGTAATGCGGCCAGTCCGCCAATGAGTACTGGGCAAGAGTTGTTATCACCAAAAATGCGTCTTTCCGAACTTGTGGTGATGCCGGCTCCCGGCGGTGTCGCATTTACAATCCGCGTTAAGGTTGTATACGGTGATTCCGATTTATTGAACAACCCAACTACTTCGGCCGCTGCCTGCAAAGGGAGCAATGGATCACAATTTTGTTCAGACGCAGACATAAGCACAACGGTATATAAAAGGGTTAACTAGCTATGAATACATTACATATCGCCAAAAAACGATCTACATATAGGCCTGACCAACGGGGCATGGTATCTATTATGGTGACCATGATTTTGATGATTGTACTCAGCCTTATTGTGTTGGGTTTTGCGCAAATTTCTAGGCGTAACCAGCGTGAAACACTCGACCGCCAGTTAAGCACCCAGGCATTTTATGCAGCGGAATCAGGTATTAACGATGCGGTGAACGCTATTAAAACGGCCGGCTCCGCCCAGGCAAAAACTTCGTGTGCGCCAGCAATCTCGGGCATTTACCAAAGCTTAAATACTACGCTCGATAGCAGCCATAACGTTTCATATAGCTGTTTGTTGGTCAACCCAACTCCACCTAACTTGCAATACGACAATGTTGACGATACCGGCACAATAGTTCCAATAATTACGGCGGATGGCTCCAACATTAGTAATATCGATATCGTGTGGCAGAGCAGCGCCGCTAATCCGCTTACGGGCTGTAGCTCAAGTTTGGCACTCGGCACGTTTAAGCCTTCAGGCGGTTGGGCATGCGGTTACGGCATATTGCGCTTTGACCTCGTACAAGCTTCTGGTTCGCAGACCGCTAATTTGTATCAACAGAATACTATGACCACTTTTGCAGTACCGCTTACTAACGGCACGAACCAAATTAATTTTGGGGCGAATTCCAACGCCAGTGTGGGCGTAAAGTGTACTAATAACAACTGTACTCTACGGGTTGCTGGCCTAAACTCGAACCTGTATTACATGCGGGTAAGTACTTTGTACAGTAAAGCTTCGGTGCTTACTATCACACCGCATAATGCTGCCGGCTCAACGGTGCAACTACTAATGCCCAGGCGATTATAGATGCCACCGGTAAGGCTCAAGATGTACTCCGGCGTATCCAAGTGCGTATGCCGTACAACGGTTCTTCGAGTAGCGACCAACTGCCAATCAACGCGCTTTCCAGTACGGACTCTATTTGTAAACGGTTTTCGGTTATGCAAAACTGGAGTTCAAATTCGCCAGGTAGCGTGACAGGCACGAATGCTCTGTGCCAGCCGTAATCTAGGCACACAGTGCTTGTAATAAACTAGTGAAATTTGTAGCGATGTATAATTGCCCAACAGATAGGCCGTGTTATTGGAATAGGTGACCTGCGCATGGCTGTCTATATGGCTCGAGCCTTGATTTTTGGTAATCAATCCGGGGTATCGGTATGAAACTGCTGATGTACACTTTTTAAATGCGGGTCGGTAAGGTGGGTGTAGATTTGTGTAGTAGCGATGTTACTGTGACCGAGCATAGCCTGTACACTGCGCAAATCAGCGCCGTTCATAACCAAATCAGTTGCGAATGAGTGGCGCAAAGTATGCGGACTGACGTGTTTTGTAATGCCTGCCATAAGTGCATAATGACTCACGAGGCGTTGCACGCTGCGCACCGTTAAACGATGGTAATCACCACTGTTGTCGACGGCTTTGCGGCCACTATAGCGAATAAAAAGCGGGCGGGTATTATCATCGCGCTGGTCGATATATTTTTGCACCCAATCAGCCGCCGAGTTGCTAATAAACACTGGCCGGTCTTTCTGACCCTTACCGCGTACCATGAATTCTTTACGCTTTAAATTGATGTGGTCAATATCTAAGCCTACAAGTTCCGAAACACGCAAGCCGCTACTAAAGAGTAATTCCAGAATGGCTCGGTCGCGCGCGCCGACCAGCGTATTAAGGTCTGGCTGTAAAAACATACGGCCAAGCTCATCCTCGTTTAAAAACGTTACTTGCGTGCGTTTAGTACGTGCCAGCTCGATCTTGTCCGGGGCAAGTGCCGGAATGTCGCGTTTAGCGCAAAACTTTAAAAAATTGCGCAGGGCAATACGATGATAATTTTGCGTAGATTTTTCGAGTTCGTCGCTTGTGTTAGTACCAAGGCGTGCCAGCCACAGCCGCCATTTACGAATAAGTTCCGGCGTAACGTTGGTGACTTTTATATCACCGGCGTAATCGAGCAAACGTGTTAAATAATGGTCATAATTCGCAATCGTTTTTTGCGAACGGTTCTGTTCAATCTCCAAGTATTCCAAAAAATCGGTTTTTGCTTTTGCAAACTGCATGTGTTTATTGTAGCACCGTTTCGCTTTGGTACGCGGTATCTGTTACAATAATGCAGGAAATAAGTACGATAAGGATATGCATGGAACGAACCCTCATTATTTTTAAACCCGATGCGGTTATGCGCGGCATCGTTGGCGAAATCTTGAGCCGCTTCGAAAAAGTCGGCCTCAAAGTCGTTGGTATGAAAATGGTAGCACCAGGTGATGAATTGCTGAAAAAACATTATTCAGATGATTTAATCCCGATTGTTGGCAATAAAACCAAAAAAGATTGGGACGCTTACGGCATTGACTACAAAGAAACTGCCGAGGAGATCGGCAAGGGCATTGTTGACGCTACCCGCAGCTTCATGCAAATGGCACCGGTTATTGCTTTAGTGCTGGAAGGCGGCCATGTAGTTGAGATTGTCCGCAAAATGGTTGGCAGCACCGGCCCGAAAGATTCAGCACCCGGCACTATCCGTGGCGACTATGCCCACCAGAGCCTTGGTCGGGCCTCTTTGCAGGGGAAGGGCGCCGCTAACTTAATCCATGCTTCCGGAAGTGTCGAAGAGGCGAATCACGAAATCGCACTATGGTTCCAGTCAAACGAATTGTTTGATTACAAGCTTGTGCACGAACATTTAACCCACGTGTAAATAACTGTTTGGTTGGCAGGCTAGGCCATAGACTGCCAACCAAACATATGCCCCGGTAGCTCAATTGGATAGAGCAAGCCCGTCCTAAGGGAGAGGTTGTAGGTTCGAGTCCTTCCCGGGGTACCATGATGAATTAGTTTTTTGTTATACTTTAGTAAATATTATGTTTAAAATTGTCGGTGCTTTAGGATTATTGGTTATATCTGTCGGGATTATTACTAGAAACCGAGGGAGACAAAACCTATTTTATATACTGGGTGGTATGCTGCTTGAGGTATACAGTATTCACTTGCGTGACTATATATTTATCATTCTCCAAATTGTATTCACCCTAGCCGCCATTTACGATTTTACTAAAACTAAGCGCGGCAACTAGAGGCAAGCAAAACCTCGACTCTAACGATCCGCAACGTTGCTTTCAACGATAGTCTTAGAATGGGTAAGGTAATTTAATCCAGGCTGCTTAAGTCTTCGTCGTGCCTTAGCTGATGTCTCCAAAGCCGTGCATACAGTCCATTTTGCCTCAGTAATTTCGCGTGCGGACCGTCTTCAACGCATACACCTTTTTCAATCACGATTATCCTGTCCATTTCAGATAATGTGCTCAAGCGGTGGGCAATAACAATTGCCGTTTTGCCTTTCAGTACTTCCGTGAATGAATCTTTTATAATCTGTTCGCTTTCGCTGTCGAGCGCGCTGGTAGCTTCATCTAAAACCATAATTGGCGAGTGCTGCAAAACTGCACGTGCGATAGCAATGCGCTGTTTTTGGCCGCCGCTTAACTTAACGCCGCGTTCACCAACGATACTCTCCAAGCCTTCGGGGAGTTGGTCAACAAATTTTAAGGCATGCGCCGAACTTAAAGCTTCCCGGATCTCTTTGTTGGTAGCGTTTGGCCGTGAAAGTATGACATTGTCACGGATACTCGCGTGAAAAAGCAGCGGCTCCTGCGGTATGTAGGCAATATGTTTGCGGACATCTGTTTGTTTGAGGTCGCGTATGTCTGTTCCGTCAATCAATATTTGTCCGGCGTCTACGTCATTAAACCGTAAAAGCAGCTTGGCGAGCGTGCTTTTGCCAGCGCCGCTTAGACCCACTATGCCAACTTTTTGCCCTGCCGGTATGGACAACGAAAAACCTGTGAGTACAGGCGTAGCTCCTTTATTTTTGTCGTACGAGAAAGAAATGTCTTTAAAAGCAACCTGGCCGCGCACTTTTTTGAGTACTTTTGGCTTTGCCGGGTCGGTTACTATATTCTTACGATTTAAAATCTCAAAGGCTGGGATAATTTTATCAACCAGATCGTCGTGCTCGTCCAAGTCATCGGATAGCTGATAGATGCCCGTCAGAATCGTTGTAGTGTAGGTAACAACCAAAACAGCAGCGGTAATACTAATGTGGCCGCCACTCATCCGGTGCACGGTAAGCCACAGCAAAACCAAAAAGAATGCAACTGTTATTGCCTCGCGCAGTGCTATAAGTTTTGTCTGCATGGTATAGCGTTCATAAAATAGCTGACCTTCATCTGCTGAACCCTGCCGCACCTGTTCAGCGCGTATCTCTTCTTTAGCGGTAGACTTTACCGCTAAAATATTAGAGACAATATCGGCCATACGCCCGGAATTGCGCTTATAAATTTCTCGTGACCGTGTGCGGTACGGCGTAATTGTATGCGATGCCCAGAGTAGGTACACTGCTTGAGTCGCGCTCAACGCAAAGGCAACAAGCCCAATTGGTATATCTAAATAAAGAATGACACAAAGCGGGAACACGATACTGAGGATAGTATTCAGGTAACGGTCGCGCAATGCTCGCGTAAATTGCATACAACTATCTACATATTGCCTGGTGGCAGTCGTTAGGTAACCTGCCAAGTTGGAATGGAAATAGTCTAAATCGGCAGATATAAGGCGCGAAAAATAATTACCGGTAATTTCACGGCATGCCTTATTTTCACCGAGCATCCCGATATATTTAATGAGGGGTGTAAGTGCTCCTAGTACAAAAGAAAAGCAGGCATACAAAAATACTGCGTTTTGCGCACTGCTAAAGTTCCGCTTTGAAAGATTGGCGATGATAATGCTGATGGCGACAGGCAAAATTACAAGCCTACAAATGCGGGCTATAATTTGCAATACAAAAGAAACTTGCACTGTTCGTGACTGGCCATACGTGTTCCATATATGGTTGTACACCAGTTTGTATTTACTAAGCCCTCGAAACATTCGTCCATTGTACCATCATTTAGTATAGCTATTGGCAATATTTTGCCGATCCGGTAAAAGATGCTTAATGGGTCACGCCGAAGCGCATTTTTTAGGCATAATTTTAGTGTACAATTAAGCATATGTCGCATAAATATTTTGAAGACCAATTCGATGACGAAGAAGTCTTATTTGTATTCCGAAAACACCCGATTGTAATGCGCAAAGGACTGGTGTTTGGCATGCTCGCAATTTTACTCGGTGGCCTACCGGTGTTGTTCAAGCCGGAGTATTCAGTTTTATTGTTCGGATTGCTTGTCGGATGCGGGCTGGGGTGTTTAGTGTTTTTACCGGCTTGGATCAGTTGGCATTTTAGCGTGTACATTGTTACCGACTTGCGTTTCATACACATTACGCAAAAGGGTTTGTTCCACCGCAGCGTAGTTGATATGTCGCTCAAGCAAATCCAGATGGTAAATTACGAAATCGCTGGTTTGCAGCAAACGCTGCTTGGGTTCGGCACAATTATTATGCAAACATTGGTCGGTGACCTTATAATCCATGAAGTACACAAGCCGGCAGTTATCCAAAAAAAGCTGCTCGAAGTTTTGCGCCAGAACGGGATTGACCTATCGTCAAGCGTGCTAAACAATGCTAAAGTAGAGGCATATGAAGCAGAGAATTAAGCGCGTGCTCGCGAAGCGCCCGCATCGCAAAAAGCGTGCACCTGAAAGTACGCTTGAGCAAGCCATCCGTGGCATTCCGCGTATTACCAACGAGACAGTTGCCGAACATCGCGAAGCAGTCCTTTCGAGTGCCCGCAAATATATTTATCCGCTCAAACATTCGGCGCATAGGGTGGTGGTGGTTTCTGCTTCGCTGATAATTGTCGTAATTGTGGCGTTCTTTAGTTTTTGTATGCTGGAACTATACAAGTTCCACTCGACGTCGACATTTATGTACCGCGTGACCCAAGTTATTCCATTTCCGGTGGCGAAAGCTGGGTCGTCGTACGTGTCGTACGAAAATTATTTGTTCGAGCTTCGCCATTATATACATTACTACCAAACCCAGCAGAAGGTTGATTTTAGTAGCGAATCGGGTAAGCAGCAGCTGACAGATTATAGTAAGCGGGCGCTCGATACGGTTATCGGCGGCGCTTACGCCAAGCAGCTCGCCAAACAAAGCAAAATAAGCGTTTCAACCCAAGAAGTGAACGACCAGATTACTACTATCCGTGCCCAAAATCGTTTGGGCGACAACCAAAAAGTATTCGCTGATGTCCTCAAAGAATTCTGGGGTTGGTCGATTGACGACTTTAGGCGCGAACTTTCCCAACAAATACTTAACCAGAAAGTAGTTACAAAACTCGATACGCAAACTAACCAGCGCGCACAAGACGTACTCGCCCAATTACAAAACGGAGCCGATTTCGGTCAGCTGGCTGCGAAGTACTCCGACGATAAAAGCACGGCCGCAAATAATGGTGATTACGGTATCGACATTACGCAGACGACGCGCGAAATCCCGCCGGCAGTAGTCGCGCAGTTGTTTAAAATGCAGGCTGGGCAAACTTCCGGCATTATAAATGCTGGCAGCAGTCTCGAAATTCTGAGGGTGAAAGACAACAATGGTACAGTGGTGCATGCCAGTCACATTGGCTTTGAATTTAAGAATATCGATGCTTTTACTGCGCCCCTCGAAGCCAAATCTAAGCCGCATAAGTTTATTTCGCTATAGAAGCGCTTGCACATTGTGCAATACTTTGGTATTATTACCTCTGTTGTTTAGGCAATTCTAAAAAGAATTACGGGCTCGTGGTGTAGAGGCCTAACACGCCTCCCTGTCACGGAGGAGATCGCCGGTTCAAATCCGGTCGGGCCCGCCATGAAATTGACATACTATCACTTTTGTGGTAGTATTTTTTTATGTTCTTAAAAATAAAGATTAACTGCTCAACCAGATATGTTACTAACTGAGCGTGAGGGGTACGATCTAGTTGCAGGCCGCTCGCTTGATACCCCAAATGGTTTCACGTTTATAAAAGAAAGACCGACCACTAATACGTCGGGTGAGTACCGCATTGTCCGCGAAGGTAAAAGGGTTGGCCATGCTGCGCTCACCTTTGGATTAGGTCGTAAAGAGGTAGGCTTCGATGTTGCTATAACTGAGCCTGGAAACAACTTAGGGGCAGCAGCTTTACGAGGACTAGCCAGCACATTAGATGAACGAGATTTTAGTTTAGTTACTGGCGGTATTATGGCCTCGTCACGAGGCTACTGGGAGCATTTGGCAGAAAAGGGTGATGTAGTGCCAATCGATCCATCGGACTCGAACACTCAGTATCGCGTTGCCCCAGCTATCCCCGTTGAACCAGCGGCAAAATAGTCCCATATCTGTAAACTTACGACCCGCCAAGTCGCTTTGCTTATATTTAAAGGCCTTTTGAATTATCAAGAGGCCTTTTCATTATTTGCGGTAAATATTTTAATGGCACAACCCCGCCACAACGCGTTTCCAATCAATCACCACACAAACCTTCCGCCTGCCACCATCTGATGGTCTAGATGTTTTGGCCGTCATGCATGGCCGGTGGGTCCGCCCGGCTAAAGTTGAGGCAATGGCATTTTTACAGTAGTATGTCTATATGTTAGAAATTTACCCAGTATCAGAAGTGTATAGCCCGCCAGAACACCAAAAGGCAATTGACGTGGCGCCTACTCCTCATTACCTTGGCTGGATGTATAGGTTAGCGGAAATCGTTGAACCCGATGGCTCATCTACTCCAGAGGGTGGAAATACGGTCGTCTTTAACTTACCGCCAGGGGCAATGACAGAACCGGTGTGGGTAGCCAAACCGCAAGAAGGGGCTACCTTTAAAGTGAGTGTTGTACGCGGCACAGGCAAATTGATAAGGGCAAATGACGCCGGTGAAGTTGAACATAGCAAACTAGACCCCGGCGTAGCGGTTACCATCAGACCCGGCGATATGTATTGTTATCACAACGATGGCAATGAAAGTCTGATCTTACACGACGTAGCCGTACCTGCGTATGAAGAAGGTGATGACGCGCAGCTGTACCTTATGCCTTCTCGCTCATTACCGCAGCGCTAAGGATACAATAGCTGTGAGAATCCTGGGCCTAACGGCGAAGGAGCGGTTGTGTATGTTCCGCAAAGGTTTACCGCACTCGTGGCTAATGCAATGCGGTCGCCGAGCGCTTAGAAGTCAAAACTTTTGGAACGCAATCCATAAGCAGAGAGCGTAAAGATTGGTGCGATTGCTTTGGTAATTGCCCGTGCTAACGCGCAGCGTGATGGCGAACGGTTACCGATTGCCGCAAGCGATAGCCAAGAATCTGATTTACGAGAACGATTGCGCAGGCCTAACGCCTGGAACTATGTCGCCATCAACCAGGACCAAATAGTGGGTTTTGCCCTCGGCTACCCCCGTACCAATGAGCAAACACCAGCCGCCGCTGCTGACGAAGAATACTTATCACTTTTGATGGTTGAACCAAACTGTTGGCGCCAGGGTATCGCCAGCGGATTACTCGCTAAAATTATCCACCAAGCGCGCGATGCCGGCAGAAACCGCCTTACGCTATACACGCGAAAGGAAGATAACGACAACGCCCAGACCTTCTATAGGCATCAGGGCTTTATACCGACTGGACGCACTAAAGAAAATTCCGAGTATGGCCCACAAGACGAGTATGAATTCACTTTATAAATGCCGCTGCTAACAGACGGGTACTATCGTGCGCGTAAAGCTGCTATATTTTGTATATGAATAGTATGGCTAAAACTCAACGCATCGTTCTAATCGTTAGCATCCTGGCGTCGTTTGTAGCTTTTCTAGATGGCTCGGTAGTGAACGTTGCTTTGCCAGCAATTAGCCGCACTTTGGGCGGAGGCCTTGTTACCCAACAATGGGTGGTCGATGCCTATCTTCTTACGCTCGGCTCGCTTATCTTGCTTGCCGGCTCCTTGTCTGACATTTTTGGCCGCAAGCGCATTTTAGTTATTGGTTTGGTTGGGTTCGGTGCTGCTTCAATTATGTGTGCACTTGCGCCAAGCAGTACTTTTTTAATCGTTTCGCGGGCCTTGCAAGGTATAGCTGGCGCGTTGTTGGTACCAAGTTCGTTAGCGCTTATAATGTCAACGTTTAAAAGTGGTGGAGAAGGTAAAGCGATTGGCCAATGGACAGCATGGACAGGAATTGCTTTTATTGTTGGTCCGCTTTTAGGTGGTTTCTTGGTTGATACTGCTTCGTGGCGTTGGGTATTTGCGATTAATATTTTGCCGATAGCTGTATGCTTGGGGCTGTTCAGCTCCATAAAAAGCCCTGCACCAACCAAGGCTGCGAAGCTTGATATGTTGGGCGCAATCCTTTGTAGCGCCGGGCTTATTGGTATCGTATTTGGTCTTATTGAGCAACCGCATTATGGTTGGGCAGTGCGTACGGTGTTGCCGTTAGCCACAGGCGCCATGTGCCTTATAGCCTTTATTGTGTACGAAAGTAAAGTAAAAAACGCGATGTTGCCGCTTTCACTTTTCAAGGTGCGTAATTTTAGCATGGGCAACGTGGCAACATTTATGATTTACGGCGGATTGTCGCTCGCTTCATTTATAATTGTGATCTTTTTGCAACAGGTCGGACATTTTTCAGCGTTTAGCGCCGGAATGGCTTTGCTGCCAGTCACGCTTTGCATGTTCTTTTTATCATCACGTTTTGGGCAATTGGCTGGCAAATACGGTCCACGTTTATTTATGACGGCCGGGCCATTGTTCGCCGGGCTTGGGTATATGCTTATGCTGGGCGTATCTAGCGATATTAATTACTGGACACAGCTATTCCCGGGTATTTTACTGTTCGCAGTGGGGCTTTCTATGACTGTCGCACCGCTCACAGCGGCAATACTTGGTGATATAGACAGTGCACGTTCCGGTATTGCTTCAGCGGTAAACAATGCGGTGGCACGTATCGCTGGTCTTATTGCGATTGCGTTTGTGGGCGTTATTACAGGGGCGCATTTAAATGTGCAAGGTTTTCATAAGGTAATTGGGGTGGTGGCTATATCGTTTATTTTGGGAAGTATTATTTCGTGGTTGGGTATTCGCAATCACACAGTCAGGCAATAATTACTTCTACATTTTTAGGCGTTTAGAGTATTATAAAGAGTAACATGACGACTTCTGAAAAAGTTAAAGCGTATTATTCTTTAACAAAACCCGGTGTGCTATACGGCAATGCGATTACAGCAGTCGCCGGATTTTTATTTGCCGCAAAAGGGCACATTAGCTGGATTTTATTTATTTCGGCCATCAGCGGTATCACACTAGTTATCGCGTCAGCTTGTGTTATAAATAACTACTTCGACCAGGATATAGATAAAATTATGGTGCGTACAAAAAAACGCGCTATTGTTGCCGGGTTGGTCCCAGCTAAAAGGGCGGCCATATTTGGGATTGTACTTGGCATTATTGGCTTACTTATTCTAGCTGCGCACACCAGCTGGCTTGTTGTTGCGCTTGCGCTACTTGGTTTTTTTGATTACGTGTTTTTATATGGTATGTGGTCAAAGCGTAAATCTATGCATGGCACGCTGGTCGGTAGCGTATCTGGCGCAGTGCCAATCTTAGTAGGTTATTGTGCGGCTGCCCATACTTTTAACTTAGGCGCATTCCTGGTATTTGCGGTGTTGTTTGTATGGCAAATGCCGGAATTTTACTCAATCGCCATTTACCGGCAAAAAGAATACAAAGCCGCCGGTGTGCCAGTAATTACAGTGGTAAAAGGTGTTGGGTATACAAAAAAACAAATTTTAGCATACACTATAGCGTTTGTTATTTTCTCACTTTCGCTGGCCTGCGCTGGTGCGGGTCTTACATACTTTGTTGTGATGGCGTTTATTGATGCATATTGGATTTGGCTTGGTATAAAAGGCTTACATGCTCGTGATAACGACAAATGGGCACGCAAAATGTTCCACTTTTCGCTCAATGCACTTATGGCGTTTTCAATTTTAATTTCGCTTAACGCTTGGCTACCCTAGCTAATATCTAAAAGTTTACTAACTTTCTCACGGTACGCTCGCTGATTATATTGCCCGGGATAATCTACAAGCGCCTGGTTAAGTACATTGAAACCGGCATGCCTTAGCGGCTCGGCAGCTACAATAACCACGTTCGATTTAATAAGTATTATTTTTGTATGCGACGATGCTAAGCTCTTAACGTCTGTAAGTAAACGGGGCAGCGCTTCTCTAATTTTTTGCTGGCGCTGCTGTTTAGTGGCTTCATGCGGCTGCGATTCTTTAAGTGCTTCTATCATGTAAAATCCGTCGTTTTTAAAGCGTTTCAGCCAGTTAAGCTTGTTGGCTTCAAGTTCTGGCTCTGTATTGTTTCGAGCTTCTGGGTACAAAGCTTTTATAGTATTTGTAAACAATCTGTCGTCGTGCCTTGCTTTTTCTGCCCGATAAAATTGCCGGCTACTTTGTATGCTCGCGGTGGGCGGTGGGCTCTCGGCGATAAACAGTACTTTAATTATTGCTGGTCTAAAATGCTCGCGCAGTTCATTGTATGCGTCCATGCTTTTATAATAGCTGCTTTTAAGGTAAATGATGATAGTGTTTTAGCGTGCTATAGTAGATACATGCCAATATTTAAAGCTACCAATGCCCTCGATAAGGTTTTTGAGATTTCAATTTTGTTGAAAGCGTTTGATGGACTGCTCGAAACTGTAGCGGGCTTGTTACTTTTTTTTTGTTCACCCGCAGCAAATTACACATTTTGCCCGTTGGATAACACTCACTGAGCTGCATCAAAACACAAATGAATTTTGGGTTCGTCATTTTTTGCATAGTGCTAATCAATTTGCATTGACAGGTGGTTTATTTGCCGCAATCTATCTATTGACGCACGGTATTGTGAAAATATTTTTAGTGGCAGCAATTTTAAAAGAGCAGTTGTGGGCATACAAAGCCATGATAATTTTTTTGCTCTTATTTATTGTGTACCAAGTATATAAAATTATTCAACAACCTACTACCTGGATAGTACTGCTTACAATTTTTGACATATTTATCGTGCTCTTAACAATGCGTGAGGATAAGCGCCAGCATCAGCTTATGCGCGCTAAGCTGCTTATAACAGATAAGTAAAGATGTTTTCATGTGAATAAAATTGTTGTTCACTGCCGGTTTGTTTTTATGCTAGTATAAGGTGTTCGTAATCTGCTATAATTCCACATGCTTATACAGGTATGCCACCTTAGCTCAGTTGGTAGAGCAGCGCATTCGTAACGCGCAGGTCGCCGGTTCGATCCCGGCAGGTGGCTCCATATACCAGCGGGTATCGTATAGCGGCTAATATGCAGCCTTCCCAAGGCTGAGCGCTGGGTTCGACTCCCAGTATCCGCACCATTCTGAGTCCTTAACTAATCTGCAACCTATCTTGTGAGGCTGTCGCTTTTGTCAGAGATTATTTTGGTTATATCGATAAAATGGCTGAGTGACTGAAAATGAATATTGAGTGTAAAACTTATTCTGAATTATGCGCCCAGGGGGTATAATGTGAGGCAGAAGTTATGCCATTATCAAAACGTTATTTACACGATAAAACTGTTCTTGCGCTGGTCAGCGTCAACGTATTTTTAGCGTTTATTTCTATAGTTCTTATTTTACTGCGCTTTGGAGCTAATAGCGGTGCAAACGGCTATATTGTACAGTATCGCCAAAACCTGGGTATCGGTGCGTTTAAAACTGGCAGTGTTGGCAGTATCTTAAGCTTTACTGCCTTTGCGCCGGTGATTGCTGCTGTAAATATTTTGCTGAGCATACGCATGTTTCATATTAAACGGGAACTCTCGCTTGTCGCACTCTCATTAGGGCTTCTTGTTTTAACATTTGCTATTATCGTAAGTAACGCGCTTCTAGTTCTCCGTTAGATGATAGACCTTGAAATACCACTAGTTAAAAATCGTAAAGGGCACTATCGTTTTTTTGAGATGCTACCCGCACTGCTAAGTTACTCAATGTTAGCACTGCCAGTTGTACTAAGCGTCATCAATGTAACTGCCGCCGCCATTTTTGTCATTATTTATTTGCTTGTTTATATTACACGCGGTATTGCAACTTCTATCAGGGTGCTCGATGGCTACCGCAATTTACGCGCCCAGCTAAAGCTAAACTGGACATAGCTTGTTGCCGAATTACAAGTAGGTGAAGTTGCTGATGCGCAAGCAAAGCGCCCAAAATGGCACTACAATAATCTGATGCGCTTAAGTAAAAAACATCGGATCATTATGCCGGACGAAGTGCTACATGTTGTGATTATCGCTGTATATAAAGAAAGTCGCGAGGTTTTGGAGCCTACTATTCGTGCTGTACTTAATTCGGAATATGACATGAAAAAGGTGATACTTATTATCGCCCACGAAGGCCGTGCTGGTGAGATTCCAGAAAAGCTAGTGCATGAGCTTATCGCTGAATATAAAGACAGTTTTTATGATGCGATGGTGTTTAAGCATCCCGCTAACATTCCTAATGAACTTATTGGCAAAGGTGGTAACATCACGTATGCTGCACGCCAGTTCGAGAAATACATGATTGCCCATGATATTGCCCCGGTACGCGCCCTGGTAACGACGCTTGATGCCGACAATCGCCCCGATAAAAACTACCTGAATGCTTTAACCTATATCTATTGCTCATGTGAAGACCCAATGCGCGCTTCGTTTCAGCCAACGGCCATTTACAATAATAATATTTGGGATGCGCCTGCGCCTGCCCGTGTTATGGCCGCCGGTAACTCATTTTTCCATATTACAAATTCGCTTAGGTTTCACAACTTGCGTAACTTTTCGGCTCATGCGCAAAGCATGGAGTCGCTCATGCGTACCAATTATTGGAGTGTGCGCACCGTTGTAGAAGACGGTCATCAATTTTGGCGTTCATATTTTTGCTTTGATGGCAACTACCGGGTATATCCTGTATACGTGCCAATCTATCAAGACGCAGTGCTTAATGAAAGTTATATAAAGACACTCAAGGCACAATTTATACAACTTCGCCGCTGGACATATGGGGCTTCGGACATCGCGTACGTTATTCATATAGGCTTCTTCCGTAAAAACAGAATCCCGAAGCATGACCTTGTAGCCAAAACTTTTCGCCTTATTGAGGGGCATGTGACTTGGGCGGTAGCACCAATTTTAAGTTTATGCGCTGGCTTCTTGCCGGCCTTTGTTCATCCGCAAAGTTTTGCCGCAAACGAACTACCGCTTATTGCCAGCCGTGTGCAGTCCGCTGCCATCATCGGCGCGTTCGCTATGGTGTTTATCTGTCTTAAAACTTTACCACCACGCCCTGCGCGCTATAAACGTCATCGCAGTGTACTCATGGTATTACAATGGGGGTATCTGCCGTTTACCACTTTTGTATATAACTCGTTTGCTGCGCTTAATTCGCAAACACGGCTACTATTTGGCCGCTACCTTGACAAGTTTGATGTTACTGAAAAGGCAGTCGTTAGTATCCAAAACGGCCAACGGGTGACCAAGAAATAACTTTTAGATAGTCAAAGGGTAGAATTGGTATCTTTCTACCCTAACATCCGTAAAACTACGTAATCGCTTTTAGCGGATGGTACGCACGATACATAGTTGCGGCGACTTTATCAAACCGGTCAAGAACTGATCCAGTAATGGCTACGATTGCATTTCTATCTACGATGCCACTAACTGCTGATTGGATAATGTCGGCAATACAAGTTTTAGTCAGCTCTGTTGCGTCTTCATAGGCAGTAGCGCGATGTTTACAACTATCATAAATACTAACCAGTAGCTTATCACGTTGCAACGGTAAAAGAGTTTTAGAGTTAATGCGTACAGCAATTGTTGTGCTCAAATCAGGCTGCTCAATAGTGGTAAAGACCGCCAGACACTTTGCGCAGCTCCGACGTCGCCAAATGGTGTTTACTCGCTTCTGAAGCCGTGAGTTAGTTACCTGGGTTTTCGTATTTCCACAATAAATGCAAACCATGTCTATATATTGTCAAAACGCTTAAGATAATACTAGTGGATAAGCAGGCAAAAGTTGGGGATAAGCAGAGAAAATAAAAAACCACCCCTGTAATGTAAAGGAGTGGCTTGTTTTTTGCTATTTCGCAGCACTTGTGCGAAGACGTCGGACACGATTTGGAATCGGCGAAGAGAATATAAGCTCTTCATAAAATAACTTGAAATCATCAAGCGTTGTCGCTTTTTTGGTACTCACCAATAAATCTCTTAACCTGGACATAGTAACACATCATAGGTGTAAGGTCAATAATCTATAGCACTCTAATGTTGGTACGGGTTTGAAAAGCTTGCCAATAACAGGGAAGTACGATATATTCTAATAGATTGCATGCGGGCTCTTAGCTCAGTTGGCTAGAGCGCTTCCTTGACGTGGAAGAGGTCAGAGGTTCGAATCCCCTAGAGCCCACCAAAAAATAGATCTGCTATCGGCAGGTCTATTTTTATATCTTTTGTGGTATACGCATAAAACAAGCATCTTTCAAGCAAAGCCGGAATATACTATATATGAGAAGCTAGTAACAAAAGGCTAGCGTTAGTTATCCCCAAAAAATGCCATAAAAATGACAACACAAAAGTACTAGCGTTATTGTACTACCATTGCTATAGTAATACGTGGAGATGAAGTTTTGCGATGTGTTATAATGATTAAGAACACAAAAGTTCAATATTGATCATAAACATCGAGCTGCGAGGCGACCTCACCAATCGCTGAGCTCCGTGGGAGGCAGAACGTACGTAACGTACTGCAATAAGCGCTAGGTAATAATCTAAAAATAGTGAAGTTACCCTAGAAGTCCGGTGGAACCGCCCAACATAACTGGGTCCGAGACGCAAGGAAATAATTTAATATCATGCGAGAATATTCAATTACCAACTTGCGTCTTTTTATTTAACAAGAACTTTTAGCTACCTTAAGGAGTATTATGAATAGTGACAATGGTCAGATGCACGCAATGCGGCACAGTTTAGCGCACATTATGGCGAATGCCATCCAGCATATTTGGCCGAATGTTAAATTGGGCGTTGGCCCGGTAGTAGAAAATGGCTTCTACTATGATCTTGATATGGGCGACCAAAAGCTCTCCGAAGACGACTTCGACAAAATTGAGGCAGAGATGAAGCGGATTATCGCCAGTGATGTACCGTTTGAGCGGTTTGTGTTACCGATAGACCAGGCCATTACTTGGGCACAAGAAACACACCAGTCATATAAAGAAGAACTTTTAAATGACCTAAAACGTGCCGGTACCACGGTTGCTAAGGAGCTCGACTCTGAAGAACTTGGTATGCCGTCTGACAATGCCAGGATAAGTGAAGTAAGTTTTTATAAGAATGGTGATTTTACTGACCTTTGCCGCGGGCCGCACGTAGAGTCGACAGGAAAAGTGGGCGCATTCAAACTGCAACGCTTATCGGGTGCGTATTGGCGAGGAAAGGAAACAAACCCGCAAATGCAGCGCTTGTACGGCGTGGCATTTACGACCGAAAAAGAGCTTCGCCAATACTTGGCGATGCTTGAGGAGGCCAAAAAACGCGACCATCGCAAGCTAGGTCAAGACCTTGACTTATTTATTTTCTCTGACCTGGTTGGCCCGGGTTTGCCGCTATGGACACCGCGAGGAACTACTTTACGCACCCAACTCGATGCGTTTGTGCAAGAGCTGCGTGATGAAATGGGTTTCGAGCAGGTGACTATTCCGCATATTACAAAGAAAGACCTATACGAAAAGAGCGGGCATTGGGCTAAGTTTAAGGATGAGCTCTTCAGAATTAAGACGCGTGAGGGGCATGAATATGCAATGAAGCCGATGAACTGTCCGCATCACGCCCAAATTTACGACAGCCGTCCTCGCAGTTATCGTGAATTGCCTATTCGTTACCGTGACACTACGATGGTGTACCGCGATGAGCAAAGTGGCGAGCTCGGCGGCCTGAGCCGCGTGCTAAGCATTACCCAAGATGATGCCCATATATTCTGCCGCTTGCCACAAGCAAAGGCAGAAGCTTTGCGTTTATGGGATATAATTGAGCAGTTTTACTCAACTATCGGCATCAAACTTAAGCTTCGTTTAAGTTTACATGACCCTAAAAATCAAAGCGCCTACGCTGGCACAGAAGAGCAGTGGACTGAAGTGGAAAACGGGTTACGTGATATTGCCATTGAACGAGTAGGAAGTGATTTTACTGAAGCTGTAGGCGACGCTGCCTTTTATGGCCCCAAGCTCGATTTTTTAGGACTCGATGCATTGGGCCGCGAGCATCAGGTTGCAACAGTACAAATGGACTTTGGTCAGCCTGAGGGGTTTGATCTTACTTGCACTAACGAAGATGGGGGCCACGAGCGCATCGTTATGGTCCATTGTGCAGTGATGGGTTCGCTAGAGCGATTCCTAGGTATCTATATTGAGCACACTGCCGGGAGATTCCCAGTTTGGAATGCCCCAGAACAGATACGCGTGCTGAGCGTAAACCAAGAGCAGGCAACCATTAATTTTGTAGACAATATTGTGAGCCGTGGTAAACAACTTGGCCTGCGGATTGTCGCCGACCACAATAATGAATCTGTTGGTAAAAAGATTCGTAGTGCCGAGCTGTGGAAAGTGCCGTATACTTTGGTAATTGGCCAAAAAGAAATCGAAACTAGTGAGGTCGTACCGCGTATTCGAAAAGATATGATTGTAAGTGAGCAGGCACAGCCACATACTGTCGATGAGTTCTTAAAAACTGTCCAACATGAGGTAAAATCAAGGGTATCAAAAACCTCATTATAAAAATGGAGAAATCAATTGTTACAATTGATGTTGATGATATTTTAGCGCAGTGGATACACCAGTTTTTATTAATTTATCGAATGAAACTTTGGGTACAATGTATGCAAATGATTACCACTAAAATTGGAGGGAATTTTTATGGGCAGAGTTGATGCGGATTTTACCCAGCACGTATATGATATCGTAGCGTAAATTCCTAAAGGCAAGGTGATGACATACGGACAGATTGCTGCATTATGCGGCGCGGCATGGGCAGCTTGGGAAGTTGGGCAAATAGCTAATCGCGGGCCGGCAGAGTTGCCTTGGCAGCGCGTAGTCAATAAGCAGGGCGGTCTTGCCCGCGGTTGGCCAAGCGGGATCGATGGCCACAAGAATGCGCTCATGGCTGATGGCATTGAAGTTGATGATGACTATAAAGTTAAGGTAGAAGAATTGTTATGGAATCCGCACCAAACACGCCTCCTTTAATTGTAATTGTAGGCCAGACAGCGTCAGGCAAGACGGCGCTTGCTATCCGGCTTGCTAAAAAATTTAACGGCGAGGTTATTGCTGCCGATTCAAGAACCATATATAAGGAATTAAATATAGCGACAGCCAAACCGACGTTAGCCGAGCAGGACGGAACACGTCACCATTTGCTAGACGTAATTACGCCTGATAAGGCTTTCTCGGCGGCAGATGTTAAACGCCAAACTATTGCAGCAATTGCTAAGATTTCAAAGGCCGGAAAACTGCCGATAATGGTTGGTGGGACCGGTTTGTATATTGATACTATATTGTACGACTTTACATTTGGTGAGTTGCCAGACCAGAATCTCCGTAAAACCCTGCAAAAGTTAAGCGTTGAAGAATTGCAGGCAATGATAAAAACCAAGGGGCTTGCGCTCCCCGAAAATAGCAAAAATCCACGCCACCTTATCAGAGTTATTGAAACTGGCGGTGTCATGTCGCAGCCTAAAAGGTTGCGGGCGAATACACTTGTAGTCGGTTTGGTTATTAGCCAAGAGCAGCTAAAAAACAAATTAGTGCAACGCGTCGATGCTATGGTTAACGCCGGTTTGATTGATGAAATTAAAATAGTTTCAGAAAAATATGGCTGGGATGCTCCTGGATTACAGGCCCCCGGATACCGTGCTTTTAGGCAGTACATAAGTGGCGAAATCTCTCTGGCAGAAGCCAAAGAAAAATTTGTTCAGAATGATATGCAGCTCGCCAAACGGCAACGCACGTGGTTTAAGCGCAATAAAAGTATTCATTGGGTAAACAAACAGGATGAGGCCGTAGACTTAGTTACAACCTTTCTGAACAAATAATGGCTACGGCTTGTGCTAAGTCTGCTACAATATACATATGATTGAGCAATTGTTTGGATCAAAAACGAGGGTTAAGTTATTACAGCTCTTCTATAGTAATCCTAATCGTTCGTTTTATGTTCGTGAAATAACTCGTAAAATTGATGAACAAATTAACTCTGTGCGCAGAGAATTGGCGAACCTGCTGAATGTGGGTATTATTGTTTCCGATACGACGAATAATAAGTTGTACTACGAAGTAAACCAGGAATTTGATCATTATCAACCGCTAAAGTCCATATTTGGCACTGCTTCAAAAGTATCTACTAAAACTGCCGATAATACCACGAAGGTTCATATACCTGTAACAAATGAGCAAGAAAAAATAAAGCTTGTCGGCAATATTGACTTAGACATTTTTGTTGGTCAATTTACTCGTGACGAGTCAAGTGGAATTGACTTGCTTATTGTTGGTGATGTTAACCAAAACGCTTTGCAAAAATTCGTGTCTGACCTAGAAGCACGTGAAGGCAAAGACATACGCTTTACTTCAATGCCGACAACTGAGTTCCAATATCGTCGCCAAATTCACGACCGTTTTATAACCACTGTCCTTGAATCAAAAAAGCAAATTTTGATTGATAAAAGCAGTATTTTGTAGATTGACTAGGAGGAGAAAATATGGATATTCAATTTTACGGTGCTAATTGTGTGACGTTTACAACGAAACACGCGAGGGTTGTAGTAGACGATAATATGAGCGAATTAGGCGGTAAACCGGTTGCTAAGGCGGGGGATATTCAGCTTTTCACAGCTGCGCATGGCGCTTCTGCTACTGGTGCAAAAATCGTTATTGATACTCCAGGTGAGTATGAAGCTTCGGGCGTTTCAGTATATGGAATTGCAGCGCGCGCTCATATTGACGAGCAGGGTCAGAAAAACGCGACAATATATAAACTTATAATCGATGATGTGAAGATTGTAGTTACGGGGCATATTTACCCTGATTTATCAGATAAGCAACTTGAGCAGATTGGTATGATTGATATCATGATCGTTCCTGTCGGAGGCAACGGTTATACACTTGATTCGGTTGGGGCGCTCAAACTTATAAAGAAAGTAGAGCCAAAACTTGTTATCCCGACACATTACGACACTAAAGGCTTGAACTACCCGGTTCCGCAACAAAGCTTTGCCGATGCACTCAAAGGGCTTGCTATGGAGCCTAAAGAAACAGTTTCGAAGCTTAAGGTTAAACTTGCGGAGCTAAATGATACTACTCAGCTAGTTGTGTTAGAAACGTAAGGTAGTTTAATGAAAAATACCTGAGGAAAACTTTACTTCCTCAGGTATTTAATTTCTGGTTAATGCTCGAGCTAGGCAGCGGTTGTGAGGTCTTTCTGTGCAAGACCTTTCTTCTTAGCAGGAGTAGCAATAAGACCTTTTTTCTTTAAAGTACGGAGCGCACTTGTACTGATCTTAAGCTTAACCTTTTTGCCATCAACGATAATAATCTTTGATTGGAGGTTTGCATTCCAAACTTTCTTGGTGTGGCGCTGAGAGAAGCTAACGTTGTTGCCGAATTGCTTGCCCTTGCCGGTAATGTCGCATACACGCATATTTATAAAATCCTTCTGTTCAAAGATATATTTTAGCGGTTTTTACTTGTTACGTCAACATTACTTGATATACTTGGTATATGTTCTCTGGTTTGAATGCTACAGAAATCATAACTTTTGTCGTGTCTTTAATCGCAGCGCTTACAGTCCATGAAGCGATGCACGCATATGCATCACATGCTTTGGGTGACCGCACAGCTTATGATGAGGGCCGTCTCACACTTAACCCAATAAAACACATTGATTTTATAACGTCGGTACTATTGCCAGTTGCGCTTGTCCTTTTGCACTTGCCACCATTTTTTATTGCGCGGCCCGTGCCGTTCAACCCTAATAATGTGCGACATAATGAGTTTGGCGTGGCGATAGTTGGTTTGGCCGGCCCATTCTCTAACTTTCTGCTCGCTTTTATAGCTGCGCTGTTTGCGAAGTTTGCTGGTATTGCCATTGGTACCGAAACTTTTAACATAGCGAGTATTTTTATTCTGGTCAACTTAAGCTTCTTCGTGTTCAATATGATTCCATTTCCTCCGCTTGATGGATCGCGCTTGCTATATGCGTTAGCACCCGATTCAGTAAGGGAAGTTATGGAGCGTATGGAATCTGGTGGCGTATTCATAATTCTTGTTTTCATGTTCGTAGTATTCCCATTTCTCAGTACGACCGTCGGCAACGTAGTCAACAGCATGTATACCTTTTTATTGAGCATATAGAACGCAACTGGTATAATTACAGTTCGTAAGGCTGGGTTATAAAAGTCACGAAATGATTATCTGTTAATCTTAGAACGGGAACCCAAATACTATATCGACCGTGGTCGATATATGCGGGTGCCCACCTGGCTTTTCCCAGGTACATCATTTAGGCTTACCTAGTCTTACAGCCATATCGGGGTGTGGCGCAGTTGGCTAGCGCGTACGGCTGGGGGCCGTGAGGTCGCAGGTTCAAGTCCTGTCACCCCGACCATTTAAGATTTTATGAGTTTACATGAGTGTGATCCCCAGTTGGACATCTCTCGATAGTATTAACGAATCCTAGCAGGTGCGGACTTAGTCTGTTTCAAGTACGCTTATAGAGACCCAGTCGTTGGTATCTATATTTAGAGTCGGGCTAGTTCCTGAAAATATCTTCCATCGAAGCTGAACTGTAACGGATCCTGCAGGTATTGAACTCACTACGAGTGAACAAGAGATCTGCTGATGTGCATTGGCGGCATTGAAAGTAGTACGCGTGCAATCATAGTCTGTTCCACTTATGTTTAAACCAAGCATTGTCGCTGATGGATTTACGCTTGTCCTCCAGCTAGTGCTCACTGATATGAGCAGCTTTGTTCCATTGGCGCTTTTCGTGAAGGTCAGTGATGAAGGTGCAGGCAGGTTGGAGTAAGAAGTTGAAGTAGTTGAACTGGTGCCAGCGGCAGCACTAAGACCATTCGACTGGACAGACGAGACGCAGTTACGCCATTCACTATTTTGATAACAGCGGAAGAGGCCCGAGGTGCTGTTGTAATACATGGCACCGTTGATACCGGTTGGATCGGTGGAACTGCCGGTTTTAACACCTAACACTAATATTTCGCCCACAGTATCTCCACCTGAAGGGCCGATGGTAATTCTTTCTGACGTGGTTGACGTATTGACGTTGAACATATTTACACCAGTTGAATTTTGGATTACAAATGCTGATGCAAGCGAAGCCGTACTGGACTTGAAAGTAACCGCGCCTGTATT
>Ga0157374_10001042_pt1 | contig 24058 bp, 21 predicted proteins | sample M25metaG_FD_115308 | JGI IMG/M metagenome (GOLD analysis project Ga0157374, IMG submission 115308) | Miscanthus rhizosphere microbial communities from Kellogg Biological Station, Michigan, USA - M2-5 metaG | ecosystem: Host-associated > Plants > Roots > Rhizosphere > Soil | place: USA: Michigan... | reverse complement strand
TCGAACTGGGCACGGATTACGTTACCGCTAACATCGATGATGGTCGCCGGCAGGGTTGCGGTACCGTCGAGCAAAGGCAGCGTGAGCTTGACCGAGTCGCCTGTGGCGGCTAAGAAATCGCGCTCCATCTTCATCATGAGACCGCCACTGGACATGTCCGAGGTGATGCCGTGAACTGTACTTCCGCCGGGCATCTTCACGTCGACAGGCACGGCCGTCTCGATGCGAACGGTCTGCCTCCTCTGCTGGCTCTCCCAGGCGACCGCGGAGCAGACGCCGAGGATGATTGTGTTGAAGCCCACCCAGATGAGGTTCATAATGATGGTGCCTTCGTGGTTGCCGTCGTACATCCGAGCGGGAATATTGAGCGGAAACGGAAGGTCCCCACCCGGCAACAAAAAGAAACGTGGGATGGCGCAGAGCACACCGAGCACATTGAAGCCCATCAAGAGGAGGAAGGGGCGTGCGATGTATTTATCGAAGAATCGCCGGTTGACGACACCTCCCTTGGCCGTAACGTTGAAGCTGCCGGCCTTAGGATTGACAAGCGCGAACAACGTTGGCAGCAAGATGTACGGTGCCAAAACTGTCTCATAGATTTCGTTCCAGAACGAGTGGCGATGATTGCCTTGAATGCGAGAGTTGGTAATGCTCGACAGGAACAAGTGAGGCAGGGCGTACGCCAGGATGGCGGCCCAGTATCCCGGAACGTTAACCTGTCCAAGAACGAGATAGATGAGCGGTGCGGTGAGGAAGATGAGACGCGGTAGTGCGTAGAGGAAGTGTGTCATCGCGTTGAAGTAGCACAGACGCTGCGCCGGTCGGAGCCCGCTCGCGAAGAGAGGGTTGTCGGTACGCATGATTTGAATCATGCCGCGAGCCCAGCGAATGCGCTGCTTGACGTGGCCGCTGAGGCGTTCCGTTGCAAGACCTGCCGCCTGCGGGATGTTGATGTAGGCCGTGTTCCATCCATTGATCTGCATGCGCAGCGAGGTGTGGGCGTCCTCGGTGACGGTTTCGACGGCGATGCCGCCGATCTCGTCCAGTGCGGTGCGACGCAGCAAGGCGCATGAGCCGCAGAAGAAGGTTGCGTTCCAGAAGTCATTGCCATCCTGGACGATTCCGTAGAACAACTCGCCTTCGTTCGGAATGATGCGGAACTGGCCGAGGTTACGCTCGAAGGGGTCCGGCGAGTAGAAGTGGTGCGGCGTCTGCAGCATCGCCAGCTTGCGATCGTGCAGGAACCATCCAACTGTCATCTGGAGAAAGCTGCGAGTGGGAACATGGTCGCAATCGAAGATCGCGACGAACGGCGAGTCGAGTCGTGCCAGCGCGCGATTGATGTTGCCCGCTTTGGCGTGCGCGTTATCGTCGCGTGTCATGTAGCCAATGCCTGCTTCTTCCGCGAAGCGACGGAACTCCTCGCGCTTGCCGTCGTCAAGGATGTAGACGTTGAGTTTGTCCTGGGGCCAGTCGATGTTCATCGAGGCCAGCGCGGTATACTTCACGACACTCAACGGCTCGTTATATGTGGGGATGAGCAGGTCGACCGCAGGCCATACCTGTGGATCGTCGGGCAGTGGCACAGGGGTGCGGCGCAGCGGCCAGACGGTCTGCAGATATCCGAGGAACAGGATGATGAAGGCGTAGGCCTCGGCGATGAGCAGCATCGAGATGAAGAAGGCGTCCAGCCAGCCCCAGCTCGAACCAGGGTTAACGAAGAACTTGCCAGTTGTGGCGATGCGCCAGAACCCATACCGGAAGGTTGAGTACATCGACGCGAGCATCAACGTCAGCGTAACCAGGTACGAGCTTGAGCTGCGGTCCATCCAGATGGCGACGAGGACGGTGAGGATGCCGAGCACAAGCTGCTGTGGCCATGTGAGCTCAAGGATTCCTGTGAAGCCCAGAAAGAGGACTCCGCAGACGACAATAAGGAATCGGATGATTCTCAGCAGGATTCCATCGCCAGATTCAAACTCGCGCAAAAGTGGCGAATCGGTCATCGTTCACTCCACCGTACGTTGCGGAAGCCTGCGGCAGCCGGCGCAGCGATCGTGCGGAGCCATGTGGCGACGTTCATGTAATCTCCCGAGACCGGTGAGTCCGGAGCGTAGTCGACTACCGTCATTCCTTCGGCCAGCGCTTCGCTGACTTCAGGCGCGCGATGGATGACAAACGGGAGAAGCCTATCGCCTAGCTGCCGCCGCAGAACTTCGCGGACATCGAGATGGAGCGGCAGGGAGACGTCGAACTGGTTGATCAGGTAGTAGGGCTGTAGCGGCCGACCATCGGCGTCAACCATGCCGTGGAAGAAGTTCTCAATGGATTGCAGGCTGATGACTGAGTTCATGTCAGGAGCTACAGGCACGAGAATCGTCGGGTTCATCCGCGCCATATGGCGTACAATCCAGGACGATCCAACGGTGAGGTCGAGCAGAATCCGGTGCGTTCCACGGCTGTTGTTGACGATCTCTTCGACGAGCTTTTCCTGCGCGGGTTGATCGGCCTTCTGGTCTACCTCATAGCTAACGAGGTAGATCGGAGCGTCGGTGCTTCCGCTCGGCGGAGAGAAGGTGCGGACGGTACCTTGCCGAAGTTCGCTTGCACCGAAGTAGAACGGCAACAAGCCATGCGACGTAGTGTCCGTGAGCAGGACCTTTTCGCCCAGCGAGGAAAGCGAGCGACCGATCGTCGCCACTAAGCTGGTCTTTCCTACGCCACCGGCAAGCGAAAAGACCGCGAGCACCGGGGTGCGAATCTCTTTCTGGCGAACGGGAGCAGGCTCGATCGTCTCCTGGCCAGGTTGCTCGAAGACGCCTTTTAGAGCGAACCATCGCGCCGCAACCCGTTCCCGTGAGTGCTGCAGGGTCTCCGCCACAGAAGACTGAGAGGACGGAGGCATCAGCGGAGCGGCCTGCGCAGGCTGCGCCGGGCCTGCCGACGGTGGAGCATACAACCATGCTGGACCTGCCGGATCGGAAGCATAGGACGTGCGCGATGCGCCGGAGTCCAACGCTGGCGGCTGAGGGCTGACGCGCTGCGGCGGTTCGGCATAGGCTTGCCGTTGCGGATCTGTGTACGAGGGCCGGGAAGCTGAATAACCCGTTGCCGACTGATAGCCAAAGTCATCGTGCGCCCTGCGACCGCGCGGTGCTTCCTGAGTCTGAACCGGAGGCTGCGAGAAGGGCGAGACCGGGCGCGTTGACGCGTTTGCAGGTGGCTGTTGGGCGGGGCGTTCCGTGGCAGGACGCTGCGCCGTATAGCCCGGGGCTGCAGAGCCGGGAACCGGTTCGCGACCGAGGAAGCCCATATCAAAACCTGCAGCCGGGCGGACCTCGGAGCCGGCAGCCTGCCACATCGTGGCAGCAGGCTCCTCAATTAGAGGAGGAGCGGGGCGCGCAGAAGGATCGTTGTGTCGTTTGCCAACACCGGTAAACGGAGCGCGATCGCCGCTGGAGCCAGTACCGCTTCCGGCCGAAGCTTCCTGACCACCGCTCGATGTGCCCGTGGCCCGTTGTCCTGCAGGTTCCTGCGGGACGCGCCGCTCCCGCGGCAGGTCCTCTGCGCGTGCAGTTCTACGGACGGAGTCACTGATGCGCTGCTCAGGCTGCGGCGTGTGATAGTCCGGTCCGCGATAAATCTCGCGCACGCCTGAAGCCTCGTCCGGGTGATAACCCCGCGGGCGCCGTTGCGATCCGCTGGATGAATCGCCACGTGCAGAGATCGATTCGACCACCTGGGCTGCAGGACGTTGTACCGGTGAAGCTGCTGCTGGTGTAGGAACGTTGGCGGGAACCGGTCGCTGTTGCGGTGGCTCTTGAGGCATAGCAAACTCCTGCGACGGCACGTATCCGTGAGTCTGTCGAAACGCCGCCGGTGCCAGCGGCGTCGCTACCGGTGCTGTTGTTGCAGGCGAAACCGGTGAGGGTGCAATCGCCGCCATTGGCGGGTGAGGTTGAGGCGTGTAGGGGTCGGAGATCGATCCCGGAAGTTCGGTGGACGATTGCTCGGAAACCTGTCCGAAGATCTGATCCGCACGGCCTTGCGACTGAGCGAGGTTGCGGCTGGCTACCATCTCGCGGCGGCGAATCTCCGATTCCGCGTAGCGCGCGGCCTGTCGCTGCGCTGACGCTTGGGCCTCGGCAATCTCGCGCTCTTCTCTGCGGGCGGCGGCTTCAGCCATTGCCGCAGCTTCGGCGCGGCGGGCTGCCTCCACACGCTCGGCGGCAGCGGTCCGCGATGCCTCTTCGGCTTCGCGCAGGGTTTGCTGCGTGGTCGAGTCGGAGGCAATTCCCTTTTGTGAGCGCGCGACGTCTGCGGCCTTCTTCGCCGTGGCTTCGGCGACTTCAGCGGCTGCCTCGGCTTCTGCCTGAGCGAGCAGAGCCTGCTGGCGAACCTGTTCGGCGGCGCGATGGCGCAACTGCGCGCGGTACTCACGACGTGAGGCCGAAAAGTCGCGATACTTCGCTCCGTGGAGGTTCGCCCACGAGTAGAGTACGGCGACGTCTTCCGGAGTCTCCGCTACTCCCATCTCATCGATTTTGTCCGTCCCACGTTTTTCCATGGCTCTTGTCCTGTGTTCCGGCTCAACTTAGTTGCATTCTTTCGGGAGCGTCAGCGAACACTGCACCTGTTGTTATGCAATAGCACGAGGCTAACGGCACGCAAACTGCAAGTCAATGAATCCAACGTGGCACTTTCGTGTCACATGTTCTTCATTTGATTCCTGCTTCGTAACTATCGAAGAGGGTTACGAAGACACTGTTTGCGCTGCCGGTGGCATGCATTGCAACTTCGTTTTTTTGCCACGAGCCACAAAGAAAAATGCCCTTCCAAATGTGCTAACTTGGATATGTGGTTCGAGAGCGTAGCTCAGTTGGTAGAGCATCGCCCTTTTAAGGCGTTGGTCCTGGGTTCGAGCCCCAGCGCTCTCACCATGACCCTCCTGATGTTCTTCCTGAAACTCACTCATCCTGCAAACAAAACCGCCAAGTACTAGCTGGCAAACGTTTGTTCCACGCCCTGCTCGAGCGGCGTAAACGGGGCAGTATACCCAGCCTCGCGAAGTCCGGCGACATCGGCCTGCGTGTAGTGCTGGTAGCGGTTCTTGAGGTCTCCGGGGAACGGTATGTACTCGATTTTCCCCGGTCCGTGCACGCGCATCAGCGATTCAGCAACAGCCTTGAAGGTGCGCGCCTCTCCTGTGCCTGCGTTCACAACCGCGTGAATGTTCTTCGGCGACGGAGCGTCGGGAAGCAGTCCGGCAAAGAACATGTTGATGCGCGCCAAGTCTCTGACAAAGACAAAGTCGCGACGCTGCTCGCCGTCGGCGTAGCCGCCTGAACCCTCGAACATGCGAATGGTGCCGGTGTCCTTCAACTGCTTCGTGAAGTGATGCAGCACGCTCGCCATGCGGCCCTTGTGCTGCTCGCGTTGGCCGTAGACATTGAAGTAGCGCAGCCCCACGACGGTGCTCTTCATGTCCGACATCATGCGACGCACGTAGTTGTCGAAGACAAGCTTCGAATACCCGTACACGTTCAGCGGCCGCTCGTTCATAGGCACTTCGGTGAAGCTTGTACTCGCGCCGTACACCGCCGCCGTAGACGCATACACCATCGGAATCCGGCGTTCGAGCGCAAAGTGCAGCAGCTCCTTCGAGTAGGTGTAGTTGTTGTCCATCATGTAGCGGCCATCGTCTTCGAGCGTGTTTGAGCAGGCTCCCTGGTGAAGAATCGCGCGAATGTTGTCCCTCGCGAAATCGCCCCTGTTCATCGCGTCGCGAAACTGGCGCTTATCCATGTAATCGGAGTACTGGGCACCTTCCAAATTCAGGAACTTCGGCCCGCTGAGGTTTGGCGCAGGCGCAAGGTTATCGACGATGAGGATGTCCGCCTCGCCTGCCCGATTGAGCTCGTGGACGAGGTTGCTGCCGATGAATCCGGCGCCGCCGGTAACGATAATCACTTGCTGCCCTCCTGTGTTGCTGTCAGTTTCTTGACGATATTCGTTGTTGAAAATCCCTCTACCGTGGGAACGATCTCGACCCTGCCACCGGAGGCGATCACGTCTTCGTGACCCACAACCGTTTCTACGTTGTAGTCGCCACCCTTTACGAGAACGTCAGGCTTGAGCGCGCGAATCAGTTCGAGCGGCGTGTCCTCCTCAAACAACACAACCGCATCCACCGCGGCAAGCGCCGCCATGACGCGGGCTCTCTCGCGTTCTCCCACGATTGGCCGCGTCGGTCCCTTCAAGCGGCAGACGGACGAATCTGAATTCAGCCCCAGCACGAGCTTGGTTCCAAAGCTCCGACAGTCTTCAAGCAGCGTGATGTGGCCGACGTGCAGCAGGTCGAAGCAGCCGTTGGTAAAGACGATCGTCTCGCCAGAAGCTCTCCACTCGGCTACGCGCTTTTCGATGCGTTCGCGATCAAGAATCTTCTCCTCGGCGCTCAGGCCGGTACTCGGCGTAAGCTCTGCGATCAGCTCATGCTGTGCGATCGGAACAGTGCCCATCTTACCTACGACGATGCCCGCGGCAAGGTTCGCCAGATCGACGGCTGTCTCAACCTGCAAGCCGCCTGCAAGACCTGCGGCCAGTGTCGCGATGACGGTGTCACCAGCTCCCGAGACGTCAAAGACCTCGCGAGCGCGCGCCGGGGAATGGAAGCGCCGCTCCGGCCAGAGGACTCCGATTCCCTTCTCGCTCATCGTCACAGTCAAAAAATGAAATCCATGCTCTGATACCTGGCGCTGGCCTGCGTTGAGCAGAGCCTCGGTCTCGTGCGCCGCAACGCCAGTTGCCATCGCCAACTCACCGAGGTTGGGGCACACGGTCGTTGCGCCAGTGTACTTGCCCAGGTCCGGCGTCTTGGGGTCGACGAGCACAGGAATTCCCTTCGCTCGGGCTGCGCGAATGACCGCTTCGCACACCGGTCGAGATAGCGCACCCTTGGCGTAGTCGGAAAGAACTACCGCATGAACTTTGTCTACGAGACTTACGGCGCGCTCCTGCAAACGCGTCACCTCTGCTTCAGGAGGAGCCTGCCGGCTCTCAATGTCCAGCCGCAGAAGTTGCTGCATTCTGCCAACAATGCGGGTCTTCGAGATCGTTGGAAGCGAACCCGTCACCACACCGACCGTATCCACCCCTGCGCGACCGAGCAAAATCTCCAACTCGCCCTTCTCTGAATCGTCGCCCCAGAAGCCGGCAAGGACTGCGCCGCAGCCAAGCCCGGCGAGGTTCATCGCCACATTGGCCGCGCCACCGGCACGCTCGTACCGTTGTGCGTGGCGTATCACCGGCACAGGGGCTTCGGGCGAGATTCTCTCTACCTCGCCGTGGATGTAGCGGTCCAGCATGATGTCGCCGACCACCAAGATCTTGAGTTTGGAAAATCCACCTTCGAGGAGGTTCAGAATGGAGTGCAGTTCCGGTAGCATCGAGCGGGCAAAACTCCTTCCCCTCCATCATCGCATTCCCGATGCTACAAAGGGGAAATCTACCGCCGCGCGGCGGATTCTTCACCCCAGCACGGCAGCGATTTCCGAGACAACCTCATCGACGGTGATCGAGGTCAGGCAACGCTTGCGCTCAACTATGCAAGTTTCAAGTCCGCAGCCCCAGCACTCGGTCTTGTGGTACACCACCCGATGCTGCTTCCCATAGGGAAACCACACGCGAGGCTTATTGCGCGCCGCGAAGATCGCCACACATGGCGTCTGCACGGCTGCTGCGAGATGCATCGGCCCGCTATCGTGTCCGATAAAAAGGCGGGCTCGCCGGAACGCCGCTGCACTCTCACGCGGCGTCAACTTGCCACACAGATTCACCACGGGACCGCCGCCAGAGTCGCGCCAAAGCTCTGCTGCAAACTCACTGGCTTCGCTCTCCTCAGGGGCTCCGCTGAGCGCGAGTCCGAAGCCCGGATATCGTGTCGCGACTCTTCCCAGCAGCGCACGCCAGTTCTCGCGTCCCCAATCCTTGGACTGCACTTTGGTCCCCACGCTCACCGCAATCATGGCCATCCCGGCAACCGGGCCGAGGGCCGCATCTGCCCGGGCCTTCTCGTCGCCAGTCAGGTGCAGATCCCAACCAGCGGGATCATCCAGGTTGGCATCGCCCAGTTCGGCGATATTCCGCACAAGACGCGCCGCCTCAGGCTCCAGCGCTCTTTCCGCCTCCTGCCATCGGTTCCGTTGCATGTCCTCGGTCACGGGAACACCGATCATGCGGCGAATACCGCATAGCCTGAAGAAGCGCTCGTCCCGCTTGGCCGCCTGCACCCCTCGTGGCGGGCCAAGGTAGACCAGAACATCGGGCCGCCAGAGCAAGAGCGTCCACCACAGACGCAGAAGCTCATCCGGACTTCGCGTCCCCACGGCATAGCGAATGTACCCATTGACCAGACCGGTGTGCTCGAGTATCGCGGCCGCTGGAGGTGCCTTTACGTTCACTGGAATGTTGGTGAGCATCTTCCGCTCGGCCTGTGGAAACGCCTGCGCCACCAGGTGCATGGCCGGAAGCGCAACCAGGGTATCCCCCAGGCTGCCCAGCCGGTAGATCAGCACGCGTTTCGCCGCGCGCAGTTCGTCTTTCGTCCATTTCATCGTTATGGCCCAAGCACTAGTCTGCTTGCTTGCCCCTCATCCGGCAACCTGCAAGCCCCAAACTGGTAAAGTCATCCGAGGAGCCAAATGCTCGACGCACCTTCCATCACGCTACTGCAAGACCACACCACCTCAGCATGGCACGACTTCCATCGCCCCGAGCCCGCTGCCGATCCGTCGGACATCTCTTCATTGATTCGTGCACAGCATCGCGCGAACTTCGACCTGTGGCACGAAGAAGATAAGGCACGTGACCCCGGTGCGACCGACCACGAGATCGCCAATATCAAACGCGCCATCGACCGCCTGAACCAACGGCGCAACGACCTGGTGGAGCAGATTGACACGCTGCTCCTGTCACGCTTTCAGAGCACCATGGATTCTCACAGCAGTGCTCCCCTGCACTCCGAAACTCCGGGGCTGATGATCGACCGGCTTTCCATCCTCGCGCTGAAGATCTTTCACACCCACGAGGAGACCCAGCGCGCCACTGCGACCGAGCAGCATCGCCAACGCAACCGCGAGCGGCTGGCTCAACTCGAAGAACAACGCGCCGATCTTGCAGCAGCGCTTGACTCGCTCTTTTTCGACATCGCAGCGGGCAAACGTCGCTTCAAGCTCTATCGACAGTTGAAGATGTATAACGATCCTGACCTTAATCCTGCAGTCTACAAACGCTAATTTTGAGGCTCGGGTTCCAGCCCGGGCGACCTTACACGGTCGTGTAGTTGACCTTGTGGCTTCGTCTGCGTATAAATCCGAATCTGGAGCAAATCAGAAAATCGGTCGGCCACGACAATGGCAGACTCAGGAGTGCGCCCCCGGGCGAGACGATCAATATCATGGCACAAACAGCAAAGACCGCAACTGCTTCCAAGCGTTCCCCCCGCACCCTCGCCGGTGCGGTCTCCCCAGCAGACGATCTGGCCCGCGCCCAGGTCCTCGCGAGCTATGAAGCAGCCATCCGGATGATGCAGGAGGGCAAGTTTGAAAAGGCCCGCACGGCCTTCGAGAAGCTGCTTGCCTCCGGCGCAAACGACCTTTCCGATCGTATTCGCATGTACATCAACGCGTGCACAGCGCAACTCTCACGCACCAAGGCCAGCTTTGCCAACCACGAGGAGCACTACGACTACGCCGTCTCCCTGCTCAACGACGGCAATTATGAGGATGCCCGCGAGCAGTTTCAGCTCATCCTCAAGCAGGACGACAGCGCCGATTACGCCTTTTACGGACTCGCCGTGCTCGCTTCAATGACTGGCGATTCGCACACCTGCCTCGAACACCTGACCGAAGCTATTCGCCGCAATCCTCGCAACCGCATCCAGGCAAGGTCGGACTCCGACTTCCAGGATATGGCCGACGATCCACGTTTCACAGAACTGCTTTATCCCGAAGTCTAGTAGCGACCCTCATCTGCCAACCCGTCAGCCTTCTGCCTGCTTGTGCATCCAAGTACCATAGAGCAAAGCATTCAGCCGGAAGAGGTGTACGTGTCGTCGAAATCAAACGGGTTGCCAGCCGAAGCGCCTGTCATATCTCCCGTCGCATCAACGGACCGACCGCGTCGTGTCGTCGCCATCGGCGGAGGAACGGGCCTCTCCACTCTCCTTCGAGGCCTCAAACAGCACGTCCCTGTCCGGGACCGCAGGCGCAGTGTACGCCCTTCAACATCAGAAGCTGAGGCTCATAGTAAGTACCATCCCATCGGCGAACTCGTCGCAATAGTCACCGTTACAGACGACGGCGGCTCGTCCGGGCGCCTTCGGGACGAGCTCAATATCCTTCCGCCCGGCGACATCCGTAATTGCATGGTGGCGCTGTCGGAGGACGAACACCTGTTGGCGAAGCTCTTCAAGTACCGCTTCGACCAGGGCGAGCTGCAGGGCCACAGCTTCGGCAACCTCTTCCTCGCCGCTCTGTGCCATGTCACCGGCGACTTCGCCCAGGCCGTCCAGACCTCTTCGCAGATCCTTGCCGCACGCGGACGAATCTTTCCTGCTACCACAGCGAACGTTACTTTAGCTGCCAAGATGGATGACGGCTCCGTTGTGCTGGGCGAGACAAACATCACGCGCAGCCCACAGACCATCGTCGAATTGCAACTTTCACCTGCCGAGGTCGACCCTCTGCCTGAGACCCTTGAGGCCATCGCTAACGCTGACCTCATCACCATCGGTCCGGGTTCGCTCTACACCTCGCTTATCACCAACCTGCTGGTCCGAGGCATCCCGGAAGCCATCGCGGCCTCGCGCGCCTGCCGCGTCTTCGTCTGCAACCTGATGACGCAGGCCAATGAATCGCTAGGACTCACCGCATCGCAGCACATCGAGAAGATTCTCGCTCACGCTCGTGGCCATCAGTTGTTCGATTACGCCCTCATCAACACGGAGCCCATCTCCACGGCCACGCTGGCGAAGTACGCGCGCGAAGGCCAGGAGCCGATCATCAACGACCTCGACCGCATCCGCCAGCTCGGCGTTGAACCCCTCATGGGAAACTTTCTCCACGAAGGCGAAGTCCTGCGTCACGATCAGGACCGTGTCACAGAAGCACTGCTCTCGCTGTGCGATGCCCGGCACCCAGCCCAAAAAGCATGAGCGTGACTTTGATCGAAATCCCGGTCCTTGAAGGCCCTAATGTCCGGCTGGAGCCGCTCAGTCGCGAGCATCTTCCCTCGCTCGAGAGGATTGCTTACGACGAACGCATCTGGCGCTACATGCTCACGCGCGTCACTAATTGCGCCGAACTCGAAACATGGCTCGAAGCCGCCCTCACGGCACGAGCCACTGGCCACCTTCCTTGGATCACGGTCCTGAGGGGGCAGAACGGCTCAGAGGACCGAGTAGTTGGCTCGACACGCTTCCTCGACCTCGACCTACGCCACCGCACCGTAGAGATCGGCCACACCTGGCTCAGCCCCACTGTTCAACAGGCCGGGGTCAACCCTGAGGCCAAGCTGTTGCAGCTCACCTACGCATTCGACACCCTCAATCTCAACCGCGTCGCCTTCAAGACCCACCACGAGAACCTGCAGTCGCAGGCAGCGATCAAGAAACTAGGCGCACAGTATGAAGGCACCTTCCGCAACCACAACATCACTCCCGACGGAACCATCCGCCACAGCATGTGGTTCTCGATTACGAAAGAGGAGTGGCCAGAGGTGCGAGAAAAACTAGAGCAGCGGCTCGCCACCATCTTCTAGTTTTGGAGATTCAGTGAAACACCGTCGTGTTTGAGGTAGAGCGAGCAAGATAGAACCAACCAACGCGCACAGCATAATGAACGGCCCGGCGATGATTCCAAATTCATTATCAGGCCCGGGTTTCTGCGGTGGCCAAAGCGCGTCAGAAAGCCCAACCCATCCGAACCAAGCGACCAAGATACCGATGGCCCAGGAAGCTCTCCAAGCCCACTTCCGCCCATGTCGAAACGAACGTCCTGTAATGAAGACTGCTGCAGCCAGCGCCCCCATAAGGATGGCGACACCCAAAGAAGTGAGTATTCGTCGAAGGTCGAAGTGCAGCAAACCATAAAAGCCGAATACCAGAAACATCAACGAGTAGAAGCCGAGCAGGCACCCTAAAATCCATTCGAGCGCTACGACCAAATTCACGGTGAATGGAGCCTTCATCCGATCGTCACCAACTGCCCCGGCTCCTCGCTCACCGTTCGCTTGAGCTGCCCGCAGGCCGCATAGATGTCCCTGCCCCGTGGCCGTCGGATATACGCCGGCATTCCACCCTCAATCAGCATCTTCTGGAAGACCGCCACGTCCTCGGGCTTCGGTTGGGTGTAGTTGATTCCCGGACCCGGGTTCCAAACGATCAGGTTCACCTTCGCCCGCATGCCGCTCAACAGTTCCACAACCTCGCGCGCGTGCTCGGGCTGGTCATTCACCCCGCCCAGCAGAACGTACTCGAACGTCACCCACTCGCGCTTGCCCAGAGGCAGAGTCTTGACGGCATCCAGCAGTTGGCCGATCTTCCACTTCCGCGTAATCGGCATCACCTGCTCACGGACGACGTCGTTTGAGGCGTTCAGGCTGAGCGCCAGCTTCGGCCTGAGTGGCTCATGCGCAAATTTTCTAATGGCCGGCTCAATCCCGCTCGTCGACACCGTCATCCTCGACTCTGGAATCCCAACGTGCTTTACCAGGATCTCCACGCTACGGATAAATTCGTCATAGTTCAAAAACGGCTCGCCCATTCCCATGAAGACCAGGTTGATCCTGTCCTTGCCGATCTTCACCCCGTGCCTGTTCAGCACCGCCGCCACCTGGCCGGCGATCTCCCCGCCTGTCAGGTTCCGCTTGATCCCAAGCTTAGCCGTCAGGCAGAACTGACAGTTCACAGCGCACCCCACCTGGCTCGAGATGCAGATCGTCGCCCTCCGATAGCCGCTCTGCTCTAACGCGCCCATGTTCCTCAGGTCGCGCTTCACGGCTCCGAACTCCGAGACGTTACCTTCCAGCCCCTCGGCTGCTTCTTCCTCCGCCGAGGCCTCGCTGCCGTCCCCGCGCTCGCCACCATCTCCATCTGGCATCCACACCGTCTCGACCGTCTCGCCGTCGGCCAGTCGAACCAGATATCGCTCCGTCCCGTCCACAGACTTCGCCGTCTGGACGATCTCCGGCATCCCCACGGTGATCCCCCGCAGCCCAAGCTCCTCCCTGAGCGCCGCCGACAGTGCGGTCATAGCTCCGATATCCGTAACGCGCTGACGATACAGGGCTTCGGCAATCTGGGTGGCTCGGTACGCCTTCTCCCCCAGCTCCGCGACGAGCTCCTTCAGCTCTCCCGGAAGCATCCCGAAGAGAGCCCTTACCTCCGCCGAGCCCGTATTCGATATCTCTTGTGTTTCGTTCGACATAGCCACCGACACTTCAACTAATTCCCTTATCTTCTATAGTTTACCCCCTTTAACACAGCTATGAAAGAATAGAGCTATGGCAGCAACCAACGTAGTCGAAGACATCGGCGTCGCCCTCCGTACGCCGCGCAGCATACGCAAGACCACCCTCCCCAACGGCCTGGTCGTTCTCACTGAAAGCATCCCGCATCACCGCAGCGTCTCCATGGGGGCCTGGATCAACTCCGGCTCGCGCGACGAGTCCATCGCCGTCAACGGCGTCTCCCACTTCGTCGAGCACATGGTCTTCAAGGGCACCACCACCCGCTCGGCCCGCCAGATTGCCCGCGAGGTCGACACCATCGGCGGCAACCTCGACGCCTTCACCGGCAAAGAGAGCATCTGTTTCAACATCAAGGTCCTCGACGAGCACATTACCCCAGCGCTCGACGTCCTCGCCGACCTGGTCCTCCACCCCACCTTCACCCCGGAGGAGATCGAGCGCGAAAAGGGCGTCATCCTCGAGGAGATTAAGATGGACGAGGACAACCCCGACTACCTCGTCAACGAGATATTTACCCAGAACTTCTGGAAGGGCGACCCGCTCAGCCGCCCCATCCTGGGGACCAAGAAGTCCGTCTCCAGCTTCGACCAGAAGACCGTTTTCGATTTCTACCAGGAGCAGTTCACCCCGCGGAACATTGTCTTCTCCGCCGCCGGGAACCTCGATCACGAGAGCTTCGTCGCCCAGGTGGAGCAGCACTTCGGCCAGCTCGCCCCCAGCGTCAGCCATCCCTTCCCTCGCCTTGAGGCCCCGGTGACTCGCGCCCACATCACCATGCGGCGCAAGAAGTCACTGGAGCAGGTGCAGCTTGTCCTCGGCGTCCCTGCGCCCCATGTCGCGCACCCTGATCGCTACGGCATCTACCTGCTCAACAGCATCCTTGGCGGCGGCATGAGTTCGCGTCTCTTCCAGACCATCCGCGAGGACCGCGGCTTGGCTTACTCCATCTTTTCGGACATGGCGCCCTTCCGTGACACGGGTTCCCTCTGCATCTACGCCGGCGTCGCCGTCGACAAGACCCAGGAGACCATCCGGCTCACCATGGAGGAGCTCGCCCGTCTCAAGCAGCAGATGGTTTCCGATTCCGAACTCAAGCGCGCCAAGGACCAGCTAAAGAGCAATATCGTGCTTGGCCTCGAGAGCTCGTCTTCGCGCATGGCCAACCTCGCTCGCCAGCAAATGTACTTCGGCCGCTTCTTTGGAGTCGAAGAGATTACACGCGAGATTGAGGCAGTCACGCCCGCGGATGTTCAGCGCCTGGCAAACGACCTCTTCCGACCCGAGATGATGGCCCTGACCCTTTTGGGTAACCTCGGCGAGATGAACGTCGAGCGCGGAGACCTCGCCTGCTGATAAAGTCATGAGTTGTCAGGAAAACCCAAGGGACGCGAGGCAAAAGAGGAACACGATGATCGCAGCAGAACTCGAGCAGTATCAGCAGAGGAACCGTAGGAACGAAGAAGGCTTCACCCTCATCGAGCTCCTCATCGTTATGTCGGTCATGCTTATCCTCATGACCCTCGCCGTCCCGCAGATGCTCAAGCTCACCAAGCAATCTCATGAGCTCTCCGCTATCCAATCTGTTCGAACCATCGGGCAGGCGCAGCTTCAGTACAACTCCATGTACCCGGCTAATGGCTTTGCTTGTACGCTGGGGGCGCTAGGTGGCGATCCAAAATCCGGCGCTCCTTCGGCGCAGGCTGCACAGCTCGTCGCTCCTGATCTGGCCACAGGCAGCAAAGCGGGCTACACCTTCGCCATCACCAACTGCAATAAGGTCACGGTGAACAATCAGGACATGATCACCTCGTACGAGATCACGGCCGTTCCCAACTCGGTCGGTAAATCCGGCGACCGCGGCTTCTGCTCCGACGAGAACAACCGCATCACCTTCGACCCGGCCGGGGGAACCAACTGCACTCAACCGATTCAGTAATCAACAGACCCGAATAATCGGAAGATCCAACAGGCTCGCCAATTTGGCGAGCCTGCTTGCTATGTGCCCCGTGCCAATAGCGCAGTGGTGCGCTGGCCCATGGGAGTTCCACTGCTCCACAAAGCCGCGCGCTCCCAGCGAAAATCGATAGAAGCTGTTCGTGTTGCCGATCTCCAGAATCGCTCCGGCAACACTCTCGCCCTCAGCGACCAAGAGTTTGAAGCCGTGTTCGCGGTCTTCTGCAACGGAGAGCAGTGTCACGGGTCCCGGCTTCACCGACATCTCGACCGACAGCCCATTGCCAACCTTTCCGTGATAGACCTGCAGCGGCCGAACCTTGAGCTTTCCTGATGCGATGCCGGGGTGACCCGGACCGTCGTGACCCATCAGGACAAGGTCGGCACGAAGATCCATCGCGTAGTACTCGGTAAACGACCCGCCAGCTCCGAAAAGATCCATGATCTTCATCGCGACGACGTTTTTCACCTCATACTCGCCCGCGACCGGAACGCCAGTCGCCGTCAACAGGGTGGTGCCCAGAATGATGGAGCTCATCGTATCCATGTTTTCAGCGATGCCGACGCCCTTGTAGTAATAGGCCATCGCCCCAAGCGAACGTTCATCAGCCAGCTGTTCCAGAGCAACCGCCGTTATAGCGGCCCGTTTCAATTCAACTTCCGGACAGTCCGGATCCACATCGAAGAATGCCCCGAACTCGTCCACCTTCCTCTGCACGCTCGACTCGCTCACCTCACGCCTCAACGCGCTCAGTTCATCCACCTCCAGCATCTCGATGCTGATTCCGAAGCGAGCGGACACTTGAAGCAGGTCGGTCGCGATATCCAGCATGCCGCTGTAGTAGTGCCCCATTAGCCCCAGACGAGTATGTTCGAGCGCGTGCATCACCTCCGCTGCGCGCAGCCACCCATCAATCTCGGTCCAGCAGGCGGGATCGTCATGCAGAACCCCAGTCACCTGCTCAAACTTCATACCGAGTCGCGTCATCATATTCGTGATCTCTGGCACAGCGCATGCGTTGCAGTGAGCAAGCCACTCTCCGGTCATTGCAACGCGATCCGGAAGCTTATTGAAAGCGGCATAGTCGATCGCCGCCGACGGTTGGAGATTGAGAAGAATGACCGGCACCTTCTTCCGCCGCAGCACCGGAAGCAGAACGGACGAAAGCGAGTAAGTGGTGACGTAGACCATCAGAATGTCGATGTCTTCGACTCGGCACTGGCGCGCCACTGCGGCACTTCGATCCGGGGAATCCAACAGGCCAAGATTGACAATGATCCTCGAAGGCGCACTGATTTTTCGCTCTGCCTCGTCCAGATACCCCGCAAGACGCTCACGCAGACCGTCGAACTGGGCCCAATATGCCTCAAGCCCTAACCCAAGAAGGCCTACTCGCAACTTCGATAATTGAGGCGCACTCATTCGCCGGAGTATAGCGAATCGTGACCAATCATTACGCTACCTATCAATTTCGGTACTGCTCGTCGCTCACGTGTTCCATCCAGTCGACGGCCTTGCCGTCGAGCTTCTCCTGGATTGCGATGTGCGTCATGCCGGTGGTCGGCGTGGCTCCGTGCCAATGCTTCTCGCCCGGCGAGAACCACACCACGTCCCCCGGCCGGATCTCCTCAACGGCTCCGCCTTCTCGCTGAGCCCAACCGCAGCCAGCCGTCACGATCAGCGTCTGCCCCAGCGGATGCGTGTGCCATGCAGTCCGCGCCCCCGGTTCGAAGGTGACGATCGCACCTCCGACACGGGCCGGATCGGTTGCGCTGAACGGCTGATCAATCCGTACAGCACCCGTAAACCAGTCAGCGGGTCCCTTACCCGAGGGCTGCGACCCATTGCGCTTGATCTCCATTATTCCTCCCTACCAAGTGATGAACCGTTGACGTGGACGATCAGCGATAGGTCATCTTTTCCAAGTGTTCCGGATAGCGATTCCCTTCGGGCGTAATCTTCGAGGCCGCGGTTTCGATATCGCGCAGATCTTCCGCGGTCAGTTCAACTGCGACAGCGCCAATATTCTCTTCCAGGCGAGACAGCTTCGTTGTACCCGGAATCGGAACGATCCACGGCTTTTGTGCGAGCAGCCACGCGAGAGCAATCTGAGCAGGCGTCGCCTTCTTCTGCTTGGCTATGGTACTGAGCAGATCGACGAACGCTTGGTTAGCCTTCATCGCCTCCGGCGCAAAGCGAGGCAGAGTGCTGCGGAAATCGCCGCCGCCTAGCTTCGTGTTCTCATCCATCTTTCCCGTCAGGAAGCCCTTACCCAACGGGCTATACGGAACTAGGCCAATTCCAAGCTCCTCCAGCGTGGGAATAATCTCCGCCTCAGGCTTGCGCCACCACAGCGAGTATTCGCTCTGGAGTGCAGCTACGGGCTGAACGGCATGCGCGCGACGGATGGTCTGCGCTCCTGCCTCCGACAAGCCGAAGTGCTTGACCTTGCCCTCCTGAATCAGCTCCTTCACCGCGCCCGCCACATCTTCAACGGGCACATCCGGATCGACACGGTGCTGATAGAACAGGTCGATGGAGTCGATCTGAAGACGCTTGAGCGAGGCCTCGGCTACTTCCTTAATGTGTTCAGGGCGACTGTTCAAGGTCTGCGTTCCGGGCTTCCCACCGGAAACGACGTTGAATCCAAACTTGGTTGCAATCACCACCTGGTCGCGAATAGGAGAGAGCGCTTTGCCAACCAGCACCTCATTCGTAAACGGACCGTAGACCTCTGCGGTGTCGAAGAACGTAATCCCCCGCTCCACTGCAGTACGCAGCAGAGAGATCATCTCCTGTTCATCGTGAACCACTCCATACGAAAAGCTCATGCCCATACACCCAAGGCCAAGAGCCGATACTTCCAGTCCGCTATTTCCCAATCTGCGCTTTTGCATTGCCTTACTCCTGAACATCTTCCGCGTTGTTCATGCTCTACATTATTAGAGCGCGTGCCAGCTCCGCGCTATGCAAATGACGCCATTCTGCCTGCAGAACACGCCATTCTCCGGAAAGAGCTTGATCGGCCTGTCGAGCAGAAATACCTGCAAGATACTCGACTTCACCTTTGCCGAAAGCCCCACAATCCCCTAGATTGCTTGTATGGCACTGAACGATCGTCGCTCCTTCCTCAAGATGACGGCCCTGGCCGGCGCATTTTCCACCAACAGCCTCTTCCGGCAGGCCCACGCCACGGAGCTCGAGGCCGCGTCGAATGCCGTAAATCACTTGGATGCTGGAACAGTAGCCCAGAACGAGGACTTCTGGAGCGTGATCCAACGTGGCTATTCGGTGAGCACGCAGATCATCAATCTCAACAACGGCGGCGTCTCGCCTGCGCCCGTCGTGGTCCAGCAGGCGGTCGAGCGCTACAACCAGATGACCAACGAGGGCCCGTCCTACTTTATGTGGCAGATCCTCGACCAGGGCCGCGAGCCGCTTCGCCAGAAGCTTGCGCACCTCGCCGGTACCTCGCCTGACGAGATTGCGATTAATCGCAACTCCACCGAGGCGCTCAACACACTCATTTACGGCATCCCGCTCAAGGCCGGCGACGAGGTAGTCGGCTCAAAGCAGGACTATCCCCACATGATGTACGCCTACCGTCAGCGGGCCGAACGCGATGGCATCATCTACAAGCAGATTGACTTCAACTTCCCCATCGAAGACGTCGACACCATCGTGAAGGCGTACGAGCAGCAGATGACGCCGCGCACAAAGCTCGTTCACATCACCCACATGGTCAATTGGGTTGGACAGCTTATGCCTGTCCAGCAGATCGCCGACATGGCCCACGCCCACGGAGCTGAGGTCATCGTCGACGGCGCGCACTCCTTCGGCCTCATCGACTTCAAAATCCCCGACCTCCATTGCGACTACTTCGGCACCAGCCTGCACAAGTTCCTCTCCGCTCCTATCGGTTCAGGCATGATGTGGGTGAAGAAGGACAAGATCGAAAAGGTGTGGCCGCTCACCTGCTACAGCAATCCGCACAGCGCTGACATCCGGAAGTTCGAGGCGCTGGGAACGCGCAGCTTCCCCATCGAACAAGGCATCGGCAAGGCCATCAACTTCCACGAGGCCATTGGCACCAAGCGCAAACAGGAGCGGATCTTCTACCTGAAGAACTACTGGGCCACTAAGGTGAAGGACACGCCAGGCATCAAGCTCCACACGTCGCTCGACCCGCGATTCTCCTGCGCCATCTGCGGCGTCAGCGTCGAAGGCGTACCGCCCCGCGATTTGATGAACACTCTCTTCGACAAGTACAAGATCCACACCGTCTCGATCGACTATGAAAAAATCCACTGCATCCGAGTCACCCCGCACGTCTACACCACCATCGCGGATCTGGATAAATTCGTAGGCGCAATGAACGAGATTGCGGCCAACAGGAAGGCCTGAGCTGCACGCTTCCGCAAGAGCCGTTTCGTCTGCCGAACCAACCGAGCTTACAGATACCAGGGGATATTGATTACAGTCGTTCGCTGGTTTCCCCGGACGAGCAGCAGCAGCTTGAGCAGTTGAGCACGCTGGTTGTGAAGTGGCGTCTGGAACCAATGTCGAACGATCAGCTCAGGAATCAGAACAGCGATCTGGCGATCCGGGTGCTCCCGTTCCACCTTCAGGATATGTTCGACCAGAGGTGTTATCACGAAGCGATAAGGAGACGTTAGCAGTATGAGTTCAGGCACGGGCCGTCCTGACTCTGCGACGGGAGCAACGACGTTCCGCTCCCACATCTGCCGCACTGCCTCCGAGCACTCTTCCGCGTCAACGTGGACTGCCTGCACCTGATCGCTGATCTTCAATGCAAAACGCAGGCCTTTTTCCGTAATGCGCGTCCAACGATCCAGAGGCACGATCACCAGGGGTTCTGCCATGTTGTCCATCCGGAGTGGCCGATCTACGATGATCTCGGCGTCGACCCATTCGTAATGCCGTTTCACCGCCTTCATCGTAACCATCAGCACAGGCACCAGCAGTGCTGTAACCCAGGCCCCCTCGGCGAACTTTGTGACCAGAACGACGATAAGCGTGATGCCGGTCGCGACCGCCCCAATCCCATTGATAATCATTCGTGAAGTCGTTCCCTTTCCGGAACTTCTTCTCCAATGAACAACCATACCGGCCTGTGAAAGCGTAAAAGCAAGGAACGCCCCGATAGCAAACAGCGGTATCAACCGATCGGTAATTCCCCCGAACATAATCAAAAGCAAAGCCGTAAAACCGACCAACGCGGTGATTCCATGCGAATAAAGCAGCCTTCGTCCTCGGACCTTGAACACATGGGGTAAGTAGTCTTTTTGCGCGATAGCGCGCGTGAGCCTGGGGAAATCGGCAAAGGAAGTGTTCGCGGAGAGCGCCAGAACCGCGAGGATCGATGCAATGGAGACGTAATAGAACCAGCCTCTTCCCATCACTGCAGCAATAAGCTGCGAGAGTATGCTCTGATAGCCCGCGCTACTCGGATCCGTCGCTCCGATTCCGTATGCGCGGCAGAGCAATGCAATTCCTGCGAGAAATACCATGAGCAACAGAATGATGATCGTCAGCGTGCGTTTCGCATTCTTCTGTGTTGGCTCGCGAAATGCCATCACTCCATTGCTGACCGCTTCTACGCCCGTCATTGCGGTGCATCCGCTGGCGAACACCCTCAGCAGAAGCCAGTAGGAGAGCGCAGCAGTTATCGCGGGGAGATGCGGCGGCATAACGACAGGCACAGGATGACCATGCGCCAGGATCGCCCGTACTCCCCCGACACCCAGAACCAGCAGCAGGGTTCCAAGAAACAGATACGTCGGCAGCAGAAACGTCGCGCCGGTATCCTTTACACCCCTCATGTTGACGAGCGTAAGAAGAAGCAGAATCCCCAGACACAGCAGCAAACGATGGGACTCCATCGATGGGAACGCCGAGACCAGCGCCCCAACACCAGCCGAGATGCCGACAGCAGCGTTCAAAATGTAGTCGATAAGAAGCGCCGCGGCTGCCAGCAGGCCGGCGTGTTCGCCCAGATTCTCCGAGGCAACGGTATAGCTGCCACCTCCGTGAGGGTAAGCATCGATCGTCTGCCGATACGAAAAGAAAACGATGGTGAGGACACCGATGATCGCGAAGCTTATCGGGACAATATAGGCGACACCGGCTACACCGAGCGGAATAAGCAGTGTAAGCGCAGCCTCTGGGCCATACGCGGCAGAACTCAGAGCATCGAGGCCAAATACAGGTATGCCGCTGATCGGACCGATATGCTCGGCCCGCTCTTCGCTCGTCGCCAATGGCTTACCCAGAACGACGCTAAGCCAGGACATGCTGACGCTTTCGAGGTGTATCTAACATTGTCCCTCTTATCGAGACAATAGTCGGAATAACCTAAAGAATCTGTAAAGACGTCCCGCTCGTGAGATTCAATCACAAACCATTTGCCCCTGCGCTTCCCACTGCCCCATCCTCCCAAAAGCGTTTAAAACATTCTATGTAAAAAATATTTGACACGAGCCCAAGCTTAGTTCTATGGTTCTCCATGTCAAAAATATTTGACATGGAGAACTACATGACCCGTCTCAGCCTTCAGGAAAAGATGCTGTGGGTGCAACTTCTCGGCATCGTTGTGGTCGTCCTCTTCTACGGACACTATCTGGTCCACTCCGGGCCGGGTCACCACTACTTCCATGCGCTTCTGATCGGCCTTCTCTTCCTCTTCGCGACTTTCCGCCTCATCCTCCGGCGCAGCTCCGGCAATGTAGCTGAAGACGAGCGCGACCGCCTCATCGCATCCATCGGTGCGCGTTGGAGCAACATCATCCTCTGGCTTGGCCTCGTCACTATCCTCGTCCTGTACTGGGATCAGGGCAGCATGCGCTCCGCTCACTTCCTCATTGGCATCCTCTTCCATCTGCTCGTTCTCGCCGGCTCCGTCCGTATCATCCGCGAGATCGTCGCCTATCGGATGTCGGCATGAAGTCTCCCCTCAGCAACACCATCCGCGAGCTCCGCGCCGCCCGCTCCATGACTCAGCAGGAGCTCGCCGACCTCATCGCCGTCACGCGGCAGACGGTAAACGCCATCGAGGGCGACAAGTATTCGCCCTCGCTCGAGGTAGCTTTCCGGATCGCTTACGTCTTCGGTGTGCCTCTTGAGCAGGTCTTTCGCTACGACCCTCCCCGCGCCCGCACAAAATAGATCCCTAACCACCTACCTCAAAAAGCTGCTTACAATAAGCAACACAGATTAGGTATCCAACGGCTCACCTCACCTCTAATTGGGTGCGGATCGCAGTTCGTTGCGGTGGAGGGCAGCGGCTTGACCAAGACTGCGGTTGTTTCTCTCATTGTCATATTCGGCCTGCTGGTTGTCCCACGAGCGCTACAGCGCTTCCGCCTCCCCGCCCCTCTCACCTGTTTCGCCGTTGGGATCGTCGCGTCCCTCTATTTCAAACAGCTCTCCGGCGACTCCGTCCTGAGCGCCGCAGCCACACTGGGAATTGCCGCGCTCTTTCTCTTTGCGGGCCTCGAGGTCGACGTTATCCAACTCCGTTGTCAGTTGCCGCAGCTCATCGGGCACTTAGGATTGCGGTCCGTCTTTCTCGCAGTAGCCATCTGGATAGCTGTTCACTACTTCAATATCAATTGGCAGTTTGCCTCCTTACTGGCTCTCTCCCTCTTCACTCCCTCGACTGGCTTCATCCTCGATACTCTGCCGCACTCCGGCCTCAATGACGGGGAAAAAAAGGAGGTGGCGCTCCAGGCCATTGCCGGGGAGATCCTTGCTCTTCTTGTGCTCTTTGTCGTCTCGCAGTCTGGCTCCCTGCCGCATCTGGCGATATCCAGCCTCGCGCTCGCGCTGCTCATCGTCTGCACGCCAATTCTCTTCCTCGTCCTCGGCAAGCTCGTAGTCCCCTACGCCCCGGGGTCTGAGTTCTCTCTTCTCGTAATGGTCGGGATTATCTGCGCCGTCATCAGCAAATCCCTGGGTCTTCACGTCCTGCTCGGCGCATTTGTCGCCGGCCTCGTAGCGGGCCTCCTCAGAAAGCGCATGGCTACGCTGGCCTCGCCTGAGAATCTACATGCCGTCCGTCTCTTCGCCTCGTTCTTTGTGCCCTTTTATTTCTTCCACGAGGGACTAAGAATCCCCGAGGGAGCACTGGTACTTAAAGCTCTCCTCTACGGAATCGGCTTTTCCATTCTCGTGCTTCCGTTGCGCATAGCCAAGAATTGGCTGGTATGCCGATACACATGCCACCGGAGCTCAACCAGCGGAGTGCGTGTGGGCGTTGCGCTAGCCCCTACGCTCATATTTACGCTCGTCATCGCCCGCATCCTCGACGAATCCTTCGCCATCAACGATGCTCTATACGGAGGACTCCTCGTCTACGCGGCAGTTTCAACCGTTCTTCCCTCTTTTATGCTTCCCGTCCTTATTCGGTTGGAGAAGTCCGTACCATCAACAGAGTCGCTTGCGCCCTGCATGACACCTGCACCCGAGCCCTACATCAACGAGCATCCCACGCATCCATAGTCCCGAACACCCGTGATAGGCTTGCGTTCAACCCGCACTCAAAGCCCATCGAAC
>Ga0157374_10001032_pt1 | contig 24158 bp, 21 predicted proteins | sample M25metaG_FD_115308 | JGI IMG/M metagenome (GOLD analysis project Ga0157374, IMG submission 115308) | Miscanthus rhizosphere microbial communities from Kellogg Biological Station, Michigan, USA - M2-5 metaG | ecosystem: Host-associated > Plants > Roots > Rhizosphere > Soil | place: USA: Michigan... | reverse complement strand
CCACAGATGAAAACGAGACCCCCCTCGTCGTCATAAGCAAGTTGTGGCCGCACATCATAACCCACGTCGCCGAAAAGTAAAGTGCCAGAATTGATCCAAAAACAGTTAGGGGATGTGGATGTAGGTCTTGGATGTAAGTGTGGACGCGGGCGACCCGCCCGCGCGAAGACCGGCAAGAGCATGAGGATAATTTGAGAATTTCAGTCCGGAAGCCACGAACTTTGTTCAGGCCGCTCCACTGCTGAACAGGATTGGAGATTTTGATCTTGAGCAACAGATATGCCAGGATTTGAAGCAGACCGGAATGAAAGCGCGACGGCCGGGGAAAATGCCCCAAAAATAAGAAGCGCCCCGAACTCTCGCGAGTTTTGGGACGCCCGAACAGCCCTCCCCCAGGTCTGCTCAGGTAGAAAGATAAAACCCACCCCCTAAACTGTAAATTCCACCTTCGTGCCAATCTCATAGCACCAAAAGGCCATGCGCCCATGCGCCTGTGTCCACGTGGAGGCGCCCACGTGCCAGGCACCGATACTCCCTGTGACCCAAAGTTTCAAACGCCAAGACTCATGTTCAAAAACAGCCGCGAAGCGGCAAAAGAATAAAGCCCGGGGCGCAAGCCCCGGGGACTAAGACCAAGAAAGGCCCCAAGCCCCGCAGGGGCGAAAGAACAACCCCACGGACCCAGCCGGCCGTAAGCCAGAAGCTAGAAGCTAGGAGCCAGAAGCTAGAAGCGTAAGAGCCAACAGTTAGCTTGTTACTCCCGTAATCTGCACGAAAGGGATTGGCGTTGACCCTATGGGCCGTATTCCTTACATTCGCCACAGGGGGACGTAATGAAGGATATTCACGAGGTATTACGCCGCAAGCAGGCCAAGTACGCCCAACTGAGCAAACAGATCGAAGCTTTGCAACAGGCGGCCGAAAAACTGCGCGAAGTCGCCCCTCTGCTCGCCGAGAATGACGAAGAGGAAACCGCAGTATTGGCCGAAGTAGAGGACCAGAACAGCCTGGCAGCCGGAGCTGGAGCATCGTCTTCAGGCTCCTCCATTTCCGCTCCCAAGCCTGCGCCACGCGCTCCGCGCTGGCCCTGATCCGCCGCATGTGAGTCAGGAACGTTAGACCCGCTTATGACATTTCAGTCACTTCTGGTTTCGAAAGACGCTCAGGCATCGGACGTGCTCACGCCCGTCCTTGCCGGTTTCGGCCTGGGCGTGCAGTGCTGCGGTTATCCTGACGCGCTCTGCCGCTTGACCGAACAGAAGTTCGATGCCGTCATCGTAGACTACGACGATCCGCATAGCGCGGCTCTGGTCCTGCAAAATGCCTGCCAGGCATCCGCTGGCCATAACCCGGTTACCGTCGCCCTGCTCGGCGACAAAAGCAAGGTGCGCAACGTCTTTGGCGCAGGCGCAAATTTCGTTCTGTACAAACCGATTTCCCAACAACAGGCTGAGGCCAGCCTTCGTGCCGCCACTGCCTTGATGAAGCGTGAACGCCGCCGCTCTTTCCGCGTTCCGGTCCAGCTTCCGGTAAAGCTGCGGGTCGAAAATGGACCTGAGATGGAAGGCATCCTGCTGGACCTGAGCGAGGACGGTCTGGATGTCCTGGCCGCGAAACCGCTCTGTCCCGCCGCCATCATCAGCGCCCGCTTTTCCTTGCCTGACCAGATCGCAGAGTTGGATGTTCGCGGCGAAGTTGCCTGGGCGAATCCCAACGGCGAATCCGGCGTTCGCTACATCGATCTACCGGACAATCTTCGACAAACACTTAAAACCTGGGTCGTCGCCAGCGCTGCTGAATTTCTTCCCGAAGATCCCGAGCCAGTTTCCGAATGCAAACTGACCGACCTCAGCCTGGGTGGTTGCTACGTTCAGACCGAGTCACCCTTTCCGGAACACTCCGGCATCATTCTGTGCCTGAAAGCTGAAGACCTGGAGGTCCAGGCCGAAGGCATGGTGCGCGTCATGCACCCAGAATTCGGCATGGGTATCGAATTCGCCTCGGGCACCCTGGAACAGCGTGCGCAGGTCGGTTCGTTTATCGGCTTCCTTACCAGCCGCCCCGGAACTCAGCCCCAACTACTGATCACACCACGGGCTCTGGCCACGTCCAACGATGAAGATTACCGTCACGATCAGACATCCGACGAACCAGAAGACCTGTTACTCGGCCTTCTGAATCGCGCCGAATCGCTAAACCAGGAACAATTCCTCAACGAACTCCGCCAACAGCGCAACTCCGAAGAAGTACCTGCATCGTAGTTGGCTCCTGATAGGAAGCATCGCAAGCACTCTGTCATCCCGAGCGCCGCTCCGAGCCGCAAAGCGGTGAGGACAAGTCGAGGGACCTTGTGTTCCCCAACCACTCGAAAAACCCAACCAACAAAAAAGGCCCGCAAGCATATCGCCTGCAGACCTCGTAGCCCTCTCGGGCTTTGCTCCACCCTGTAGTCAAACTCTACCGCGCCCGTGCCCGAAAAATATTTCAGTGCAATGAATTTATTGTCAAAATCCGAACGGGCTGTCCCATGTGAACCTGTTTGCCCATTTGCTGCGATTAAGCAACAATCTCTTCCGTGCCGCCGAAACGTCCGAGAGAAAGCGCTGCTCCGCAACCAGAAGGCCCTCTCTTCGGCGCACCTCTGCTGACTATCGCCGTGGTGGCTTTTGCGGTCTTCGTCCCCACCTTTTTCCTGGGAATCCCCTCCGGCCACGACTTCGAATTCCACATGAACTCCTGGATGGAAGTCCTGAGCCAGTGGAGACTTGGCATCGTCTACCCTCGCTGGGCTGCCTTGGCTCATTTCGGATACGGCGAGGCCAGATTTATCTTCTATCCTCCCGCATCCTGGATGCTGGGCGCGGCGCTGGGATCGTTCCTGCCCTGGCCACTCGTTCCATTTGTGTATCAGTGGATTGCCCTGACCCTCTCAGGCTGCTCGATGTTCCTGCTGGCCCGCCACTATCTGCCGCGACGCGATGCCATCTTTGCCGCCGCCCTTTATGCCGCCAATCCGTATTACATCGTGATCGTCTATTGGCGCAGTGCGTTGGCCGAATTGCTCGCCGGCGCACTGCTGCCGCTGCTCGTACTCTTTGTCTTGCGTTCTGAAAAAGATTCCCGCAAGGCAGTTCTCCCTCTCGCTCTGATCGTTGCCGCAGCGTGGCTGACCAACATTCCGTCCGCTGTTATGTTGACCTACTCTCTGGCGCTGTTGCTGATCGTCGCCGCCATTCTCCGCCGTTCGATTCGACCCGTCGCACTGGGTGCTGCAGCTCTGTTGATCGGATTAGCCCTGGCCTCGTTTTACATCGTGCCGGTGCTGTACGAACAAAAGTGGGTTGAGATCGCTCAAGTCTTGTCGCCGGGCGTCCGTCCCCAGGACAACTTCATATTCACCTCGCTTAACGATCCGGATCACGATCATTTCAATTTATTGATCTCTTTGCTTTCCACCGCTGAGCTAATTCTTTTGGCCATCCTTAGCTGGATGTCACGCTCCTGGCGCACTCGTGCCCGAGAGCTGTGGTGGATGCTTACCGCCTGGTCGGCTGCCTGTGCGCTCCTTCTCTGTTCACTCAGTATCCTCTTCTATCGGTTCCTGCCAGAACTGCGATACGTGCAACTGCCCTTACGCTGGCTGCTCTGCCTGAATGTTGGGTTCGCCATGCTCGCAACCATGGCGACGAAACATTGGTGGCAGCGCGCCTTTATCTGCCTCTGCATGCTGGCAGTCCTCATCTTCGTATGGCACCGTGTACAGCCACCCTGGTGGGACACCCAAGGCGACGTCGCTGAAATGTTGGACAACCAACAAACCGGAGTGGGCTACGACGGCATTGACGAGTATGTCCCCACCGGCGCCGACGTTTATGAAATCAAGAACGACGCACGGCGCGTGGCCTTCGACGGCCCGGGCAGCTCGCGCATTCGCATTTCCCGATGGGATCCGGAGTCGAAAGAATTCAGCGCTATCGTTAGCCATTCCGGAAAGCTGGTTCTGAAACTGTTCAGCTACCCGGCGTGGGAAGTAGAGGTGAACGGACATCCGGTACCGACCGAATCGCGTAAAGTCACCGCGCAGGTCGTAATCCCGGTGGAAGCAGGAGAGAGTCAAGTCCAGATTCACTTCGCCCGCACCGGTGATCGCACAATCGGCGGCTATATCTCTTTCCTCACCGTTATCCTTATACTTGGAGTCATACTTTTCGAGCGTCGCGCAGCAACTATTTCACGACCATGATTCGCGTCCTTATTGCGACTTCGAACCCCGGCAAGCTCCGCGATTTTTCCGGTGCCGCCGCTCCGCTGGGAATCGCGATTGAGTCTCTCCCCAGCTTCGAGTCCATTCCCAACGCAGTCGAGGACGGCCTCACCTTCGAAGACAATGCCAAGAAAAAAGCGGAGTACTATAGCGGTTTTGCCCCAGGAGAAATCGTTCTCGCCGACGATTCCGGCTTGGAAGTCGATAGCCTGGGCGGCGCCCCCGGCGTACACTCTGCCCGCTATGCCGCCGACCAGCCTCACCTGGTCGGAAATAATACCGACGACCAGGCCAACAATGCGCGCCTGATACGTGAACTCAGAAAGATTCCCGCGCAGAACCGCACCGGCCGTTTTGTGTGCGTCATCGCCGCCGCCCGTAACGGTCAGACCCTGAATACATTTCGTGGCCAAGCCGAAGGAACGCTGCTTGATTCACCACGCGGCACGGAAGGTTTCGGATACGACCCATTCTTCTATTTTCCGTCCATTCAAAAAACCTTCGCCGAGCTCACCCCAGAAGAAAAAGCCCAATACAGCCACCGTGGCGCAGCCTTCCGCCTATTCCTCGACTGGTATCGAACACTCGGTAACTAACCGAGAACTAAAAACTGAGAACCGAGAACTGGTGTTCTTGACTCCCGTCTCTCGCAACGGGATAATAAAAGGTTCTCTAGTCATCTCTGACATCACAAGAGGCTCAGTGGCGACAACCGCCAGTCCCGCAACTCCCGACAGCACGCACGCCGGAGTTCCTCCTCTGCGCGCAGGTCAGGGACATTCGTTCCTACTCCGCAAGCTTCATTCTCTGAGCGGCATCATCCCGGTAGGCGCGTTCCTGGTCGAACACTTCGTCTCCAACGCCTTCGCCACCCGTGGTCCTGCCGCATACACCAAGCAGGTAGAACTGCTCTCCAGCTTCCCGTTCGTTTTCTACCTCGAACTGTTCGGAATCTGGTTGCCGATCCTTTATCACGCGCTTTACGGCTTCTACATCTGGTTCCGTGGCGAGAGTAACGTCAGCGACTATCCCTGGACCGGCAACTGGATGTTCACTCTCCAGCGCTGGACCGGCGCCATCGCCTTCTGCTACATCGTGTGGCACACCTGGCACCTGCGCTTCAGCGGGGTTCACATCCTGACTCATCCCGACGCCGCGTTCGGGAAAGTGCAACTGGAATTCCAGCACGTCTGGGCTATCGCGTTTTACGCTTTGGGAATTTTCGCTGCCTCCTGGCACTTCGCTTATGGATTATGGCTGTTCGCCGCCAAGTGGGGCATCACAACGGGCGATGCAGCACGCCGCAAGTTTGGCTACGTCTGCTTCGCCATCGGATTGTTGTTCATGACGGTAGGAGCCCTGACCATGATTTCGTTCCTGAGAACTCCCCTGCAACCCATAGGTCCGGACAGCGCCCAGGACTCATATACGAAGGCGGTAGTGCCCATACAGAGAGACAAGTAAAGATAGAGTTAGACAGGAAATTCAAACTAGATGGCATCAAATCCAAAAATCATGGTGGTTGGCGGTGGCCTCGCCGGACTCGCCGCCGTCATCAAAATCGCTGAGATGGGCGGAAGCGTAGACCTGTTCTCTATCGTGCCCGTAAAGAGATCGCACTCCGTCTGCGCCCAGGGCGGCATCAACGCCGCAAAAAATCTGAAGGGCGAAGGCGATTCCTGTTGGCAACATTTCGATGACACCGTCTACGGCGGAGACTTCCTCGCCAACCAGCCTCCGGTCAAAGCCATGTGCGAAGCCGCTCCCGGCATCATCGATTTGCTTGACCGCATGGGCGTGCCTTTCAATCGCACTCCCGAGGGATTGCTCGACTTCCGCCGCTTCGGTGGCACACTCTTCAATCGTACGGCCTTCGCCGGAGCCACCACCGGCCAGCAACTGCTCTACGCGCTCGACGAGCAGGTGCGCCGCTACGAGTCCGAAGGCAAGGTTCGGAAATTCGAGCATTGGGAATTTCTCTCCGCCGTACTCGACTCCAATCGCGTCTGCCGCGGCATCTGCGCCATGGACTTGCGTTCGATGGAAGTTCGCACCTTCCCCGCCGACGCCCTCATCATGGCCACTGGCGGCAACGGAGCGATTTTCGGTCGCTCCACAAATTCCGTAGTCTGCACCGGATCAGCGCAGTCGGCTCTCTATCAACAGGGCGCCTATTACGCCAACGGCGAGTTCATCCAGGTTCATCCCACGTGCATCCCCGGCGAAGACAAGCTGCGCCTGATGTCCGAATCCGCCCGCGGAGAAGGTGGACGCGTCTGGGTCCCTAAAACTCCCGGCGACAAGCGCGACGCGCTTTCGATTCCTCAAAACGAGCGCTGGTACTTCCTCGAAGAGTGGTACCCGAAATACGGCAACCTGGTGCCGCGCGACATCGCCACCCGCGCCATCCACAAAGTCGTGTACGAGCACAACCTCGGCATCGACGGCAAGCCGATGGTCTATCTCGACCTCACGCACATCGACCGCAAGATTCTCGATCGCAAACTCGAAGGCATCCTCGAGATCTACGAAAAGTTCGTCGGCGACGACCCGCGCGATGTGCCCATGAAGATTTTCCCCGGAATGCACTACACCATGGGTGGCCTCTGGGTGGATTTCACGCAAGCCACGAACATACCTGGCATCTACGCAGCGGGAGAATGCGAGTACCAATACCACGGAGCCAATCGCCTGGGCGCAAATTCCCTGGTCTCCTGCATCTTCGGAGGATTCATCTCCGGCCCCGCCGCCGTGAATTATGCGCGCAATCTCAAGGCCGCTCCCACGAATGGCTTCTTCGATGCCGAGCGCAAGCGTCAGGAAGAAAACAACGCCACGCTGATGAAGTCAGACGGCAGCGAGAATCCGTTCAAGCTGTGGCGCGAACTCGGCGACCTGATGACAAAAAACTGCACGGTGATCCGCTACAACAAGAACCTCAAAGACACCGACGCCGAACTCTGCAAACTGTTGGAACGCTTCCGCCACATCAACCTAAGCGACCGCACCCAGTGGGCCAACACCTCGGTGATATTCGCCCGGCAGCTCTACAACATGCTGCAACTGGGACGCGTCATCGCCCAGGGCGCAGGCCTGCGCGACGAATCGAGAGGTGCCCACTACAAACCAGATTTCCCCGAGCGCGACGACAAGAACTGGCTGAAAACAACAAAAGCAACTTTCGCCCCAGACGCCGACGAACCGAAATTTGAATTCGAGCCGGTAGACGTCTCATTAATCACGCCGCGCCCAAGAAGATACGACGCAGTGAAATAGGCAGAGACCACGTAGAGGCAGAGCCTGTCCTGAGCGAAGTCAAAGGATGGACCACCTGCCCAGCCGAGCGCAGCTCGGCAGAGGTTTTAGAGCTAAGGGCTAACAGCTAAAGGCTAAAAGCTAAAAAATGTCCGACAAAAAAACAGTCCTCTTCAAAATCAAGCGCCAGCCGAACCCGAACGTCCGGCCGTACTGGGAAGAATTCGAACTCCCCTGGCACTCGGGCATGAACGTGATCTCGTCCCTGATGGAGATCGCCGCCAATCCGGTGACCCGCGATGGCAAAGCGACGACGCCCATCACCTACGACTCCAATTGCCTCGAGGAAGTCTGCGGCTCCTGCGCCATGCTGATCAACGGACGCGCCCGCATGGCCTGCTCCGCCCTGGTCGACAAACTTGAACAGCCGATCCGGCTGGAACCGTTTTCAAAATTCCCGGTCGTCCGCGATCTGGCCGTTGACCGCAGCGTGCTCTTCGAAAATCTCAAAGCCGTAAAAGCCTGGGTCCCGATCGACGGCAGTTATGACCTGGGATCCGGCCCCCGCTTGACCATGCAGGAGCAGGAAGAGGCCTACCCACTTTCCCGCTGCATCTCCTGCTGTTGTTGTATGGAAGCCTGCCCCCAGTTCAACGAGGACACCGGCTTTGTCGGCGCGGCCACGATTTCCCAGGTGCGCCTCTTTAATACTCATCCCACCGGAGCGGCCTTGAAGCGCGAACGTCTGGTCGCATTGATGGGAGACGGCGGCATCCAGGAATGCGGCTATGCGCAAAACTGCGTTGAAGTCTGCCCCAAGGACATTCCGCTCACCCGCTCCATTGCTGAAGTCGGCGGCGATGTCATGAAACAGGCCATCGGCGACCTGTTTAGAAAATAGCTAACACCGCGAAAATCAACCGCTCATCGGTAACACCACGAAAGTGGCATGTCGGGAACTGTCATCGCCCAGCCACTGTTTGTCATTCCAGACACGCTGAAAGCCGCGTAAATAGGGCTTTTTGGCCGTAACCCGTTGTAAATAATTTGTCCGCGATTGGCAGCCTGTTTGCTTCTGTTAAGTGCGGTTGCCACGGCCGCGCCGTTAGCGCGATTTTCAGTAACCAGGGGTAACGCCCGGGGGCTCTTCGGAGCCAACCCGGGCTTAAAAAAAAGCCCTTGTTTTTGGGCAGTCCCAGTTTAGAATACGCGCCTGTCTCAAGCGCCCTGAGACCTGGCGAGAAAAAGTTTAGAGGCCACTTCGTGAAACGTAGAATTCAAAGCGCGACACTTTTATTTTTGCTGGCCGCACTCTGCGCGCCTTCGTTCGCGCTGCATAGCTACGTTGCGCCACGCCGCCCTCGTCGGGCCGTTCGCCGCGCTCACCTGCGTCGCCTCCGCTGGAATCCGGTGTTCCGTCCTTCTCGTGAATCGTTGCTACTGCAGAATCACGAGATCGACCGCATGGATTTACCCCGCATTCAGGATGACGCCGAACTCGAGCAACTGAAGGCCAGCGAAGATCTGGTTCCGATCGTTGCCGGGCAGTCGCTGCGCTTCGATCCGCGTCTCGATCCTGACCGGCGCTATTGCCGTCCCTGGACACGTGAGTTTCTGGACGATCTCAGCACTTCTTACTACAACCGCTTTCACCAGCAGATCCAGGTGAACTCCGCGGTGCGAACGGTAAAGATCCAGAAAAAGCTTCGCCGTCACAATCGCAACGCCGCTCCGGCCGAAGGTGAGATTGCTTCATCCCATCTCGCGGGTATCACAGTCGATATTCAGCGCCGTGGCCTGTCACGCGAACAGATCAAGTGGGTTCAGGATTACATGCGCCCCTTGAAAGACCAGGGCCTGATCGAGCCGGAAGAAGAGCGCCATCAATGGGTCTTCCACGTGATGGTCTCCGGCCGCTACACCGACTGGCGTGAATCCAAAATGCTGGCCGGCGAACAGCCGATCCCAGACGCCAGCGAAACCGCCGAACTCCCGCAGCAATAATTCTCTGTCATCCCGAGCGAAGTGCAACGTTTCGCTTGCGAAACGTTCACGCAGTCGAGGGACCTTGTGTTTGCAGGTACGACCCCGAGCCCGCACCCTCTCTGAAATCCAATTGAGATAGAATCAAGAGTCGCAGTCATCACAGACCACGTAGGGGCAGGTGTCCACTGCCCGGCCGGGCAAAGCCCAGCTCTGAGGAGCGTCCATGAAAGCATGTCTCTCAATCTGTTTGCTGATCTCTGCAGTGTGCTGGTCGCAAACCACTCCAGCCCCCAAGGCCGCTCCGGCAAAGAAACCAGCCGCTGCCACCGCTGCCAAGCCGGCGACTGCCGCTCCAGCCCCGGCCCGTCCCACAGCCGTCATCGAAACCACAGCCGGCAAGCTGACCTGCACCCTGTTCCCCGACATCGCCCCCATCGGCGTCGCCAATTTCATAGGCCTCGCCCAGGGCACAAAAGATTGGACCAATCCCATCTCACACGCCAAGAAACACGGCGTCCCGCTTTATGACGGCACCATCTTCCACCGCGTGATCCCGGACTTCATGATCCAGGGCGGAGACCCCGCCGGCACAGGCAGCGGCGACGTCGGTTTTGAATTCAAAAACGAAACTTCCCCGACCATGAAGTTCGACCGCCCAGGACGCCTGGCCTACGCCAACGCCGGCCCCGGCACCAACGGCTCACAGTTTTTCATCACCGAGGTTCCCTACCCCAGCCTGAACGGCGGATACACCCTCTTCGGCCAATGTGACGAGCCCAGCATCGCGCTGGTAAAGCAGATCGCGCGCATGGGACGCGATGCCAACGACAAACCTTATCGCCCCGTCAAGATCACGCACATCGTGATCACGAAAGCCGGAGCGCCGGCGGCCAAGCCGTCCGCGGCCACAGCAGCCAAACCGGCGGTCAAGAAGCCGGCCACACCGGCAACCGGTCCAAAGTAGCGCCGGCGTTCCGCCGGCTGTCGCGAGGGCGTCTTGCCATCGCAGCTGTTACGAGTTTCGTAAAACGAAAGGACCACAATGCCCCGTCAACCCGGTACATACGCCATCTTTAATACCAGTGAAGGCACCATCGTCTGCCGCCTTTTCGAAAAAGAAGCTCCCAAAACCGTTGCCAATTTCGTTGACCTCGCCGAAGGCAAGCGCGAGTGGACCCATCCCGTGAGCCGCAAAAAGAGCAAAGACCGCCTTTACGACGGCACCATCTTCCATCGTGTAATTCCCGATTTCATGATCCAGGGCGGTGACCCCGCCGGCAACGGATTCGGCGGCCCCGGTTACCAGTTCGAGGACGAAACCAAGGGCTCACCGCACAGCTTCGATAAGCCCGGCAAACTGGCCATGGCCAACTCCGGCCCCAATACCAATGGGTCGCAGTTCTTCATCACCATTGCGCCAACGCAATGGCTCACCGGCAAGCACACCATTTTTGGAGAAGTAGTAGAAGGCTACGAGGTGGCAGAAAAAATCGTAGCCACCCCGCGCAATAGGCAAGACAAACCAGTGAAAGACGCAGCGGTAAAGTCAGTGGTGATCGAACGAGTCTGAAAACGGTAACTGAGAACCGAGAACTAAGATCTGAGAACTGGTTTTCTAAACCCCAATCACCGCCACCAACTCTTTCACCGCAGCCGCGCTCTTATCCAGCGCGGCTTTTTCTTCAGGAGTCAGTTTGATCTCAATGATCTGCTCCAGCCCTTTAGCACCGAGCTTGCAAGGCACGCCAACATACAACCCGCTGATCCCATATTCTCCCTGTAGGTAGGCAGCACAAGGCAAAATCTTCTTCTTGTCTTTAAGGATCGCCTCCACCATCTCAGTCGCCGCCGCCGAAGGAGCGTAGTAAGCCGACCCCGTCTTTAGATATTTCACGATTTCCGCGCCACCATCCCGCGTGCGCTGCACCAAACGCTCCACAGTGGCGGCGTCCATCAGTTCAGTAATCGGAATCCCGGCAACCGTCGAATATCGCGGCAACGGCACCATCGTGTCGCCATGGCCGCCCAGCACGAATGCGGTGACATTCTCCACGCTTACTTTCAATTCCTGAGCGATAAACGTCCGGAACCGTGCCGAATCCAGCACGCCAGCCATTCCAATCACGCGCTCGCGCGGGAATCCCGCCATCTTGTAAGCCGCCTGGGCCATGGCATCCAGCGGATTCGAGACAATAATCAGAATGCAATTCGGCGAATACTGCACCACCTTGCCGACAACATCTTTCATGATCTTGTGGTTGGTATTCAGCAAATCATCGCGGCTCATCCCAGGCTTGCGCGGGATACCGGCAGTAACCACCACGACATCCGATCCCGCCGTGTCGGCGTAATCCTGAGTCCCCAGCACGTAAGAGTCGCGCTTCTCGATCGGCATGGCTTCGAGCAAGTCCAACCCCTTGCCCTGCGGGATGCCATCCATAATGTCGATCAGCACCACGTCCGCCAGTTCCTTGGACGCGATCCAGTGCGCCGCCGTAGCCCCCACGTTGCCCGCCCCAACAATCGTCACTTTCTTGCGCATGAATGATTCCCTTTCGAGCCACGGATTTCACGGACAAACACGGATAAAACAAGAAAGAAGTTAATCCGTGTGTATCCGTGAAATCCGTGGCAGGTTGTTGAACTTTTAGGTCGCGCTCAGCACACCCGCGCCCATATTTTCGATGATGTAATTGCCGAATTCGCTGGTCTTGACCTTGGTCGCGCCTTCCATGAGCCGCTCAAAGTCGTAAGTGACTTTCTTCTGCTCGATGGTTCGTTCGAGTCCGTTCTCCACCAGATCAGCAGCTTCATTCCATCCCAGAAAACGCAGCATCATCACTCCGGAAAGAATCACCGACCCGGGATTAATGACATCTTTGTCGGCATACTTCGGCGCGGTCCCGTGAGTCGCTTCGAAGCAAGCATAGCCATCGCCGATGTTCGCGCCCGGCGCGATCCCGAGCCCGCCGACCTGCGCCGCGCAAGCATCCGAAATGTAATCTCCGTTCAGGTTAGGACACGCCAGCACCGAATACTCGTCCGCCCGCGTCACCACCTGCTGAAAGATGGAATCCGCAATGCGGTCGTTGATCATCAGCTTCTTCTTCCATGCGCCCTTGCCATGCGTGGCGTAGATCGTTTCCAGCACGCCCTCGACTTCTTTGTAAATCGATTGGCGGAAATCTTCGGTGCCAAATTCCATTCCAGGCTCAATCAGAGCGGCGTTATCCTCGATCGAAATGCCAGGATCTTTATCTTTGTTGCCCAAAATCCAGCTCTCGCGCTCGGTCACAACTTTATCGCGAAATTCTTCGGTCGCGAGTTCGTAGCCCCATTTACGGAACGCGCCCTCGGTAAACTTCTGGATGTTCCCCTTATGCACCAGGGTCACACTCTTCCGTCCGGTCTCGAGGGCGAACTTGATCGCCATCCGCACCAGTCGCTTGGTTCCGGTAATCGAAATCGGCTTGATCCCCACTCCCGAATCCAGGCGCACCTGCTTCTTGCCGCCTTTCAGCATGTCCTTATTCAGGAACTCGATCAGCCTCGCCGCTTCCGGCGTTCCCTGCTCCCACTCAACGCCGGCATAAACGTCTTCCGTATTTTCGCGATAGATCACCACATCCATGCGCTCGGGATGCTTCACCGGCGACGGCACCCCCTTGTAGTACTTCACCGGACGCACGCAGCAATACAAATCCATAATCTGCCGCAACGCCACATTGAGCGATCGAATGCCGCCACCAACCGGCGTAGTCAGCGGCCCCTTGATGGCCACGCGAAATTCTCGAATAGCGGCAACGCTGTCATCCGGCAGCCAGGTTTTGAAGTTGGCCATCGCCTTCTCGCCGGCGAACACTTCGTACCAGACGATGCGGCGCTTCCCCTTGTAAGCCTTCTCCACTGCCGCATCAAACACCCGCACCGAAGCCTTCCAGATGTCTCGCCCCGTGCCGTCGCCTTCGATGAAAGGCACAATCGGATTGTCCGGAACCTGATACGTTCCGTTGCTGTAAGTAATCCGCGCACCATTCGCCGGCACCGGCACGCCGTTGTAGGAACCCGCCATTAAACCCTCCGCACTGGATGAATAAAGACCTGTTGCCCAAAACACGTAATTATAAAGCACCCATGCACACGTAGGGGCAGGTGTCCCACCTGCCCAGCCGAGCGAAGCTCGGCAAAAAAGCGTACCCGTTACAATGCAAACATGCGCCTTGGTTCTTCCCGCCTCCTAACATGCATATTCACGATCTGCATTCTGATCACAGTTCCAGCCCGGGCCCAGCAACCCGCGCCCCAAACCCAAAGCCCAGCCGCCATCCCCGACGCTCCATCCAACGCCCAACCGCACCGCTTCTGGGACCGCACCAACATTTTGCTATTCTCCGGCGTCGCCGTTTTTCGCGGTCTTGATTACGCATCCACCCGCAACTTCCAGGCCCGAGGACGGGGAGAAATCCTCATCCCAGACGACGTCGTCAACAATTCCGCGGGATTTGCCAGCCTGGAAGCAGCCGCAACCATGGCGTCCGTCGGCATCTCTTATTTGCTGCACCGCACCAACCACCACAAACTCGAACGCTGGATGTCAATCGGACACATCGTCGTCACCGGAGTCGGCGTGGTCAGCAACTACTCGCTGAAGTCCCACCACCCCCAATGAAGTCGTGGACGAATGAAAATGCCGCCATCTTAGGCTTATACTGTCTGCAATTCAGTTCGTGGGAGACAGCCCATGTCCCGGTTCCTAACCCTTCGCGTTGTTGTTGGTCTCGCATTCTTTCTGATTCCAGTCTCTTTGTTAGCTTCTTCCGACCCTGACCGCGTCCAGTTCGGTCACGACATCCGCATCGGGTCCAACGACAAAGTTGGCGACGTTACCTGCATCGGCTGTTCCGTTCATGTCAGCGGACAAGTCTCTGGCGACGTTACCACCATCGCCGGAAGTATCTTCCTGGAGCAAGGCGCCTCGATCGCCGGAGATGTCACCGTTGTCGGAGGCAACGCTCATGCTGAAAGCGCCACTCAGGTGGCGGGAGACCTCACCGCAATTGGCGGCGACCTGCTGCGCGATCCCCAGGCTAGCGTAGGCGGCGACGTCACCACTGTGGGAGGAGGCCGCTGGATCTTCCTGATCTTCTTGACGCCCTTCTTGTTCCTGGGCGGCATCATCGCCCTGATCATCTGGATGGTGCAACGCAGCCGCCACCCTGCCCCAGTCCCCGCCTATACATTGCGAAGAAGCTGACCCGGTTCAAGGTTCAATGTTCAATGTGGCCGCGGGCGACTCATCCGCGAAAACCGCATGTGGCACGGACGCCAGGGTCGAAAACAGTGCCGTAATGTTCATGTTCTTTCTGAGCGGTCGCCCGCTCCCACATAAACTCAGGTCTTACTCAATCACCCGCTCGTAAATTGCCCGCACGCCAACGAAAGTCCGATCTAACTCATTCTCCAACCCGTCTGGAAACGATCGGCCCAGAATCTGCCCGGTTAACTTTTCCGTAACCACACGCCCATGCTCGGTCGCTGGCAGCCACCTCACCGCCCGTCCCACCACCAGACGCGTCACATGCTCCACGGTCCGCAGCAACTCCGCGGCGTGGTCGAGCACTCCCGCATCGGTCTTATTCAGTACCCCAGACGCCGCGCTGCGCCACAACCGGTCCCGCAAACTCCCTCGCTTGTCCGCCACGCCATGCTTGATCAGCAGAAAGCTGGTGAGGAAATCGATGTCGTAGATCGCCCCGGGAGAATACTTGAAACTTTTCTCCGGCCCTTCCACCGTTTCCAGCTTCGTCCTCATTTCGCGGACAGCCATCGCAAAGCCCGTATCGGCGGCAAACTTTTCAAACAGGATCTTCAGCGCCGCCGTCGCGCGTTCGCCCTGAATCTCAGATCCCGCCAGAAATCGCAGCTTGGTGTACATGAGAGCTTCCCAGGCCTGCGCCTCATGCTCGAAATACGCCGCAAGCTGTGTCGGATTCGAAAGCAATTCGCCTTCTCCCCCTCGTGGCCGCAGGCGCGCGTCGAGCGGAAACACGGTCCCGTCCCGCGTGTAAGCCGACAAAGCGTGCATCATCTGCTCGGCTGACTTCGTCAGCGCGGTCCGGTCGCTGCCATCGCCACATACAAACAAAACGTCGGCATCTGACAACAAATCAAACTCTCCGCTTCCCAGCCGGCCCAGCGCCATGACCGCCAATTCCTCAGCCTCGGCGAGCCGGACCGCCGCAGCCATTACATCTTCCGCTGCTGCCGTCGTGGCTTTAAACGAGTCGTACACATCGCGGCCCTCGATCACGTCCCGCGCTCCCACCACGAATGCCCTATGCCTGAAGTGCTGTCGCAGCCACACCAATTTCTCCGCATACGGAGCCGGAGAATCAGCCAGATAAGCGAATACCGGATCCCGCGCCGTTTCCGAGAGCCCCAGAGACTTCTCAAACAAATACCTGCCTTGCGCTCTTGGAGCCGACTCCTCCAACTCCGCCAGCGTCACAATCTCCTCCGGATGTCGAATTAATATCTCGGTCAAATACTCGCTGCTCTCGAACAGGATCAAAGCCCGGCGCACTCCTTCTTGATGGCGAAGCATCGCCGCATAGCGCCGCGAACTGCCGAACGCAGCCTCCAGGAAGCGATACAGATTCTTCCGCGCCGGCTGACTCAGATCCGGACGGCAGGCAATTTCGTGTAGCGCCGGCGCATGTGTCGCCAACCGCTCCAGAATGTGAGAACTCGAAGTGTCTACCGTTGTGGGCTCAAGAGCGCTAAGTAATTTGAACTCAGCCCCCAGTGCTTGCTGGCGCCCACGCGTCTGCTGCTGGTAAACAATCCGTTGATATATCTCCGCTACTGCCTTCATCCTCCGTTGCACAATCGACGTCAGATCGCCGGTCCGGTATTCCCCGGGGGCGTGACCTTCCATCGCACGCTGCAGCACGCTGCGCTCCGCCTCCGACGCCGGTAAACGATGCGTCTGCTGTCCCTCACGCAGTTGCAGACGGTGCTCCAGATGACGCAGGTACTCATACGCGCTGGTCAGGTCATGAAACTCCTTGCCGCTGATGTGCCCCTTGTCGTGCAACTTGTGCAGTGAAAACAAAGTCCCGCGCGACCGCAGCCAGGGCTCGGCCCCGCCATAAACTCTCTGCAGACACTGCACCAGGAATTCGATGTCGCGAATCCCTCCGGGATCAATCTTCACGTCGATCGTCTCCGCCGGCTGCCCCAGAGTCTTTCCCTGCAGACGGCGCGTCTGCATCCTCTCCCGCGCCACCAGCGCAGTCTTGATTGCGGCAAAGTTCACTTGTTCGGTGTAGACGTGGGGCTGCACCGCGCGGATGAATTCCCGAGCCAATGCCAAATCTCCCGCGGCGTGATGCACTTTGATCAGCGCCTGACGCTCCCAGTCGTGGGCCGACTCAGCGTAGTAAGACAGCGCCTGCGATAAAGGGATTGCCAGTTCGCCTTCCCCACCCTGCGGCCGCAAACGCAAATCAATCCGGAATACCGGACCTTCCCGCGTGACCCGCGAAAGAATCTCGGTCGTATGCTGCGCCAACTTGATGAAATATTCGCGATTTGAAACTGGCGCCCGAGGCGGCTCCTCGCCATCGCCGTAGATGTACATCAGGTCCACATCCGAGCTGTAGTTCAGCTCGTTGCCACCCAGTTTCCCCAGAGCAAGAATGGCAAACGGAGTATCGACCAGGCGGCCCAGTGCATCCACATGCTGCGGCGTCCCGTGACGCCGTTGCAGCTTACTGTCAGCCTCGCTGAGCGCCTCCGCGATCAGCACATCGGCCAGGGCTGAAATCTCAGACGTAGTTTCCGCCAGAGGCGCGATCTTCAGTACATCGCGCAACATGATGCGGACATACTCCCGCCGCTTGAACCGCGCCAGAGTGAGCGAGACATCGCCATCCAGCGAACGAGTCCGAAAGCGCGCCAGGCTCTCGTGAAATTCTTCCTGAGAAAAGCTGCGGTCAAGATTCTTCTCCCGCAGAAAGGATGGCAGCAAATCCGGATTCTGAATCAGCGTCTCGCCCAGAAACCGGCTGTGCCCGAATACCACAATCGCGTAGTGCGCCAGAAAATTATGGTGGTCAAGCAGCCGCACAATCTCCGGCAATTCAGTCAGCCGCTCAAACAAAAGCAGGGCCGCATCCGGATCGGGAGCTTCCCCCATCAAACCCGGCAAAGCCGCGGCCAGCGCAGGCGACAACCTCCCGCAAACAGTCTCGAGATTCAAGTTGGCAGTGCCATTGCCCGTGTAGAGGCGGGTGCCCTCACCCGCCTGGCCGGGCAAAGCCCGGCTATCGTGTCCGAGAGCGGAACTCTCGCCAGGCTTATTTGGAAGTTTCGATGGAGGCAAGGTGCTCGACCCGATTTTTCGGTACTGGGTCGCTTTCGAAAAACACGAACCACCAGGGACACGAAGGTTCACGAAGGAGTCTCAGATCGAAACTTCGTGATACTTCGTGTCCTTTGTGGTTGATGCTCTGTGCTCGCGGCGCCGTGAAGCCGACCACTACCGATTTTTCAGCATACCCTCAATACCGCCTGGTCCCGAAATATTTCCTCACCCCAATCGTGTTGTACCGGCCCCATGGCCCGTTCGGCCCGAGATCCCCCGGACCGAGGTTCCGGTCTCGCGCTCCGAACCGGGTGAACAGCATGTGTTGCGTCACCCGCATCTCGAAACCTTTGCCGAGATAGATGCCGCCTCCCCATGAATTCTCCACCCCAATGGCAGCCATCGACCAGGTGTATAGCGTCTGCGGCAAATTCTTGCCAAACAGAAATCGCGGCTCTCCAAACGCAAACAATCTCCGAAACGGCCCCCGGCCAAATGGATGCGCCTCGACGTATCCAGACATCATGTAGCGCGCGAAGGCATTGCACGGACTATCCACTCCACCCGAGATTCCCGCATCGGCACGGCAGATGTTGGGATCAATTTCGTTGTGTGGAGGCGCCAGGTCAAACTGTCCATATCCCCAGAATGTGTCGCGAGGGAAAAACATCCGCTCCGTGCTGTCATAGCTGACGGCCGGTTTCGCCCCTTCCGTTTGTGCGGCAAGAAATCCCGACAACATCAGACATAGAAACATCCACAGCAGCGCCTGCTTCATGAGGCCTCCAAAAGAAATTTGGCTGCGCCACACAAAAGCAGCCGCCCACTAGGGCGCCACATTGTAACCTGCTCGGAGAAATTTGCGGCCGGGCTCTGCTGAAGTTCTGCCTTAATCTGCAGGCGACTTCTTGTGGTCGCGCTGCGCCGGAGTCTCAATCGTCCGCAACAGCTCCACGATCTTCGGCGCAGCGATACGCTGGTAGTCGGTAGTCAGCAGCCCGTAGGTTTCCACAGTGTCGTACTTACGCCCGACGCCGCTCGACTGCGTGCCGTTGAGTGGCCAGTAGCTCCAGCTCAAGTCCTTCTCCGAGAGATATTGCACAAACCAGCGAAACCACTGGCTGTTCTGACCGCAGTCCAGTGTCTGGCAAGTGCCGAACTCGCCCGCCCAGAGTGGGACCTCAGGCTCGGCCTTCAGCAGATATCCAGCCCGCGCATCGTAAATCTGTCGCAGCTCTTCGTAACTCTGGAACACATGCTCGGCCGAAGCGTACGCATGCGGCGAATAAACCAGCCGATTCGAGACCTTAAGCAGGACTGGCAGTTTGCCAAACCCAGTCAGGTCGGTCGAATACTCCGGACCTTCCACCATAATCAGCAGCTTGGGATTCACTCCCAGAATCGCATTGCCGCCCCGCTCCGCCGCCGCATGCCAGTCCAGCTTCGGATCGTTCCCGCCCCATCGCGCTCCGCTGCGTAATTCGTTGCGCAAATCAGCTCCGACCACCCACGGCTGATTCTGGTAGCGGCGGACAATCGCCTGCCAATCCGCCAGCCATTTTTCTTCGGGATATTCCGCGTTGTACCAGAGTCCGTTGTCGTCGGTTTCGCTGCAGCACCAGTCGGCGCGGCTCATATGATTGTCGAGAACAATCATGATCTGCGCCTTGGCGAGGGCATTGACAACCGCATCCATCACATCAAGAGCCCGCTTCCCGCGGAACCGGGGATTGGCCTTCACCGCATAATCAGGAACCAGGGGATTGTGTTCCAAAGTTTCATTCGCCCAGGGCAAACGTACCGAGTTGACGCCAATGGCTTTGATTTGGCCGATGATCCTTTCCAGCGAGGTATGATCCAGCCCGCCCACCACGTATTCTTTTTGATCGAAGCCATACCAGTTCACCGAGGTCAGCCGCACGCGCTGCCCCCGCGCGTCCAGGATCTGGTGGCCGCTGGTATGCAACGGCGGAGCGATCTTCTCCTCACCCCTCGCTACGGCCTGCGCGCTCAAAAGGCAAAGAGAGAGCAGCACCGCACAAGCTCCGGACATATCGATTCCTCCCGCTTGCCAGCGTTTATGTGCGCTCAAATTTGTATCACGTCGAGTCTCACGCCGGAGGATGAGCATCCCTACTTGAATTTCTCCTTTGCGAACTTTGCGGCCGCGCTTTGAGCCCTTTGCGGTAAAGCTTTTGACTTTGCCTGAGCCGCCCAGGTTGTGCCGGGCAATCCCCTCCGGTATCCTCGACCTAATCTATCCGGACGTTCAGCAGCGCGAAGGAGACCTCGAATGAAGGTTGTTCGCAATGGAAGTGTCCGAGGATCTTTGATACTGGGACTGGTGATTCTTATGGCTGGATCCGCGCTCGCTGCCAACATTTACGACTTTACCCTGCCCTCAATCGACGGCAAGCCCATGCCTCTGGCCGAGTTCAAAGGCAAAGTGGTGCTCGTGGTCAACGTCGCCAGCCGCTGCGGCTTCACGCCGCAATACACCGGGTTGGAGGCGTTGTACGAGAAATACAAAGGCCAGGGATTCGTAATCGTCGGCTTTCCCGCCAACAATTTCGGCGCGCAGGAACCGGGCACGAACGAGGAAATCAAGACGTTCTGTTCCCGCAAGTACAACGTCAGCTTTCCGATGTACAGCAAAGTCTCAGTAAAGGGTGACGATCAGACGCCGCTCTACCAATACCTCACCAAACAAACCGCAGCGCCCATCGCCGGCGAAATCAAGTGGAATTTCACCAAGTTTCTGGTCGACCGCAAGGGAAACGTAGTTCAGCGCTTCGAATCCGCGGTCACTCCAGATTCGAAAGAAGTGGTTTTTGCTGTGGAAAAAGAGTTGACCCAGAAATAGTAGTAGTAGCCCGCGAAACCCATAACCACGAAGGACACGAAGTATCACGAAGCATCGTTGGCGCTTTTCCTTCGTGAACCTTCGTGCCCTTCGTGGTTCAAGCCTTTCCGGCCGCCACCACGCCGTAGACGCAATCATCATACCTAAACCATTTTTGTCTACGTAAATTCATATCAAATTTTTCTATTCCTCCAACAACTAGAATCTATCTTCCGCCTAACCCATGATTTTTCTTGAGCATACGTTTGGCCAGCGTATTGCATGTAAGGAACGCACCGGGGGGTGAACAATGCCACAGGAGGTCTCTATCTCCTACCAAGCGGTCAAGAGCAAGGTCTACAAGCTGGTGGACGCGATGGTCGAAGGTGACAAGAACTCAGTCGAAGTTCAAGAGTCCATTCGACGCTGGTGGAAGCTCATTCATCCATCCGATCGCGCCGTCGCCCAAAAGTACCTGCTCATGGTCCTTGAAAAGTCCAATACAACTCTGGGAGCCATTGTGCTCGGCCTTCCAGACGCCAAAGAATCCAAAGCCGTCCACGACCTGGACATGGAACGAATTCCCACTCGCCACGACCGCACTGCCATCAGCAGCCCGGTCTAAAAAACACTTTCAGAAACCGCAAAGCCCGGCATCGTGCCGGGCTTTTATTTTGTCTTTTGCATAGCCCACTTCACTTCTGGATTCCAACGCATTCCGCCTCGGCTACGGTCCCACATTGTCCAGCGTCCAGATGCTCCCCGACAATTCCTCCATGCTGACGACGAGGCGGTCCTGCGTGAGCGAAAGTTCTACGGTGGGTATCGTTCTCGCAACCATGAAACCTGTGCTATCGAACGACGTCACCTGAAAGGGATCTCCCAGCGCCGCACCTTTACCCGGATCGAAGCGAATTCCCCACACATTGAAAAATCCCCCTTCTTCTGCAAGAAAGTAGATCTTCCTTCCATCTGGAGACCAGCGCGGCTTCGTGTCCAGATGTTTGCCTTCGGTAATGCGAATCCACGGTCCGCCAGTCGCCGGCATCGCGTAGATTGTGAACTCCGGCGCATGAGCCCTGCTCGTGGCGGCTTCAAATACAATCCATTGGCCGTCGGGAGAAGAGTGAGCTTGAAAGAGATCGTAGTCCGGGTTCGATGTAAGCTTTCGCGCCACCGCGTCGGCGTGAGGGCGAGCAGTAACAGGCAACAGAACGATTTCGTCGCGTCCCGTGGTGTTGTCGTCCTTCGATACCAGCAGCCACTTACCATCAGGCGACCAATCGGAGACGAATGGATATGACCGTCCCCACCGGGTCACTGCCTCTTCGCTGCGGCTGTGGCTGGACCACACCATGACCTGGCGTTCACCCGTCAATGAGTTTTCGCGCGTATACGCCAATTGCGTACCGTCCGGCGACCATGCGGGCATGTCGCGCGTGTAATCGTCGGCCACGACGGGCGCCTCTCCACCCTCGCTTACTAAGCTTTCCCACAACTGCCATTTATCAGTGCGCCTTCCGCAAAAGGCCAGAGTACTGCCGTCTCGCGACAAGGTAGTTCGCCAAGCCGCTACCCCAGATGAGGTCACGGCTCGACCGATACCGGTGATCCGCCCACGCATGGCATCAAAAGGAAACATCCAGGCCCGGATTTGCCTGGACTCCACGGTAAACGCCAGTCTTCCTCCGTCCGGAGAAAGAGACACTTCTGTGTCGGAGCCTTGGCCAGTGGTCAAGCGCTCAATACCCGTGGCCCGCAGGGTTTGGGGGTCGACGCTCATTCGCCAGATATTTGTCGCCGCCCGGAAGGTGCGCTCGAAGTAGAGCGCCTTTCCCGAAGGCTCCCAGGAGAACTTTGGAGAACCTCGACCCGACCAGCCTGCGGAAGGCCGACCAGCGGCAACTTCCGCCATTTTTATGACCTCTGGCGCGATTTCGGACTTGACTGCCTCGCCGCCGACCACTGGCCCCGTCCAAAACGTAGGGACAGGTCCTTGCTCAGAATCCCAAACCACAATCGTGATCCGCTTGCCATCCGGATACCATGCAGCTGCGCTCGCGTAATTTTTGTCCGTCACTTCCTTCAACACCTCGTTCGGAGGACTTCCGTCGAGACTTACCAAATAGAATTTAGCGGGTAGCCCAAACTCGCTGGTTTGAAACAAAAGCTGCGAACTGTCGGGCGACCAGTGGGGCTCGTATCCGAACGACGACAACTTTCTTTGCAACCCTGCTCCGCCAAGCGCGGGCACAATGTAAACACCGCTCTCGTTCTCTTCGGAACGATAGGCGATGTACTTGCCATCAGGAGACCACTCCGGTTGCCAGTTGGGCCCGGGGCCCTTGGTGATTTGAATGGGATCGCCGCCGCTGATCTGCTGCACCCATATGTTGAATTTGCCGCCTCGATTGGCACTGTAAGCGACGAACCGGCCATCGGGTGACCATGTGCCGCCGATCTGCAAGCCGTCATCGAATGTCAGGCGTGTAAGGGTCCGTTGTGAAACTGACGTCGAAGATGTACGGCGCACGCGCTGAAAAATAAACAGGCTCGTAGCGGCAAGAAACACAAAGAGGACGAACCCTATCGAAGTTGGTCTGCGCCACCAGAGGCGCGCGACTGGCGCCGCGCCTGCATCGCTGTAAACAACGGTGGCATGTTTTCCCTCCACCGCAGCAATGAAGCGATAGCCTCGCCGGGGAAGAGTTTCAACAAACCGAGGACTCTCCGCCGAATCTCCTAGCACCTCGCGGATCTTGTTGATTGCCGTATTGAGATTGTGGTCTACATCGACAAACGTGTCCGGCCACAACCGCTTCTGCAACTCCTCCCGCGTCACCACTTCCCCGGGACGCTCCAGCAGGACCGCCAAAACTTGAAAAGGCTGGCCTGTGAGTTTCAGCTTCACGCCGCTCTTGCGCAGTTCTCCCGGAACAATGTCAACCTCGAAGGTTCCGAACCGGATTAATCGAGGGGAATCCTTCAGCGTCATTCAGTTCTCACTGACCCACATTCTCCAGCACCCAGATACTCCCAGACATATCTTCTAAGGGCAGCGCCAGTTGGTCTTGAGTCACCGACAGATCGATCTTGGGGGTCTGATCTGGCAGCATCAGTGCTGGATCCACAAATTCCGTCACACGGAACGCTTCTCCCAATGGCTTTCCCCGACTCGCATCGAAGCGGATTCCCCACACGTTGAAGAAGCCGCCACTGCCAGAAACGAAGTAAATTGTTTTTCCGTCGGGAGACCAGCGAGGCTTGTCGTCCCAATGCACGCCTTCCGCCGAAATGCGGGTCCACGGTCCGCCGGCCGCAGGCATTACAAAAATGATGGATTGTGCACTGGGCGTTGGTGACGCACGCACGGCTTCAAAGACAATCCACTTTCCGTCCGGGGAGAATTGCCCCTGAAAGAGAAAATAATCCGGATTGGAAGT
>Ga0157374_10001031_pt1 | contig 24196 bp, 20 predicted proteins | sample M25metaG_FD_115308 | JGI IMG/M metagenome (GOLD analysis project Ga0157374, IMG submission 115308) | Miscanthus rhizosphere microbial communities from Kellogg Biological Station, Michigan, USA - M2-5 metaG | ecosystem: Host-associated > Plants > Roots > Rhizosphere > Soil | place: USA: Michigan... | reverse complement strand
GTGGTCTGCGACCGCTCGCGGTGGCTGGCGCTCGAAGGCGAGCAGTGTCCGGTATGCGGGGATCCGATCCGCTCGACGCCGGACGTGATCGACGAGCTCGGCGAGGCTGTGGTGGACGAGGGTGGCTCGGTCCGCACGGTGCGCGTCGAGACCAAGCTCGACGAGCTGCTCACCGCCTGCACCCTGCGCTTCGAGCTGCCCGGCCGCGGGCGTGGGGAGAAGGGTCGTAGCAGCCATCAGGAGTGACCGTCCGCTTCTCACAGCCCGGTCCGAACGGTGATCCGGTTGGCGTCGGCGGCTTGCCTCAGAGCCTCATAGTCGCGTTCGTTCTGATCGGCATATGCGTCGGCGAAGGCGCACATCGCCCGGTCGAACCTGTTCCCGGCTCCGAGATAGGTGCCGATCGCGACCGCGTCGCCTGAGCGTGCGTGAGCGCGGGCGAGGGCCCAGCCGCACAACTCGCCATAGCGGCCGAGGCCGTCCGGGCCGAGCACGTCGACGGGAGCAGAGCCCTTGCCGTCCCACAGCTGGCGAACGTAGAAGTCGCGGTTGACGCCGTCGATCCACTCGGTTGTCCGGATCCACCCCAGCATGATGTCGCTCGCCGCCTGCATCAGCCGCTGGCCCTCCACCACGCGCCGTCCGTGGTTCACGTATTCGCTGCGGCCGAGATACGGCTCCAGCACCGACGCCTCGGCCTCCTTCATCTGCAGAAACAGCGGGTCGCGGTCATCGCGGCCGAGCATCAGCACGATCCAGGCCCGCGTGCCCACGCTGCCGACCCCCACGACCTTCCGGGCGGCGTGGATGTACTGGTATCGCTCGAGGAGCCCCCGCCGGTCCCGTGGCAGGGTGCGGCGGTAGTAGCGCATGACGGCGTCGACCGCCGCGGCGAGCGTCCCCGGGTCATCGGCGCGTGCGAGCGCCTCGATGGGGACGATCAGCGGCGGGTCGTGAACGATCCGCGGATGCCCGTCCACCATCCGTGTGAGCTTGGCGAACGCACGCAGCGAGTCCTTCGCCCGCGCCTTGGCGATATTGCGTTCAAAGTACCTGAGCTGCTTCCGGTTGACCCGCGATGCCCACTCCCGGACGATCTGTTCGACGTCCCGATCGAGGTGCACGTACCAGAGTTCTAGTGTGCGCAGCTCCGCGAAGCCGCGCATGGCCTCCCGGTAGGCGCGGGCGACGGCGAGATCGACGGACCGCCGCGCAACCCCATCGAAGCCGCGATCACGTCCGGCGACCTCGAAGCTGGCAACGAGGCGCTTGACGTCCCACTCGAACGGGCCGGGGAGCGTCTCATCGAAGTCATTGATCCCGAACACGAGTCGGCGGTCCGGACCGGCGAATGTGCCGAAGTTGGAGAGGTGGGCATCACCGCACAGCTGGACCTTCAGGGCCGTACGGGGCTCCTGGGCGAGGTCCCAGGCCATCACGCACGCGGCCCCCCGGAAGAACGTGAACGGCGAGATGAGCATGCGGCCGTACCGGATGGGGATCAGCTCCGGCAGACGGCTGCTCGCCTGCTCCTGGAGCAGCTCAACCGGATCCGGGCGGGACGGGTGCGGTTGCCAACCGCCGTGTCTGGAGCGCGGAACCGCCGCCCGGGCTGCCTTGCCGAGCTGCCGCCGGTCGGCCGTACTGGGGTGGCGGAGCCGGGCCCGGACGGGCTCCGGCCGCCATCGCGCTACCGAAGTCGACACGCGCCGGTGTGAGGAGCCCCGGGTCTCCAGCCGCCGCCGACCCTCGTCCATGTTGCCGAGCACGCGGCCGTCCACCGGTCGACGCCCTCCAGCTTCACGAGGGGGTGATCATGCCGGACCGCTCCGCCAACCCGATCCTCGGCCTCGGTAACCGTCGTCTCTTGCTCACCAGCCCTTCTGGTGCGAGAACGTTGCGCTGGAGAATATCCGTAGGCCGTCGTGGCGCCCGAACAAGCGGCGCCAATCGGACTGAGCGTCGTCATCGACCACCGATTCACGACGAGCCGCTGACCGGCCGATCTCCCGGGGTCTGCCCTGACGTCATCGCGCAGCTTTCGCGGGCCGCCGACCACGCCGCCGCTTGACCCCCTCGGCTGGCGGGCACGATTCGGGACGACGTGCTCGCTGGTCCGGTTCCGTCTCTCGCCTGGGCCGCCTGTCGCTATCTCGGCGTCTCAACGCGCCGCGCACCTCATGCTGCACGGTCCGTCGAGCCGGGCGGCCCCCGAGACGGTGGTGCGCGTGACGTCAAGCTGCCCGCTGTCTTCGCGCGGCGTCGCTGCCTGTTTGGCCACCTGCAGCGCCTGGAGGATGAACATGGCGGAGCTCTGGTCGTCGCGCCGCGATCGAGGTCGATGAGGCCGGCTTGACCGAGCTCGAGCAGCCCAGCTCGCTGCGCCCGCTCTAACTCCGGACGCGAACCGACGCCACACCGGGCCCGGTCACGGGGACGCCGGTCCCCGACCCTGGCACACCCTGCGGGCGTGCGGTCAGGGGGCACGGGTCCCGCGCCGGTTGCTCCTCTGTCAACCCAAAGGTGGCTTCGCGAGTCGGGCGCGCCCCTCGGCGGCGGGTGACGCGCGAACACTGCTGGTTTCGGCTGGCGAAGCAGGCATCGGCGGCCAGCCGGACGAGACGCTCGCAGCTCGTCCATTGCGCCAGCCTTGGAGGTGGATGGGACGTGCGATCGAGGTGGCGGTTCCTTGTTCTCGCGAACGTTCGGTGGGATGGTCGTCCAGACAGGCCGCAGGAAGCGATGTGCGTGAGGCTTTACCTGATGCCGGGCTCGAGTACTTCGATGACCACGCGGTTGGTGTTCGCGCACAAGGGCGTCGAGTTCGACCGCGTGGACCCGGTGGCCGGGGTCCACAAGTCGCACGAGCAGCCAGGCGCGCGCCGGATCGCCCTTTCGATCCTGCCGAAGGCTCGCTTGGCCGTGGGCCAGATCGGGCTGGCCGCCCGCCTGCTCATGGCCTGCGACGACCTGCACATCGGCATCGAGGGAAGGCCGGCCGGCGTGCTGGCCCCGCGAGTCGCGCGCTACTACCCGGTGCCAGCGGGCAGGAGGCTCCCCCTGGAGTGGCTGCGCTGGACGACGACGTGACGGCAGCGGTCGCCCGGAACGGAGGGCGCCGGGAGCTGCTGGAGCGATCGGACCATCTATCGGCGCTCGACGCGCTGCTGGGCGGCGTTCGACAGCACTCGAAGGGACGGCTCGTGCTCGTTGGCGGCGAGGCCGGAGTGGGCAAGACTTCGCTCCTCCGACGGTTCTGCGACGACCAGCCCCGGTCGGTGCGGGTCCTGTCGGGCAGCTGCGACGCGCTGCTGACGCCTCGGCCCCTCGGCCCGCTGTTCGACATCGCCGCCATCACCGGCGGCGAGCTGGAGGAGCTCGTGAGTGGAAGCGCCCGGCCGCATCAGGTCGTGGCCGCGCTCGTCCGCGAGCTGGGCGAGGACCCGCCGGCGGTGGTGGTGCTGGAGGACATGCACTGGGCAGACGGGGCGACGCTCGACGCCCTGAGGCTGCTCGGGCGCAGGATCGATGCCGTTCCGGCCCTGGTCGCCGTCAGTTACCGAGACGACGAGCTCGACCGCATGCATCCGTTGCGGATGGTGCTCGGTGAGCTCGGAAGCGATTCGGTCACCCGCTTGCGCATCGAGCCGCTGTCGCCCACGGCGGTCGCCGAGCTTGCCGACCCGCGAGGTGTCGACGGGCAGGCGCTCCACCGGGTGACGGGCGGAAACCCGTTCTTCGTGACCGAGGTCCTGGCGGCGGGCCCGGAGGAAACGCCGCAGAGCGTCCGCGACGCGGTGCTGGCACGCGCAGCGCGGCTGTCAGACCGGGCGCGAGCGCTGCTCGAAGCCGTGGCGATTGTCCCGCACCACGCGGAGTTGTGGCTGCTGGAGGCGCTCGGGGGCGCGACGGTCGATCGCCTCGAGGAATGCCTGGCCTCGGGCATGCTGGTCTCCGCCGGGGCGGCCGTCGCCTTCAGGCATGAGCTTGCGCGCTTGACGATCGAGGAGTCGCTGGCGCCGGATCGGAGGGTCGGACTGCACCGCGCCGCGCTTGCGGCGCTTGCCGCGCCGCCCGACGGCGTCGTGGACCTCGACCAACTCGCCCACCACGCCGAGGCGGCCGCCGATGCCGAAGCCGTCCAGCGGTTTGCGCCGGCGGCGGCGAAACGCGCGGCGTCGCTCGGCGCCCATCGCGAGTCGGCCGCCCACTACCGCCGCGCGCTGCGCTTCGCCGGCGGCCTCCCGCTGGCCGAGCGGGCGCTGCTGCTCGACCGCTGCGCGGCTGAGTGCTCGCTCATCGGCGAGATGACGGAGTCGATCGCCTGGCGCCGTGAGGCGATCGACTGCCACCGGCGACTTGGCGACGCGCGCAGGGAAGGACACTCGCAGCGCGCGGTGTCCTGGCCCCTGTGGGTCGTGGGACGGTCCGCTGAGGCAAGGGAGGCCGCTAGGCGGGCCGTGGCTCTGCTGGAGCCGCTCGGGGACGGGCTGGAGCTGGCGCGAGCCTATGGCGGTCTCTCGCTGCTGCACATGTCCGCGGACGAGTTTGAGGAAACGATCGCCGCCGGCGGCCGGGCGATCGAGATCGCGCGGCGCCTCGGCAACGCCCGGGTCGAGGTCCATACCCTCACGCAGATCGGTGCGGTCGAGTTCCGACGAGGTTTGCCAGCTGGCAGGGACAAGATCGAGCGCAGCCTTCGCGTCGCCCAGGAGGCCGGCTGGGAGCCCGAGGTGGCCAACGCGTGCAGCTATCTCGCCGAGGGCGCCGTGCGCGCGCGCTCGCACGCGCTCGCGAAGTCCTCGATCGAAGCGGGGATCGACTACTGCGAGAAGCACGACCTCGACGGCTGGCGGCCTTATCTGATCGCGGTGCGCAGCCAGCTGGAGCTCCACAGGGGCCGGTGGGACGACGCCGCCGACGCCGCGGCCTGGGTGGTCGCCCGCGGCGGCCTGGGCTGGGCGACCATCCTCTCGCTTGCCGTGCTGGGGCGGTTGCGAGCGCGCCGCGGCGACCCGGACGTGTGGGCGCCGCTGGAGCGTGCGCGCCGGCTCGCCGACCCCACGGGCGAGATGGGGCGGCTCGCGCCGGTCGCGATTGCGAGCGCCGAGGCCGCCTGGCTCGAGGGCCGTACGGAGGGGGTCCGCGAGGCGACGGATGGCGCAGTGGAGCTGGCTTGCGCGCGGAAGTCTCCGTGGTTCGCCGGCGAGCTGGCCTACTGGCGCCGACGGGCGGGGATCCAAGAGGACGCTCCGGCTGCAACGGCTCAGCCGTACGCGCTCGAACTCGCGGGCGACTGGAGAGCGGCGGCCGAGGCGTGGGCCGAGCTCGGCTGTCCCTACGAGCAAGCGCTGGCGCTCGCCGACGCCGACGACGACGACACCGTCCGCGACGCCCTTGAGCGGCTGCAGCGGCTGGGGGCGCGGGCGGCCGCGGCGATCGTCGCGCGGCGGCTGCGCGAGCGCGGCGCCCAGGGGCTCCCGCGCGGCCCACGGGCTTCGACCCAAGCGCATGTCGCGAACCTGACCTCGCGAGAGGTGGAGGTGCTCGAGCTCGTCGCTTCGGGTCTGCGCAACACGGAGATCGCCGATCGTCTTTTCCTCTCCCCGAGGACGATCGAGCACCATGTCTCGGCGATTCTGGCCAAGCTGGACGTGCGCTCGCGGAGTGAAGCCGCCGCCGCGGCCGTGCGCCTGGGCATCGCCGGCAAAAGTTAGGTAGGCGCCGCCGCCCAACCTGGGTGGTTCCTCCGATGCGCCTCGCGGCGCGCGGCCGCAAGCTGCTCAGCAGTTGCCGACCGGAGGAGAACCGAGATGCCCCGATATGTCGTCGAGCGCACGTTCCCAGCCGGGCTGTGCACGTCGACGGCACAGAGCGGGCCCCAATCGCTCGTCGACCGCATCACGATCACCGGCGGCTCCCCGGACAGCGCGTTCACGCTCAACGGCAGCGAAGTCGACTATCTGGCTCGGAACGGTGCGGAACACCTTTACCGGCACCGCCACGATCACAGCCGACGGGAGCACGCAGCTGACGGGCCACGGCACGTTCCGCGGCGGGACCGGCGCCTACCGCGGAGCCACCGGCACCTACGCCTTCCATGCCTCGATCGCAGCCGGCTCGAGCGTCCTCGAGGGCGGCTCGACCGGGACGCCCGCGTACTAACCGACCCAACCCACCACAGAAGGAGATCCATGCGTTCCCACTACTCACGATCGCTGGCCCGCGGCGCCGTCGTGGCCGCCATGGCGCTGGCCGCCCTGTCCCTCGGGGCCACCACGGCCTTGGCGCAGGGATCGCCTCAGCCGCTGTTCTCGGCCGCGGACTGGCAGACCGTCCAGAGCTACTTCGCTGCGCACCCCGACGCCAGCTGGAACGACTTTGCGGCCAGCCGCAGCGCGCGCCGCCGCTGAGTCGCGCGCAGCCCCAACCGCGCCCGCGCTCCTCTCTCCAGGGGCGCGGGCGCATCGCCGGTACGGTCGCAGCGGCGAGCTCGACGGCCGCGCAGTCGCTCGCCGCTGGCGAGAGGAGCGAGCGTCTCGAAGCTCAGAGGGTGTGGTCGGGGTTGCGGGAGGGCCGACGGCATCGCCCTGGAGGCCGAGTCCGCGCCGCCCACGCTCGAGGTCGCGCGGCGGAACCGGCGCCGCGGTCTAGGTAGGGTTCCTCCGTGGCCTACTTCGTGACCGGCCGGACAGGGTTCATCGGACGCAACCTGGTCGAGCGGCTGCTCGATCGCGAGGGCGCGATCCACCTCCTGCACCGGCCCGGGCCGGCCGAGAAGGTGGAACGCTCAACGACCGCTGGACCGCCGAGCGCGCCGTCCAGAACGGCAGCGACGTCCGCGGGCGCAGCACGCTGATCGCGGGGGATTTGACCTCGCCGCGCCTGGGCATGGCCTACAAGGTCTTCCCCGACTCCGCGGCCGCGCGCAAGGGCGCGGTCAAGGACGGCGAGAAGGCTCCGGTGCAGAAGGCGTCGACCGAGGCGGTCGCGCTCGCGCACCTGATGCGGGGCGTCCACTGGTAGCCCGGGGCGTCCTTGCCGTCGCGGTGGCCGCCGCGGCCCTGGCCGGCGTCGGCGTACCGGCGGCGTCGGCGGATCACGGCGTCCTCGATCCCTCCTTCGGGGATGGCGGGCGCGTGACGAGCGACTTCGACACCGTCGCCTTCGCCGCCGGCGTCGCCGTCGGACCCGACGGCTCCGTCTTCGCCGGCGGAAGCTACGGGGAAGCAAACCTGATGGCCTTCGCCGTCACGAAATGGCGCGCCGACGGCAGCCCGGATCCCACGTTCGGCGACAACGGCCAGGTGCACCTGCAGCCCGCGTCGAGTCCGGGGGCGGCAAACGGCGTGGCGCTGTCGCCCGACGGCAAGGTCGTGCTCGCCGGAGCGACCGACGAGATGGTGGTCATGCGCCTCGACGCCGACGGTAAACCCGACCCGACCTTCGGCAACGACGGCGAGGTCGACGTGGCCTTCGGCACCAACCCGCTGGCCGCCGCCGCCGCCCTGACCGTCTTGTCCGACGGGTCGATCGTCATCGCCGGGAGCACGGGCACGAGTCCGAACCCCACCGACAACACCATGGCGGTCGCCCGGATCAGCAGCGCGGGCGACGTGCTGTGGAAGACCACGACCGCGTTCGGGACCTCGCCGAGCTCGGCCACCGCGATCGTGTCCGACGCCCCGGCGCCGACGGTCACCGTGGCCGGATCCGTCATCGCCGACGACGGCACGCGCGATTTCGCGCTCGCGCGCTACCGCCTGGAGGACGGGAGCCTGGACACGGGGTTCGGCGACAACGGCCGCGCTACCACGGCGTTCGCCGATGCCAGCGCGGAGGGCCACGCCATCGCCCGGACAGCCGATGGCGGGCTGCTCGTCGCCGGCGACCTTTTCCCGCAGCAGTCGTCTAACCTCCCGTTCGGACTTGCCCGGTACACGGACGAGGGAAAGCTGGATGAGGCCTTCGGTGATGGCGGCAAGGTCGTGGGATCCGCTCCGGAAGGCAACACGTTCGCCAACGCGGTGGTGTCCACGAGTTGCGGAACCGCCGTGGTCGGCGGCCTGACCTTCGACACCAGCGCTGGACGCCAGGAGTTCACGCTGACCGGTTACGACGCCGCCGGCGACCTCGACGGCGACTTCGGGACGGCGGGCCGCACCCTGACGCCGTTCGACGACAAGGACGCCTTCGGAAGCGCGCTGGCCGTGGCGCCCTCCGGGGCGCTGGTCATGGCCGGCGGCATCACCGGCCCAGGCAACCGGCAGATGGGTGCGGCCCGCTACACCGACGCGTGCGCGCCGCCACCGACGAACAAGGATCAATGCAAGAACGGCGGCTGGAAGAACTTCGGCACTAGGTTCAAAAACCAGGGCCAGTGCGTGAGGTTCGTCAACACCCGCAAGTAGCCCATCGGCGCGTCGTTGCGTCGGAGAGGCCCCGCCGGCGGAGCCAGCTTCACCTCCCGAGTCTGAGGACAGTGCTGCACAGCCACCGCCACCTCGCTGTCGGTCGGCGGAGCAGCCCTGCCAGCGTGCACTAGATCAGGGGTGGGGCCTCCCGCGCGGATGACGGAGGTCAGGGGGCCACGTTTGTGCAGTAGAACTGACCGAACTTGTAGTAGTACGGCGCGTCGGCATGGGCGGTGACCTGGGTGGTGCCGTCTGCCGCCAAGCCGGTGATGTCGACGCTCACGACGCCGCTCGGACTGCAGATCACATCCAGCTGCGTCGTCCCCAGGTTCCCGTTCGCGTCCGTCGTGGGGTTGATCCCCACCTGCGACCCGAGCAGTGTTGAACCGTCACTGCGGTTGAAGGTCACGATCAGGGCCTGGTTTGGCTGCAGGGCGGATCCTGTCACGGTTCCCCAACACCCTCGAACAACGCTCTCCCCGGGAGGAACGCATTCGTAGTAGGTGTTGGCGGCTGTCAGCGATGCGGGTTGCGAGGCGCCGACGATTGACAGCGATGCGCCACCGAACGGTTGCGCGTCTTGGGCCGCGCGGCCGGCGCGCGAGGGCAGGCGGCCGTCGTTGATCTGCTTGACCTGATAGCTCACCGTGCCGCGCGAGGCGTTGTAGCGCGGCCGGGTCAGCTTGAACGTCAACTCGTCCCCGCCGTGGTGGCCCGCCACATGCAGCACGCCGGTCGCCGACGGCCTGTCCGACGTGAACAAAAGCCGGTGCATCCGCTCGACCCTCAACACCCCGGACCGGCCGCTCTCGTGCATCCAGGTCACCCGTCGGCCCACGCCCCGCAAGGTCAGCTGGCCGCGACCCAGCTCACCGCTCAGCGCGGAATGAACGAACACCGTGTGGCCAGCGGGAGGCGCCTGCGCGGATGCGGGCGCCGCCGCAGTCCCAGCCCCGACAGCACCCGCAAACCCGAATACCCCGACCGCGAGCAAGCACTTCAGACGATCCATCCCACAGCCTCCCCGGCTCAAACCGCCACCCCCCAACCCGCCCACCCTAACCCCGGGCAGCGCCCCAAAACAACCACGGCGGGGACGAACACGGGAGCTGCTCGGTGTCTGCGCGAGGCGTGCCCGACCGGTGCGGGGGGCGACTGACCGCTCGCAGGCGGAGCACCAGGTGATGGTCCTAAGTTCGGCCATGCGTCAAAGTGTGGCTCACCGTGCGCACGGCGATGATCGCCCGCGACCCCGAGGATGAGTGATGCCGGAGCTGCTCCTGGTCGCTCGGCGTGACGAGGACTTCGCCAGGTTCTGGCACTACGCCGAGAAGGACGAAGCCGACGCACCGCGTGCGATGAAGGAACTCATCGCTGGCCGTGGCCCTGTGAAAGTCACTGAGCAAGAGGCCCGAGATGCACTCGCCTGGTGCGACGGGCGGCCCGGCTGGATCCCGACCCCGGGGCGCCTGCCGTTCTTTGGGCCGTATGCAGTGTCCGTCGTCACCCGCGCTTCTTAGCGATCTCGGACGGACACTGCCGAGCGCAGGCGCCCGGCAAGCGAGAGCTATGCGGCGAGTTTCTGCTCTGCGGCGTCTTCGTAGAGCCGTGATCGCGTTGCGGGCGGTCGAGGCGACTCTGGCGGTAGCCGATCCGCCTTGGCGAGCGTCACATGTAATGCCCGCGCCTGAACCAGCTGAGCAGGACGACGCTGGCGACGGCGAGCCCGCCGACGCCGAGGACCATGAAGGCCGCGAACGAATCGATGTGGCGGACGAGCCAGCCAAAGTTCTGGCCGAAGAAGCCGGTCAGGAACGTGAGCGGCAGGAACACGCTGGCCATCACCGTGAGCTGCTTGACGACTCCGCTCTGGCGCGCGGTGATGTCGTTTTGGCGCACGCTGAGCAGCGAGACGTTGGCCTCGAGCGCGCTCGTCAGCTGGTCGCGCTGGGCGAGCACCTCCTCTTGGACGCGACGCGCGTGGTCGTTGACATCGCGAAAGTAGCGGCGGAGGGCGGGGTCGATCTGCTCGAAGGCGCCCCGTTCCAGCGCGTCTAGCGGTTCGAGTAGCGGGTGCACCGCCCGGTAGAAGTCGCTGACCTCGCGTTTGAGGAAGTAGATGCGCTCTGTCGAATCCCTGCGCTCTACGAAGATCCCGTGCTCGACGGCCTCGATGTCTCGCTCCAGCGCCTCGGCCACCGGTCGATACTCGTCGACGACCGCGTCGAGGATGCCCCAGACGACCGCGGCGGGCCCGCTCTTGAGGAGCTCGGCGCGCTGCTCCAGGCTCCGGCGGACTTGGGCCGAATCGGCGGTCGGGCCGTGGCGGACCGCGATGACGTATCCCGATCCGACGAACAGCTCGAGCTCCCCGAACTCAACCTGTTCCTCCCCCTCGTCGTATCGCGCGGTCCGAAACACGATGAAGTAGAAGTCGTCGTAGCCCTCGACCTTTGGTCGCTGGTGTGCTCGGGTGGCGTCCTCCACGGCCAGCTCGTGCAGGTCAAACCGCCGGCGCAGCTCCTCCATGAGCTCAGCGCCGGGCTCATGCACCTCCAGCCAAACGAAACTGCCGCCGCTGCGAGGACGGGCCGCAGCCTGCTCGACCGTCATCTCCCCGAAGTCCTGGCGCACTCCGCGAACGTAATGGGCGCAATCGACGATCATCGCGGCCTCCTCAGTTGATATGTCCGTTCGCCAAGTGTCCTCCGCCCGCGTCGACCTGCTCGCACGAGGCGGCCGAGCCATTCGCTCCGCGCGAGCGGCCGACCCTCCCAGGCCCCCACGCAACTCGCCGCCGGGCCGAACGGCTGATGTCAGCAATCTCGATTCTCACGGCCCGAGGGGGACGGAGCCCGAACCACATCAGCCCGGGATCGGCGGATTAGGCGCTAGTCCTCGGGGTCCTGCGGAGTCGGGAAGGCGCCTCCGTCGATGAGTTCGATGCGATAGCCGTCGGGATCGGCGACGAACGCGATGAGCGGAAGGTCACTGCGGCCGCCCGGACGGTATGGCGGCTTCTCAGGCTGGACGCCGAGCGGCTCGAGCGTGGCCAGCACGTCGTCGATGTCGTCGACCGTGAGCGCCATGTGGTTGTAGCCCGTGCCGAGGTCGTAGGGCCCGTCGTTGCCGTGGTTCACGGTGAGCTCGAGGACGTCGCCGTCGCCCGGCAACCCCATGTAGAGGTTGTAGGCCGTCTCGAAGTTCAGTCGGCCGCGCCGTTCGAAGCCGAGCGCCTCATAGAAGCGCTCGGACGCCTCGGGGTCGCGGACACGGATGCAGGTGTGGATGTAGCGGTTGGTCATTTGCGGTTCCTCCTTCAGGCCGGGACATAGTGGTCGGCGAGCAGCTCGGCGAGGTGCAGAGCGCGCACGCTGGAGCGTCGTCGCTTCAGGCCCGTCTGCAGCTGGCGCAGGCAGCCCGGGTTGACGGCGACGACGAAGTCGACCTGCGCCGCCTCGATCTGATCGAGCTTGTCGTCGAGAATGCGCTTCGAGTCGCGTGGGCGCAGGATGCTGTAGGTGCCCGCCGCACCGCAGCACTCCGAGGCGGACGGCAGCTCGACATACTCACCGACCTCCTCGATGAGCTCCCGGGGCTGGCGGAAGACGCCCATCCCGTTGCGAAGATGGCAGGAGTCCTGGAGCGCGATGCGCGGCCGGCGCGCCGCGAACGCCGGGTCGGGGCCAGGATGGTCGGCGGCGCCGAACGTCAGGCGCGGGCGGTGGTCGGCTTCGGCGAGGTACTGCGAGAGCTCGCGGACGCGGTCGGCGCCGAGAACGGTGACGAGGTGGGCGGCACAGCCACCGGCGGTCGTGAGGATGGTGCCGTCCAGCCGGCGGCCGAGCTCCTCGGCGAGCTCGCGCCCGCGCTTCAGGTCGCCGTTGTGGGCGTGCAAGGCGCCGCAGCAGCCCTGGCCGGGATCCACGCGCAGCGCAGGCACGAGCGCTCGTGCGGCGCGGCTCACCTTGGGAAAGAGCGCTCGCTCGTAGCAGCCGAGCATGAGCTGCGGCCCATCTCCGTCGCCCCCGCGCGTGCGGCGTCGCACCAGCCCCATCGCCCGCAGGCGCCACGGGCGGTTGGCGCCCCACAGCAGCGGCTTCAACCGGACGCGGCGTCGACCGCCCCGGTCCCACGTGTGGTCGCGCCACTCCTCGAGCAGCGCGCCGTACTGAACGCCCGCCGGGCAGACGGGCTCGCAAGCGCGGCACCCCAGACAGAACGAGGACTCTTCCTGCACCGTCGCGTCGTCGTCGGGCAGCACGCCCGTTTCCACCGCTCGCATCAGGTCGATCCGCCCACGGGGCGAGGAGGTCTCCACGCCCGTGCGCACGTACGTCGGGCAGGCGGGGAGGCAGAAGCCGCAGGAGATGCAGCGGTCGAGCAGCTCCGGGGTGAAGACCTTCCGCCCGCCGGTGGGTGCGTTCGGGCTCAAGACCCGAGCTTGCCGGGATTGAGGATGCCCTGCGGGTCAAACGCGGACTTGATCCGCCGCAGCAGCGCCATGTGCTCGGCGCCCAGCCGACGCTCGAGATAGGGCAGCTTGGCGAGGCCGACGCCGTGCTCGCCGGTGATGGTGCCGCCGAGCGCGATGGCCGCCTCAAAGATGTCCTCGAAGGCACGGTGCGCGCGGGCGACGGCGTCCTCGCCCGAGTCGGCCAGCACGACCGTGGGGTGGAGGTTGCCGTCCCCCGCGTGGCCGAAGGTCCCGATGCGCAGCCCGTGGCGCGCACCTGCCGCCTCGATCCGCTCGACCATGGCCGCGATCTGCGAGCGGGGCACGGTGGCGTCCTCCAGGAGGGTGACACGCCCGAGACGCGAGAGCGACGGCAGCGCCGCCCGCCTCGCCTCGAGGATGCGGTCGCTCTGGGCCGCGTCCTGCGCCACGACGACGTCCAGCGCGCCCTCGGCCTCGCACGCTTCGGCGATCCGCGTTACATCGCGGGCGACGCCCTCGGGCCCACCGTCCTGGCCGAAGATGAGCAGGGCCCCGGCGTCGCGCCGCAACCCGACAGCCGCGAAGTCCTCTACCGTCTCGATGCACGTCGCGTCGAGGAACTCGAGCGTCGCCGGCAGCACGCCGCCGCGCAGCACCCTCGACACCGCGCGGCCGGCCGCGGCGAGCGTGGAGAAGTAGGCGAGGCCGAGCTGGGTGGCCTCCGGGGCCGGCACAAGGCGCACCGTCAGCTCGGTGAGCACCGCGAGCGTGCCCTCGCTGCCGCACAGCAAGCGCAGGATGTCGTATCCCGCCACGTCCTTGACCAGCTTGCCTCCGGCGCGGATCACCTCGCCGGTGGCAAGCACGGCCTCGCAGCCTGCCAGGTAGTCACGCGTGACCCCGTACTTCAGGCCCCGCAGCCCCCCGGCGTTCTCCGCGACGTTGCCGCCGATGGTCGACGTCGTGCGGGAGCCGGGATCGGGCGGATAGAGCAGCCCGTGCTCGCCGGCCACCGCGCCCAGGCGCGCGGTCGGAAGGCCGGGTTGGCAGACGGCCGCCAGGTTGTCAAGGTCGACCTCGACCAGCCCGTCCATCCGGGTCAGCACGAGCATGATCCCGCCGCGGTCGGCGATCGTCCCCGCGGAGAGGTTCGTGCCCGCGCCGCGCGGGATCACGGGAACGCCGAGCTCTGTTGCCACCCGCAACACCCCGGCCACCTCCGCGGTGGAACCGGGCAGGACGACGACGTCCGGCTCCCCGCGGAACAGCGGCGTCGCGTCCTGGGCGTAGACGCGCAGCGCGCCCGCGTCGGCGCGCACGTGCTCCTCCCCCACGACTCGCGCGAGGCGACCGGCAAGGGAGGAGCTGTGACGCGTTCGGGTCCTGCTGACCGTCAAGGCGACCCGGCGACCAGGGGGGCGGCCGCGCTGGCCTCCTCGCTCACCGACCCGCCGGGATCCCGCCCGTTCCATACCGCGTGGCCGGTAGGGATGGCCTGCTGCTTGAGCTGCTCGACTATGTACTCGGCCTGTCGGATCGCGAGTGCGACGATCGTCAGGGTCGGGTTCGCCGCCGCGCCCGTGGTGAACTGGCTCGCGTCGGAGACGAAGAGGTTCGGGATTTCGTGGCACTGGCCGAAGCCGTTGACCACGCCGTCCTCGGCCCGCGCGCTCTGGCGTGCCGTGCCGATGTTGTGCGTGGAGGGGTACGGCGGCGTCCGGACCGTGCGCACGGCTCCGACGGACTGGTACAGCGCCTCTCCCGCCGACCAGGCGTGCTCGCGCATCGCCAGGTCGTTGGCGTGGTCGTCGTAGTGCACGTTCGGCACCGGTTGGCCGTATTCGTCAAGCTCGTCGCGGTTGAGCGTTACCCGATTGTCCGCCTGGGGCATGTCCTCGCCCACCAGCCACATGGCGGCCATGTTCTCGTAGCTCTCCATCGCCGACGCGAACTCCGGACCCCACCCACCTGGATCGATGAACGCGGCCAGGAACGGCACGCCCAGCGAGAGGAGCTGGAGGTAGTAGCCGCCGACGAAGCCGCGATCGGGCCTGTTCGGCGCTTCGTCCTCTATGTGGCCGGCCATCGTCTCGCCGCGATACATGCGGACGGGCTGCTCGAAGATGGCGTACACGGAAGCCGTTAGATGGCGCATGTAGTTCCGGCCCAGCTGGCCCGAGGAATTCCCCAGGCCATCGGGGAACAGGCTCGACGCCGAGTTGAGCAGCAGTCGCGGCGTCTCGATCGCGTTGCCGGCCACGGCGACGAGGCGCCCACGCTGGAACTGCTCGAGGCCATCGCCGTCGATGTAGGCGACGCCGGTCGCGAGGCCCTTGTCGTCGTGCTCGATGCGTATGGCGTGCGCCTCGGGGCGCAGGTCGAGCTTGCCCGTGGCCGCCGCCTTCGGGAGCTCTGCCACGAGCGTCGACCACTTGGCGCCCACCTTGTCGCCCTGGAACGTGAAGCCGTCCTGGATCGACGCCGGCCGCCCGTCACGCGGCTCGGGGTTGACGGCGTAGCGGCCGGTGTGGAAGCGCTTGTAGCCGACACGCTGGGCACCGTTTGCGAACACCTTGTAGTTGTTGTTCGCGGGCAGCTGCGGGATGCCGTTGGTGCCGGTGATGCCCAGTTTGCGCTCGGCGCGGTCGTAGTAGGGCTCCACGTCGGCGAAGGAGATCGGCCAATCCAGCGTGTTGGCGTCGATGCCGTCGTAGTACGTCGAGGCCTTGAACTCATGTTCCATGAAGCGTAGACAGCACCCGGCCCAGTGGACGGTCGTGCCGCCGACGGTCTTGCAGGTCCACGCGGGCAGGTTGGGGAAGTCCTTGGCGACGCGCCAAGACCCGGACGTCGTCCGCTGGTCGAGCCAAGCGAGTTGCTTGAACGAGCGCCACTCGTCGTTGATGAAGTCATCGGGTGCGTGGTGGCGTCCGGACTCCAGGACGACGACGTTCACGCCCCTCTGGCAGAGCTCGTTGGCCAGGGTTCCACCCCCGGCCCCGGAACCGACAATGACGGCGACGTCGTCGTCATCAAAGCGAAAGCGCGGCATGTCTGTCGTCCTCCTAGCGGTGGTGGGATCCCGCGGTGGGATCCAGTGCGGTGGGCGGATCGGGCAGCCAATCGAGGTCATTGAACCCGCGATTCAGGTACCCGCCGAGGTGCGTGGACGGCCCCTCGTAGCCGAACGCCTTCCAGACCAGCGGGTTGTCGTAGAGCTCAACCGCAGAGGTCGCCTGCAGGAGCTCGAAGAGCTCTGAGCCCTCGATGCGCTTGACCGCCTCCAGGCGCGCGTCGGCGTCCAGCCCCGCGAAGGGCTCGGGATCGTCGAGCTGCGCGATCCCCTGCTCGACGGCCGACGCGGCAGTGTCGCTGCCCGCCGCCTCTGCCTCGAGGGCGTCGACGACCTTCGCGTAGGCCTCGTCCGGCAGCGTCTCGTGCGGAAACATGGTGCGCGCAGCGAGCATCGCCGTGCCGCGCGCCTGCTCAGACAGCTGGTAGGTCATCTCCGTCCTCCACTTGCGGTGAAGTACCCGTCGCCGTTGTGCTCGTACACGTCGCCTCCTTGGTGGCGGTCGTCGTCTGGTTGGGGTGCAGCGTCGTCTTGGCCTCGCGTGCCGCGATCGACGCCGCCGTCACGAGGTGGTCATGCCCGCGCTGCAGCCGCCGGGGCTCCACCACCACGGCGACGGCGCCGAACAGCTCTCCGGTAGGACGGAAGATCGGCGTCGCGACGCAGGCATGGCCCTCGCTCACGAGGACGCCATAGCGGCGCTCGGCGATCTCGGCAAGCGAGTCGCGCAGCTCGGCCTCGTCGAACAGCTCGCCGCGCATCGAGGCGGCGCGGCGCGTCAGCGCGATCGTCTCGTCCGCGACGTCGGGCTGCTGGTGGGCGAGGATCACCCGGCCGACCGCGAGCAGGTGCATGAGGCCGGTGCTGTTGGCCGGATAGTGCCTGGCGGACGCGGCGCCCGGAACCTCCGCCGTCGCCGTCACCCGCGCTTCGGCCGCGGGGGTCTCGGCGTCGGCCGGGCAAGCCAACACCGCGACGTCGTCGACGGCGTAGGCGGCGCGGCCGAGCGCACGACGGACGGCGACGTCAACGCGCCCGTCCAGACTGCCGGGCAGCCGGCCCGGCCGGAGCAAGCGTGCGTCGTCCCGCTCCAGGTAGCCGTCGTAGAGCAGCGTGTTGACGAGGTGATAGGCCGTCGGGAGCTGGAGCCCGACGCCGAACGCCACTTCCTTGATGCCCACCGGCCGCTCGGCCGCATGCACGAACTCCAGGATGCGCAGGCCGCGAGAGAGCGACTGGATGCGGTCGCCCGGAGGGCTCTCGCCCGGCGGCGCGGATTGGCGTGCTCGCGTCGAGCTTCCCACCTTCTCTCCTACCTCGGGTCGTGCACTCTACTCGCGCCCGACGGCGCATGCCCGCCGGTTTTCAGATGGCGAAACGGCGCCTGCCCATTGCGCAGGCCACGCCTCAGCCCCTGGACGTGGTCGGCGCCGCTGGATGGCTTGGGGTGCGGATATGGTTGGCGGTGCGTGACGGAACGTTCCTTCCTGCTCCTCCACGGCTTCTCGCACCACCGGCCCCCGGGGCACTGGCAGTACTGGCTGGCGAACCGGCTCCGCGCGCAGGGGGAGCGGGTGCTCTATCCAGGGCTTCCCTTCGAGGACGAGCCGCGGTACGACGAGTGGCGTGAGGCGGTTCACTGGTCACTCGCCGAGCTGGGAACCGATGGTGAGCGGATCGTGGTCTGCAACTCGGTGGCCTGCGCTGTCTGGATGCGCTTCGCGACCGATCGCCGTCCCGACGAGCAGCCCGTCGACCGCCTCCTGCTCGTCGTGCCGCCGGACTCGGCTCGCGTCCCCGACGCCTGCGCCGACCTGCGGATCGCCGGGATTGATGGTGCCGCCGTGCGCAGCACATGTCGCACAACCATCCGGGTGGTCACCACCGACAACGACCCGTTCAATCCCGACTGCGGCGCCCAGACCTACGTGGAGGCGCTCGGTGCCGAACTGGACCTCATCACCGGCGGCCGGCACCTCGGCCCAATCGACGGATACGGACCGTGGCCTTCGATCCAAGCTTGGTGCTTTGATCCGGGCGTACGGCTGGAGGCGAACTTCCCGCAACTCGCGCCGATCTAGCGACGGCCGCGAGTCCTGTACAAAGTGAAACCCGTGTGTCGCCGACAAGTGACGGGTAGCGTGTCGGGCGTCATGAGCGACGGGCAGCACGTGATCGGGCTGACCTGGCTCTCACAGGAGGATCTGCTGGAGGCGGGCTGCCTCGATTTCCAGCTCGCGATGGACGCTGCTGAGGCGGCGCTCCTGGCGCATCGCAACGGGGACGTGGTGTTCCCGGAGAAGATCGTGCAGATCTTCGACGACGAGACCCAGGAGCGGATCAACTGCCTGCCGGCGACGCTGCTTGCCGAGCGGGTGTGCGCCATGAAGTGGGTGTCGGTCTTCCCCGGCAACGTGGCGGGTGGACGGCAGAACCTGACCGCCGTCTACGTCCTGTCCGAGATCGAGCACGGCTTCCCGTTCGCGGTGATGGAGGGCACGCTGGCCTCGAACGTCCGCGTGGGGGCGATGGCGGCACTCGCGGCCCGGTACTTCGCCCCCGAGGACGCGCGCATTATCGGGTTCATCGGCAGCGGTGAGCAGGCCAAGATGAACCTGCTGGCGATGAAGACCGTGCGCCCTTCGCTGAGCGAGTGCCGGGTCTCGGCCAAGACCGTGGAGGAGGAGCGCCAGTTCGTGCGCGAGCTGTCACCCCTGCTGCCAGACATGGAGCTGGCCGCCGCCAACACCGATTCTGCGTGGGCCATGGGCGAGGCAGACATCCTGGTCACCGCGACCAGCGCCCAGGCGCCGCTCTTGAAGGCCGACTGGATGAAGCCGGGGTCGTTTTACAACCACGTCGGGGGCTGGGAGGACGAGTACGCGGTCGCCGAACAATGTGACAAGATCGTCTGCGACGACTGGGAGACGGTGAAGCACCGCACCCAGACGCTCAGCCGGATGTACAAGGACGGCGCGCTGGCAGACGCGCAGATCGCCGGCAATCTCGTGGAGTTCGTCGCAGGGGACAAGCCCGGCCGTGAGAACGACGAGGAGCGAGTGTATTTCGACGCCGTTGGGCTGGCCTACGTCGACGTCGCGATCGCACTCGCGATGTACCGTCGCGCCGTCGACGCTGGCAAGGGACAGGAGCTCACAATGCAGCAGAGGATGCTCTTCCAACATCCCGGCATGAGTGACTACTTCCGCCTGTGAGACGTCGTCGGCGGCCACTGTCGAGCAGCGGTCGCCGGCAAATCCGAGGTGCTCGCCCGCGCGTCCCGACGGTCCCGAGTGCATCGGTCTGCGATCGGCGGATCGTGAACAGATGACGTAGACGCGGCAGACGCGAGACGCTGGGGTTGCCGAGAAGGCGCGCACCCAGGACCCCGCTGCGCACGAGACCTGGCGCGCCTGCATCACCGCAGGTACCCTCGGTCGCAGCGATGTGGGGAGGCACAAACGTTCGCCGTGGAGGCGGGACGGGTGCCCCGTCCACGCTCGCGAGCGGCATGCTCAGTTTCTGCATGTCGGACATCGAGGGCTCCACCACGCTGTGGGAGCGGCAACCCGAGGCGATGTCCGAGGCGCTCCGGCGTCACGACGACCTGATCGCCGCCGTGGTCGAGGCCCACCGCGGCCGCCTCTTGAAGTCGATGGGAGAGGGGGACTCGACGGTCTCGGTCTTCGCATCCGCACCGGCCGCCGTCCGCGCGGCGATCGAGGCGGCGCACGCCATCGACGCCGAGCCGTGGCCGGCCGGTCTGCACATCCGGGCGCGCTTCGGCCTGCACACCGGCAAGGCGCAGCGGCGGGGCGGCGACTACTTCGGATCGACGGTGAACCGAGCGGCGCGGGTGCGCGGCGAGGCCCGCGGGGGAGAGATCCTGCTCTCGGACACGACGGCGGCGCTGGTGGGCCCGGCGCTGGGGGCCGGCTACACGCTCGCCGACCTCGGCCCGCACCGACTCAGGGGCATCGAGGCGCCCGAGGCGATCAAGGCCGTGGTCGGCCCCGGCCTCGCTACGCCGCCCGCGGCGGCCGACTGCCCGTACCGGGGGCTGCTCGCATTTGAGCCATCCGACCGTCACCTCTTCTTCGGACGCGAGGATGTCGTCGCCGACCTGACCGTGCGCGTCGCCGCCGGGCAGCTCCTCGCGGTCGTGGGCGCGTCGGGCAGCGGCAAGTCGTCCCTGTTGCGCGCCGGTCTGATCGCCGCGGTAGAGGAAGCGGAGGTCGGCGCCGCGGGCTCGGTGCGCCTCATGCACCCGGGCGCGAACCCGCCGCTTGACCTGGGCGATGACGAGCGCGAGCTCTTGGTCGTAGACCAGTTGGAGGAGCTGTACACGCAGTGCGATGACGCGGAGCGCAGGGAGCGGTTCGTCGCCAACCTCCTCGCCCGCCCGGGGCCGGTCGTGATCGGCCTGAGGGCAGACTTCTACGGCGAGCTGAGCACCGACGCCGATCTGGCCGCCGCCGTGGCCCGCAACCAGGTGCTGCTCGGGCCAATGCGCGACGATGACCTTCGCCGTGCCATCGCCGAGCCAGCGCGGCTAGTCGGCCTGCGCCTCGAGCCGGGTCTCGTCGATCTCGTCCTACGCGACGTCGCCGGCGAACCGGGTGCGCTGCCGCTGATGTCCCACGCGCTCCGCGAGACGTGGGAGCGCCGGAACGGGCGGACGCTCACCGTGGCGGCCTACCACCAGTCCGGCGGTGTGAGCTCGGCTGTCGCCCAGACCGCCGACTCAGTGCTGGCCGCAACGCCCGAAGCCGACCGCCCGCTGCTGCGCAGCGTGTTCCTGCGCCTCACCGAGCTCGGCGACGATGTGGAGGACACTCGGCGACGGGTCCACATCGATGAGCTCGTCCCCCAGGGGGCCTCCCCCGAGGCGGTGCGGACGCTCCTCGAGCGTCTGGTCGAGGCGCGCCTGGTGACCCTGGACGAGGGCACCGCAGAGGTCGCGCACGAGGTGCTCATCCGCCGCTGGCCGACTCTGCGCCGGTGGCTCGACGAGGACCGCGAGGGGATTCGCCTGCACCGGCGCCTCGGGGACGCGGCCCGGCTCTGGGACGCCGCCGGCCGGGAGCCCGCCGACCTCTACCGCGGGACGCGCCTGGACGCGGCGGTCGAGTTCGCGCGCTCGAAGGGCGCGCTGCTCAACGCGACGGAGCGCGACTTCGTCAACACGAGCGTCGACGAATCGGCGCGGACGCAGCGCGACCAGCTGCGGGCCAACCGCCGGCTGCGCCGCGCACTCGTCGGCGCCGGACTGCTCCTCCTCGTGGCCGTCGGGCTCCTTGTCTTCGCGCTCGCCAGTCGGCGCGACGCGGTGCAGGCGGAGGGAGCGTCCCGGTCGCAGGCCATCGCTGCCCGCGCGAGCAGCCAGCTCGGCCGGGATCCGCAGCGCGCGCTGCTGCTCGCGCGCGATGCGCTTCGGATCTCGCCGACGCCCGAGGCCCAGCTCGCGGTGTCGGAGGCGCTCGACGCGAACACGGCACGCTCGCAGCTGCCTTCGTTCGGGCTCCAGGGCTGCCAGGAGGCCAACTTTCTCTTCCTGTTCGACCATGGGCGGATCGCCGCGGACAACACCTGCGACGGCTACGTGGTCTTTGCCGACCTGCCGCGGCGGCGCATCATCCGGCGGATTCGAGTCGGCGCCACCTCGACCGGCATGATCCGCAGTCGCGATGGCCGCAGTCTGATCGTCGCCACCGGACACGACCTGGTCCGCCTCGACGTCGGCTCCGGGCGGGTCCGGCGGATCTTCACCGCGCCGTTCACCATCGAGCAGCTGGCCGATCCCGCCGGGCGGTCGTTCGGGATCGCCGACAAGGAGCAGGTGGCGGTGGTCGACCCGGCCGGCCGCCTCCGGGTCATCGCGCACGGCGACGCCAGCGTCAACATCATCAACGGAATGATGTGGGCGGGGCCGCACGTGCTGCTCGTGGCCTCGCTCGGGCAGACGCAGGGCCGCGGGAACCTGTTCGGCGGGCTCACCGTCCTCGATACCGCGCGCGGAACGCGCTCGACGGTGCGCCTGGCCAAGGGCCCGCACCTCGCGGCGGTGAACTTCCTGCGGGTCTCGCACGATCGACGCACCTGGTACATCACCGGGGCCGACATCAACGCGGTGAACAATCACCAGGTGGCCGCCACGTGGGCCGTCGACGCGCGCTCGCGGCGAGTCCGCTGGGTCGCCCACGGGCCGCTCGGTGCCACGGCCAGCCCGGTCCAGTCCTCACCCGATGACCGGCTAGTGGCCGTGGGCTACAGCCAGGGCGCCACCGACGTCCTCGACGCCGCGACCGGTCGTCTCGTCGTCCGGGACGCGAGCAGCGCCGGCATCGGCGCCGGCGACATGGCGTTCCCGCCGGGCGACAAGTCGCTCGTCACCGTGGCGTTGGACGGCGTCATCCGGACCTGGTCGGCGCGTGGGAGCGAGCGGCTGCGTCTCCAGGCGCCACCCGCGCCGGCGGTCGACTTCACCCCCGACGGCAAGCGTTTGCTGCTCGTGGGCGACCGCGGCCGGGTCGTTGACCGGCACACGGGCCGGACCGTCCGTACATTCCCAGGCTTCCCCGCGGCCAGCGTTTTCGCCACATGCAATTCGGCGTGCTTCGCGGCCTCGCCACAGCTGCGGTGGCTCACCTACCTACGGCCAGGGCAGGCCGGCTATCGGATACGGGAGGTCGAGGGACGGACGGGCCGCCCGGTCGCGAGCGTGACCGTCCCGCGCCTCGACGCGCAGGGTGTTGCCCCGGACGGGCGCATCGCCGCCGCCTGGGTCGACGGCAACAGGTTCCTCGCCCAGATCATCGACCCCCGCTCAGGGCGGACGCGCGACCTGCCCGCCGGGCGAAGCAGCGACGGGTGCGCTGCAACGACGCCGTCGTTCACGACCGACAGCCGCCTGATGGCGAGCGTCGACGGGTGCCTGAACGTCGTCGTCTGGGATCTCCGCAGCGGGCGAGTCAGGCGCACGATCGATCTGCCGGACCGGGCGAGCGGCTCCGGCGCGCTGCTGTCGCCCGACGGCCGGTACGTGCTCGTAACCGTCCTCGGCGGCTCGTTTGTTCGCGTCGAGCTGGCCACCGGCAAGTCCGTTGTGCGTCCGGGAGCGCAGACCGAGGGCCGGGCGCTGGCCATCTCGCCCGACGGCCGCTTCTACGCCATCGGCCGGCTGGACGGGACCGTCGACCTCTACGACGCGCGGTCCCTGCGACTCGTACGCCATCACACGCTCGACCACGCGATCGAGACGCTCGTCTTCTCACCCGACAGTCGGGAGCTCGCGGTCGAGGACACCGGGCATGTCCTGCGCGTCTGGGATACCTGCGACGTGTGCCAGAACCCGAGGGCCCTCGCCCAGCTGGCCGCCCGGCAGAGCGTGCGCGAGCTCACCCCGAGCGAGCGCGCGACATTCGGGCTCGGCTAAAGCTGCACACGCCGGCACCTCGACGTCCGATCGGAGGAGACTCACGGCTTGTGACGTACTCCCGGTTGTGCCCGTGTCCTCCGCGTCGGCGGATACATCGGCCCCATCCGTGTGTCACTCGCGGGCTTGACAGGCGTCCGGGGTTCGTTGAGGGTTGCGCGTGGGGACCCCTGAGAGTCCTTGTCACGGGAGGTTGGCAGCGACGGTCGATTGTCGTCTTGGTGGGCGCGGGTGCGGGCTTGCGGCCGCGGCGCGGCGCGCGATCGCCACCCAGGCGCGGGGCGTTCGACACGGTGCCGGGGATCCCCGGATTAGGGCTGGCGGCGTGGACCACGGGCATGCCTGGTGGCATCTGGCGTCGTTACGCCAATGTGCACGTGGTTTTCGGCCTCCGTGGTGGGTTTGCGCCGGGCAAGCGATAAGGGAGGAACGGATGATGGGCTTTGGAGCTGACCATCGACCGCGGCTGCGACCGCGCGCTCGACGGCTACGGCGGGGAGCGGCGAGAGGTTGGGTTGCGGCCGCGTGTTGGCTCGCGCTGGCGGTGTGGGCGTCGCCGGCGGGTGCGGTGACGTTCTCGCAGCAGACGCTGCCGTTCAGTGGGCTGACGGGGACCCTGAGGCGGTGACGGTCAACGGAGCGGGAGACGTGTTCGTGGTCGACACAGCCGCAGGAAGCGTGGTCGAGCTGCCGGCTGGAGGCACGCAGCAGACGTTGCCGTTCACCGGTCTGAACCGCCCGGCCGCTGTCGCGGTCGACCTCGCAGGGGACGTGTTCGTAGCCGACCAAGGCAAAAACCGCGTGGTCGAGCTCTTGCCGTCTCTGACAAGCGGTTC